>Ga0308164_10000256_pt1 | contig 116754 bp, 101 predicted proteins | sample PhyTR2_FD_201031 | JGI IMG/M metagenome (GOLD analysis project Ga0308164, IMG submission 201031) | Phyllosphere microbial communities from UC Gill Tract Community Farm, Albany, California, United States - DLSLT.R2 | ecosystem: Host-associated > Plants > Phyllosphere > Unclassified | place...
TGCAGCTCTTCGCATTCCACCACGTACAGCAGCCCCTGTTCCGTGCGGCTCGCTTCCTGGGCCGGAATGATAGTTTCCCGCACGTGAAATGCCGTGCCCTCAAGCACCCCAGCCCACAGGGCCACGCCCTCTAGGCCTTTTTTGCCCGCTGCCCGCATGTGGGCCAAGGCTTTTTCGGCATGGCTTGCGGGAAGGTGAAAGGACGTAATGGTTAACAAGCCGGTCGTGCTCATGCGGGATGGTGGTCGTAGGCGAGCGAGTATTGCCCGAAGTTGACAGTCAGTTGATTGGCGCCATTAAAGCCAATGCTAATCTGCGGGGCATAGGCCGCGATGCCTGCCACCCCATACTTGTGAAGGGTATCGACCAGAAAGCCCAGGCGACCTTCTCCCAGCCCACGGTGGAGCAGCCAATTATTGCCGGTGTGAGCGGCATGCTGATGGTACTCATAAACCCCGGGAAGGCAGATAAAAGGAAAATCATCCGGGCCATAAGTCACCAAGAAGTTTTCCAGCACCGGGGGCACCGCTGGCTCCCCGTTGGGGCCTACGGGTGTGCCCGGCTTTAGCTGGCGCTGAAACAAGGCCGTGATTTCTTTCATCCGTAGCGGCAGTCCCGAGAAGGGGTCGACGAACTGAATGGACGGGGGTTCCACATCGTAGTTAGTGAAGTCTATTTTCACCGCGAAAGCAAGGGGAGCAGGCTTGAGCCTAGTAGCCGCAAAAGCTAGGAGCACCGATGGAAAATCCGCTTTCAGGAGCAGCACCCCGCGGGCCCGCTGCGCATCTTCCCGCGAGCGAAAAACGGCCACTTCCCGGTCAAATTTTGCGCGAGAAACAACTGGCGACACGAATTGGGACCGGGGCGCCGCTGGTACCGGCGCCCCGACCTGAATCTGCTGAACGGGTTGATTTAGCATCCTCCCTCGCCGGCTTTCAAGCTCAGAAACAGTTCCGTGCCGGCCATAAAGCCGAACTCTTCCACTTTCTGCTTGAAGTCCAGCACGTCGCCGGCCTCCGTCTTCATGCGCCAGTCCGTGAGGTCCCGGCCTACGTTGCCGGTTTGCTGCAGCGCGTGCAGCGCTACCACCTGTAGGGGTTCGTGCAGGTTGGCTACTATCGTTACTGGCTCGCTGTTCACCACAATCACCAAGGATATCTTCTGGTTGTCCGAGCCTTGGCCGTTATTGCCATTGTCATTAGGGCCACCATTGCCGGGATTATTACCGCCCGAGTTGCCGCCATGGGAATTGCCATTTCCAGGGTTCTCACCGGAATTACCGTTCCCGGCGTCACCATTACCGGAGTTGCCGGATTCAGGGCTGCCGTTGCCCGGATTCGCCCCCGAGTTGCCGTTCCCTACACCGCCGTTGCTCGGGGTACCGCCTCCGTTACCGGGGTTGCCAGCGTTGCCATTGCCTGGGTTTGCCCCGGCATTCCCGTTACCGTTGCCGCCGCTGTTGCCAGCGCCAGCGTTGCCGTTACCGGGGTTGTTATTTCCGGCATTGCCGTTGCCGGAGTTGCCATTGCCGGCATTACCGTTGCCGGCGGCATTCCCCGCATTACCGTTAGCAGGGGTATTATTTTTAGTGTCGTGCTCTTTATTCGAGCCTTTGTTACTGGTGTCCATTTTACTGGAATGTTGGTTTTAATGTGTGAAAGTGAGGGGAATAGCATGGCTCAATCCAACCTGGGTTTGCTGCAAAAACTGCATGAGCAGCCCCGTTCTCCTTTCGCCGGATGGGCAAAAGGCAGCAAGTGGAGGTGAGCCCCGCTAGTGCTAGCGAGGCCCATTCCAACCAGAAAATGAATTAACCTTTTGAGGATTCGGGGTCGTTGCCGTAGCTGTTCTTCTCCCGAATCTGGCCGTTGCGCCCGTGAATGAGCAGTTCGCTACCCCGGTTAATCGCCATTTGGCGGCCAATGGCGGCCGCGGCCGCCTGGGTAGGAGCAATGGTGGCCGCGCGCTCGGCACCGGCCGTTTTTACTGCCCACCCAGTCGAGCGGGGAGTGATGTGGACATTCTTGCCCATGGTCGTGGTATTGTGGTAAGCTTTTGGCCTCAAACCGTGAGGCTACCCGAGCCAGAAAACCACGCGCTCATCTGCTGCTAATGAAAAAGCAGCTACTTTCGCACAGAATTTTTCCTGCAAGCAGTGTGACCCGGTGGCTAACTCCAGGTCCACTCGGAAAAGCGCGGCACGGCACGGGGTCCAATTCGTTACCTTGCTCGCTACTAGTTCCTAAGCGGCCGTCACCTAGTGGCGGCTGCTTTTTTGTTTTAAGGACACTCCTACATTATCGGTATAAACTTAATGGTGAGGGATTTTAGTCGCCGCGCATAGCTGAAAGGCGTATTTTTGATAGTCAATCAGGTTGCGGGCAGCTTCGTTGTCTTTCCAGGCAGCTTCCTTGTGGCTCAACTCAACCAGGTCGTTGGTTTTGAGGTGGCCGAAGTGGGTAGCCACCGCGTCGAGGGTATCCCACTCGGCGTCGGTCAACAATTCTTTTTCACGCTTTTTGAGCGGCTCGTACACCACCACGGGCTCGTTGTTGTCCGAGCGTCGTTTGGTGTGGTCAAGGTCCTGGCTCAGGTAGCCTTCGTCAATCAGCATGCCCAGCTGCATCTGGTACTCCTGCGGCACGGGGCCGTAGGTAATGGCCTTGTACTTATTGCCGGAGATGGAGCAGCCAGTGCGGCTGAAATGCAGGAAATCAGCGTAGAACAGCAGCTTCATCAGGCGCACCGTGAACACGTGGTCCAAATGGTGGTAGAAATAGAGTACCATCTGGGCGAACTTGTCGAAACGCGGCACCGCGAAGCCGGTGAGGGCCGAGGGTATCTCATCTTGATTCCAGAGGTTGCGTTGCAGCAGCTTGGAGATGATGAAGCCGGTGGTGGCCTTCTGCTCGCGCTTTAACTCCTCGGTCCGTTTGATGAGGCGCTCGTATTCATTGGTCTTCAACTCGTCCCGCTTGTCCTGCACCAGCTGGCAGAAGATGCGCGGGTCGCGGGCCAAGCGCAAATGCGCGGCGTTCGAGGTGCTGGGAATTTCGCCGTCCTCGTACTGCCGGTACTGGTTGGTCCCGAAGTCTAGCAGCAGCGACATTTTGCTAGCGCTCAAGTCGTACTGCTGACGTAGCTGCCGTATCTGTTCTGGAAAAAGGATGCGGTGCTCCGCGCGGTACTGGTTGTAAATCTGCGTGATGTTCAGGTTGGCAACCTCATCCGTGAAATACTGCTTATGCGTCTTTTTGCATTCGTAATAGTGCTTGGTATAGGTAAACGATTCTTTGCGGAAAATTTCCGTCGCGGTTTCCGTCCGCAGCAATGCCGGGCCCGTGGGGCTGTTTAGTTGCTGGGATATCATGGGTTGCGTTTGGGAGCAAGCTGGCGCAGGGGGTACGTCATAGGGCGTTCTGCTAAGCTATAGGCAATGCAGGCATACGGGTGGTCAAGAGGCCCGAGATAAGCTTCTACGCGTAGCTCCGACGTGTAGATGTTACGCCCAAACACCCACAGGGGCGGCATATCATCGGCAACGAGCAGGGGGCCTTGCACAAAGTCACTGGGTTCGAGGGCGAGTAGGTACTCAGTTAGGTTGCGGTGAGTGAAACCCAATTTGCACAAGGCTTTTAACCCTTTGCAAACGGGGGCAGTACAGAAGAATACCAGCGGCGTCACCAGCCGGGCTTTGAGCTCGGTCAGGAAGTGGCTTGCATCGGTAACGGCAGAGTTTGGCTTAAAGTTCTTCAAAGGTAGTAAAGTCTGCCGAAATTCAACTTTAAAGTTGAACTACCGAAAATGGAGGAAAGGAATCAGATACTAGATTTCCCGTAAAATGTTCAGGAAGTCGTCCAATTTATAGGCCCCGTCCACCACGCGGCGCTCATACACCATGAAGTAGCGGAAGGCGTTGCCGGCTTTCTGGGCCCAGGTGGCCCCGAGCTTGATTTTCTGTTCCGCATCGAGGTGGTCGCCCTTGGTTTCCACCACCAGCGTTTTGCCGCTCTTGGTCTGGATGATGAAGTCGGGGTAGTGGTTCAGGAAGCCGTTGATACGGAAGCCTTTGCCACGCTCCAGGTTGCGGGTCCAGAAGGCGATGTTGGGCAGGTTGGCTATTTCGTTGATGACCTTCTCCTCGAAGCCGTTGATTTTTCCCTCTTGTTCATACAGCGACTTGGTAATGTCCTTGCTGGTGTCGCCGGGCGCAATCTGGGCGGGGAAGACGTAGGCGGGCTGGATAAAGGCCTTATCCTGGTCGAGGAAATTGCGGAACTGCTTGTAGGCGTAGTCCTCCGACAGCTGCTTAATCTTGTCCTTGATTTTGCTGGTATAGGTGTACTCGTGGTTGGCGAAGTCGGTGAACTGCTCGTCGGTGAAGTCCTCCAGAATGCGCTTCACGTAGCGCTCAATCTCCTTGTCGGCAATGGGATAGAGGTTGCCGATGATGTCGAGGATGCGGCGCGTAAAGTTCTTCACGCGGCTGTCCTTGCGGCTAGGGTCCAGAATGAAGGCCATGATGCGCTCCTTAGCGTCGCCGTCGATGCGGGCGAAGCTGGGTGTGGCTTCCTTCTTGGTTTCGTCGAGGTCCACTTTGTAGAGCTCGGCCGACACGCCGTCGAACTTAATATTGGTATCGGCCTTGCCCAGCGGGAAGCCTTCGAGCAGGTATTCCTTTTCCAGCAGCACGGCCTGGCTGCCTTCGCCGCTGTCGAAGAGGCTGGCGGCGGGCTTTTTCCAGTAGAACTGCGGCAGCACCAGGGCGGCGGCCTGCGCGCGGAATATTTCCTTGATGGGGTAGGTCTTCACGAGCGATTGGAGCACGGTGGGCAGGGGCGGGGCACCGCCGGCGGTGCTGGCGGCCATGGTTTTCTCAAACTCGGCCTGCTGGGCCAGGGCGGCTTCGGCAATGGACTGCACCGAGCCTACGGCGGCCGGCAGGCTGGCCAGTGGGTCGGCCACCGATACCGCTGCAGCAGCTTCGTCGGTGGCGGGGGGCAGCGGCGCAATGCGGCTGGTGTCGATGTCGGCCAGGTCATCGGCCGCGGCCGAGGGGGGGGGCGCGTCGAAATTCAGCGGGGCCTGCACGAAGTTGGCCAACGGGTCGGGCTTAGGCGCGAGCGTGGCGGGGTCGGCCACCTTGTAGTCGCGGGCGCTGAAACCGGCCTTGTTGAGGCCCACCACGATTTTATCCAGCGTCTCCATGAACTTGCTGGAGGCCGTTAGCACGTAGCTCATGTTGAGCATGGGCGCGGCGTGCGGGGCCACGTAGGGCTGGCGCAGCACCCGGCCCAGAATCTGCTCCACGTCCACGGCCGACGACTTATCGGCCAGCGAAGCCAGGATGTAGGCAAAGGGCGCGTCCCAGCCTTCTTTCAGGGCATTCACCGTAATGATGTAGCGCACCTCGCACTTAGGCGAAGCCAGGTCTTCGTTCTTGAGCTCGTTGAGGCCGGCCGTCTTGATGCGGATGTGGCTGGCCGGAATCTTGAGGTCGAGCAGCTTCTTCTTCAACTGCTCGAAGGTGGTGTTGTCGTCGGCCGTTTTGGGCTGGGCCTGAAACAGCACGATGGGCCGGATGTAGCGCCCGCCGGCTTTCTGCTCCTGCTTGGCCTGCAGCTCCAGGTTGCGCTGCAGCTGCAGGGCCGAGTTGATGACTTCCGTCCGGTCGTTGTGGTTGTAGACGATGACGGGCAGCTTCACCATGTGCTCCTTTTTGAGCGCCAGCGCATCCACGAAGCTGATGATGTTGCTGTTTTTGCGGGGCGTAGCCGTCAGGTCGAGGATGAAGGCCGGGTTGAGGTTCTTGAGCATGTCCACGCTCAGGTCGCTTTCCACGTTGTGGCTCTCGTCCACCACCACCACCGGATTCAGGGCCTGAATCACGCGCATGAGCGTAATGTCCTCGTCGCCCGGGCCCAGCAGCGTGCCGAAGGACTGCAGGTTGCCGTTTTCCTGGTAAACCTTGCGGTCTTCCTTGTTCTTGGCCCGCAGGCTGTCGAAGCTCAGCACCACTAGGCTAAGCTGCTCCTGCACGCTGCTGGCCGAAAAACCGCTGCCTTGCAGCAGGGCCGCTTTGTCGTACACCTCCACGCGGCCGGCGAAGTGGGTGCTGATTTTTTGCCGGTAGGGGTGGCCGGGGTCTTTCAGGTTGCGCAGCGTCTGGTCTAGAATAGTGATGGAGGGCACCAGCCACACCACGGCCTTAGGCCGGTCTACCGGCATGGCCGCGAAGATGGTGCGCAGCGCGTTGGCCGCCAGAAATGTCTTGCCGCCCGCCGTGGGCACCTTGATGGTGACGTGCGGCACGCCCGGCACCGTGTTTTTGTAGGGCTCGATGGCCGTGCCCGGAAACGGCTGCAGGGGCGTGCGCGGGTGCGCGGCCCAGAACTCGTGGAAGGCGTCGGGCAGGTTTTTAGCGGCCTGCACGCAGTCGAGAAAGCGGGCGAGGTCCGTGATGACCTCCTGCTGGTAGGGTTTGAGCTCCATATCGGCCGGGGGCTAGAAGCGCGAAATGTCGCGGGGGATTTTCTTAAAAATGATGCCGTGCTGGGTCATGAACTCCGGCGTGAGCAGGCAGTTGTCGGCGTAGATGATGTACTGCCCGGCGCGGGTACGCATGGTGGCCAGGAAGTCGTGGTTGAGCGTGGTCACGGCATCGGGCTCGTAGTGAAAGTAGTAGGCCGTGTCGTTGTGCCGGGCCAGGAAAGCCGCGTTATCGACTTCGGCCATGGCCAAAGGCGGTAGGGCCTGCTTGGTTTCGGCATAGTAGATATACTGGCGCAGGCCCGCTAACCCCGCCTGCTCGTTCAGTTCGCCGCTTTCGGTAAACACCGGCTCGCCCAGCGTCAGGTAATCGAAGCTGCCGCCGGTGCCGGGCTGGCCGGCATAGCCGTGCATCACGCGCTTCACTCGCTCCGCTGTAATGTGCTCGGCGTAATCTTCCATCTCCGTGAGGATAAACTTGCGGTTGCCGCCGTCTTGCTGGTTGAGCTTGAGCACGGCGTGGGCCGTGGTGCCGCTGCCGGCGAAGCTGTCGAGAACGATGGAATCAGGGTCGGTAGCGAGTTGTAAAACTCGTTCAATCAATCGTGTTGGCTTTGGTGTTGGAAATGTCTCAACATCGTGCAGAACCTTGTTCGCCTCTTTCTTAGCTTCTTGAGAGTGTCCAACTTCACTGTGCGGCCAGATAGTTTGAGCCACAATGCCCTGTTTGACATTTTCCTTAAACCTCTTTAAACGGGGCGCATTCTCCCCCTTCTTGCCCCACCAAATTCTATTATCAGCATTCAGGGCATCAAACTTCTCTTTGTTAATTGTCCAATACCTTCCTTTAGGAGGGCCGGGGATGACTCGGCCAGAAGGGGATACTACAGGATAATCTCCGTCGCCGTAATAGTTTCTGGCACTCAAGTCGCCAGACGTCCAAACGCCGCGAATATCATCGTCTAAATTTTGGTAGCGACCATCGGCCTCCTCAGTCCGTGGTAGGAGATTGAGTTTCCAAGTCCTGCGATTCTTAGCGAAACACAAGATGAACTCGTGACTTGCCGATAGGAATTGAGCAGTGTTGTTTGGTGAAAAGCTTTTTTGCCAGATAATGGTATCAATAAAGTTGCTTGCTCCAAATATCTCATCCAGAACGAGTCGTAGATTGGAACCTTCGACATCATCAATAGAAATCCAGATGCTGCCATCTTCCGCCAGCAGCTTATGCAGCAACTTGAGGCGCGGGTACATCATGCACAGCCATTTATCGTGGCGGGAAAGGTCTTCGCCTTCCTTGCCCACTACCTGGCTCAGCCACTTCTTGATTTTGGGGTCGTTGACGTTGTCATTGTACACCCAGCCCTCGTTGCCAGTATTGTAGGGCGGGTCGATGTAGATGCACTTTACCTTGCCCTCGTACTGCGGCAGCAGAGCTTTCAGGGCTTCGAGGTTGTCGCCGTGGATAATCTGGTTGCCGCTGCCGGTGGGCTCGGTGGTTTGGGTGCCGTCGGCCAGGGCCCCGTACTGGTGGTCGAGGAGGCGAAACGGAACGTCCTGGTGGTGGTTGATGACTTTGTCTTTACCAATCCAGTGGAGGGTGGGCATGCGGGGGTAACTATAAGTGTAAGAAACGAAGGTACGGATGGCCTGAGGCCATCCTGCTATTGGGGTGTAATGCAACTAGTGGATTTAGCAATTCAGTGTTATCTTACTTGCTTAGTTAGCACCTGATACCCTAATTACTATGCGAAAAATTATACCTCCGATTAGTCAAATCCGCTCCAAGACCACTTTCTCGCAACCTGCCATGGCTTACACATCCCGCACTGCCAGCGCCGAAGTTCTGACTTCGCTGGCAATCCTCAAGGTACAGGTTGGGCAGGGGCAGGATTTTTTGCAGAATTTCATTCCCTTCGTTGCTGAATGCGTTCGTACCGACCCTAGCGATGTCGTTACGGTGGTAGCTCTGCAAACAGGATTTAAAAAGCTGTTCGGCTTTAACGTGCCGGCTGGGGTAGTGCAAAACTTGCTGCGCCGGGCAGCTAAGCAAGGCTACGTTGCACTAGACAACCGGGTGTATCGCCCGGTACGGGCGGCGCTCGATGCGCTGACAATTGAGCACGACCGTGCGCAAGCCGGCCATGAGCTGGATAGCCTCGCCCGGGATTTTCAGCAGTTTGCGCTCGATGGCTATGAACACCCCCTAACCCTTACGGAAGCCGAAGACGCGCTATTCGGATTTATCACCGAGCACGGGGTTTTCTCACTTCTCGACGGGGCTACGCGCAACGAGCTAACAGCGACGCAGAAACCATCTGACCATTTTCTGGTCGGCGCATTTCTGACCAAACTTATCGACACCGATTCCGAGCAACTCAAATACTTTGAGCGGGCCGTACAGGGTAGTATGCTCGCGTCTGTTCTCCACTTTGAGGACAAAGTGAACATAAGCGCGGCTTGGCAGAATGCCTCCGTTTACTTCGATACTCCCATTCTGCTGCGCGTTATCGGGCTGTACGGCGAGGAGGCCAAAGCCCCTTATCTCGAATTGATTGACCTGCTCAAGCAGCAGCACGTCAGCCTTCACTGCTTTCAACCCACGCTCAGTGAGATTGATAGGGTGTTGAGCTACATTCAGGAAAACCTGCGGCAGGGCCGCCGCGAGCTCACGGTATTCGAGGACTTGGGCGAAGGTTTGCTATCGCTCAATTGGACGGCTGGTGACGTGCAGACCGAGCGGGGTCGTGTCGAGCGCAGGTTGCTGGCTCTGGGTATTACGCCTCACGAGTTGCCAAGGGTGCAGGCACATCTAACTCCCGATATGAATCGGGTAGATGAAATATTCCAGCAAACGGTAGGGTATCGCAATGATAACGCCCGCCACCACGATATGGAGGCCGTGCTGGCTATTCATCGACTGCGTAATGGCCTGCGACCAACCCAGATAGAGCGTAGCGTTGCCATTTTCGTTACGAATAATTCTAAAGTGTACAACGCAACGCGAGAGGCATTTAAGGAATGTTTTGGCTACCGCGGCGAGGATGTGAGCGCTTGTACATCGGCCGAGATATTGACTACTATCGCTTGGCTGAAAAGTAGTGCAAGGCTAGGTGTGAAAGGTACCCTGCCCCGTAAGCAGCTGCTAGCAGATGCCTACGCCGCCATGAAGCCTTCGAGCGAACTATGGAGCGCCTACTTGACCGAACTGCAGAAGCTGCGCCAAGACGACGATGTGAATGATGAGGATGTATTGTATCTCCGCTGTGCCCCCGAAGCAGTTTCGGCGCTTGCCCGCGTTACGCTCAACGACCCCACTGCTTTTACAGAAGGCACCGTTGAGCAAGTGTTGGATATGGCACGCGCAGCTAACCGCCACGAGGCCGAACAAGCGCAGCAAGCGTCAGCAGCAAGCCTAGCTGCCTCGGAGGCCGAGCGCATGCAATTGGCTAGAGAGCATCAAGCGTCAGTTGAAGCAAATCAACAGCAGCAGCAAGATATTTCACAATTGGCCGCGCTCAGTCAGCAACAGCAACAGGAACTACGGGACAAAGAGAAATCGCTCAAAGAGTTGAGCGGCCAGCTTGCGGCTGCTGCTGCGCACGTAGCTAGTAGGACCGAAACAGCTCGTCGGGTAACCAAGGTCCTGCGTATACTCTTTTTTGTCCCGCTATTTTTCGGGCTGCTATATCTGGCGTGGCTATATACCATCAAACCAGTAATCTCGTCGGAATTTGCACAAGCCTGGGCAAAAAAGGATTTTTTTCATTCTCCGGTTTTGGTGTTCGGGACACTAGCAATGTCAACGCTCGTCAGTACGGTCGTTTCAGCCATTGATTATACGCAAAAGTTGTTTGCGCCGGTAGAACGGTGGCTCACGGGCATGTTCGGTGGTCAGGTTTAGATTTGAGTAGCCAGCAATTCCCAGCCTGTTCGAGCGCCCACAAGTCAGGCCTACAAAGCCGCGTTACAAACCCAGCGAGTGGGCCGCGTTGTAAGCTATGATGTCGTCGAGCCGGGAGTAGCGGCTAATCATGGCGTCGGTTTTCTGCTTCGTCTGGTTTTTGATGAATTCGTTGGACTGCCCGTTAAGCTTGGCCGTAGTAATGAAGGATGCCCGCAGCGAGTGAGCCGAATACTTCGCGCCCAAATGCTCCTTCACCAGCAAGTTCACGCGGCGGTCGCATAGCCGACGGCGCGAGGGTGTGCCCGCTTCGCCAGTCTTGCCCCGCGCCAGTGACACGAATACCGGCCCCTCCGCACGGCCACCCAGCAATTCTACCCACGCCTTATAGGCTCGAATGGGGCAGAAAAGCGGGTTAGAGGCGTAAAAAACCGCTTTTTGCTCCAATTCTCCCGCTTGGTTGGTCTTGCTTTTGGGTAAACTTAGAATGAGAGCTGCATCGGTCAGTTCAATATGCTCCAGATTCAAGCCCACTAGTTCAGAGCGTCGGAAGGCTCCGGTGAAGCCTATTAAAAGGAGTGCGCGCGCGCGTACGCCCTCGGGCCTATTCAAGTCAAGCTCGGCAATACATTTTTTTAGATGGGCCACCGAAAAAGCCGGGGCCTGCTTCTGTTTTTTGCCCACCACGCGGGCTACGCCCTTGCGCAGCACATCCAGCGCCGGCACACTGACGGCTGAGGGTAGCCCGAGCAGCTGGTGGTTTTTCTCGATGGCCGCCAGGTGCCGGTTGATGGTGGCCAGCTTGCGCGGGATGTCAGCCAAGTGCGCAACGTAGCTAGCGAGCGTGGCCACGGCGGCCGGCCAGGGCGTGAACTCGTGTTCAGCGCAAAAAGCTTCGTAGCTGCGCAAGTCGGCCGAATACGCGAGCCGGGTATTCTCCGCGCCTTCGAGACCCAGGGTCAGGTAGCGCCCGACGTTCGGCGCGACTTGGCCGGCCAGGTCGTTGGCCAGCGCCAGCGCCGGCAGGTCACCGGTCACGGCCGGCAGGTTCTTTTTTCCCATTGGGGCCATCTGCTTTGGGGCAATTGCAGAATTTGCGGGTTGCAAGTGCTCTTCAAAGGTAGGTAAAACTTAGGTCCGATAAATAAGTCTTATGGTTCCTAAGTTTAAAGCGAATGGTGAAGCCTGCTTAGTGAATGTGTTCTACGGACGTTGTCTGAAATGCTGCTGCGGAGCATGTTTAACTGTGGCTTATGCTTTTCCTCTATCTTCGGCAGCCCTAAATCTTGGTCAAGCCTGACAACATTGATAAAAGTCAAAACTCAACGATGAATCTTTCTCCTTATGCTATTCAGCAACTGGTCCCTTACATAACAGGCGATGAGCACCCTCCAAGGCGAAGTGGACCTGAACTGGTAAAGCTCTTCAATCAATTTGGGATACGGGATATTTATGATGAGTTAGGGTTGCCGGATATCCAAAAGAAGAACGGTCATCGTCCTTCGCGGAAGGAATATGTACAGTCAAGGCTGGGAGTGCTTTCAGACCATAATCAATTGCGCGAATTATTGAACCGAGTACTACTGGAGATGGACGATAAGCAGGCTAAACTTCCAGAAATCAATAGTTTACTAATACCTGAAAAATATACCGTAGCTGAATTAAATGGTGCTTATCTGATTCAGGGCGGGATAATTGACAGGAGTCTGCCTGTAGTAAACGAAGCTCATTTTCAAGACATTCAGAATCGCATTCTCTCCGCGCTGGATGCAGCCCGGGTCTCTATTAAGATTGTCATGGCTTGGTTTACTAATGATGTGCTTTTCCAAAAACTCGTTGAGAAAAGCAGCCAAGGCATCGACGTGCAACTCGCAATCTATGACGATGGAGTTAATAAAAAGTATGGGATTGCTGTGGCTATTTTACCACATAAACTACTTAAAAGGGGAAAACGGGGTGGCTTGATGCACGATAAGTTCTGCGTGATAGATAACCAAGTGGTCATTACTGGCTCCTACAATTGGACTAACAATGCGGAATTCAGAAACGATGAAAATGTAACTATTGAAAGAGATCCTGAACAGGCTACACGGTTCTCCGAGGAGTTCAGACGATTGACCACCTGACAAATGGCATTAGTTGGGTACTTGCCAAAATACATCTAGGTAGTCTTTACTCCAATGTGTCAAGTCGGGCATAACCACTTTTTTGAGCCTCGTGCATTGAGCTAAGCAAGCCACAAGAAATGGACACAAGCCTCAGGTTACAAAATTTCTATTCCCATCCTTTTTTCCTAACCAAAACATTCTTCTCTTGGAATTGCTAACACACTACAACGGAGCTGTCTTCTTCATTGATTTGCTAGGTATGGGTGCTTTAACCAAAGGCCTGATTCCACTTGAAGCTTCAGACTTTGCTCCTTGGCTGAACCAGCACGAATACGAACACAACAATCAGTTCTTAGCCGCGGCTGTAGTAGCCGAGTTTCGTAAGCTGCTTGGCGAGTATGCTGAGCAGCACTCAGATGTAACTGTCACTCAGCTTTCGGATGGAGCATTTATTTGGTCTCGTCAACCAGCGGCTGTAGTCGTAGCTGCCGGGACGCTTATGAGTGAAGCCGTCAAGCGTGGTTTACTTTGCCGCGGTGGAATGGCATATGGTCAGCTAATTGAAACCAATCAGTCTCATGCTTTGGGCCGATTCATTGTGGGCCAAGCTGTGACGGATGCTGTCAAACTTGAGGGTATCGCCAAAGGTGCCAGAGTACTCATCAATAGTAACTTCCCACTCAGTTTATGGGAACGGGATGAGCATTTTGCGGAACGGATGCAGCCACTATTTGAGCCTTTTACTAATCCCCTGGACTTTAGTGTATACGATGAGTTTAAGTGGTATTTAGTGCCCAAGGAAGCTTATCAGGGCGAAGACTTACGGCTCCTATCGAAAAAAAGGCGGATAGAGTTGACCAAAACAAGATTGAAATTAGCGAACGAGGTGCGCTGCTCGCCCAAGATGAGTTGGAACTGCCGGACGCCGGAAGGTCGTGTGCAAGTTGTCGCCACCGTTTGCATTCTGGCTCAGAATAATGCCCTAGGTGTTACTCACAACTTTGACTGGAATGATGCCGCTCCCAAAAGGTCACAGGCTAACGTGGAAAGCATCAATCATACCGTAGAGGTCGATTCTGATTACGTATGTCTCCCTTAATTCTGACCTCCTCCTGACCTCCTCCCAGTAAATGGGAGGAGGTCACGAAGTAGGCAGACTCCGGATTGTATTGGCATTCTTGTGAGGGAAGCGCACAGTATGCTTATAATTGACCAGAGTCGCGGTCTAGTTGCATAGAGATGACGGCTTTGTAGAAAGCGGTCGTTCCTATGCAACTAGATCGCAACTTGGAGTAGCTATTGCCCTCCATATTTGGAAAACGTCACAACGATAGTGTAGCCGTACATACTAGAGTGCATAAGACTGATAGAAGCGGGCGGTACAGGTGGATTAAACAACAGAAATTCTCCAAGTGACTTTCGGTTTGTTTGGGCCGTTTGCCCAAATAACTGGTAGGGAGACGCTATGCGCTCTAAGCCTGGGCGATGGAAATATTTTTCCGGATTTTTATAGTAGGTTGAATCGCTAGTATGAAACGTTAGGACGGCTCCCTCTGCCGGGAGTATAATATCTACGGAAGAGAAAAACAGATGCTTATCTAATTGAAAATTAAGCAATTTAATGTATTGATTAGTATACTTAATGTGCTCTGTTTTGCTTAAATCGAGTTGAGTAAACGAGTTATTTGTGATAATGCTAAACAGCAGTACATTACTTTTAAGCAGTAACAGGAAGGTGGGTAAAGGGTCCATTGAGGTTAATAGGGTTAGCTGCAACCACCATTATTGGGAAATAGTGTTTCACTGTAGGAGCTAACGGGAGTATTTGGATAATTAGCCCGCTTGGCAAGACGGCCCCCAACTGATTGCATTAGACTTGCCAGATAACTATAAAACTCGTTAGCAACTACATCGGCATTGGCTGCTGGTATCGCCCCCCCACCATAGAGGTTTTCAACGTGCTGCTCTGCCTGATCCTTAAGTTGAGCACACAATGTAGCCGCTTGTCCGGGTGAGTAAACGGGAGGCATTTCAAAGTACAGATTATAAGACTCGAATCCATAGTTGAAATACTCTAGTCGTGTTCTACCACTTCCATCGTTGAAAGTCGATAGGATGTCGAAGCGTACGTCGCTAATGCCGCACGCCATGTAGCCGCTAGGCCCTACTCGTTGAAACCGCCATGAACCGCAATCCGCTGGAGGGGCTTGTGACGGTACGTTGTCATAAATGATGACGTACCGACCTTCCGTTGTACTACCGGTTGTAACGCCCGTAGGACCCGTGGGACCAGTAGGGTAGGATGGGCCCGTAGGTCCGGGTCCAGGATCCGGCTGTGTAGGATTAGAAGGGCCGGAGTCAGTGCAAGAAGTTAGCGTTGTTTGATCAGTCTTCTGCCAGAAGCAATCGGAGCCGTAACTAAGGGTGTAATCCTGCGGCTGCGCACAATAATCAGTACCCTGGGTCATTCGGCCATAAACCACGGGTCCCGGGCCCGAATTATTTTGCTGTCGACAATAAAGAGTCCAGTAGCAGGTGTACTCAGTATGACAAACTATTTCAGTAGTTGCCATCCCTTTTTGCTGAGCCGCCCGCTTGATAGGCGACTGAGGGAGGCCGTTTTGGTAAAGCAATTGAGTTTGTTGATTAGCTGTCAGCTCTTGGATATATACCCGACCCGAGAAAGTAGTAAAGAATTCGGGCGCTGGCTCTGTAGGTTGAGTGGTTGTCGAAGCCTCCCAAAAATAGCTCACAATACTGTAGCGCACTTCACGCGGCGTACGCTTGACCAGCAAGTAACGGCGGGCTTGCAGCAAAGTAATTGGCTGCCTCAACCCAGGCAGCATAGGAGCTAAAGGGACATAAACATAGGTAGCAGAGTCACCTAGTTGCCGCTGTGATGCATTAGTCCACTGCGGCAGCCATGTCCAAGCCTTGTTTGTGGATGAGTTGCCACGTAATAGCTGTGCTAAACGTTGGTCATATTGACCCTGCTGAAATTCGCGCTTTATGCTTTGGATGGTATCAGTTACTGGCTGACTGGGAGCTGGGGCAGGTGATTGAGTTTGTTTTCCGCAGCTGGTCAGCAGCAGTACAATACCAAAGAATTTGCGAATTTTGTGTAGATATGTAGGCAACATGTCGTGAGGAATTGTTTGCGAAGATTACGCAGACGTAAGATTCGATTAAAATTACTTTATACAGGACAAAATGATTTATTAGTATTGGTAAATGATAAAATACCATCAAAAATGCCTTTAATATGTCTAATAATTTTATGATTTACATAGTTTTTACTTATTTTAACTATACGTTTTTGTATACGCCTCGCGTCAGTTGCTAGTATAGAAAGATATAAATTTTACTGCTTGACGACTGAGACATGAAAAAGGGACGACTCGGCTAGGCTCATCTTATGGCCATTCTGCAACAGCAAGCCAGTGGACAGACCGTGGCTCAGATTGTGCGCAAGCACGGCCTGAGCGAATCGACATTCTACGCCTGGAAAAGCAAATATGCCGGGGCCAGCGTGGCGGAACTCACCCGCCTCAAGCACCTGGAAGAGGAGAGTCGAAAACTTAAGCAGATGTTTGCGGACCTGAGCTTAGAGAATCAGGCTATCAAGGAGATACTGCGAAAAAAGTAGCCAGCCCTGCGGTGCGACGCCAGGCAGCGCAGGGCTTAGTAGAGAAAGGCTGGAGCTGGAGCCAGCGCCGGGCGTGTGCCCTGGTGAGGCTGGCAACGTGGCAGTTATCACCCGGGGGTGACCGGGCGTAACGCTGAGCCCGTACAGCAGGCCCTGTGGGCGTTAAGTGGGCGGCATCCGGGCTGAGGTTTCTGGAAGTTGCACCACCGTTTGCGCAAAAACAGATTACTAATTAACCATGAACGCACGTTACGCATCTATCTGGCACTGGCGCTCAACCTACCTCGGCACCTGAAAAAGCGGGTGCCAGCTCGCGTCAAGCAGCCTTTAGCCGTGCCCGAGGCCGCCAACGGATGTTCGTCGCTCGACTTTACGAGCGACGTGTTGACCGATGGCCGCCGGTTCTGCACGCTAAATGTGCTTGACGATTACAACCACGAACTGCTGGGCGTGGAAATTGGCTTTTTCTTGCCAGCCCAGTCGCGTCGCACAGGTGCTGACGCGCTTAGCCGAGTGCTATGACCGCCCTGCGCAGCTGCGCACCGACAACGGCCCAGAGTTTATTAGCGCCAAATTGAGTAAATGGTGTGCGCAGCAGGATATTACCCTGCACTAGATTCAACCCGGCAAGCCGACGCGGAATGCGTACATCGAACGCTTCAACGGCTCGTTTCACCGCGAGCTGCTCGACGCTCACACGTTCCGCTCGCTGGCCCACGTACATCAACTGGTCGATGAGTGGCGACACGACTACAACACCTAACGTCCTCGCCAGGCCTTGAACTTTATAACACCCATCGAATTTCAACAAGTAGCTTACCCTCTGCCTACCACTGGCTTATCGAGTGGGGAAGCGTACACTATTGCCGCTGACTGATTCAACTTGCTTGCTTGGTATCTGTTAGTCAAGGCACAACGTTATGGATGATTTTCAGGGTTATAAAACTGATTTTATGAGGCCAGCAATGCTAGTGCCCCCGCCAACGCTGGATGTCAGTCATACGTCAAGAAAAGCTACTGCTTACGGCCACCCCCTTTCGTCTTGCGCTTCCTCGACGGGGTGGAGCAGACCGACCGCAACGCGGCTCGCCTGTTCAGGCAGGTAAGTCCGTAGCTCCTGGCGGCACTGGCTGGTCGGTCGGCTCTGGACCGGGGGGCGTGCGCAGGGTAGTTTGCAACAGGGGCAGCATCGTCCGCACATCGGTAAATGGCGAGGTTTCTACGCCGGTTACGCGGTTGCGCAGAATAAAGGTCGGGGGCCGGGTAAAAGCGGAGTCGGGAACCTGAGTTTCCGATAGTAACTCAACGGCCCGGTCCTGGCAGGCAGCCTCGAAGAGGCGATGGTTTTCTACCTCGGCCAGCACATGGGGCAGGCGCTCTGGCGGCAGCTGGTGGGCCTGCATAATCAACTGCGCGTAACCCGCTACATCCGCCTCCCGGATGGCAGCCCACCCATCGCGAGTGGGCGCCTGGTGCAGGGCGGTCAGCCCCCGGTGAGCCTGCTCGACAGCCGACTGAAAGGCGGGCTGACCTACCTTCTGGCCCAGTTCTCGCAAGATGACCTTCGTGCGTTCCACCGGCGTGGTGCTGAGCGTCCGCTGGTAGCGTAGCTCGTAGAGTGCCTGCAGTTCGTGGATGGTCACAACCGTCTGGTAGGCATCCTGACGGAGCTGCAATTCTATGAACGCGTGAAAAGCTTCGTTAGCCAGCGCCAGCTTGTGCTGAAATTGCTGCGCTGTGGTCGCTTGTAAGGTAGCCGGTTCATCCAGAGTAAGCAGCATCGAATCGGATTCAATGGTCAAAAAGAACCGACTACTGTACTGCTGGGCGCACGCCAGCAGGTAGCGCTTATTATGGGCTTTAGCGTAGTCGTGGGCCGCTTGCAGGTGTCGAGCTACCTGCTGCATCCAGCCTAGCAGCACCCGTCCATCAGCCTGCCGCTGCACCAGAGCCACCGGGCTGCCCACCTGCTCCCGCAGCTTGTAGCGCCAGCCGTTTTGCAGGTAGCGGTTGCTTACGTATACCTGCAGTACGTCAGTGGCGTAGAGGTTGAGCAGCAGTTGCTCTTCCTGATCTAAGGGAGTAACGGCAATCTCTGCAAATAGTGCTTCCACTTGCGCGGCATTAGCCAGCTCGCTTTCTTGCAGGCTGGTTTGCGCGATAGCTTCCAGGTAGAGGCGGTTGATGCGCAGTACTAACCGGTTAAGCGGGCTGACGACCGCCGCTGTCAATTCTTCGAGCCGGCTGCCGTAGGCCGGCAAGTCCAGCGCGCCGCGTACGAAGTCTAGTCGAATCTTGGCCAGGTTCAGCAACGCGATGGCTTCGGCATCATACGCCTCACTAGTTTGCAGGCACTTGGCAATGTAGTAGTCGCCCTCCAGCAGCTCGCCTGTCTGGCCGTAGGTTACGGCTGCCAGGAACGAGAGCGGCGCGGAATCAGCAACGGTGCGGCCGGGTAGCCGCCCCAGCAAGTCTAGCAACATGGCGTACTCCTGCTGGTTGAAAAGCGCGGCTCCGTGCTCCTCCAGCAGGTGGGCCACCTGGGTTAGGTTATGAAAATCAATGGCTGGAACGGGGCCAGCCGCCGCTACCAGACCGAACTGGGGCAACCGGTACAAATGGCCCTGCTCCTGCGTCAACCGGGCGAAGCGGGCATGCAGATCGGCTACCGTAGCGTGAATCTCAGCGGCGGCTGCCTGATTGAATACGCGCTGGGGCGGCAGGTAAATCTGCACGTTGGCCTGATCGCGCCAGTCCTTGCCGTTGAACTGGTCGATGCGCGGGATGATATCCACCAGGTAATCGTAGTAAGCGGTATGCGTTAGGTCGTCGTAAAGCACGATAAGACCAAAACCGGGCGGGCGCCGACAGATGTAGCCGAGCCGGGACGTTTTGAAGGAGTAAGAAATAAATTCTTCTCCATCCAGCTTAACTAAGGTCACTCCCTTGACTGACTTAATTTGCACGGCAAACTTCTGCGAGGAAGCCCCGTGCGCTGCCATCAGTTCCACGTCCAAATCCACGCCATAGTCGGGATGCTCCTCCCGGCTGATAAAACCGTTATCCTGCGTCAGCACGTTTCGGACGGCCAGCACTGACCGCTCGCTCTTTACCGCATTTGCATCAACTTGGGGATTATCATTAAAGGCCATACTGTGGTCTAGATAAGGGCGACTAATCCTACGTAGTTAGTAAATAGATGCCTGGCTTCTCCGTGCTATTTTTGCCTGTTCGCACCAGCAATGTTACAGTTAGCCAGTAATAGCCCGTAGCCTCTTACTCGGTATATGCGCACAGGTATCTTTGGGGTGAATAAAGTTACTAGGCATCGGATTGGCAATCAGGTGGACTAGAGCAAAAAAATCGCCAGAATAGCCTCATCAGCTTCAAAGCTAACTATGTGGTGGGTGGTGGTCCAGCCTCGGATATGCCAGTACGCAAGGCGTTCAGCGCAGCCAGGCACGTAGCTTGTTCAGGGCCGGTGCGGCTCATGGCGCGGGCCAGCTGGCTTTGTTCGCCCAGGGCCAGCTCCTCGGCCAGCAGCGCCAGCAGGCGCGTGCCTACCGAGCCAGCAGCTAGCATTTGCCCTACCTGCCGGCCCAGCACGCGGGCACCCACCAGCAGCTTGAAGTGCGTGGAGGCAGTCGTGTCATCCTCGTCAAATAAGTCAAGGTGGTCGGTGTACACCTCGTTCTCTGCCAGGTCGAAGTACACGGCCAATAAGTTCCAGATGTCGGTGGCATCCTTGCCGCGTTTTTCCGGGCGATCTTGCCAGGCTACCAGCTTCAGCGCCACCATACCTGGCAGCGTCACCACGCGCCACTGCTCGCCGGTAGCCGTGTCCACGGTAGCCGCCTCGGCCAGCACTTCCGCAAAGCCCACTGTCGAGATGCGTTCCATGCCGCGTCCTGACAGGTACACGTTACCTTGCTCGTCAGCAATAGCCCCAAAAGGCATCAAATCCACTACCACAGTAGCGGTGGGAGCCGGGTAAAGCAGGCAGAATGCACTACTCTGCACCTGCATAAACCCTTCATGTTCTGTTAGCCATGCCTGTAGCGCCTCATAAGTTGCTAATTCGCTGATGAATACGGCTAGGTCAAGGTCTTTCGTAGTACGGTGGTCTGGCCCGTTGTACACCTGCGTCATCCAAATGTCGCGGGCCACCGCCCCCACGATGTAGAAGTCGATGTCAAACTGGTTGAATCCACGCTGCAGGGCCGCCATTGCCTCGCTCATGCCAACTGGTTGCAGGCGCTCAGGCGAGATACGGTAGATAGTGCTCATGTACTAGGTGGGCTACCTCACGGTTCCGCGGGTCGGCAGTTAAGAGTAAATCGGCGTAGGCCAGCAGAGGCGGCACAGCCAACGGTTGGGGCCGCGCTGGCTTCAGGGTGGTGGCCATTGGCCTTACTACTTCTACCTTGCCCGCCGCATCGGGCACCAACCGTAGGTGGCGCATCACCTCCCCCCGCGCTGCTGTGCTGTAGAGCGTAAAGTATTCGGGCAGCAGGTGGCCATCCAGCAGCAGGTGCGCAGCCGGCTCCCCACCCCAGGCCGTATCAGGGCCGAGCGCTAGGTCTTGCCAGCCGCGCCGGGCTACGTCGGCATCCAGCCAGCGGTAGCGTTGCGCCGCCAGCTTGGGGCGCACCACCTCGCCGTAAGCATCCACCCAGCGGCGCAGCACCTGTGCCGGGTCAGTCCAGCGGCGCTTACCCGTTTCGTCGCGTAACAGCTCCAGTTGCTGCAACCCGCGCAGCAAAATACTCACCGACCCTAGGGCTACCTGTGCCCGCTCGGCCATCGCCCGGTAGCTGGCTTGCAACAGTGCTGGCTCACTCAGCAGGTGGTACAGCAACTGTACTCCGGCCGGCTGAAAGGCTCGGTGCTGCATCGGCTGCTCGGCCAGCGGTTCGCGCCCACCCTGCGTCAGTATCAAAAAGCTACCGTCAGCTTGGTTCAAGTAGGCGTTGCCAGCAGTGTCGACATACTGAATGTTGTATTCCCGCAACTGCTCTCCTTGCCGGTCGCTTACGTAAGGCACTACCAATATCACTGGCTCAGCAGCTTGCTGGTTGACAGTACGTAGTCGACCTACCGTATCCGGCTGAAATCGAGATTTAGCTTCCGCCAGGAATCGTAGCTGCCGTGGTCCGATTTGTAGGCATCCATCCGCTTGATAGTCAGGGTGTGGCCTCCCCCTTTGCCCGTGCCCCTCTTTGGCTCCTACTAAATGGGCATTCAGCTTGGTACGGGTTTCAAATGCCCGGCAGGCCAATAGTAGCAGTTGTTCCTCTTCTGCTCTGTTCACGTATTTCTCCTTGTTCACTAATGATGAACGTCCAAAAATAGTGAACAGCTGGTAACCAAGCAAATTTTTCAGTAAAAGATGGAGTTATACTCTGTTCAGCGCGGTTGTTTATGTATACCAGGCACGGGGTACAAAAGGGATGGCATCAATTCTTAAAGGCATAGAAGTTCCAACGCGGCGGCAACCGTCATTTTACTTAGAACTTGTTAGGAATTGAGGCTAATCCGAGCCGGTAAGCAGCGAGCGGAGTTCCTAGGCTCCGGCTCGCCTTATGGCTGACTGTCATCAACCCCTCACTGATTCGCAGTGGCAAGTTGTTACCACGCTGCTGCCCGTGCACCGTAAACGTCGCCCCTGCTTGTGCTTATCCCGGACTCAAATTATTTTGCTGTCGATAATAAAGCGTCCAGTAGCAAGTATACCTACTATAGATAATTATTTCAGCAATTGCCATCCCTTTCTGCTGAGCCCCCCCCGCGCTTGATAGTCAACTGAGGGATAGCGTTTTGTTAAAGTAGTTTAACTACTTAATAATTTAGCCTTGGCCGGGGAAACCACCGGCTAGTAGCTAGGTGGCTTAAGTGGCCCGCTGAGCAAAGCAACTTCGGCCTTTTGAACAAAGTGCCCTGCCGGGGAAGGGCGTAATTTTGTGTCGCTTCCTGCCACAGATTTCCCCACCCGCTTCTTGCTAGCGGTTCGCCCCATGACCACGCAGCATCGCAATCCCAACGCCGCCTTCGTTACCCTGTGCCACGGCGACCAGCGCTACGGGGGCGAACGCGTGTATGACGAGCCGGTGCTGGTCAGCGTAGTGGCCGGCGAACTACGCGTGGTGCAAGCGGCCCGCACGCTAGTGTGCGGCCCGGGCGAGACGGTGCTGCTGCCTCGCCATCAGCCCGCCACGCTGCTGAAGTACCCCCACGACGGGCTCGCCTACCAGGCCCTCATCGTGCAACTACCGCGGCCCCTGGTGCAGGCCTACTATGCGCACCATCCCCCGCTGGCGGCCCGGACTGCAGACGGGGGCCTGCGGCACTACCTCCCACACCCGCTGCTACAGAGCTTGCTGGCCTCCCTGCAACCCTATCTGGAGTTGACGCATCCCCCGCCGGGGTCGTTGCTGGCCGCCAAGGTGACGGAAGCCATCGAGGTGCTGCGCAACCTCGACCCGCAAACCGACGGGGTACTGGCCGACTTCGCGGAGCCCGGCAAACTCAACCTGGTCGAGTTTATGCAGGCCCACTACCTGGTCAACCTGCCGCTGGCCCGCTTCAGCTACCTGAGCGGCCGCAGCCTGACGACGTTCAAGCGCGATTTCAAGAAAGCGTTTCAACTGAGTCCCCAGCGCTGGCTGACCCAGCAGCGGTTGGCGCAGGCCCACTACCAGCTCACCGAGAAGGAACGCCGGCCTGCCGAACTCTACCAGGAAGTGGGCTTCGAGAACCTGGCGCACTTCTCCTTCGCCTTCAAGAAGCAGTTTGGCTACCCGCCCACCGCGCTAACCAGGCCTACGGCTGGCCAACCAGTCAGCCCGTAGGCCGACCACACAGCCCCTTACCCAACACTATACCACGATGGCCGGCCGCGGAGCCGGCCCGTCCCACCGGCCCGTCGCCGGTGCCTAGGACTGCTTTACCCTTTTTTTCTTACCCCATGAAGTATGCGCTCGTGACCGGTGCCAACAAAGGCATCGGCCGGGAAGTAGCCAGGCTACTCGCCCAACAAGGTTTTTTTGTGTACGTCGGCTGCCGCCAGCTCGCCAGTGGCGAGGCCACCGTACGGGAACTCCAAGCGGCCGGCGTCATGACGCTGCAAGCCGTGCAGCTCGACGTGACGGACCCCGCGTCCATTGAGGCGGCCCGCGCGACGATTGAGGCGCAATCGCCGGTACTGGACGTATTGGTCAACAACGCCGGTATCTCGGGGGGCTTCCCCCAATCGGCGCTGGACGTGACGCTGGCGCAGTTTCGCACCGTGTTCGAAACCAACCTGTTCGGGGTGGCCGGCGTGACGCAGGCCTTCCTCGGTCTGCTCCGCCACTCGCCCCAGCCGCGCATCGTCAACGTGAGCACGTCCATGGCCTCGCTGACCCTCTACGCGGACATTGCCAACCCGAACTTCTTCTGGCTCGCCGCTTACCAAACGTCGAAAACGGCGCTGAACATGTACACGCTGCACCTGGCCCACGAGCTGCGGGAGCTACCATTCAAGATCAACGCCGTGTGCCCCGGCTACACCAAAACCGACTTCACGGGCCACCAGGGCACCAGCACGGTCGAGCAAGCCGGGCAGCGCATTGCCAAGTACGCGCTGCTGGGTCCGGACGGCCCCACGGGCAAGTATGTCAGTGAAGAGTATTTCCCTGCGCCGGCTTCGTGCCCCTGGTAAGTCCGCTGTGATAAGCGGTCAGGTGGTTGCTGATTCGCTTGCGAAGAAAGTATTAATATAATTAGCTTGATAAATAAGGGCTTAGCAGTACCTAAAGTTAGGTTCTAGTAAGAGTAGGTCAACGGATTTACGCTCTTCGCTTATTGCTCCCTGTTTGCTTATCAACACGCAGAGAGGAATGCAGCGTAATGCAACTAATTTTTTAAGAAGAACGAAAGCAAAGTAAAGGGAGAGTAGTGCTGGCGCGCTACGTCAGCTTTATTCTCCTCTTTACTCCTCTCCATAAGTGCTTTTATAAGCAGAAAATCAAGAAAATATTATTAATTGCCATCATGACTTTAGCTGAAAGAATAGTAAAAAGCATGCTTAAATAACAAAGGCAAAACATCCAACTCAGAAGCGTAGGTGCCTGGTTTTTGAGTGTACCAATTTGGCAAGCACCCTAACACTTCTCCTAACCGCTTAAATGACAGAATAAACATCCGTTTTTGACACCTACAACGGTGGCCCTGCTTTTGGCTTCCAACAACTCCCCTTACGTGGACGGCGTAAAACTGGCAGTTGAGGGGGCTTAGCCGCTATGTAAAGGATTTCTTATAAGCGCCGAGTGACGAGTACGGCATCAGATCCCCTTTTCGTACTGTAACTAAGCAGGGAAGTCAACAATAGTCAATGCTGCCCGATGGCAGACAGGAGGTGGTATAGACAGTTGACCTCTGGTTTTATGTGCTATCAGGGTAGTTAGCGCTGTTACACCGACAAACTAGTGATGACAACATTGGCAGACTTGGGGCCGCGCATCTGCATTATAGGGCCTTCTAACAGTGGCAAATCCACGCTGGCCCACGCGATTGGGCAGGCCACTAGATTACCGGTGATTCACCTCGACCAATTGCGCCACCTGCCGCATACAGATTGGCAGCACCGCTCAGAAGCCGACTTTATCACCTTACACGACGAAGCCATTTTAGCCCCTAAGTGGGTGTTGGACGGCAACTACTCTGGTAGTTTACCCCAACGATTAGCCCGCGCCACCGGTATCATTCTGCTAGACGTTCCCACGCACACCAGTCTCTACCGCTACCTGCGCCGCACTTGGGTTGAGCGGGTGCGGTATGGCCAGCTCGTTGGAGGCCGCCAGCGGGTCACCTGGCGCATGATTCGGCATATTACTATCGCCACGCGCCACAATCGGCAGCGTTACCAAGCGCTCTTTGCGCACTGGACTATCCCCAAAATTCGATTAGCCACCACGCAAGAACTAGCCCACTTTTATCAGCGGGAAGGACTCTGCCGCTAGGCCCTTTTTTGTCCCCCACTGCCGACCGCTGGCTCGCCCGGAGGAATAACGGAATTGCCGAGGCGAGAGTCGAATGTAGCTTTTGAACAGCTTGTTAAACGACTACGGATGCGTAAAGTCTGGTCAAAAGTAATCTCTTTTACGATTAGTAAGGCTGTGAAGAGGCCGTGGAGGGGCTCTCCTCACGACAGGGCGAAAAGTTACGTTAAAACTGCTCGCTCCCGTCCCACGCGGGGATGAGGATAGTATGGTCCTACAGCTACTTGATCATTAATACTTGTTAATTATTTCAGTTTCTAAAGTACCTTTGTAAGTACTTACGTAAGTACTAATAATGTATGGACTTTTTTGAAGAACTGGGTTCCGCTTCGCTTGGTAGCCGCTTACGCCGACTGAGTGAACAGTTGACTAGCCAAGCCGCCGAGGTGTATGACCTATATCACCTGCCTTTTGAGCCACGCTGGTTTCCCGTTTTCTATCTGGTGGCTACGCAACCCAGGCTCTCAATTGGAGAGTTAGCCCAGCGCATTGGTCACTCGCACGCAGCGGTTAGCCAAGTAGTGAAGGAGCTAGCAAAACACAACCTGATAAGCGTTGAGCGGGAAAAAGCCGACCAGCGGCGTAGCGTCACCACGCTCACAGCGCAAGGGGCTAAAGTGTGGCCTTCTTTGCAGCAACAGGCTGCTGACGTACAACAAGCTACTGAAGCATTACTGGCCGAAAGTCGGCACAATCTCTGGCTGGCTATTGGCGAGGTAGAGCATGCGTTAGCGCACCGTAGCCTCGCTAGACGGGTGAAGGCTGTGCGCGACCAGCGTGTAGCAACTGAGGTGCAGATTCTGGAGTACGCGTCATGCTACCAAGCCGACTTCAAAAGGTTGAACGTGGCATGGATTGAACAGTATTTCTGGGTAGAACCTGCCGACCTGAAAGCCTTGGATGAACCCGAGGTGTATATTTTGCAATCAGGTGGTCACATCTTACTGGCCTCCTACCGGGGCGAAATTGTAGGAAGCTGCGCGCTCATCAACCAGGACGGGCAGACCTATGAGCTCGCTAAAATGGCCGTTGCGCCCGCAGTGCAGGGCCTGGGTATTGGCTACCGGCTAGGGGAGGCTGCACTAGGCAAAGCCCGCACCTGCGGTGCAGCGCGGGTGTATCTGGAGAGCAATACCAAGCTGGGCCCTGCGCTGAACCTCTATTATAAGCTGGGCTTTGAAAAGACCGTAGCCGGTACGCCCTCGCCTTATGAGCGGTGCAATATTCAAATGGAATTTCTCTTCAACGCCTGATGCCTACTTACGCCCACAAAATAGCCGTCATCCTGAGCGGCGACCTGCTTGACTGGCAGAAGCTTAATGTAACGGCATTTCTAGCTAGCTCGGTGGCAATTCAGTTTCCCGAAACGCACGGCCAACCCTTCGTTACCGCTTCGGCATCCACGTTTTTGCCGTTCCTCAAGCAGCCCATCCTGGTGTACCGTGCCGAGGGGCCACCTGAGGTACGTAGGGTATTTGAACGGGCGCAGGAACGAGGGCTGCACGTGGGCATCTACACCCAGGCGCTGTTTGCTACCAAAAACGAGGCAGAAAACATGCAGGAAATCGCTCGCCTAACCGACCAAGAGCATGACTTAGTGGGTATTATCCTCTATGGGGAAAATAAGCAGGTTGATAAAGCGCTTAAGGGACTAAAGTTTCACCCCTAGCAGTAGCGAGGCAGGCTAAGCAGACCAGCCAGAGCCGGGATGAGGGTTGCAGGGAGTGGTCGATGAGGTTGGTAGGCTACTGTGACGGGGTACCTTATAGTAGGTGGCCAAAACTCACTTCCCCTCAGCCGCTGCGAGCTGGCCACCGAGGTGCGCACTACCAAATTCACCCTCACGGGTGGCAGCACCAGTCAGGTAACTAACACCACCAGCGGCCCCAACGTGGGAGCTAATGGCTACGCGGGCAACAACACTATTGCCAACTCAGACACGCTTACGGCCGATGCCAATGGTGGCATCACGCTGGAAGTAAGCCGCCTGGCCGGCACCTACGGCTACCTGAACCTGATGCGTGTTGACATTGTGCCGGGTAGCAGCGGGACGCCCGTATATTACACGTTTCAAAACCCCGGCTTCGAACTAGGCAATCTGAATTTCTGGACGGCCAGCGGGACGGGAGCCAGCAGTAGCACGACTGCTCCGCACGCGGCACTTATTCGGCCCGACTGACGGGCGGCACCCTCGCCCTGGCGCAGCAGATAAGCTACGCCAACTCCACCGGCGCGACCCACTACAAGCTCAGCGGCTATTTTTACCATCCGGCTACCGAGACGCTGCGCGGCAGCACAGCCGCCCACCTGGAACTGAGCTACTACAGCAGCAGCCAGGCACTACTCGGCCGCTTCCGCTCCGACTCGCTGGTAGCTGGCTCGTCCACCGGCACCTGGGTGAAGGCCGAGGCTATCGGAGCCATCCCAGCCGGCACGGCGTTCGTGCGGGCGCGAGTCATCTGGCGCAACGCGACCGGCACGGCGGGCAGCGCCTATTTCGACGACCTGGCGCTTGAGCCCTACGTGCTCCTAAACCCGCTGAAAATCGTGTACATGGGCTCGTCGGTGCCCTATGGCCAGGGCGCTACCCCTAACAACGGCTACACGGCGCTGTATAGCGCCCTGCTGGCCCAGCGCAGCGCGGCGGGATTGGGCCAGCCCTGGGTTACAGCTAATATTTCGGTACCAGGCAACAGCACTATAGACGCGCTCAATCGCTACCCTACTGATTTGCTGCCGCAGGGTGGCAAATACGTGGTGTTTGCGCTCAGCCTCGGCAACGAAGGTATTTTGACCGGCGGCCAGGCGGCCTTCGATCAGTTTCGCACCAACTTGGCGAAGCTCGTACAACAGGCGCGGGCTAACGGCCTGGTGTCAGTGCTCACGAACTGCTACACCCGCAACGACTTTGGCCCCACCGAGTATGCCTTTACCCGGCAGATGAACGCGCTGCTGCACAGCTGGCGCGTGCGTACCCACCGTGAATCTGCTCGGCGGCGTAGACGACGGCAGCGGGCACTGGGCTCCCGGCTACTGGACCGACGCGCTGCACCCTAACGACCGGGGCCACGCCGAATTGGCCCGCACGCTGGTGCCGTCCCTGTTTGATGCCCTGGCGGCAGGCAAAGCGCTGCCTACCCGCCAGGCCAGCGCCGGGTTGACGCTTGTCAATACTGCAGCGACACCGGCCAAAACTGTGCGCCTGGTGCCCGAAGATTTCGTGCACCCCTTTACTACGGCCCTGCGCTTCCGCACGGCAGCGGCCGGGCAGTTGCTGGAGCTACGCGACAGCGCCGGGGTGGCCAGCGGCACGCTGCGCGTGAGCGCGGCGGGCGTCGTTATCTACCAGTCGGCCAAGGGCCGTACGATCACGGGTACAGTGCCGGTGCGCAACAACCGCTGGCACAAGCTGGTACTGACGCACTACTACGCGCGGGGCACGACAATGCTCTACGTGGACAGCGTACGCGAAGGCATCATGGCCGAGCGCCTGCGCCTCACCCGCCTCGACCTGGGCGGCGCGGCGGCCCCCGGCCGGGCGCAGTACCGCGATTGGCTTTTTTACCGCGCCGGCATGAACCAGGGCGAGGTGCTGGCCCTGGCTGCCGACTCGCTGCTCAAGTCCAGCCTGGAAGTATACGCGCCGCTGGACGCCCGCCGAGTGGTCGCGCCCGACTCGCTCGCCAATCTGGCCCAATCGACCAACACGCTGGCCGCGCAGTTCAGCCTGTACCCTAACCCCACTGGCGGGGAAGTATGGCTGGTATCAGCCACGCCGCTGGGCGACGCGCCCGTTTTGCTCTATGACCTCGCTGGCCGGGTGGTGTTGCAAACCCGCTTGCAAAACGGCCGGCTGCGCTTACCCGGCTTGCCAGCCGGCATCTACTCGCTGACCCTGCTGGTGCAAGGAGAGGTCATTCGTCGACGGCTGGATTACCTGCCCCGCTAGACCAGCCACCACGCCGGTGGCCAAGGTAACTTCTCCGAATTAATGCCAGCAGGTCTAAAGAGGCATGCATCAGTTGGCTTACTTCTTTCCCTCATCTTTTGATGAGAAAGCATTTCAGGCAGTTGTCGTACTGCTTCAGCAGACGTTATAAACCCGGCTCTAGACGTTTTCCTCAAGAACTTTGGAGTAAGGTCTCAACGATTCTTGTGCTGAAATTTACGAGGCCTGTCCCTTTAAGCCATTAAGAGTAGGGCGTCGATAGGGTACTTAACATCAGACAGTCAATTTTCAAAACGTCTAGCAGTAGATTAGCCTTGCGCAGTGGGTCGCACAACTATTTCGTTGACAGCGACCTCGGCAGGTTGGGCAATAACAAAGGCGATGGCGCGGGCAATTGCCACCGGCGGGATAGCTAACTCCTCCATCTTTGCCCTTATCTGGTACTGAACGGTGGGGTCGCTCATGGAACTCGCCAGATTGGTTTGCACAAAGCCAGGCGAAATGCCCGTTACCCGCAGTTGAGCGCCGGCTTCCTGGCGCAGGCCCTCGGTGATCGTGCGGGCAGCATCAGCCAATGGCCACGACAGTCGCGGGGCGCAGCCGCTCTTACCTGCCCGCAAATAGTTGCGAATCAGACTAATCGCCTGCATAACGCACTGCAAGACAAAGTGTATCAAGGCCATTTTGCGCAACAAGTACAGGCACTGGGCTGGCAGCATCAGGCAGCCAGTCGGCCCCTAACCGCCGAGCGCGGCTTTGTGCCTCTCACCTAACGCTGGATCGCGGAGCGAACCTTTGCCTGGCTTAATTGCTTCCGCCGCCTTATCATAGACTAGCAGCCAGGCAGCAGGCTAGCCATGCTGCCTGGCTGCTAGTTGTCAACCTGACTATGTCCCTCCGACGAGCTACTACTCCCTAATTCCCAAATATGCTCTAAGACGGCGGTGGGAAAGAGTCGGCGTGTGCGGCTGATAGTAGCGTACAACGTTTCTCGAACAACTGACTAGCAGCAGCTTGAAGGCAGCAGGCTGATGGTTAAAATCTCAATGCCCAGTAAATCATGAGCTGGCCCTATTTCCTCGTACAAATCTGCTAGAATAACATTCAACTCGTTGGTCGAAAAGCGACGTGTGCACGGCACCAAAAAAGTGTTCTTAATGCGTCCTAAGCGCATCGTGGCTCGCTTCAACTGGTAGCTGACCTGATAGCGGTAGGCAAAAGGAAGCGGCGGTTGGCCTACGGTCAGCGGGTAAGCTAATTGCGCGCGCGCGGAGGCAGGAAACGACATAAATAAAAACATGAATAGAGTAGCTAGAACCGCCACATTAGGGCTCTAAATGATAGAAATGTTCGTCGTCTCACAACTGACACCTTTTTAAATCTTTTCAGTTGCAGGGGGGGGTAACACAAATAGTGGAAATAGTACGCCATACATGATACCCAGAGCATGCACTAAGGGCATGTTGATAAATAAACACTTTTAGTAAATCCAAGAGGCAGCGCCAGCCAAGGGAATTTTTTAGCATACAAAAATGAGCGGCACCTATGTCAGGGTAACGGCTATACGCTGCACCTTGCTGTAAAACGAGGTGAAGGGCCGGACCCCAAGCCACTCACCGCAAGTTTTCGCTCCGCGCGGACTACCATTTATTTTCTTTGTAGAGGCAGTCAGGCAAGCCGTTTTGGCTTCTTTTGTGGGAGCAGGGCGTCCTGTAGCAGCCGGTCAAATGCCGCATGGGCGCGCTTGTCGGCATCTGGGTCACGAGTGAAACGTGATGAGGCATGATGGCTCAGATAGATGCCTTGAAGTTCCCAGACAAATTGGTCGACATCCAGCGTGGGCCGTAGTTCTCGATTCACTATGGCTGCTTTCGTTAGCGTCGCTAAGAACTCCCGCCACTCAGTTTCTCTGACCAGTAGCCGATTGCGAACCTTACCTTCCAAATCATCGAGTTCAAACAGACCAGCCGCCACCGGGCAGCCGCCTGCCAAACCAGCCTTCGCGCTCCAGCCTAACCAATTGTGAACAACTTCTTTTAAACGACTGAGGCCTTCAGGAGCCTGCATAGCTGGTGCGACAATAGTCTGCGCGTTGGCAAGTGCTAATTGGTCAAGAATACCGAGTTGTACTTCTTCCTTCGAGCCGAAGTGCGCGAATAAGCCGCTTTTAGAAAGGCGAGTCTTTTCGGCTAGAACGCCCAGCGTCACACCCGCAAAGCCAGCGATGCTCATCAAATTAAGTCCTTCCCGTAGGATGCGCTCGCGTGTTGAAACAGTATTGCCCATACTTTTAAGAGTTGCATAATAACACCGCAAATATAGCACGACCGGTCGTTCTTTTCTTAAAATCTAGTTATTGTTCAGCGATAAATATTGAGTATTAATAAAACAGCTCATCTAATGCGCACCTGCACAGTAAATAGCAGACTAATAAACTCTTCTATTAAAAGAATTTACCACAAGCACATTAGATACAAAAAACCATATTAACTGCCCAGTTGCGGGGCACGCAGGCCTTCCTAAGTTTGCTGAGGCAGCTGCCACGGCCGCTCATCGTTAACGTGAGTACGTCTCTGACGCGGTCTACCGACATCGCCAACACCAACGTACCCTGGCTGTCTATCAATCGTCGAAAACGGCCCTGAATGCGTCCACCCTCCACCTGGACCACGAACCGCGCGCTATCGCCCTTAAGGTCACCGCGGTGTGCCCCAGCTATACCCAAACTGATTTAATGAGTCGCCAAGGTATCAGCACGGTGGCGCAAGCCGGGCAACGCCTTGTCAAGTATGCGCTGCTAGACCTCAATGGCCCGTGGGGCCATTGAGGTCTAGCAGCGAGGAGTATCTGCCTGCCCCTGATAAGCCTTTGGTCTTGTCTTTCGAACGTCATGAGAGACAGCCCACAACCCGCTGAATGCCGCCGTAACGCTTTCAGTACCGGTTCGAAACTGTTTTACAAAGAGCTATTTATTATTGCGTTGCAGAATACTCTTTGGGTATTTCTCCTCTGCCGGACATGCTTATGGATGCTGACCGTGGTGAGCAGTATTGCGGAAAGGCGCATCGTAAATCACTTTACGACTACTAAGCCATGCGCTCGCAGAGTTGCCATGGAGGCTACTACGATAATACCCAGGCCAAGAGCCTCTGTCCACGCCTCAAAACGAAGGTACTCGAATTGCGCGGGCGGCCGCTTTTACTGAATTGGCCGACGTTTAACATGGCTACCGTAATCACGAGCATTCTATACTCCAGTATCAACTGCCAGACGCCCTATCATACTCGCCAAAAGCTTTTCAGCTTGCCCTCCTGGACTGGCCAACGTAACTAGGCCACTACAGTACGTATTAGTAGCTATGCCTTGGCCAAGAGGATATCTTGTGTAGCGGGTAGCAGTTGATGTGAACTGACTGGTTTTGCTACGGATTTAGTTACTTTCTTTAGATGAGTGCGGCGATACCAGAAGTAGCCTATAGCCCCCATTAACAAGTAAGGGATAGCCGCCATGTAAAGTATGCCTTTATTAAGGCCCGATATATCGTAGTCATCGCGCTCTTGCCGGGCGGCCTCTACTGAAGCCTTGCACATAGCGCACTGTGCCGACACCCCTAGTGGAGCCAGTCCTAGCGCTAATACTAAAGCTAGAACAGCGAGTCCCTGCACCGAAAAGGTCAAAAATTTACGGGTTGCTTTTTCCATAAGTATGTTGTGGCTACATAAATAAAACCCATCCAAGCCAAGGCAGGTAGCGGGGTTTCTCTGCAACAAAGCTACCAGGGCCTACTGAGGATAAATTAGGCTAAACACGGCTTAAATTAGGACAATACAGATGCTTCTTGACCTACTCCCCAAGCGGAAGACTCGCCCAGGAGCCAAGCTGGTTACCATTGCGTATACTGTCATCTCCCAATTAAAAGAGGCTGATTATAAGCGAAATAACTAATTTTTAAATAAAATATCGGCCCGCTTGTGCGAGAATTTATTCTAACCACTTGCTGGAAATGAGCAGCGGCGGAGGGGTTTTCGGTTAGCTCCTATCACAGAATGCTGTTTGGGAAGTAGCGTAGTTTTGCTGCTGTTAATTCCTGTCTACTTCGTGAAGCCCACGCTTGCTTATCTGTTCGTTGCCTTGGTCCTGTTCCAAGCTTTCAGCCGAGAGCTGTTAGCAATAGAATTCGCCCTGAACCGGACAGCCATTGCGGCGCGCTACTGCGTGAACAAGGTCCGGCCCGCGCTGCACTGCGACGGCAAATGCTATTTTGCCAAGCAGCTCAAGCAACAGGAAGAACGCGAAAGCAAGTCGGCCAGTCCGCTAAAAGAGCGGCTCGAAATGCTGTCTAGTACGTTTGAGTGGCTGGCTCCCGCCGCGCCCAGATGCTGGGCCAACCCGGCAACTCGCTACTTCCTACTCCGGGCGGTCGGAATGCCGACGTGCTTTGCAGGAGGCGTTTTCCATCCACCGCAGGCATAGAGTTGATAAACTGGGTCTGGACAGCAAGTAGCTGTCCGACGTTGGACAGCTACTTGCTGTCCAGATCAAGTTGCCCTTATCTATCAATTTTTACCTGTGCGGCCCGACATCGCTTGAGCCGTTTTGCACTTATGCGCACGTCTTTTTTTGGGGGATGCCTGGTCGCTCTGTTAGCTACCGGCTGCCATTCGTCGCCTACCCCAGGCGAATCTATCGGCTCAGCAATAACCAGTCAACCTTCCCCCCTCGCCGGGGCTACCAAACAGCCTGCTGCATCTAATTCCACCCCACGCGCCCAGGCTATGCGCCTGCACGATGTGGCGATGGCGCGGATGGACGAACTATATGCCGAACGCCAGCGCCTCAATAGTCAGCTTGCTAAACTCACCTCGCCTACACTGGCTGGCCAGCACCAGGCCGCGCGACTGCGCCGCACCGTAGACGCGCTGGCGCTAGCCGATGACAAAATGATGGCGTGGATGCACGACCTGCACGAACCGGACTCGAGCCAGCAGCCCCGTGCTCAGGTAACTGCTTACTGGCAGCAGCAACTCCCCGTGTTGCGGCAAGTGAACCAACGCATTATTGCAGCCTTGGACTCGGCGCGGGCTATACGGTAGAGCGGCGGTAGTTTCTTTTCAGGGCAGCCCACTTTAACTGCTTTGATTACCCCTGATAGGGGAAATCTGGTAGCGCGGCAACTCTTACATCGGTTAGCTCGGCTGGGCTGTGCCCGCAAGCAGCTCTTACCGCGCCGAAACCCGGCTGCTGTTCCGGTTAGCCCTGCCTGACTATTACCCGTCGGCGGTCGTGTACTTCTTTTCTTTTGCTTATGTTGAAGCCTAGTAATATGCTTTGGTTCAGTGCATTGCTGATCAGCGGCCTAGCTCTTACAACCAATTGCTCTGAATCGGCCCCTACCGCTCGGCATCTACCCCATCTGGGCGAGCCCGAGGTATCGGCCAGCGGTGATACGCTGTGGCCAACAGTACCGGCCTTCCGTCTGCATAACCAAAACAACGCTGTGATTCGTCCGGCTTCGTTTGCAGGACGGGTGTACGTGGCGGATTTCTTTTTTACGACCTGCCCTACTATCTGCCCGGGAATGCAGCGGCAAATGCTGCGGGTGTACTCCCGCTATAAAGACGATTCACGCTTGGCGTTTCTCTCGCACACTATCGACCCGGCCCACGACTCGGTGCCGGTGCTGCGCGCCTACGCCCGCCGCCTAGGCGTGGCCGATGCCCGGCAGTGGCATTTTGCCACAGCCTCGCGCGATACTATTTTCTCGTTGGCCCGGCAATACTTGGTGTCAGCACAGCGCGACCCTAGCGCCCCCGGCGGCGTGGTGCATAGCGGTGCCTTCGTGCTGGTGGACTCGCAGCGGCATATCCGAGGCATTTACGACGGCACTAAGCCGGCCGAGGTAGACCGCCTGCTGCGAGAACTACCACTACTGCTGGCCGAGGTCGCGCCAGCAAAAATTCAGTAAGATTCGTTCGCAAACCTTCCACTTAATAGCCGGATGACTAGTTCTCGTAAAGCTTCCCGCAAGCAGCCTCGCGAAAGCTGGGGGTGGTGGCCTGCCCTGCTCGTACTGGTTGGCCTGGCTGGCGGTGCGCAGCTGCTGGCTAGGTTGCTACCACCGCAGACTACGCTGGCTGACAACTCGGCCCCGGTACCACCCTTTTCCCTCGTCGACCAAGAAGGCCAAACCATCACGAACCAGACTTTGGCGGGCCAGTTCTATGTGACGGATTTTTTCTTCGCAACCTGCCCCAGCGTGTGCCCCCGGATGCAAGGCCAGTTGCGCCGGGTATATATGCACTATAAGGGCGATTCACGCCTGGCATTTGTCTCGCATACCATCGACCCCGCCCATGACTCGGTTTCCGTGCTGCGTGCCTACGCCCACCGCCTAGGCGTGGCCGATGCCCGGCAGTGGCACTTTGCCACCGCTCCCCACGACACCATCTTCTCGCTGGCTACAGCTTACTTGACGGTGGCCGGCTACGACCGGCCCCGGCTGGGCAGCCTGGTTCACAGCGGTACGCTGGCCCTAGTGGACCAGCGAGGCCATGTGCTGGATACCTATGACGGCCTTAACCCGCGGGAAGTAACCCGCTTGCTCAAGCGCCTGGATGACCTGCTACCCCGCCTCACCCCCTGATGCACTGATTGCCCTAGTCTAAGAACCCTAATTATGGGGCAGCCTCTTTTCATGACCCCGGCGCTCCGGCTAGCCATTGTGAAGTGTTCTGCAGCTGTTTGCACACCGCAGTGCGACCTAGTGGCTGGAAGGCATTGTCACCTTCGGTATAGGCGCCTCGCTTAGTAGCCTTAATGTAAGCTTGCTCGGCACGGCCTAAACACCCTGATGGGTCAGTAAGCAAATTCTATTTGCCTGGTTACGTGCTGCTCAACGCAGCCATTTTCTACAGCCAGTGGCACTACTACTTGGGTCTCAACACCGCTAACCGTCAGTAATACACCGGCGGCATCAGCTTCTTTCTAAAAAGAAGAAATCCCGTTCGATTGTCTGGCCTCGTGCGATACCCGAATCGCAAACGCGAAACTAGCAGGTCATGCATTCGACCCGCGCCCCAGCACCGCATTTTGTCAGCTAATTCTCAGCACGACCGTTTCCATAAATTCCCTTCATCTTCATGTCTTTTCTCACGCCCCCGACCCCCAACCCCCAATTCCTATGCAGCCCTTATTCTTCCAAGGTCGGGAGATACATCCGCGACTTTGTCAGTGACTTTAGCTTCGTCACGATAGCCGAATTGGTCTGGCTACTCAAATGCTTCTCGTGCTTGCTCATTTCTGCTGATGCGCAAATATTTATCAGGCTCATTCTTTGGGATGGGATATATGAGCAGGTAAAACAGACTAAAGAACTACGCTTCTCCACCCGCGTACTCCTGCCCAGCGCCCGATCCCAGCGTGGAAGACGGTCTCGGCGGCGCCGGCCAACTCTGTAAAAACTTATTTGCCAGACTAGCACACCACCTATGCCTTCTGAATTTTCTATTCGGTTTCGCGTCGAGACAAGTCGTTATCTCCTGCGCTACACCGGTCGCCGCTCATGCCGACTCGTCGCTCATAACGTCAAGCGACTCCAGGGCCATCTATCTCAAACACCAACTGCTTTCGACTGCCGCTGGGCCTGTTGGCCTAGCTCAGGTCGCGGTAATTAAGCCAGACAAAACAAAAGGCTCATAGCAACAAGCGGACAGCCTAAAGGCCTCGGTCATGGCTGGCCTGAATACTGAAGGTCTGCTTTATGCGAACAATAAGCCAGAAGCAGAAGGAAAAGATGTTACGAAGAGGAAAGCATTACTAGGAAAGGCAACGCTTTCACTATCAACGCGGATTGGTCGCGTCATTAATAAGCTGTAGTTACGCAATGTGGTTGCCTTGTCATTCCCTTACAAGTATTTGGGTACTCATCGCGTCCTGTTCTGTATTCCCCTGCCTATTCCTTCGTTTTTATCCATATGTCTACTATTCTCCCCGATGCCATAAAAACCTACGACATGCTAGAGTACGTCCAGCGGTTTACGGCAGAACCGGCTGCGGTGCGGCAGCTCCTGCTAGCCGACCCCGGACAGTTTTTCATCGCGGCGGTCGAGCAGCTTTACCCCCTGTTTACGCAGGCGGTGCCCCCGTCGCGAGCCACAGGCCATACTTTCGTATACCTGACCTCGGGCCAAGCCCGGATGAACATTGGCAACGACCACTACACAATAGGTCCGTGCGAACTGCTGCTTGCGCGGGCTGGTCAGGTGTATTCCTTTGAGATGGGCGATGTGAATACGGGTTTCGTTTGCCACTTTCATGATGACATGCTGCTGGGGCCTCAATCTGGCCCTGCTAATTCCCTTACTCCGTTCGAGTTCCTGCATTTCTGGGGTCGGCCTGTGATTACGCTACCGGCTCAAACCGCTGAGTTTGCAGAGCAGCTTTTGCGCCGGCTGTTGGTCGAGTATACCACTAACCATCTGACTTATCCGGCCATCACCCGCGCTTACTTACTGGCGCTGCTGCAAGAGTTGAACCGAGCGTATGCCAGCGAGGTGCCCGCTCCGCTCACGGCAGCCGTTACGCTGACCAATCACTTCAAGCACCTAGTATCAATCTCGCTAAAAGCGACGCACCGCGTGAGCGACTATGCTGAGCGGCTACACGTCTCGGCTAACCATCTGAGTAAGTGTGTACGTAGCGTCACGGGCAAGTCACCGGCCCGCTGGATTGAGGAAAGCGTTGTGCTTGAGGCCAAAGTGCTGCTCTTTCAAAGCAACTTGCCGATGAGCGAAGTAGCCCTGGCTGTCGGCATCGAGGACGCTTCTTACTTCAGCCGGCTGTTTAAAAAACACGCAGGCCTGACTCCGCTGGGCTTTCGCAAGCAGGCTAATTTGTCCTAATATCGGCCGGCTATGTACTAACTCTACTCGGTTGAGAGTCCGGAAATTTGCATCATAAATCAGCGCGGTAAACAAGGAACCATTTGTCCCGGCAATTGGCCGCGCCAGCAAGTTGGCCGCTAATGGCAGCGGTTCGGCAGCCAGTACGGGCGAGTCAGGAATGGTAGGGCACCGCTTAATTTTTGCATTATGTACCTGACTATTTTAACGTTGCATTCTTTTTTTCGATGGGTAGTACTGATTGGGATCTTGACCAGCCTGTTTAGGGCCTATCGTGGCTGGTTAGGGCGGCGGGCGTTTGTAGCTCTCGACAACACTATCCGACACACCACTGCCACCCTGGCCCATGTGCAACTCATTCTGGGCTACGGCCTGTACATGATAAGTCCATTTATCGCGTCCTTTCACTTGCGTGACGCCGAACACGACCCCGGTGCGCTGTTTTTCGGTTTCCAGCACGTGGCCCTGATGACTCTGGCAATCACAATGCTTACCATCGGCTCGGCCCTGGCCAAGCGCAAAGCCACTGACAAGGAAAAGTTTCGCACAATGGCCGTGTGGTTTACGCTGGCCCTGCTCATTATCGTGGCAGCCATTCCGTGGCCCTTCTCACCATTCGCACAACGGCCACTTATCCGTTTGTAAAATAAGAATTTATGTTTAAATCACCTATCGGTCGCCTGCGCCTGCTGGCGCTGGCTGAAGGTATCTCCTTGCTGCTACTCATCGGTGTGGCCGTGCCCCTCAAACATTTCTACGGTAATCCGGCGCTGGTACGCGCACTGGGGCCGGTGCACGGGCTGTTGTTCGTGCTCTTCGTTCTCAATACGCTGCGCGTGGGTGTTGAATACGGCTGGCGCTTTGCCACTACTACGTGGAAGGTGCTGCTGGCCTGTATAATACCCTTCGGCACATTCTACGTGGATCATAAAATATTGGCTCCACTGCAAAAGCAGGCACTACCTCAGGAGTAACACACCCGGCCTTTGCCTTTACCCACATCACGCGCCGGCTACCCACTCCTGCTTGTTGGCGCTATCAGTTAATGTAGGAGTTATGGGCATGCTCATGCCACTGCTAGTCGCGGAGCTATCTGTGTTGCCCACGACCTTTCGACTACTAGGCGCGCAGGGTTGGCTACTGCCCGCCATTAATACGGTACTCAATTCACTGACTTTACTGACAGCTATTTTTCTGATTACTAAAGCGCTGCGTCATTCGCTGGAAGCAGGTGAATTGTCATCGAGCCATCAGGGCAATGGCCTTTGCGCTAAGCAGGCTGTTCTTGCTCTCCTGCCGGGCTTGCCACTCCCAGGCAGCTAGCACGCATTACGGAGATGAGGCCCCTTAACACTCCCTGTATTTTCCGCTAAGCAGCCCCACCGGCTAGCAACTGTAATTGTACACTCCGTGTTGTTTACGCCATAGATGACCTCACCAGATAGTACAAGCAATATCGGCAGTGCGCCTAGTGGAGATTTCCGGTGTTGCTCTGCGTGTAGGTGACGGGGTAGTGGTGTGTTTTTAATTACGCCATAAGGTTAGCCTTAAGTGGCTTATACCCCTAGTTGAGGGCAAGCTAATTGCGCATCCATTTTACAAAAAATATGTGGGTTAATCTTGATTTTCAAGCGACTCGCTTGGCAACAGGCAGGATTTTCGACAATCCTACTACCAGCTACTGGTTACCGCTCTGGCTGGGCTGGAGGAAGGTTTCATGCTGGCAAATTCGCGCCCGGGGGGGATGGGGGCTTAGCGCCCACCGGCCGGTCTGGCCAGGTCGCCGCGACGTTTAGACAAGCAACCATTTAACTCGTTTTCCATGAATCAGTCACTGCTTACTATCTCTTTTCCTGCCTTACCAATAAGCGGCGTCTGGCTGCTACTGCTGCTGGTAATAGGATTGTTAATGGGGGTACTACTGGTAACGGGGCAGTTGCTACGGCACTTCCGGCAACTCCTGCTATTGCCTGCCCCTGATGCCGTCCCAGAGCCGGCCATTGTCTCGGAAACAGCCCTTGAGGCGCCAAGTGCAGACAGTATGGCCGCCGGACCAGAACCAGTTTACCCGTCTTTAAATAAGATGGCTAAAACGACGGTTCTTCTCGAAACCACTACGCAAGTTTAGCTGGTCGCCCTTACCCTGTAGCCTGGGCCTAGGACAAGACAGTGACTTCACTATCAAGCTCTTTGGGTAGCCTTTATGAACTCCGCCCCTTCGCTAACCCACTCACTAGATACTCTTTCTGAATTGTTTTTAGTAGTACGGCTAGAAGATTACTGCCAAACCGGGTCAGTAGCCGTGTCGCCCCGGCGCGACTCGGCGTGTCTGTGCTTGCTGTTAATCAGCGGACAAGCGCAAGTATCAGTAGCGCACGAGCACTACGTAGTACCAGCCAACAGCCTCGTATTTATGCCCGCCGGGCAGATATTTGCTTGTCAGTTCGACCAAGCAGCCGCGGGCTATCTGTGTCGGATTGACATCGCCCTGCTACAAGAGCGGGCTACGACGGAAAAGCTACAAGTAGGGCCCGGTGGTGCGCCGCTGGTTGCCCTGGATGGTGCCGTGACCGGCCACCTGCAAAAAGTAATGGAGCGTGTACTATCGCTTTACCGGCTGGAAAGCCTTCCCCCCGTTGGTTTACTACAGTCCTACGTGGCAATTATCTTGGTTGAAGCGCAGCATGCAAACCAATCGGCGCTTGCTGCCCCCATATCAGCCGCACGGCAGTTGACTACGGCTTTCCGGCAACTGCTGGCCAGCCGCATTACCCATACCCATCATGCGAGTACCTACGCCGCTTGGCTACGCGTGACGCCCAACCATTTGAGTAGAGTCGTGAAAATGACCATGGGTAAGTCGCCCCAAGCGTGGCTATATGAGGCTCTTATGTTAGAAGCACAACTGCTGCTGCAAACTGACCTGTCAATTGCCGAGGTGGCCCACCAAGTGGGTCTTGCAAATTCGTCTCACTTCAGCCGTCTCTTCAAAAAAGTGACCGGCCATCGCCCTGGCCAATGGCGCATCGATTGCGGCCGGAACACAACCAATTGAATCATGAGTGGGCTTGGCAGCTACTTAAGGACCGATGCTACTTCGAAAACTGGGGCTTTAATGCCTGAACTACTCAGCCACTTTTTTCTGTGTTTTATGAAATTCCTGCTACTTGTTGTCGTGGCCGGCTTATCTGGTCTGGCCTTATACGGTTTGCGTAGCGCATACCAGCGCCGTAGTCTGGATTCGAGCCTGGACATGCTCATGTCCCGCGGAGCTATTATTCTGGATGTGCGTACGCCCTTTGAATATGCGCAAGGGCATGTGCCAGGATCTATTAATGTGCCTCTAAGCCGGCTGCGGGACGCTCAGCTACCTCTCAACCCCCGTCAGACCTACGTGACCTGCTGCTCGCACGGGCTACGCAGCATCAAGGCGGTGGACGTGCTACGGGCACGTGGCTTTCAGCAAGTGTACAACGGCGGCATTTGGTCGGATCTGCGCTGCTATTCCCAACAGCCAGTCAGCCACCGTTAGAACCGGACCCTAACAGCAGCGGCTTTCCTGACTACGCTGGGTACTGCGTCTTATTGAATGAGTTGTGCGGGCGCAAATCGTTAGCTCACGGCCAGGAAGCAGCCCGCTGCAACCAGCTTGACCGCACCCTGGCCGTGAGACCACGCTAACGCCAGGCGTTGGGCTAATAAAACCTCCGGTGCTTCCTGGATTTTGTATCCGAATCAGCTGGATGTTTTCATGTATTTATTTACTAACAAGCACCTTACGATTCGCTTGCCCGGCCGCACCCGAGAGGGTGAGCACATACATCCCGGCTGGCAAGCCTGCCAACGCAACGGTGCTCTGCGGCCCCTGCACTGCCTGCCGCAGCACTACCTGTCCTAGGCTGTTGGCCAAGGTCAGTTGGGCGCCGGCCGGGCCATACTGCCCTAGCCGAATGGTTAGCTGGTTGGTAGCTGGGTTGGGATAAATGGCCAGTTCCTCGGCCTCACTCGGAGCCGGGGCGGTCAGGGCCAAGCGGGCCCCGGTAGCCGTGCCATACACCTCCAGCTCGTAGAGCGAGAAGCCATAGGTGGTGGCCCGGTTGATGCAGTACACCTTCACGTAGCGGGCCGTGGCGCCGAGGCCGGTGTGGTCGTCGGCCGCGGCCGAGGTCTTGCCCCACACGTCCTTGATGGTGGTCCAGGTGCTGCCGTCGGTCGAAACCTGCATCTGGTAATCCTTGGCGTAGGCCGCCTCCCAGGCTAGACGCACGCGATTGAGGACGTAGGTGGTGCCCAGGTCCACATAGATGGACTGGTTGTTGGCGTAGGCGCTTTCCCAGCGGGTGTTGCCGTCGGCGTCCACGGCCCGGCTAGCCGCGTTGGTACTGGTGTAAGTTGAGGTGACCGTGACGGGCCGCTGGTAGGCAATGTTGGGCGCCGTGCCGCCGCTGCCGCTACCCCAGCCGGGCATTTCATTCTGCGTCACTACGTTGCTAGCCCCGTAAGCTTGCTGAATGGCGGCCGTGGAATTCTTGTTGAACACCAGTTCCGACCAACCCATGAAAAACGCCCATTTGGGCTGCGCCGCCAGCAGGCTAGGCGTGGGCAGCACCTCGCATTCGCCGATAGCAATGGGCTTACTGCCAGCGGTGTTTACCATCGCGTTGTACTTGGCCGAGGTGTAGCCCTGGCCGTCGCTGTAGTACATGTCGAGGGCCAGCACATCCCAGTAGCTGGCGCCGGGGTTGTAGTTGGCGAGGTCGGAGGAGAGCGAGCTGAAATCTTGCAAGTCCCAGACCCAGATGAGGTTAGTGAGGCCCTTGGTAGTGCGCAGGTAGTCGCGGGTTATCTGGAATAGCTTGGCCGTGCCATTAGAACCCGTGCGGCCGGCCCACCAGAACACGCCCTGGTTCATCTCGTGCAGAGGGCGGAAATACACCTCCACGCCGCTGTTTTTGAGGTCTTGCAGGTAGCCGGCCACTACGTCGAGCCGCCGCTTCCAGTTGGTGTTGAGGGTGGTGCCGTTAGTTATCAGCTCCTGCCATTGCGCGTCGCTGAGGGTGCTTTTTACGCCGCCTTCCCACTGGCAGGGCTCGGCCTGGGTGGGCGGGCAGGCGTGAAACATGATGTTGATGAGCGAGCCGCGCGCCCACTGCGCCTTGGCCTCGTTTATCATCGTCTGGCGGTTGGCCACGTCGGCGGACGAAAACAGGAAGTCGCCGCTCCACAGCGCCGGGTACTGGCCGGTGGTCGCTTTCACTTGGTTGGTCCAGGTGGCCGGGGCCGAGTTGGGCTCGCGGTTGTGCATGCCGGAGGCCGTTTTAGACCCCGAAATCGAGTAGAGATAGTTGAGGCTTTTGTAAGCCGTTTGGGCCTGAGCAGCGAAGCCGTGCAATACGGCCGCAACCAACAGGCCCGCAGCGTAGCGGGTGAAGCGCATAAAAGTGGGTGGGAAAAGGAAGTGAGAAAACGGCTCCCTCCGGTACCACCCAACTTCTGCTGCCCGCTGGGCCGCCGCCGGGTGAGAAAGAAGCTAAAGCAAAGAAATTGCCTCCGCCCCATTACCCGGCTAACGCGTTAAAAATGAATTATAAATTGCTAAAAACCTACTAATCAAAACATAAAATACCAACTCAAATAAACACTCGCGTACCGGAGAAGCTTTGCCGAAACAGTTTGGGCGTGTAGTTTTTGCGCCTTTTGAAAATGCGGTTGAAGTTGGAGATGTTGTTGAAGCCGCACTTGTAGGCCACCTCCGCAATGCTGTGGGTGGTGTCGATGAGCATGCGCGAGGCGTGGCCCAGCCGGATTTCGTTGAGGCTGTCGATGAAAGTGCTGCCAGTACGCTTTTTGATGAAGCGGCTGAACGAGGCCTCGGGCATGTTAGCGATTTTGGCCACTTCGGCTAGGGTAATCGGGCGGCTGTAGTGCGCGTTGAGGTACTCGAACACCTTCTCGATGCGGCGGCTGCTGTACTGCAGTTGCTCGTTGGTGAACGACGAGTCGGAGAGCACGCGCATGTTGCGCGAGGCCGAGAGGTCGTGCAGGATGGAAAAAAGCTCCAACACCGAATCAAAGCCCATTTTGTGCTCCAGGCCCAGAATGCGGCTTTGCAGGCGCTCGGCCGTATCGGGCGCGAAGAGGATGCCGCGCTGGGCATTCTCAAACATCTTCTGGATGAAGTGCAGCTGGTTGCGGCGCAGAAACCGCTCGTCGAGCAAGTCCTTGTGAAACTGAATGGTCATCTCCCGGATGTCGCCGCTGCGGCACTCGTGCGTAAACCAGGCGTGCGGTAGGTTGGGGCCCACCAGCACCAGCTCCACGCTGCCGATGGTGTCGAGGTGGTCGCCCACTACGCGCTGCGCCCCGGCCGCGTTCAGAATCAGGTTCAGCTCATATTCCTCGTGGCAGTGAATGGGGAAGTTGAATTCCTTTTTCACCCGCGAAAACAGCATAAAGCAGTCGTTTTGGGTGAGCGGGGTGATTTCCCGCATCAGCTGGTGGCTCATGGCAGAGTGGGTGGGCTATGAAGCGTAGTAGCAGGGTAAAATAATACCGCTGGATTAGCTGGGGTTTAGAATCAAAATAACGCACTAATAAACTGGTTATCGGTATTAGACCTGGCAAAACATACTAGTTTGATAAGTTAGTATTGGCTAAGGTTAAAATAACATTACTCCTGCTTTCTGTCGCCCGCTACTTTTGGGGTCATACTTAGCGACCAAAAACCCGCCTGCCTGAAAGTTATCCTTACGCGCTTTTCTGTCGGACTAACCCCTAGTTTCTGCCCCTCGCCTCCCTTACCCCACCCTTCGCATGCACTTACGCCTACCCGACATTCTCATCATCGTGGCCTACCTGCTGGCCATGGTGGGCATTGGCCTGTACTACCGCAAAAAATCGAGCCAGGACAAGGACAGCTACATGCTGGGCGGGCGCACGCTGCCCTGGTACAAGCTGGGCCTGAGCGATGCCTCCGACATGTTCGACATCAGCGGCACAATGTGGATGGTGAGTTTGTGCTTCGTGTACGGCATGAAAAGCATCTGGATTCCCTGGCTCTGGCCGGTCTTCAACCAAGTGTTTCTCATGATGTACCTCTCGCGGTGGCTGCGGCGCTCGGGGGCGGCCACCGGGGCCGAGTGGCTGGCCACCCGCTTTGGGCAGAAAGGGCCCGGGGTGTGGGCCAGCCACCAGGTAATCATTGCGTTTGCCTTGCTGAGCTGCCTGGGCTTTCTGGCCTACGGCTTCGTGGGACTGGGCAAGTTCATGGAAATCTTCATTCCCTGGGAGCTGGTGAAGGGCTACGTGCCCTTTGCGGTGGCGCCGCAATACGTGCCCCACGTGTATGGCATCGTGTTCACGCTGTTTGCCATGTTTTACTCCATTATCGGGGGCATGCACAGCATCGTGCTGGGCGACATGATAAAGTATGCCGTTATGACGGTGGCCTGCGTGGCCATCGCCGGCATTGCCTACACCAAGCTGCAAGGCCACGAATTAGCGGTGCCCGACGGCTGGTTTAACCCCTTCTTCGGCTGGCGGCTGGGGCTCGACTGGCAGAAGCTCATTCCCGAAGTCAACAGCAAGATTTCGAGCGACGGCTATTCGCTGTTCGGCATCTTCTTCATGATGATGGCCTTTAAAGGCGTTTTTGCCTCGCTGGCCGGCCCGGCGCCCAACTACGACATGCAGAAAATCCTGAGCACCCGCTCGCCCGAAGACGCCAGCAAAATGAGCGGCTTCGTCTCGATTATCCTGCTGCCCATTCGCTACGCGCTCATCATCGGCCTCACCATCCTGGGCCTGCTCTACTACCGCCAGATGAACCTGCAAGCGCCCGACGGCACCATCGACTTCGAGCGTATTCTGCCCCTCACCATCAACAATTTCTTGCCGGTGGGGCTGGTAGGCCTCGTGCTCACGGGCCTGCTCGGCGCCTTCATGGGCACCTTCAGCGGCACCGTAAATGCGGCCCAGGCCTACATCGTCAACGATATCTACCTCAAGTACTTCAACCCGCAGGCCAGCACCCGGCGCATCATCTCGATGAACTACGTGGTGGGCGTGGTGGTGGTGGCCGTGGGCGTGGCGCTGGGCTTCATTGCCAAGGACGTGAACACGGTGCTGCAGTTCATCGTGTCGGCGCTCTACGGCGGCTACATTGCGGCCAATGTACTCAAATGGCATTGGTGGCGCTTCAACGCCACGGGCTTTTTCGTGGGCATGAGCACGGGCATCGTGGCGGCGATGGTGTTTGGGGTACTCATCCCGTCGGGCAATTTGCTCTACTGGTTTCCGCTGCTGTTCGGCATCTCGCTCACCGGTTCCATCGTGGGCACTTACCTATCGCCGCCCACCGAGGAGGCGGTGCTCAAATCGTTCTACACCACGGTACGCCCCTGGGGCTTCTGGGGCCCGGTGAAGGCCCTGGTGCTGGCCGACGACCCCAGCTTTCAGCCCAACCGCAACTTCCGGCTCAATATGTTCAACGTGGTGCTGGGCATAGTGGCGCAGCTCTGCCTCACCATTTTGCCCATGTACCTGCTGCTCTCGCAGACGCTGCCACTGCTCGTGACGATAGGGATTCTGGCCGTGGTAGGGTCGATCTTGAAGAAGACTTGGTGGAATCGGCTCAGTGAGTACTAAGACGGCTGCTCCCTGCCGCTAACCCGCCCCCACTATCCTGCAGGGGAGAGGTAGGGGGTGGGGTGAACAGCCAAATCAGTACCACACAAGGGTAAAAAAGCATTATTCTGCCCCCTGGCCGGCCGGGTAAATTTGAATGCTTTCCCCAGTGCGCGGCGGCCCCGGCTTTCCGGCTAATCCCACTCTCCTTTCCCACCCGACCTATGCTGCATGCTCTACCCAAATCTACCCTGTTGGCCCTGGCCGCCCTGCTGGCTAGCCTCGCGCCCAAACCTACCGCAGCCCAGACACCGCTGAAATCGCTCAACTACCTCTACTCAATTTCGGGCAGCAAAACCATCGGCGGCATCCATAACAAAGAGCCGCTGAACGCGCCCACTGCCTATACCGACCAGCTCGAATTTGTAAGCGGCAAGGTGGCCGGCCTCTGGGGCGGCGACTTCCTCTTCAACTCCTACGCCGACCGCTGGACGATGATTCGAGAGGCCGAGCGGCAGTGGCAAAAAGGCGCCTTCGTGACGCTGACCTGGCACGCCTGCAACCCCGCCCAAAATGTGTCGCCCTGCACCTTCAGCACGGGCGTGACGAGCCAGATGTCGGACGCCGACTGGGCTGATTTAGTGACCGATGGCACGGTGCTCAACACCCGCTGGAAAACTTGGCTCGACGAGTTGGTGCCCTACTTTCAATACCTGAAAGCGCGGGGTGTGGAGGTGGCGTTTCGCCCGTTTCACGAAATCAACCAGCCCGCCTTTTGGTGGGGCGGCCGGTCGGGCCCCACGGGCTCGCGCAAGCTGTATCAACTGACGCACGACTACTTGAAAATTACTAAGGGCCTGGATAACATCGTGTGGGTGTGGAATATCCAGGACTTTCCGACCCTAGCCAACGATGTAACCACCTACAGTCCCGGCAGCAGCTATTTCGACGTGGCCTCGCTCGATTTTTACAACGGCGACGGCCTCACCACTGCCAAATACAACGCTCTGCTGAGCGTGGCCGACGGTAAGCCCATTGCCATCGGCGAAATTGGTAAGCTGCCCACCGCCACCCAGCTGGCCGCCCAGCCTAAGTGGACCTACTTCATGGGCTGGTCGGAGCTCGTGTTTTCGCAGAATACTCAGGCGCAGCTCATTTCGCTCTACTCGGCCCCCAACGTGCTGACCCTGGCGCAACTACCCGGCTGGGCTAGCCCCAACCCGAACACGCTGAACCTGGCTTACCAAAAGCCCGTGACAGCCACCAGCACCGAGGCGCCCAACGCGGCCGCCTACGCCGTGGACGGCGACCCCACCACCCGCTGGGGCTCGCTCTACGCCGACCCGCAGGAGCTGACCGTGGACCTGGGCGCGCCCTATCCCCTCAGCCGGGTGGTAGTGCTCTGGGAAGCGGCGCTGGGCAAGGACTATCTCGTGCAAGGCTCGACGGATAACGCCACCTGGACCACCCTCAAAACGGTAACCGGCAACACCGAGCAGTTCAACGAGCACGCTAACCTCAACGCCACCGCCCGCTACCTCAAAATCAAGGGCACCGCACGGGGCACGGCCTACGGCTTTTCCATCCGCGAACTCATGGCTTACGGCAGTGTGCCGCTGGCCACCGGCCAGCCGCTCGCGGTGGCCGCGCCGGTGCAGGTATACCCCAATCCGGCCGGGGCCAGCCTGGCCGTGGCCCTCGGCCCCGAGTGGCCGGCCGCCACCCAGCTCACGGTGCTTGACCCGGCCGGCCGGGTGGTGGCTAGCCAGCCGGCCGGGCCGGCCACCGGCCCCACGCGCCCGCTGCCCACGGCGGGGCTGGCGCCGGGCCTCTACCTGCTGCGGGTGCAGCGGCCGGGAGCTAGCCAGGCGGTGCGGTTCGTCAAGGAATAAGCTTTTTGTCAAGTACCACCTATCTCTTACCTCCTTTTTTCTAATGATAAATTTTCAACAGCGCCAGCACGAGCTGGAGCAGCAGCAGGCCGCCCTTTTGGCCCGTCCCAACCAGCCGCAGCGCCTGGGCAACGGTATCTACGACCGCTACAAATACCCCGTGCTCACCGCCCAGCACGTGCCGCTGGCCTGGCGCTACGACCTCAGCCCCGACACCAACCCCTACCTGATGGAGCGCCTGGGTATCAACGCCGTATTCAACGCCGGGGCTATCAAGCTCGACGGCCGCTACCTGCTGGTGGCCCGCGTGGAGGGGCTCGACCGCAAATCGTTTTTTGCGGTGGCCGAAAGCCCCAACGGGGTCGATAACTTCCACTTCTGGGAGCGGCCCATCACCCTGCCCGAGGCCGCCGCCCCCGACACCAACGTGTACGACATGCGCCTGACCCAGCACGAGGACGGCTGGATTTACGGCCTCTTCTGCACCGAGCGCAAGGACCCCGCTGCCCGGCCCGGCGACGAGTCGGCCGCTGTGGCGCAGTGCGGCATTGCCCGCACCCGCGACCTCGTGCGCTGGGAGCGCCTGCCCGACCTGCAAAGCCCCTCGGCCCAGCAGCGCAACGTGGTGCTGCACCCTGAGTTTGTGCAGGGTAAATACGCCCTCTACACCCGCCCGCAGGACAGCTTTATCGAGGCCGGCGCGGGCGGCGGCATCGGCTTCGGCCTGGCCGACAGCATGGAAAACGCCGTGGTGACCAGCGAAAGCATCGTGCACGGCAAGCAGTACCACACCGTGTACGAGGCCAAGAACGGCCAGGGCCCCGCGCCCCTCAAAACCGCTCAGGGTTGGCTGCACCTGGCCCACGGCGTGCGCCACACCGCCGCTGGCCTGCGCTACGTGCTCTACGTGTTTCTAACTGATTTGCAAGACCCCAGCCGCGTCACGTACCAGCCCGGCGGCTACTTTTTGGCCCCCGAGGGCAAGGAGCGCGTGGGCGACGTGTCGAACGTGGTGTTCAGCAACGGCTGGCTGCTCGACGACGATGGCACGGTGTACCTCTACTACGCCTCGTCGGACACGCGCACCCACGTGGCGACTACGACTATCGACCAACTCCTCGACTACGTGCTGCATACGCCAGCCGATGAGTTCTCTTCGGCCGCCTCGGTGCGCAGCATCAACGCCCTCATCGACCGCAACCAGGCCCTGGAGGCCAGCCACGCGGCTAGCCCCGTGTATTCTGCCAACGGCGTCGGCGCATGAGCACGACCCTCAGCGCGCCCGCCGCGCCACCCCTCGCCACGCTGCTAGCCGGCTACGCCCAGGAAATGAGCGCCGAGCTAACGCGCATCACCGACTTCTGGCTAGCCCACACGCTTGATGAGCGCCGGGGCGGCTTCATCGGCCAGATGGACAGCGCGGGCCAGATTAATACGCAGGCTGACAAAGGCAGCATCCTGAACGCCCGCATTTTGTGGACGTTCTCGGCCGCCTACCGGCATACCGGCGAAGCGGCGCACCTGGCCGCCGCCACCCGCGCCTTTGAGTATCTACTAACCCGTTTCATTGATAATGAGCACGGGGGTATTTACTGGCTGGTAGACGCTGACGGGCAGCCGCTGAACCCGCGCAAGCAGATTTATGCGCTGGCCTTTGCCATCTACGGGCTGAGCGAGTATTACCGCGCCACCCTAAACCCGCAAGCGTTGGCGGCCAGCCAAGCGCTGTTTGCGTGGATAGAAACCCACAGCTACGACCCGCAGCACGGCGGCTATTTCGAAGCCTTCGGCCGGGACGGCGAGCCGCTGGCCGACCCGCGCCTGAGCAACAAGGACCGCCCCGCGCCCAAAACCATGAACACTCACCTGCACGTGCTGGAGGCCTACGCCAACCTCTACCGCTGCTGGCCCGAGGCCCAGCTGGCCCAGCGCCTGCGCGGCCTGCTCGAAACGTTCCTCTCCCATATTCTGGACGCCGAAACGGGGCACCTGCGCCTGTTTTTTACTGCCGACTGGGCGCCGGTGGCTGACCTTGTTTCATACGGCCACGACATTGAGGCCGCCTGGCTGCTGCGCGAAGCCGCTCAGGTGCTGGGCGATGCCGCTCTGCTAGCCCAGGTGGAAGCCGCGGGCCAGCGCCTGGCCGAGGCCACCGCCCCGGCCCTGCTGCCCGACGGCAGCCTGCCCCACGAGCTCGACCGCACCACCGGCCACCTCGACCGCCACCGCGAATGGTGGGTGAGCGCCGAGGCCATGGTAGGTTTCCTCGATGCCTACGAGCTGACCGGCGACGCGGCCCATCTGCACCGCTCGCACCAAGCCTGGCGCTTTGCCCAGCGCCACCTGCTCGACCACGCGCACGGCGAATGGCGCTGGGGCGTGCACGACGACTACCGCCCCATGCAGGACCAGGACAAAGTAGGATTTTGGAAATGTCCCTATCACAACACCCGCGCCTGCCTGGAAGTGCTGCACCGCTGTCGGCAATTGGTAGCGGTCCTAGCCTGAGTTGATTTCTTGTCTGCTTAGGCCAGACCGGACTGCGGTGGCTAGAGCTGTGTAACGCGCTTGATAATTCACACCCTCCTATTGCTTATCAACAAACCACTTGTCGCATTAAAACTGCTCCTTAAGTCAAGTTTTTGTTAAAAAAGTATTATTGAGCGTGAGATAGTCAAATTAATTTTGTGTTACCCGCTAGCGCTGTCCAGGCCGCTGGCTGAGGCCAGCACTATATGCCTAAAGCCATTCTGTTTGGTACTGGCTAGGGTGCATACCGGTTAGCTACTACCGTCACTGGGTTACATTACAAGTTGCACTATTTGCATTTTGCAGGCAGTGCCCCCCTCCTTATTTCCCACCCAATTCCTTTCGCACCTGGTGCCCCTCGTTATGAGACAACGGTACATTACTTTCCTGCTTTGCCTGCTGCTAGCCCCCGCGCTGGGCTGGGCGCAGGCCACGGCCACCCTGCGGGGCGTCGTGAAAGACGCCGTGACGGGCGAGCCCCTGCCCGGCGTAACGGTGCTCGTGAAGGGCACGACCCAGGGCGCCACCTCCGGCCCCGATGGCACCTACTCGCTGAGCGTGCCCAACGGCAGCGGCACCCTGGTATTCTCGTCCATCGGCTACCTGGCCCAGGAGCTGCCGGTGAGCGGCACGGGCACCAAAGACATCAACCTCACGGCCGACACCAAGCAGCTCGACGACGTGGTGGTGGTGGGCTACGGCACCGTGGCCAAGAGCGACCTCACCGGCTCGGTGGGCGTGCTAAAGGGCAGCGAGTTGAATAAAACCCCCGCCGCCTCGGTTGACCAATTGCTGCAAGGCAAGGTGGCCGGCGTGCAGGTAATCGTGCCCACCGGCGAGCCGGGCGCCGACGTGACGGTGCGCATCCGCGGCTCAAGCTCGATTAACGGCTCGAACAGTCCGCTGCTCGTGGTGGATGGCTTTCCGTGGGGCGACGCGGGTAATCTCAAGCAGATTAACCCCGACGACATTGCCAGCATTGAGGTGCTGAAGGATGCCTCGTCGGCCGCCATCTACGGCTCGCGGGGCGCCAACGGCGTGATTCTGGTGACCACTAAGCGCGGCAAGGCCGGCAAAACGAGCCTCACGCTGAGCACCCTCAACACGCTTTCGACCATCCCCGGCAAGCTCGACGTGTGGACCAACCCCGTGGATGAAGCCATCATCAGCAACGAGGCGCGCGGCAACGCGGGACTGCCGCTGCTCTACACCGGGCAGAATTACCTGGGCACCTACTACCCGTCCATTGCCGAGCTGCAGGGCACTGACCCCAGCAAGCCACAGTGGCCTTACCAAACCAACTGGCAGGACCTGGTATACCGCAAGCCCTTCTCGCAGAGCTACACGCTCACGGCCAACGGCGGCACCGAGCGCACCAAATTCTCGGTATCGGGCAACTACTACCGCGAGGAAGGTCTGGTTATCAAGAACAACTACAACCGCTACAACGGCCGCCTCAACCTGGAGCAGAAGCTGTTTGACAACGTGTCGGCGGGCGTGAATCTGATTTTGACCCACACCCAGCGCACGGGTACGGTGGTGGGCGCCGGGCGCTCGTCTATCTTCCCAGTGTACAACCCCGATGGCACCTACTTCCAGATTGGGCCGCTCGACTACGGCAACCCCATCGCCATTGCCAACAACGTGACCAACACCAGCCGGGGCTTCGATGTGCTGGGCACGCTGTTCGTGAACTGGGACATTACCAAGTGGCTCAGCTTCCGCACCCAGCTCAGCGACCGCTACGGCAACTCCTTGGATGACAACTACCAGCCGCGCAACATCACCTATACGGGCTACCAGTTCAACGGCTACGGCACGATTAACAACTACAACAACAACGAGATTCTCAACGAGAACTACTTCACCCTCAACAAGCAAGTCGGTATTCACAGCTTTAATGCGGTAGCCGGCTTCACCACCCAGTCGTTCAACCAGCGCACCTCCAACTTGCAGGGCCGCGGCTTTATCAATGACGTGCTGGGCAATGAAAACCTGAACTCGGCCACTACCCAGGTCATCACCAACGGCGGCACCAAGTCGCTGCTTAATTCCTACATTGCCCGCCTCAACTACTCGCTGCTCGACCGCTACCTGTTCACCTTCACCGGCCGGGCCGACGGCTCGTCGAAGTTCGGGGCCAACAACAAGTGGGCCTTCTTCCCCTCGGCGGCCCTGGCCTGGAAGATGCAGGAAGAGGAGTTCATCAAGGCCATCCCGAGCATCTCGGAAGCCAAGCTGCGCGTGAGCTACGGCCTCACCGGCAACCAGGGTATCGTGCCCTACCAGACGCTCGACCGGCTGGGCCTGGGCCGCTACTACACGGGTGGCGCCTTCCAGACCGGCTACGGCCCGGGCATCTTCGCCTACGATGGCTTCAACAAAATCTGGGAGGGCGTGCCTAACCCCGACTTGCGGTGGGAAACCACCTCGCAGGTGGATGCGGGCATCGACCTGGGCTTTGCCAACCAGCGCTTTACGGTGAGCCTGGACTACTACTACAAGCGCACCAGCGACTTGCTGCGCCAGAGCTACATCACGCCGTCGTCGGGCTACGACCGGCTGTGGATTAACGACGGTGTCATTCAGAACCAGGGCGTGGAGCTGGGCTTGAGCGCCGAAATCCTGAACGGGCCGGTGCAGTGGAGCGTGGGTGGCAACTTCACTTTGAACCGCAACAAGCTCGTGAGCCTGGGCTCCGACAACTTCGTGTGGAACGGGATGAGCATCGAGATGCTGCGCTCGCCGCTCAACGCCTACATCATCGGCCAGCCCATCAACGTGTTTTACGGCTACCGCACCAACGGCGTGATACAGTCGGCTGCCGATGGCGCCGCCTCGGGCCTCACCGGCGACATGGCCAAGCCCGGCGAGCTGCGCTACGTGGACCTGAACGGCGACGGCAAGATTACGGAGGCTGACCGCACCATCATCGGCAACCCCAACCCCAAGTTCCTCTACAGCTTCAACACCAACGTGCGCTTCAAGGGCTTCGACCTCTCGGCCCAGCTCTACGGCGTGTACGGCAACGACGTGTTCGACTTCAACAAGTTTGCCCCCAGCCGTCAGCTCCAGCGCTGGACGCCCGACAACCCCACCAACGCCTACCCCAGCGTGAACTCGAACCGCGCCTACTACGGCTCCGATTGGTTTGTGACCAGCGGCTCCTTCCTGCGGGTGCAAAACGTGACCCTGGGCTACAACTTCAAAGCCAACCTCATCAAGGGCGTGCAAACGCTGCGGGTGTACTTCTCAGGCAACAACCTCTACACGTTCAGCGGCTTCCACACCGGCTTCGACCCCGAGGTGCAGGCCAACGGCCAGGCCGGCGGCGCCTACCCGCGGCCCCGCGCGCTGTCGCTAGGCGTCAACATCGGTATCTAACCTAACGCGATTTTTCCCACCCTACCCCTATGAAATTTCTCAAACAACTGGGCTTGGCAGTCGCGCTGATGGGACCCGTGGCTAGCTGCTCGCTCAAGGAAGAGCCCTACGGCTTCATCTCGCAAACCAACTTCTACAAGACCGAGGCCGACGCCAACGCGGCGCTGGTGTACGCCTACGCCATCTTGCCCGAAATTGAGTACTACTCGCGCGGCTTCATCACCGTCACCGAGCTGCCCACTGAGGACATCACCCTCAAGCCCGATGCCGGGGCCAGCAACTTCGAGTTTGACCGCCTGGCCGTGCGCGCCGACAACGTGGACCTGACCACCACCTGGCGCTACGCCTTCATCGGCATCAACCGGGCTAACGCCGTGATTGGCAACGTGCCGGGCATCAGCGCGATGGCCCAGGCCAACCGCGACCAGCTGGTGGGCGAGGCGTATTTCCTGCGGGCGCTGCACTACTTCAACGTGGTGCGCCTGTTCGGGGCCGCGCCGCTGCGTACCGCGCCGGTGACTTCGCTGGAGCAGGTAAACGCGAAAAAAGGCACCGTGCAGGAGATTTACGCGCTCATCACCGACGACCTGAAAAAGGCCATCGCAATGACCGACGTCACCCGCCGCGACGGCCGCGCCAACCGCGTAGCCGCCTGGGGCCTGCTGGCCAAGGTGGATGCCACCCTGGCCTCGGGCAAGCTCACGGCCGTGCCGGGCTACGACTTTGTGCCCGACGCCGCCGCCCTCTACGCCGAGGCCAAAACGATGGCTAACAACGCCCTGACCAACCCTAGCTACGGCCTGGACTCGGACCTGAAGGCGATTTACGATGTGAACAAAAAGAACGGTCCCGAGCACATTTTCGACGTGGCCGTGGACCGCAGCGGCCTGGCTGAGGGCAACTTCTCGAAGCTGCCGCTCATGTTCATCCCCTACATCGACGGGGCCGTGTTCACGCTCAACGACAACACGGCGCTGAAGTCGGGCTACAACCACTTTATCACCGAGCCGGCCATCTACAACAGCTTCGACCCGGCCGACAAGCGCAAGACCGACCTGATACCCAACCAGGTGACGGTGAACAAGGTGACGCGCACGCTGGGCATCAACGACTACAGCCGGCCCTTCACCCGCAAGTTTATCGACCCCGGCCAGGTGGGCGAGCAAACCAGCACCAACACGCCCGTGCTGCGCTACGCCGACGTGCTGCTGCTCTTCGCCGAGGCTAGCGGGCCCACGGCCGACGGCTACGCGGCCATCAACAAAGTGCGCACGCGTGCCGGGCTAGCCGACCTCACGCCGGGTCTAAGCGTCACGGCCTTCCGCGACGCCGTGATTCAGGAGCGGGCCTGGGAGCTGTGCTTCGAGGGCAACCGCCTCTTCGACCTGCGCCGCACCCACAAGATGGAGGAAATCCTGGTGACGAAGTACGGCAAGACCATCACCGGCGACCCGTACTACTTCCCCATCCCAACCCGCGAAGTTGACTTGAACGCGCTGCTTTAATCCCACCCTACTGATATGAAATTCAAATATCTACCGCTGCTGGGGCTGGGCGCCCTGGCTAGCCTGGCCGGCTGCCAGCAAGACCCCTTTAAGGACGTGCAGAGCCACGAGCGCGCCATCACGGCCTTTACCCTGGACAAGGGGCAAATTGGGGTGGCCGACATTGCCCGCACCACCGGCGACACCAGCAAGGTGACGGTGTACGTGGTGAAAGGCACCGACTTATCGAAGGTTACGCCCAGCATCGCTACCTCGTACAAGGCCAGCGTATCGCCGGGCTCGGGCAGCATCACCAACTTTGCCGGCAACAAAAACCGGGCGGTCTACACCGTCACCTCGGAGTCGGGCGAGAGCCGCACCTGGTTGGTGCAGGTCAAGGACTACCAGTCGGACCTGGACGGCGTGTGGCGCGTCAACCAGTTGAAGTTTCAGTACTTCATCGGCGAGGGCCAGAGCTGGGGCTGGAACGGCACCAAAAACGCGGCTGACAATATGCCCGCCGCCAGCCAGGAGATGGACAACACCATCGAGTTTAAGGTGACGGGCATCACGGCCACCGGCAACCTCACGGGCACCTTCACCCACAGCGCGGGCCCCGATGGCGTCTACGCCGACTTCAAACAGGCGAGCGGCACTGACTTCAACTACAAGTTCCGCAAGTTGCCCACGGCCACCGGCACTTTCCTGCGCGACTTTACCGACAATACCCTGACCTTCAACCCCGGCACGGCCCAGAGCAAAACGATGCCGCTAACCTTTAACGCCGCCAAAACAATGGTGCAGGTGCAGTTTAACGTGCAGCCCTACGATATTGACTGGACCGGCAGCGGTGGCAAGCAGGAGCTTGGCGGTGCCAAGTACTTCTGGTACATGCTCCAGAAATAAGTCCTTATTTGCCGGGAAAGCGGCCGACTGCCAGGCAGCGGCCGCTTTCTTTTTGCGGATACTCGCCCTTCCTTTTCCCGAATTGACTATGTTTCGACCTTTTTCGGTGGCGTTGACTGCCGCACTACTAGTGGCAACGAGTGCGCAGGCGCAGTCTACCAAGGTGTTGCCTTACCTCCAGCGTATTTCGGGTAGTAAGACCCTAGCCGGCCAGCACAACAAAGAGCCCAACGCTGAGCCGACCAAGTGGACCGACTACGTTTATAAAACTACCGGCAAGTACCCCGCACTGTGGAGCGGCGATTTCCTCTTTCAGCAGGAAAACATTGACCACCGCTGGCAGATGATAAAGGAGGCCGAGCGCCAGTACCGAGCGGGCGCGGTGGTCAACATCATGTGGCACGCCTGCCCGCCCACCTCGGGCGAACCCTGCGGCTGGGACCCCGGCCTGCTCAACCAGCTCCTCACCGATGCCCAGTGGCAGGAGCTGACCACCGAGGGCACCCCGCTGAATAAGACCTGGAAATCGCGCATGGACGACATCGCGGTGTATCTGCAGTACCTGAAGGACAAGAAGGTGGAGGTACTGTTCCGGCCCCTGCACGAGATGAACCAGGGCAAATTTTGGTGGGGCGGGCGGCCCGGCCCCGCTGGCACCGCCCGCCTCTACCAGATTACGCATGACTACCTGGCCAAAACCAAAGGGCTCACCAACCTCATCTGGGTCTGGGACATGCAGGACATGAGCCGCGACTTTGCTGCCTATAATCCTGGCGCGCAGTACTGGGATGTCTTTGCCTTCGATGTGTACGACAAGGGTTACGACAAATCGTGGTACGACTACATCTTACCGATTGTGGGCAGCAAGCCGATGGCCATCGGCGAGTGCGAAAAGCTGCTCACGCCGGCCGTGCTGGCTGGCCAGCCGCGCTGGATATTCTTCATGAGCTGGGCCGAGCTGGTACAGGAGAAAAACTCGGTCGAAACCCTGAAAACCCTCTACAACGACCCGCGTGTGCTGACGCGCGACGAACTGCCGAAATGGTAGTGTATATACCGGTCATGCAGCGCGTAGCGGGACATCTCGCTCCGTTGAGTTAGTAACTCAACGTCAGCGGGCGAGATGTCTCACTACGCGCTGCAGCAAAGCTTACATAAGCTAAAGAATCTTCTATGAAAAAGTGGGTCAATCTGTTCCTGGTGCTGCTATTAGCAGCCCCGGCTGGCTACGCGCAACTCTTTAAAAACGTAACGCGCGCTACGGCCAGCCCCCACGAGTACGAGAAAATAGAGTGGGATATCATCTTGAGCGAGCAGTTCGCTAATCCCTATAATCAGCAGGAAGTCAGCCTGGATTTGGTGCTGACCGCGCCCAACGGGCAGCCGCTGGTAGTGCCCGCCTATTTTGAAAAAAACGAGCAGCAGCAGTCGCACTGGAAGGTGCGCTTTGCGCCGCAACAGACGGGCACCTACCGCGGGCTCTTTCGCCTCACCCGCAAGAGCGGTACACCGCAGGAATTGGTGGCTAGCCCCTTCGTGGTGGCGGCGGGGCGCAAGCCGGGCTTTCTGCACAAGAACGACCAGTACACGTTTCGCTTTGATAACGGGCAATTGTTCCGGGGCATTGGCGAGAACGTGGGCTGGGAGGCGCGCTCGTTTGAAAACCAGAAGTTTACCTACGACTACCTGCTACCGACCCTGGCGAAGAACGGGGCCAACTTCTTCCGCACCTGGATGTGCTACTGGAACCTGCCGCTGGAGTGGCAGAAGGTCACTTCGACCAAACGCTACGTCAATTCTACTGATTACTTCAACCCCGGCGCCATCCGGCGCATGGATGAATTGGTGCACCTCACCGACTCGCTGGGGCTGTACTTCATGCTCACCCTCGACTGGCACGGCCACCTGATGGAGCAGGGCGGCTGGCGCAACAGCCCCTACAATCAGGTTAACGGCGGGCCGGCGCGTACGCCCACCGAGTTTTTTACGCTGCCCGCCGCTCAGCAGAAGTATAAGAACAAGCTGCGCTACGTGGTGGCCCGCTGGGGCTACAGTACCAATGTCGCCGCCTGGGAATTCTTCAACGAGGTCGATAACGCCGTGTTCACGCAGCAGGACAGCCTGCTGATTCCGCACGCCGCCGTCACGCTCTGGCACGCCGAGATGAGCCGCTACCTCAAGGATATTGACCCGTACCAGCACTTGGTTACGACCAGTATTTCGCACCGCGACATTCTGGGCATGAACTCGATACCGTACCTCGACTTCAACCAGAAGCACATCTACAAGCACACAGAGAAGATACCCGCCATCTACCCGGCTTATCTCCAGAATTTTGGTAAGCCCTACGTGGTGGGCGAGTTTGGCTTTCGCTGGGAAGACGCCAACCCCGTCTACGCCGCCGACGCTAACTACGACTACCGGCGTGGGCTGTGGTACGGGCTGTTCAGCCCTACCCCCATCCTACCCATGACATGGTGGTGGGAGCTGTTTGATGACCAGAAGATGACGCCCTACTTCCGGGCCGTGCGCACCATCAGCGACCGGATGCTGGCCGCCGGGCACGGCGAGTTTCGGCCCTTCGCCGTGCAGACCGGGGTGGTGCAAAGCTTCGGCATGCGCTGCGGTGGCCAGTATTTCGTGTATCTGCTCAATGATAGCCCGGCCCCGGTCACGGTACCCGTGTCATTTGCCGTAGCGGGCGCTAAGCTGACGGCGCAAACCTTCACGCCCGGCGTCAACCGCTACCAGCCGCTCGGCCAGTTCGGGGCTAAAAACCAGGTGCTCACGCTGCCGGCCCTCACGCTGGCCCCCCGCCAGGAGGTAGTGCTGGTAGTAACGGCCGCCGGGGCTAGCCAAAAGAAAAACTTAGTGGGCAACCTGAATGCGCATGCTCACAAGTAGTTGCCGGCCCTATCGGCTGCTTTTGGTTGCCTTGGCTATCTGGTGCAACCTGCCCGCGCACGCCCAGGCCCCCAAGTTGAACTACGGCCTGACCCAACCGCAAGACCCAGCCACGCTGCCGAGGGCGCAGGCTCTGGCTGCCGCGCCCGTGCGTCGGGCCAAGGTGCCGCCGCGCACGGTGCTGGCCGCTGCGCCCGATGGCCAGCTTTACCTAACTCAGGGCTGGGAGCTGGCCGCCGCCAACCACGTGCCGGCCGCCGGTGCGGCTATCAGCCGGACCGCGTTCAACAGCGCAAGTTGGTACAACGCCACCGTGCCCGGCACCGTGCTCACCACGCTCATCGACCAGGGCGTGTACCCTGACCCCTACATTGGACTGAATAACCTGCACATTCCCGACACGCTGGCCCGCCAGCCGTGGTGGTACCGCATCCGCTTTCGGGTGCCGGCCGAAAAGCGTGGGCAAAGTGCCCGGCTGCTGTTTGAGGGCATTAACTACCGGGCCGAAGTGTGGCTGAACGGCCAGCGCCTGGGCAGCATCAAAGGGGCTTTTCGGCGGGGCGAGTTTGACATCAGCCAGCGACTGAACCCGACCGGCGACAACGTGCTGGCGGTGCGTATCCTGCCGCCGCCGCACCCCGGCGTGCCGCACGAAGAATCAGGCCGGAGCGGCCAGGGGCCGAACGGCGGCCGGCTGGCCAGCGATGGCCCCACGTTCATTTCTGCCGAAGGCTGGGACTGGATGCCCGGTATCCGGGACCGCAACAGTGGCATCTGGCAGAAGGTGCGGCTACAATTCAGTGGTCCCGTGACGCTGCGCGACCCGCAGGTAATCACCAACTTGCCACTGCCTGACACGACGCGGGCGGCCATCACTATCCGGGCGCAGCTGCACAATAGCAGTCGCCAGCCGCAAACGGTAACCGTAACGGGGAAGCTGGCCGGGCAGACTTTTCGCCAGACCATAGTAGTGCCCGCGCAACGCGACCAGCTGGTAGTATTCGACCCGACCAAATTTGCTGCGTTGCGGCTGCACGAGCCCCGCCTCTGGTGGCCCAACGGCTACGGCCACCCAGCGCTCTACCGCACGGTGCTGACGGTAGCCACGGCCGGCAATAAAGCGTCGGACCAGCAAACAATACGGTTCGGCGTGCGCGAGCTCTCGTATGAGATGACCGTCGATTTCCCGGCCGATACTGGCAAGCGCGTGGAGTTTAATCCGCTGCAAGCTTCGGCGGGCAAGCTCTTGTTCGACAACGTGAACCGCCGCTCGGTGGCGCCTGAAGTAGCCGTAGCGCGCCTGCGTGCCGGGGCTGACCAGGCGGCGTTCGCGCCCGTAGCCGTGCCGGCCGCCGCGCCCTACCTCGTGCTGAAAGTGAATGGCCAGCGCATCTTTTGCCGGGGCGGCAATTGGGGCATGGATGATGCCCGTAAGCGTGTGGCGCGGGAGCGACTGGAGCCGTATTTCAAGCTGCACCAGCGGGCTAATCTCAACATGATTCGCAACTGGACGGGCGAAAGCACGGAGGAGGCGTTTTACGCCCTGGCCGACGAGTACGGAATGCTGGTCTGGAACGACTTCTGGCTTTCGACCGAAGGCTACAACCTGGAACCCACTGACGCGACCCTGTTTCTGGCCAATGCCACCGACGTGGTGCGCCGCTACCGCAACCACCCCAGCATCGCACTCTGGTGCCCGCGCAACGAAGGCTACGCCCCCGCCGCTCTTGAAGCCCCCCTGGCCCAGCTCATTGCCACCGAAGACGGCACCCGCTACTACCAGCCCAACTCGCGCAACCTGAACCTGCGCACCAGTGGCCCCTGGAACTACTTCTCTGACCCGGCCGCTTATTTTCGGGAGCACGCCCACGGCTTTACTACCGAAATTGGCACCTTCTCGGTGCCCGAGGCGGCCACTATTCGCAAGTTCATCCCCGGCCCCGACCAGTGGCCCATTTCGGACACCTGGTACTACCACGACCTGCACGCCGAGCACGCCCAAAAAGCCTATCTGGGCGATGTGACCCGCCTTTACGGCGCACCAACCGGACTCGATGACTTTGCGCGCAAGGTGCAGTTTCTCAACTATGACCACCACCGGGCGATGTTCGAAGCCTGGAACAGCCGCCTCTGGCACGATGCCAGCGGCGTGCTGCTTTGGATGAGCCACCCGGCCTGGCCCAGCATGATTTGGCAGCTCTACTCGTCCGACTATGCTACCCACGCTGCCTACTACGGTGCCCAAAAAGCCTGTGAACCCCTGCACGTGCAATGGAATCTGGATGACCAGCAGGTCGTGGTTGTGAATACCACGCTCCGACCGCTCACTGATGGTCGGGTAACCTGCGCCTTTTACGACCTGGCCGGCCGCCAGCTAGCTACCCGGACGGATGCCGTGCAAGTACTGCCCAATCAGCTTACCACCGTGTTTACACCAGTGCTGCCCGCTCCGCTACCCGCCGTGTACCTCGTGCGCCTGACGCTGACCGACGCGGCTGGCAAGCTGTTGTCAACCAACGACTACTGGCAAAAGGCAACGGCGACCACTGACTTTCAGGCGTTTAATTCGCTACCCGCAGTACGCCTGGAGCCGCGCCTGATCCGGCAGGATGCCGCCACCCACGCGCTGACCTATGAATTGGTGAACCCGGCTGCTACGCCCGCCGTGGCTATCCGGCTTTCGCTGCAAAACAACCAGCAGCGGCCGGTGCTACCGGCTTATTTCTCGGATGGCTACTTCACGCTGCTGCCAGGCGAGCGCAAGACAATTACGGTGCAGAGTCCTGGCGTTCTGGAAGCCAAGTCGCTACGCTTGCTAGCCGAGGCTTACAACAGCCGCTGAGTAACTCCACAAGTTTTCTTTGTATTCACCCCCGGACTACCCGCTCAGGAATAGAGTAGCAAGTGCCAAACTACTGACAATAAGTACTTAATGGGTTTTCACATGAAGAACACTGCGCTACTATTCCTGGTGAGCCTGGCTGGTCTGCCACTCGCCCAAGCCCAGCCGCATCCGGGCCACCAGGCCAGTGCGCTAGCCACTGGTCTGGCCAGGGTTGCGACAGGCCTGTTACAGGGCACCAGCAATGCCGGAATTCAACAATTCAAAGGAGTGCCCTTCGCCGCGCCGCCCGTGGGCCGGCGGCGCTGGCAGCCGCCGCAACCGGTGGCCGCCTGGGCCGGCGTGCGGGCGGCTAAAGCATTCAGTCCCCGCGCCATGCAGCTGCCGCTGTACGGCGACATGAGTTTTCGTTCGGCAGGGATGAGCGAAGACTGCCTGTACCTGAATGTGTGGACGCCCGCCAAATCAACTCAGGAGCGGCGGCCGGTACTGGTATATTTCTACGGCGGCGGCTTCAATGCCGGCGACGGTTCGGAACCTCGCTACGATGGGGAAAGTATGGCTCGCCAGGGTATTGTGACCGTCACGGTTAATTACCGGCTGGGCGTATTCGGCTTTTTTGCCCATCCCGCGCTCACCCAGGAGTCGCCCCATCATGCCTCGGGTAACTACGGCCTGCTCGACCAGCAGGCGGCGTTGCGCTGGGTACAGCAAAATATTGCCGCTTTTGGCGGCGACCCTGGGCAGGTAACTATCGGTGGCGAGTCGGCCGGCTCCGTTTCAGTGAGCGCGCAGCTAGCCGCGCCCGGCTCGCGCACTACCTTCCAACGGGCCATTGGCGAGAGCGGCTCGTTGCTCAGCCCCGACCGGGCTCCCATTCCGCTGGCCGAGGCTGAACGGGCCGGAACAGCTTTTGCTGCGCTGCTGGGCACTGCTTCACTTGCGGCCCTGCGTGCCCTACCGGCGCAACAGCTGCTCGATGCGGTTGGAAAGCCCGAGGCGCCGCGTTTCCGGCCTGCAGTCGATGGGTATTTTCTGACGAAGGCCCCGCTAGCTACTTACCAGGCCGGCGAACAGGCCCAGGTGCCTCTGCTGGTAGGCTGGAACTCGCAGGAAGTCGATTATCATTCGCTACTTGGCTCGGCTCCGCTCACGGTGGAAAGCTACCGCGCCACCGTACAAAAGCTATATGCTTCCCGGGCCGAAGAGGTTCTGCACCGCTTTTCCGCTTCTACCGAGGTCGAAGCGGAGCGAGCGGCCACCGACTTAGCAACCGACCGCTTCACCGCCTACGCCACCTGGAAATGGGCCGACCTGCACGGCCAGACCAGTACCCAACCCGTGTACCGTTACTTCTACGCGCACCCACGCCCGGCGATGGTGCCTGCGATGGGCAATGCCACGGCCGGTCTGGCGGGCGGCGTGGTGCAGCAATCGGCCACGGCTCCCCGAATGGCTCCGGCTAAAGGCGCGGTGCATTCGGCGGAAATTGAATACGCGTTGGGCAACCTGGCCACCAACAAGGTTTACGCCTGGACGCCGGCCGACTATGAGCTCTCCCGAACCATGCAGGGCTACTTCGTCAACTTTATCAAGACTGCTAATCCCAATGGCGCGGGCCTGCCGGAGTGGCCGGTAAGTAATCGTGCTGCCGCCCGGCAAGTGCTACGCCTCGATACTACCAGCAAGGCCGAACCAGAGCTAAACCGGGAACGGTATTTACTGCTCGACCAACTTGCTGGCAACTGACCAATAGCCCTTCAAAGGGTTAGCCAAGCTAGTTGCTAGTTAAAATTTCCCCCGCTACACATAACCGTTCATAGGAAAAATGGAAACCCAGAAACAGGTACTTTTTCAAGAGCTAGCTGCTCAGCTGCAAGCGCAAGGTTTCGCGATTGAGCGAGCGGACCAGTTGCGCCCATGGGGTGGGTTCTTCGTTATCCAAGAGCAGCAGGCACAGCAATTTGCGGATGCGTATTTTGATGGGCTAGCTATTGAGGAACTACGTATTAGCGGCAAGCTAAGCCCTAAGTTGCTGCTGGTGGCTCCGCAACAGCGCTTATCCTGGCAATACTACCACCGCCGCGCCGAAATCTGGCAAGTACTTCGTGGGCCCATTGGTGTAGCTATCAGCGACACCGACGTAGAAAGCGAGGTTAGCTCCTATGTGCCGGGCGAGCGAATTGTACTGCGCCAAGGCGAGCGGCACCGGTTAGTAGGCTTGTCTGACTGGGGAGTGGTAGCTGAGATATGGCAGCATACCGACGCCAACCAGCCGTCGGACGAAGACGACATCGTGCGCGTGCAGGATGATTTTGGTCGATAAGCAGCTCTGGCACTTTTCTGTAGCTCGTAGCTTCTGAACTACTGCGGTGGCCAAGTAAAAACAGGTAGTGTCAAGTCTTACCTGTCGCAGCCCATTCCCAACTGGGGTGGTCGGGTGCAGTAGACAGTGAAGTGGTATCGGGAATGAGGTGGTCTAGCTAAGCCGGATACAATTAGGACGTTGGTTGAAGACGGGTTTCGAAGTGGTTGGGCGCTATCGTAGCAGTCGCCGCGCCGGCTCATGCTTTGCACAGTGCCGTGGTGGGTGAGCAAGTCTTTGCAGCGGGTAGCCGTGTACTGGCTGCCCTGGTCAGCATGTACGATGAGCCCAGTTGCGGGCCGGCGCACTACCAGGGCCCGGCGCAAGGCCTCACTGACCAGGTTTTCGGGCATGGCGCAAGTGCACATCCCAGCCCACGATTTTGCGTGAGCAACGGTCGAGCCACACGGCTAGATAAAGCCAACCGTCGCCTTGGCGGGGCAAGTACGTGATGTTGCCCACCCAGACCCGGTTCGGGCAGTGGGGGCCGGTTGATCCAGCAAGCGGTTGGGGGCGGCGCGCACGGCCAAGTCGGAATCAGGGGTGCGAGGCACGAACGAGCGGGGCTGTTGGGCGCGTAAGCCGTGCGCCTAGAGCACGCGCCGAATGCATCAACGGCCCATGCTGTAGCCTTCGGCCTGCACTTCGCCCGCAGCCAGCACGTGCCCTAGCGCTGGCTGTGGCGCGCAAACGTCTGGCACACACGAGCCCCCTTCACCCCGGTACTATGCAGCTAGACCTTACGCGCGGGCCAGCGTCACCGAGTACTCCAGCTTAATTTCTGGACCAAATACCCGATTGAGCGCTTCGGCCAATTCGGTTACATACGTCGCTTCGATGTGTTCGTAGATGCGCTGATCGGGAACACCTAGCTCCAGTATGCCATTTTGGAAGGAAATCGGTTGCAAAGGCTTGAGCCACGTGGTAATGCTTTGGGCGCCCAGCAGTTGTTCCAACACGGCCAGGCACTTCCGCCAGCCCTCCTGCGCGGCTACCTCGGCCGGGGAAGTTTCTTCTTGCCGGCCGGGGCCCCAGCGGCAGTTGGTCGGCTGGTTGCTGCGGCGGCCGGGGCCGTCAGGCTACGCTCGTACTCGTCGAACAGGGAGCGATTACGCACCAGCTTGAATACCCAGCCGCCCACGCTCTTGATTTTGGTTTTAACGTTCTGCTTAGACTTGTTCAGCACGTACCAGATATAGTCCACCGGGTAGCGCTTGGTTTGGCACGCGTCGCGCGTCAGCTCCGCGATGCTGTCCTGGCTGACGCCGATGGCCCGCAGTTGCTCTACCAATTCAGTCGGCAGGATATCGGCCTCCAAGACGGTTTTGGTAGCAGATGGGGCGGGGTCCAGGGGTAGCGGCCGGGCTGAGTACCGGAATACGACACCCGTGGCCTTCTTGCCCGTGCGCAACACCTGGTACGTAAAAGCCAGGTCTGTCCGGGCCAGCTCAAGCTGTACTTTATCAATTATGCGCGCCTTAAAGTTATTGAAGCGGTCGGCGTACTCATTCTCACTCATTCCCAGCCGGTAGCGCAAGTCGCTGTACGTGAAGGTGCGCTCGCCCCGAAAGCGATACTCCGACAGAAGCCAGTAGAGCTTATGGGCGTAAGAGCTCTTGAGGCTCTTGAGCTCCTGCACCACCGAGCGGGTAAACTGCCCACCCCGCGTCAGCTCCAGCAGGTAGGGCATCACCTGGTGGTTCAGCTGGGCCTCGATGCAGCCCTTGCCCTCGACGTAGTCGAGGAGCGAAAATAACGGGATGTCGCGGTGTGTACGCCCTGATTTTGAACGCTTTCCTGTCTCAGGAATAATTTCGAGTTGCAGCGTGCGGCCCGCTAGGCTGCTTTTCATATCGCGCACATACTCGTAAGCCCAGTTGCTGCTGGACAAGTCCATGAACTCCGACACCGGGATGACGTGCACCGCAAACTCCGTATCGGTAGGCCGTATCCGCGCCAGGATGCACGTAAAAAGCCGCCACTCGGTGGATGCCAGATTAAACGGGCTGTTAATCATGGCGTTGTGCTGGCGCACTATCTCCTCCGAAGGAAAGCCAATCGCGAGTGTTTGCGTGCCGTCAATCATTGGGCAGAATTTTATCTGCCCCTAAAGTACGAAAATCGCCTAAAATTGTAGCAGATGCGCCGGCTGTTCCTACGCTGGCCCACCGTTCTGCTCGTTTACCTGCTACCAAAACCGTCATTTCTGCCCGCAGAAGCCCTGCTGCCGAAGACGGTTTTAGTAGCAGATGAGTGAGGTAGCGCAAAAACCCTGGCGGTTTTGGTAGCAGATAAGACGGTTTTGGTAGCATATGACCCTTGCAACGTATTGACTTTCAAAATTTTATGAAGGCCGTAAGACTTTAAGTTTTTAAAGTAAAGTAAGGCTAGCTAGTGATTTTTTTTAAGTTTTAGCTTTCGCGGAGTAAGAGCGGTTCAAGTAGAAGTTGCCGCCTAAAAGTGAAAAAGTAGGCTTCGCACACCAAGGGGGCCAAATCATGTACCTACACTAAAAATGCGGCGTTGCCTAGTTCACTTCACGAGAAGCCGCCGGTGCGCCTGCAACCGGCAGCCACGCCAATCAACCTGACCCAACGCCTGCACGACACCAAACGCCGGTATGTACGTGGGGCGGTTTGCACACCTCGCTGCTACCTACCGGGCGGCTGCGCTCCCGTGGCCCCTTCGGCAGTGCAGGCCGTGGCAAGACTTTTACGGCCAAGGGCGTTGAAGAAATATCGAGGCCCCGGGCACTGGAAACTGACGAAAACCGGGCCTGCTGGCCGAGTACCGCTACGCGGTGCGGACGGCCCGGCGGGCGGGCTTTGATGGGTTGGCGATGCATTCAGCCAATAGCTACCCGCCCGACCAGTTTATCCGAGACTCGGTGAACTACCGCACCGACCAGTACGGCGGCAGCGTACCCGCCTGATGCTGGACGTAGTAGCGGCCGTGGTCGACGAGTGACAGGACAGCGGCCGGGTGGGCATCCGCCTCTGCCCTACCCCACCCGATGCCGGCAACACCCCGCCCGACAGCGATGTGATAGGCCCCTACATCGCCAGCAACGGCTACACGCTGAAGATGGCCCTGGCCGCCCACACCACGGGCAGTACCGACGTGATTGTCCCGCATCGGCATCATCAACTGGCCCGGTAGCAACTCGGTGGAAGGTCAGGTGCCTGTGGGCAACACCGGCGTGGAGTCGTTTATCCAGACCGATGCAGCCATCAACTCCGTCAACAGCGGCGGCGCGCTCATCAACACCAGCGGCGAGCCTATTGGTATCAACTCCGCCAGTGCTTCGACCGTGAACACGGCCTACGACAAATGCCGCCTGCAGTACGATGCGGGCCTGGGCTGCGGCAACGACATTGCCCAGGCCCACCAGCTTATTCCCGAAGCCGTGCGCGGGATGGCGGGCGTATTGCCCGACCCTGCCCCCGACGCGCTGGTGATGGACCTGGGCGAAAGCTCGGTCAACATTCGGGCGCGCTGGTGGATAAACCCGTCCCGGCAGGCCAACGTCCTCGACGCCCAGGACCGGGTGCTGGAGGCCATTAGAATAAACTCGCCGCGAACGGCATCGACCTGCCCTCCCCTACCCGGCAAATCCTGTTTCACGACCAGCCTGAGGCCACCGATGGCAACCGCCGCCGCCAGCGCGAAGGCTGGCCCGCCGGCCCGGCGACGTGCCCCCGGCCCGTGCCCAAGAGGCCCCAGCCCCTGAAGACTAGCCGCCGAAAAGTCAGGCCCGGTTTGAATCTCTGCCCCTTCCATACAGCGCGTGGCCTGCTGAGAACCCAGCGTTTGCAAGCCCGCCCAGTCCACCCCCACCCCTACCAAGCCCTCTTACTGGCTCACTTAGCCCTGGCGCAGTGCTGTGCGCATATGCTCTTTGTGGCACTACTGCCGGGCGGCAGGTTGGGAAAACAAGGGGGCAAAATAGGTGGCTACCTGCCGGTATAACTCTCTTGGTTATGTTTGACGGCCAGTGCACAATCCACTGATTTTTCCGTGAGCTTCGACGCTATCGCTCGCTGGCAGCCCAGCGCATCGAGCGTGACCACGTTGCCCGCTACTGCTATCAGGGCCGAGCACTTGTGGAATAGCCACCACTTCCTTGTACTCGGTTTCCACCCCCGTCTGCGCCAGCGCTGTTCGGCTGCCTAGATGCTCATCAGCTGGACCGGGGCTTGGTGGTGGCCGTGGTGCCGCGCACTCGGCCGGCTTCTGTCGTGAATACGGCGCATAAGCTTGCCGCTACCTAGCGGTCGCATTCGTTGGCAAAAATGGGGGGAGAGTAGATGGCTCATCTATCAAGGGTGGGCGAGCAAAAGCCGACCAACTGCCTTTTTAGTCGTAGCCTAAACCAAGTATGCGTGAAAAAGGAGCTTCTACCGATAGTGAGCTATGAAATCGTGCGAAAAACTTTTTCATTGCTTCTTACTTGTCTTTTCTTTCTAGAAAGTCTGTAAGTTATGTCTTAATCAGCCTAAACAGCATGTATAATCAATCTAGCGTAGTAAAGGTAAGTAAAATATGCATTTCATTAATACACTGATGAGCAATACTTTGACATCTTAAAAAAAACTTTCTAGATAAGTTAGAACTATCATACAAAGTAGACTAAACAGACAAAAAATAAAGTTTATTTTATCTTTGTAACCCATACAATAAATTTGGTTTAAAGTGACTAGTCTATCTTTGTCGTATGAAAACTCTAACAATTGCGAATCGGAAAGGTGGGGTGGGCAAGACTACTTCAACCTGGGGCCTGGCGCACGCGCTGGCCCACCAGGGCGCTCGGGTGCTCGTCGTTGACTGCGACCCGCAGCGGAACCTGACGATGAGCCTGCCGGAAGTAGCCGAGGCCAAGCACCTGGGACTAGCTCTGAACGGAACTCCGCTGGCGGAGGTAATACAGCCAGTGGGGAAGAACCTCTGGCTGGTACAGGCCACCGCCGAGCTCACCAGCACCGAGAAGGTATTAGGTACCGATATGGCTTATCCCTTCGCTCTAAAGAATGCGTTGGCCACCCTAGGCAAGCAGCCGCCATTCGAGTATTGCTTGTTTGACACCAGCCCCTCGCCCCACTCACCGCTGGCTATTGCGGCGCTGGTAGCCAGCCATGCGGTATTCATTCCCATGCAGCCGGAGTATTTTGCCTACGAAGGCCTGACCTCGTTGCTGGAGGTGATAGCCCGCATTCAGCAGAATTATAACCCGAACCTACTGGTTGGCGGAATTTTTATGACTAAATACGCGGAAAGCTACCGCCGCCGCCTGCACCACGAATTTGTAAAAATGCTGAAGGAAGATGCTACGCTGGGCAAGTGCATTCTGACCAGCACCATCCGCGATAATGTGTCCCTTGCCGAGGCGCAATTGGAACGCGCCAGTATCTACGATTACGCGCCTGCCAGCAATGGCTGCGTCGACTACGAGCGTCTGAGCCAAGAGATTGTGAGCCGCCTGGCCGCAGCGGCAGAATAGTTTATAACTTCTCTAACCTTTCTAGATACGCTAACTTATCTTACCTGTATAATCATTCTTTTTCATGGCGAAGGAAACTAAAGCGCGTTTCGATGTGGCGAGCCGCATTGGCGCTGGCAAGGCCACGGCCCCAGCAGTATCCCCCGATGATATTCTGTTTAAGCCGGTTGCTCTGCCGCCACCAGCTGCCGCTGACGAGGCACCGGCCGGCGCTGAGGAGCAGACCCTGCTGCGGTTTGGGTCGCAGCTGCCGGCCGGCGACCTGATTACCATGCACCGCATTGCCTATTGGCAGCGGGTACCTTTGTACGAAGTTTTGAGCGAGGCAATCAGAATGTACGGGGCCACGCAGCCGGAGGCCGCCAACCCGCTGCCCGAGAAGGAGCGGGCAGCCCGCAAATTGCCGCGGGCCTGATAGAGCGCGGCGAGCAGCTACGCAGCGCTGCCAGCGCGGGCCTGGATAGCCTGCTTCAGGCGCTCGCAATCACCCGGAAGGGTAACTCGTAGGTTTCCTTGATGTAGGCGGCGGCTCCCGCTAAAAGTCGCAACTGGTCGGCTGAAATTCTGCGTTGCGATAAGCCGGGCTGCACGATAACGATGCCAAACGTCACCCGCTGCTGTCGGGCGCGTCGCTCCAGCAGCTGCACCAGCGCCAGGTCGCCGATTTCGAAGCGGGTGGTAGAGCCCGCCCGTAAAGACTCGCGGTGCTGCAAATGCTTGAACAGCCGCCACGGGTCGATATACCAGTGGATGCTCTTCTGCGCCTGCCCGCACACTTCGTACAGGTCGCCCACCCGGGCACCCGGAGTAGGCTCGCCAGAGTACTTGCAGTGGAACAAGTCCACGTGCAAGCCGCCGGCTGTTTCGCGAACGGCCACCACGTCAGCCGCTTCGCCACTGTCGTCATCGTCGAACAGCAGACAGTACCCGGCCTTTTTCAATTCCGCGATAACTCTGAACTGCACCGTGTTCTGGCTGCGCTGCGGTCCCTGCGACTCCTTCTTGATGTCAATGCCCGACCAATCCCAGGGCTCTATCTGGCTGGCCGGGTAGGGGGGAGCGTTTTGGGTGATGCGGGCCAGCAGGTTGTGCTGAATGATGGAGCGGTCGTGGAAATACAGCACGGGCGGCTCCTTTGCCAGCCATTCGGCCAAAGACCACGTGGTGCGACCACTACTGACGGCTACCGTGCCCCGTAGTGCTACGTAAGTCATCGCCCCGGCGCCGAACTGGATTTCGTAGGCCGCTACCTGCGCATCGCTGAACACTTCGAAGCAGATAGGGCTGGTGTCATCGAGCGTGGTGATGCGCAGCCCTACCTGGTAGAGGTAGTATTGCACACCGTTGATGGTAAACTGAATGGTAGACTCGGGGCGGCTCATGACTTCCTCCGACCACGCCATGGCAAGTGGCACGGCCGCGGGCCGGGCCGATAGGGGTTCGTACTTGATGATGTGCTCGAAAATCTGGTCGATGTCGATGGTATCATCGAGCAGCTTGTCTCCAATAGCTCGGCACCATTTCGTCCACTCCGGGATGGTGCCGGCGATTTTATAAGACCAGATTTTGCCTTTCAGCGAGCCGCCGGCAGTCACTGCGCCACCGTCGCGGTACCCGAAGCCGAATGTGTTGGACTTCGTCTTATTCTGGCGGCTAGCTTCCGACAAGCCCTGGAGTGTATCGGTGCCCATGAACATGGTGAAACGCACGGCCCGGCCGATGACGTGGCTGAGCCCCAAATTAGTGAGCGACAAGCGGGTGATGCCATCCAGTACGCGAAAAATCTGCTCCCCCGTTTTGCGTACCACGGGTTCGGCAAAGACTGCTGCGGCCAGCTCATCATGCGTAGACTTGGTCGCGGAGCTGTTGATGTACAGCAGGCGCTTGTCCTCGTCCCAGTAAAGTAGGTACAGGTCCCAGGCCAGGTTACGGAGGTCGCGCACCGCCGCCCAGTCTACCTCTATAGTCTGGCGAACGACTACGACCGCGACGTTTTCAGCGGCGTTGAGGCTAGGCCGGTCGAGCAGACGCTCCTCGCCAAAAAACGCGGCCAGCTGCTCCGGCTGCCACCCATCGGCCGGGGTTTCGAATACTACCGTGCTCATTTTGGGCGTGATATTCTGTAGAGCGTACAGCAGGGGTAGGGGCTCGAAGCCCTGAAAAAACTCCGACAGCTCTTCCTGCTCGCCGGTAGCGCCCTCGCTCAGGCGGCGCAGTAAGTAGTTCCAGTTGGCGTCCTCCGCATACAGCTCGCGCAGCTCGTCACGAACCTCCACGTCGGCGATGTTCACGACCATGCTGGCATCGCCCAGGTCACGGCGAAAGCGCGTGAAGCGCCCGGTGAACTGCAAGGTGATGGCCAGGCTTTTGTGCGCGTCGTGAATGGCGGCAATCTTCAGTTCCGGTAAGTCGAAGCCCTCACCCAGCATATTGACGCACACGACCACGCGCGACCGCCCGGCCCGCAGCTCGGCCAGTAGCGTGCTCTTTTCTCCTTCTTCCAGCTTGCTGTGCAGCAGCACCGGGCGTAGCTCGGGGTACTGCTTGTAGTACTCCAGCACCTGCTCGGCACGGGGGATGGACTTGGTACGGGCCATTATCAGGTGCCGGTACCGGTTTTGCTCGTCGGCTTCCAGCTGCCGCACTGCGCGCGCAGCAATCAGCTGGTCGGCAATAAGCGGGTTGCTCTCATTGACGGCTAACAGGTTGATGGGCTTGAAGTACTCCTCGCGCTGGGCTTTCGACAAGGGGTAGTTAAAAATGATTTTTCCATCAACGTACTTTTTATCGTTGCGGAAAGGGGTGGCCGTGAACTGCACGATGCGGCGGGCCATGAATACCTGCCGCACCTTGGTCCAGGTAGGGGCACTGATGTGGTGCGCCTCGTCAATAAATAAGTGTGAGCACAGTTCGGCTAAGCGTTGTAAAGCTGGTTCCTGGCAATAATGCAGCACGTTCATCGTCGTCACCAGCACGTTGCACCCGGCAAACGCTGCATCGGCCTGCTCCACCGTTTTCAGTGCCCCTAGCAGCCGGGATACCACCGGGTAGTGGGCGCCTGGCGCAAGCACCCCCAGGCGGTGCAGCCAGCCCAGCCCAACGAATTTGTCCGCAATCTGCGTGCGTAAGGCATCAGTAGGTACTACGACCAACAAGCGGGGGCAGCGCTGGTACACCAGCAGTGCGAGCATGGTCTCGGTTTTGCCCGTGCCCGTGGGCATGACGATGGTGGCCGGTTCTTCGGTCGTTTTCCAGTGGGCCAGGGTGGCGTAAATAGCTCCCACCTGCGGGCTACGGAGGCCAGAGAAGTCGCGGCCCTCTTCGGCCTCGACCAGTTGCACGCGTTGCCGCCAAGATTCCCGGGCGGTCTCCGCTTGCGCACCTAGCGCAGTTGCCGAAACGGGGTTCATCCACCGGGCCCGGTTTTGCACGGCTGACTCCGCCGAAGCGGGACACTGACCGTCCTTAGTAAGCAGAACCAGGGTGCTCAGGTCCGGTAGTACGAACTTATTTTTAGTCACGAAAAAGCGTTCCCCAATTTCAGTAGTGACCCACCACCCGCGGGTTCGACCGATGTTCCCGGCAACCGGCTCAGCGTTTTCAATGGTAAACCCTGGATGCAGCAACTGCTCAACCGCCGCCCCCTGTCGCTTGACCTGCACGCTGTAGCGGGGTGGCACGTAGACCGGCTGACGGTTTGCAGCTTCCGGATTCATAGGCAATAAAAGAAGGCGACTTAAATGCAACGGGTCGCGCTAAAGTAAGGCGCAAGTTGCGCTACCTGAGTAAAAAAGTCAGCCAGTCTGCTTGAACGCTGAAATGCCGCGTAAGCTGTTGTGTGAAAGAGGCTTCTAAGTCGGCAAAATAGGTCAGCGAGGTGCCGTGGCTACCACCCGGTGCTCCGGTTCCTGCACCAGTTCGCTGAGGTAGTTGCTCCAGGCCGCGCCCCGGAAAACCACGACACCTCATGCCGGGCCAGCGGTTCGCGCCGCGAAGCCGACAGCCAGTTGCAGGAACCTCCGAGTAGGGTCTGGTTGTCCATGCATACCGCTTTGTTAGGAATCTTAGCAGCGATTTTGACCTCGGCCCCGGCGCGGTCCAGCGCCGCACGGTCGACCTGCGAGTAATTATGTAGGGGCCCCCTTGGACGTGTTGAGGTAGGTATCGGTGTACACGGTCGCGCGCAGGGCGGGCCGGCGGGCTTTGGCAGCCGCGATGCGCTTGGCCAACTCGCCGGCCTGCATGGCCGCACCGAGATGAACGGCGACACGATGACCAAGTGTCGCTCGGCTGTGTCGATTGCTCAGGTGAGGGCGCTGCTGCTGTAACTCGCTGAGGCGCCTGATTTGACTGGTTACGATGGCTGCCGGGTGCCTGGGCAGCACCAGTACGGCACTTTGGTAAAGAAACGATAGTTGCCAGCGCGTCGAGTCGCTTCGTGGACCTGCTCAGTTGGGGGGCCAGGTAGCACACCAGTGCCCTTGGTTAGGAATTTGGTCCAAAGGTTAAACCAAGGTATCGTTGGACATGTCCGCGAACGTCTCGCCGCCCGCGCCGCCCCGGCCAGCTACAGTTGCCTCAGTCGGGCCGGCAGCGGCCTGCCACCCAGCTTCTTCCTCATTACCTGAGTCCGTTATTTAGCCCTCCGGGGCCATGGCCCTAGCTGCTAAGCGGTTTAGAATCGGTTGTAGGCTTTGAGTGGCGGGCCTGCTGTTTTTTCCTATCCCGCTTAATCCACGCGCTGATGCGGGCAAAGTCCGATTCAGAAGGCTGCCGGCCAGTTGTGTAAAAGTCCACATGTTTGGCTTCCTTAATCATGGCGGAAAGATTGAAAGGCCTAGCGTTGGGAAAAGGGCTGGTTGCTGCGCTGCTCAGCGGCTGTAGAGTTGTTGCCTAACGCGTTCAAGGCGGCTAGGTGCCCAGCGTTCTTCGGCAGCGTACCAAGAGCTTGGTTATAGGGTCGAAGAAGACGTAGCGACCGCAGTGCTTAGCATACGAAAGGTGGCGAGTAGAAGCTCTTAAATCACCGCATACGCTTGAAGGTACTTGCGCAAGAATCCAGTTAAAGTTACGGCCATCCAATAGACAGATGTAAGCTTTCCCTGAAAGGAGGACAGGCAAAACCGGGGTCAGGCTACTTGCTCGCTTTAGTTTGTGGGGAAGGCCACTGGGTTCTACCACGAAGAGCAGGTTATCTTCCAATTGACAACCAGCAGTTGCTAAGCGTATTACCTCCTGATAAACTCAGGTGCTTTGCCCACAGCACTCAAGAATAAGACTGACCAGCTCGCTAGCACATTGTCTTACTTGAAAGTCTAATTACCGGCATGACCCTAGCTCCATTTTGAGGAGAAATTTTTGCATATTTAAAATAAAAACAGGATTTTCTATTGAAAGTGTGAATATTGGAATGATATTAGCTGCATGAAGCAGGTTTTAGTAATATCAAACCAAAAAGGTGGTGTAGGTAAGACTACGTCGGCCGTTAGCATCGCTGCGGCCCTCGCTCGCCTCGATAAGCGGGTAGTGCTTGTGGATTTAGACCCGCAATGCAACCTGACCAGGGGTCTTGGCCTGGGAGAGGCAGCGCACAACGTGTACGGGGCGCTCCTGGGGGAATATCGCCTTAAGGCCTATGCTGCCGGGCCGCAGAACCTGGCGGTAGTTGCCGGCTCGCCCGCCTTGTCAGGCTTTGAGCATACCAAAGGTAGCGAGCCTAATCGGGAATTCTTACTGCGTGAATTAATTGCCCCGCTCGCGGAACGCTGTGATTTTATAGTCATTGACTGCCCTCCAGCGCTGGGTTTGATTACCCTGAACGCCTACGCCTGCGCCCATGAAGTGTTGATTCCCCTGGAAGCGCAGCAATATGCCTTAGATGGGCTGGAAAAGGTGCTTGAGTTCGTCACCCGTGTGCAACAACGGTTCAATCCAACATTGAAGATTGGGGGTATTTTCTTTACGAAGCACGATAAACGGAAAGTCCTGCGGCGGCAGATGGCGGAGCTTGTGCATAGCCAGCACCCCGAGCTACTACTAGATACGGTAATCCGCGAGAGTATTGCCTTGGGCGAAGCGCCCAGCGCAGGCCTGGACATCTTTTCCTACGCGCCTGCGAGTGCGGGGGCCAGCGATTACCAGGCATTAGTCACAGAGCTTCTGGGCCGTTAATTTCTGCACTCGTGGCTAAATTATTCAAGCAGTTGCCAGCCCTTGGTCTGGGTGTGCCCGCAAAGCCTTTATCGGAGCTGGATTTTCTGGATTTGCTCGGGGAGCCGGCGGCGTCCCAAAATTCATCACCCGCACCCGTTGTCGAATCCGTACCTGCTGCAAACTCAGGCGAGATGCGTGTACCCGGTACTACAGGTAACACACGTGCTACTGATAGTTCTCTTTTGCCCGATACATCAGATAACAGGAGTAACACGAATAGCCAGACGCTCGGTGGGCAGACGCAAGATGCCAGTAATTCCGGTAACACTGATACCACTGTTAAGCCAGGTAAGCGTGGTAAGAGCGATAAGCCGGGTAAGCCAGTACTACCGGCTGCTGTTGTGGAGCCACTGATAGCAGCCGATGCGGGCGACGTGCGGCAAACGCTGATACTAAGCAAAAACCACCTGGAGCAACTACGCGACTTGGTTCATGCTCGTCGGACAGCCGGTGACTATGCCTATTCGCAAAAGCAGGCCGTGCGGGAGGCACTGGACTTGCTTTTTGCTGCGAATGGAATAGCCGCTCCTCGGTCAGACCAAGCGCGTGACCGGGAACGGCAGCATCGGGAGCTTATCAGCAAAGGGCGTCAATTGCGAATAGTAAAAGAGATGCCACCGGATTCAGATAGGGCCGACTAAAAGAAACAGCGTAAATACCGGTAAAAGAAGCCTCAGGAGCGACGAACGGTATTAGCAGGCAGGGAAGTGCGCAAAATGGGAATTGAAGCTGTCCTGGGCAGTATTTGCTAAGATGGGGGCTAATAGCGGTAAGCCGGAAGTAGTAATGGTAGTATCGTTTATGATAAATATAATCAACCAATGGCTAACAGTTACATTAAAATTTTCGGTAAGGCAGGATATGCGAAACAGAAAAGGACACTTAAAATAATGCAATTAATAATCTTTGTGAGGGCTCATAATAACTTGGTGGGGAAATGAATTTTAGTAGGTAGAGCGCGTCCGAAGATGGAATTGCTAGTCAGGGAAAATTTTCTGGCAATCGAGGAGGATTCTTACGTAACTGCCGAAGTTATTCCCCGATTAGGTTGCCGGCAGTAGCTTTAAAACTATGCGAGTCCAGTGATAGCGCAAAAAGTAAAAGAGTTAGTCTCTGCCAGGGATTATAGAGATGGGGGTGACTAGTAGCTAGTAGCAAATTCCGACGGAGTGTTGTAGCCGCTGAGAGTAAGGAGGAGTGATAATGAACGCTGATTTAAAAGGACTGATAATTGCACCAAAATATTAATTAGTATAGTATGGATGCGATATGTAGAAAGTGTGGGAGTTCCTATAAGGCGAAGCGTAGCACAAGCAAATACTGTAAAAAAAGTTGTCGCTCAGCCTATAATCAGCAGGTGAAAAGAGGGCTGGCCTTGGCTAATCCTCTCAGTGATGACGAAGCGTATCTACTGGAAATTACCCAAGAAATGGTCCAGTTAGCAGCAACAATTTGGGCCGAATCTCAAGCTGGAGTAATTCGTTTGTCGCTTTCAAGTGCTGAGTTATTGGGAAGGTGTGCCAGGGTAGGAGCGCTTGATAGAGTAAAGCAACTGCAAGAGCGGTATGTGGAAAAGCAGCGTCTGGATGCCAAGAAACAACGGGTGGTGAAGAAGCCTAAGAAGCCAGCACCAGAATAACGTGAGTAAGAATAGCAGCTACTGACGGTGACTGAGGAGGATGATAGCAGCAATGATTAGCGTTAGTTAACAGTGATTACTATCAGAGGTATTGAGTAGGAGTAGCAGCAATAATTAGCGTCAAGTAGAGGGTGTGTATTAGGGTAAACATTTAGCAGCAATAGCTCCCTAGCAAGTTATGTTTGTTTCACAAAATCGGTGCCCACAACCCGAATCAACTCTGCCAGCAAGCAGATGCAAAAATGGCAGACACTAAAGTAAGGAAACAAGCGGGCCGCAAGCGTAAACGCCGCCAGTCGAGTGAGCAGCTTCCTAAGGGAAGTAATCGGCCCGAGACCGTCGGCGTCCGGCTCAGTAAAGCTGAAAAGGAGGAGCTGCTGGCCCAGGCAAAGCGCCAGCACTCTCAGATGGGGACTATCCTGCGCAACGCCTGGCTTGGGAAAGAGCCCACCACCCTGCCCATGCCGGAAGTACTTGGCCCGGCTCCACCGCCGCACATAATGAGTGCCGCCGCACTAGCCGATTACCAGCAGGTCGTAGCGGCCGCGATTAAGCTGAACAATATGAAAGAGCTGCTACAGCCCGACAGCCAGCTGGCTGAGGAAGCAGGGGCCTTGTTCGGAGAACTGCGTCACCTTTTGCAGCAGCTGGTTCCCCCTCGCCCTGAGAAAAAAAATAGTATAAAACAAAAATAATGGTAGGTAACCTGATTGTCAGTCGCAGTTCCGGAAACTTATGTCACTACGCGCTGAATGAAGCCAAGGACGCCAAGGTGCTGGCTTCGCACGGGGTGCGAACCTGGTCGGCTGGGGAGATGGCAGCGGACTTCGGTATGCAGGAGGGGCTGCGCCCCGGGCTCCACACGGCCACGCTACACGTGGCGCTGTCCTGGCCAGCGGCAGAGCAGGCGCGTCTGACCGACGAGCTGATGACTGAGCTGGTGCGGGCGTACCTGGCTAAAATGGAAATCGATGCGGCGGCTACGCAGTGGGCAGTAGTGCGGCATTATGACCAGGACCATCCTCACTGCCACTTGATTGTGAATCGCGTGACCAATGAGGGAAAAGTACTATCTGACTCCAAGAGCTTTGACCGAAACGATGACGCTTGCCGAGCCTTGGAAAAGGAGTATGGCCTGATTGACGCGGTCCAAATCGGGATAGCAGACAAGCTCAAAGAAGCACAGGCCGGGCGGCTCTCACCCTACGAAACGGCCCACGCCTACATCCACGAAGCGGTGAGTCGCCTCCTGCCCGCCGCTACCACGGTGGCGGACCTGACGGCGGCGCTGGCGACGGAGGGCATCACACTGCACGGTACTTACCAAGATAAAAAGCTACTGACCGTGGTATTTGAGCGGGAAGGGGAGTCTGTTAAAGGCAGCGCGCTGGGGAGAGAATTTGGGGGGAAGCGACTGGGTGAAACGCTGGCGGCACAGCAGAAACAAGCGCAAGAAAAAGAAGTAACCCGTCAGCAACCGGAGCAGAAACAAGTTGGAACAACTGTAGTTGATGCCTTGCCGGTGAAAATCACACCGGCTTTAGCGGGTGGAAATGCGCCTCAGTTGCCTGCCGGAATCACGTCAACGCCAGCGCAAACACCCGTTGGGCAACCGGAAAAGCCGGTTTCCAGTAGTTCGGTAGCGCTGCCTGTGCCCCCAGTTACTCCCTCACTGCCTTGCGAAACCGGTAAAGAAGTGGTGGTGGGAGCGGGGCAACCCGTCACCCCGGCGCAACCGGCGCCGTCGATTCCGGCGCCTGCAAGCCCGCCCGTACCGGTAGTTTTGCCACCTACTGCGGCGCAGCGTCACGCGGCAATTTTCCGCAAAGCGGCCGCCGGGGACCCGCATTCGCTGGACGATGCCAAAGATTTAGTGCGGCAGATGGTCACCAAAGCGCTGGTTACGACCGAAGCCGCTGCCCCGAACATCCTAAAGGCAATAGAAAAGCAAGGATTCTATTTCGACCCGGAGTTCACGCGTATTCAGCATCAGGAAAGTAAGCTGGTAGTGAATCTGGCGGAGGTGCAGCCCGGTGGGGCGCGGGCCCACTCTTTTATCGAGCAGGTGGTGGCAGTCGCGCAGGCTAATCAGGTAGCTAGTGCCCAGCAGGCGACCGTTGCAGTGGTGGAGAAGTTTTTGCAGGCCAAACCCCACTTTGTAGGCCGGGAGGAGCTAACGGAGCAGTTTGGTAAAGTCGGGCTGGCGGCCAGCTGGCCGGGGGAGGTGGCCGGCAAAGGTGGAACACTGACGCTGACGCACGTGGCCCTAGGGTTTAGCTTTACCCATCAGGAATTACCCATCCACGGCACGCCGCTGCTAGCCCACATCGAAGCGCTTGCGGCCGCTAATTGGCAGAATCCGGAGCGAAGTGTTCGCATTAACTATCGGGACGAAGCCCAAGCAACGGCAATAAAAGCCGACCTGTTGAAGCACGGAGTGCGCCTCTCCCCAACCGAGCCAGCAAGTGAGCGGGCTTTCGTGGCCAGCTACCGACTGGACAGCAGTAGGATTGAGCAGGTGGATTCTATCTTTAAAAGAATCAATGCGTCGGATGGGTCACGCGTAGTGGAAAGTGACGCGGCTACGAAGCAGCGGTGGGATAAGGTGATAGATAACTACATAAACAGGGAAAACGCTGGTAAAATCAGCCAGCGGGAACGCTAAGCGGCAGTAGGCGGCCTGAGTGCTGCCTGGTGGTGACGAGTCTAAACATACCCTCACCATCAGGCAGCCCTACTGCGCCAGTTAAATTCATTCCGATACGCGCTCTGCTAATGCCCCGTCGGCGCATTATCCGCTTTCAGCTTGGCCGCCCGAGCGGCAGCTTCGGCCTTTTTCTGGGCGGCTTCGGCTGCGGCCTTTTGGGCAGCGGCGAGCTTACTTCGGATTATCAGCCGGCATTCGTTGTGGCCAACTAACATGGTTGCCCGTACCCGCTGGCCTTCCCAGTTCAGGGCGCCTTCGCCGTAGGCCAGGTTTTTGGGCGACTCTGGCAGTCCTTTACCAAACAGGTATACGGCCTCATCAACCAGCAACGATTGGTCAGTGCCCTGGGCCGAAGCATCGAAGGAAGCAAACTTGTCCTGGTAGAAACGATAGGTGGTGCGCACGTGCCCGGTGTTTTTGCCAAACCAGCCGATTTCCTGGCCTTCTTTGGCAGAGTAGTACGTGTAGCCGTCCAGGTCCTGGTAGCCTTTGGTTGCCAGCTCCGGAAAGCTACTGCGGGGCTCGCCAAAAGCGTGACCCGGAATGCCATTGAGCGAGTCAGCCCGCGCCCCGTAATTGTGAGGCCGGGGGCGCGGCCGGGTCTGCGCCGGCGACGACTTGGCAACGCGCAGGCCGGCAACATGGGGGCGGGGAGCAGTAGCCAGCGAAGCCGGCAGCAGGGCGAGCAGTAGTAGTGCTTTCGACATGAAAAGGGGAGGAGGGAAGCGAAAGGATATAGTAGCAAAAGGACGCGCGTCAGCAGCACGGGGCTAGCCGGTGCGCTGAACCGCGCGGCCGCTAGGCTTCCGGCACGGGGACGCTGGCTTCCGGGTATTGGTCCAGCAACTGGCTCAGCGCCTGGTTGACCAGGTGGCTGCGCGTCTGCCGGCACCAGTAGCTGACGCGTTCCAGCTTGGTGGCCAGGTCGGGGTGGATGGAGTACGTCTGCTTGATAGGCTGCACCTTGGCAACCGCAGGGAGAGAAGCCGCGGCCGCCGCCGGCGTAGCCGCCGCGGTAGCCCGGTACCGGGTTTCGAGGTACTGCACCAACGCCGCGAGGCCATCGGTGGAAAGGCTGGCTGGTCCGTCGCCGAATCGGTAGAGCGGTAATTGCAAGTCGTCGAAGGCTTGGTGCCACTGCGCCTCCACAACAAATGGGTAGGCCGCGCCCAGAATCTGGTGCGCAGTGGCCATCGCCTGGTAGCGCAGGGAAGGGGCGGCCTGGGCAAAGGGTAAACTGGTAGGGCCTTCAGAGTGGGCTACGGACATAAGAAGCGGAACGATAAGAGCAAGTAGCCCGCGGAACTGTCCTATCCCGTTAGCCGGCCCGATGGTAGAAACCCGCCAGGACTGTGCAGAAATAACTAGCGCAAAGCAGTGGGCGGGCGTCCCTAAAGCAGGCTTAGTGAGCGGCTACGCTACCTGCCAGGTGGGCAGAAAGACAGATGTCTACTCAGACTGTATTGCTGCTGTAAGATGCAGCAAATTAGGTGCTATAAGCCGCATTATACAAGATAAAATTCAGCAATTTACAGTAAAATACAGATTTACAGGCCGGTAATTTCGCTTGATTTTCTGAACGATCATGTACTTTGCTAAAAACCTGCGCTTTTTGCGGCGGCGCGCTGAATTATCGCAGTCCGAGCTGGGCGACCAGCTCGCCACGGATTACAACACGATTAGCCGCTATGAAAATGGTAAGTCCACGCCTAAGCTTGACGCGTTGACCAAGCTGGCTCAGGTATTTCAGGTAAGTATCGAAGCGCTCCGGAGCCAGGACCTCACCCAGGAGCTGGCCCCGGCTGCGCCGGCGGGCACGGGCAGGGCCAGCGGAGAGGGCGCGCTCAGAGGCGAAGGCCTGCCCCGGCCGGCGAAGCACCCGCTGGTAGTATCTGTCGAGCTGGATGGTACGGGGGCGGGCCTGGCGCGGGTCGTGGCCCGGCTAACGGCCATCAACGAGGTAGTGGCCGACACGGATTAGGGCTGCTGGGTAAGCCATAGCTTGTTGAGGCAGCACTACGTCAGCAGCCAACCCTGCGCGCAGTGCGCCAGGGTGTTTAATCCAGCTCAGCGCTCACGGCGTAGGCGCCCGATCTAGGCGGGCCAGGTAGCGTTGGACGGCCTCGCTGCCGGGGGTGAGCCCACCCCCCGGCAGGCCTGCCGGGAGTGGGGGCGCGCTGGCCAGGTCCCAACGCCAGGCCTGAATGACTTGCTCGGCCAATGTGGGCGGCTGGCAGAGGTAGGTGAGCAGCGCCAAAAGCCGGGGACCACTGGTGCCCGGAACTAGCTCGGGGAGCGCGGCGGTGGCCAACTCCGTGCTGTGCAGCCAGTGCTGCGCAAAGTTGAGCGTAAGTAGGCTGTGCACGGGCGGGTCAAGCAGCGGTAGCTCGGGGGAAGCGGCTACGTGCTGCACCAATTGTTGCAACACCAGCGGGTCGAGCGTCACCGAGCCGTCTTCGGCGAGCAGCAGCGTTGGCTGAAACTCAAACAAAGCCCGCAGCCAGACTGAGACGGAGAGTGTAGGGAAGTGATGGGGCAGGCGGCGCCGCAGGTAAGTTAGTAGCTGCTCCCGCTGGGCTACGGACGCCTGCGCATAGGGCAGGAACTGGCTAGCAGCGGTTTGAAAGAGAAAATGCATAAGAAAATGGCGGTAAAATAGCCGAGCGTAAGGGCACGACGAAGTAGCCCCTGACAGCAGGCAGTGGGGAAAAGACCGATAGGGTAGCTCGTATTAGGTGGCTGCGGAAACCCCAGCCTTATTGGGGGTAGCCAAGCGTTGTTGCCGGTCTATCACTTGCTGCCAGTCTTCGCGCGTTCGCACGGCTTCGGCCCGGAGGGCGAGGCGGCGCTGGCGGATAGCGCCCAGCAACAGGTCTACCAACTCGTCCCGCATTTCTGGTTGCAGGGCGAGCGTCAGCGGCCGCGTGACGGAGTGCAGGGTTAGGGCAACTATCCCCTCCAATTCCAGCGCCGCTACTGCGTGACGCTGGCGCTTAAGCTGCCGACGAGCGCGGCGCATGCGCTTGAGGTCGCGACGGTAGCTCATCGGCGCGAGCGGTTGAGTAGGGCAGCAAACGTCAGCGAGTCGGCCGCTTGGAATTGCCCGGCAGCCAAGCGGTCGAAGGTGCCGGCCCGGCGGTCGGCCCGGTCGGGCAAGAAGGCGCCGGGTACCCAGGTGGGCTTTGCCTTACACTTGCGCGAGCAGTGACCGCGGAAGCTACGAGAAGGCAAACGGCGTAACGTGTCGCACATAGCGCGATGGCGGCGCTGGCCGGCCGCTATGGCCTCGCGCCGGGTGATTTCTGCCAAGACGTTCGCGCCCCAGCGGGTGAGGCGGCTGATGTCCTCACTTTCGTGAACGAAGTGATTTGCCCGCAACTGTTCCGCTGCGCTGAAAAGGGGGTTGCCGATAAGAGTCAGCAGAATGCGCTGGCGCAGTTCGCCAAGTGTGGGAGGCTCGGCAATGGCCATAACCTGCCCGCTTACATGATTTTGCATGTAATTTTGAAGTGCAAAGGGTTTGCAATAACCCAGCCCGTAGTGCCTGCTCGCTACAGGTGCTACATTGGAGGTCATCCCTTGCCGGGGGTGACCTCTTACGCTTGCTACGGGACTGGGCTGTTCGACCTGAACACAACAAAGATAAAGTATTGCACACAAAACACAAGATTTTTACTTGTATTTTAGTTGATTATTTACAGTTTATCGGTTATGCTATCTTTGTGGCATGATGAGCGAAGAAGCGAAACCAGCACGTAAACCTTTGTTGAGCATTGAATGCGAATCCAAAGAGCAAAAGGAGCTTTTTAATCGTGTAGCTAAACGTAGGGGAGTAACTACTGCTGCCCTGGTCCGGTTATTATTGCTGGATGAAGCGCGTCGGCTCGGTGTAGAGTGAATCCAATAGTAGCTAATTTATAGCTGCTACAATGGTGAGTACTTTTCAAGCCTAGCTGCTAATCAGCTGGCGAAGTCGGCGTCCTACTTCATGCTTACGCCCATAGCCTGAACCCGGCGGTAGCACCCCTTCTACCACGTCCAACAGTTCAGAGCGGTCAAATAACTCGGTCAGCTGCTGGCTGATGTAGGTGCGCACATCTGAGCCTGCCTCAGCTACTTCCTGCACCAATGCCGGGCGATTATCCACTACGTGGACGATATCTTCCAAGTCCTGGCTTGTCCATAAGTCCTGCCAGCCCCGGCTGCGTAAGGCCACTAGCTTGGTAGCCAAGAAATAGGGCGAACTGAGAATGCGAATGCTCGTGGCATCCGGCAATGTGTAAGGCACCGCGTGCGCAAAGCCAGCCGGATACCATTCATTACTAAATCCCAGAATTGGTTGCGTAGGGATAATGTCCACGGTGAGTCCGCTGGGAAGCTTCCAACGGCCAATAAAGCTGGCTTCCGTGTCATTTGCAAACCCTAGCGCCCGCAGGTCTTCCTCCAAGCGGTGGAAGGCACTCAGCGGGGCCACTTCTACAATGCAGTCCACGTCGTCCGTTATCCGCGGCTCGGGGGTGGGGCTGGTAGCGGTACTATACAGGTTAACGGTGGCGCCCCCAACGAATACTACCTGGTCGCGCAGCGGCCCCAACGCGTGCGCCACCGCCATCAGGCGAGGCAGGTTACGTGACTCAGTAGGCATGCGGGATAGCAGGGGAATGAAGGTATTCAGTTAGTAGCTTGCTCGCGGCGATTCGCTCACGCGGGCGACCTAGGCGTAGCGCGTCCACTAAAGCCAGTAACTCGTGCAGCCGCGCGTCGCGCCGCGCGGCGGTGGGCACCCCGGCGTAGAGCGGCTCGACAGCGGTTCCCCATAATTCTCCCTCCGCAGTGGGCCACACGTAGGCCGGCTCGACCCCGAAGGTTTGACTGAGAGGAGGTGCGCTCGCGCCCGTGACCATGCCCCGCGCCTGCGGGCCTGGATGCACGGCAAATAGATAGGGCAAGCCATGCAAGAGTAGTTCAAGTAGCCCTTGGCGCTGCACCTCCAGGTACTGTGGGTCGGCGGCCAACAGACGGCTAAACCGGCAACGAGCCAAGGAATCCGAAATCTCGGACGTGCTAAGCGCCAACGCATAGGCTAAGTCTTTGCCTTGCCACTGCCGTTGCGGCCAGTTAGCTACCAGCTTCAACAGCAGCACGATGTCTTGGGGCCGTAGCCCATTAAACTTGCGCATTTTTGATAATCCGCAATCCGTGGATTATGGATTGCGGATTGTAAAATTACATAGACTTTACGTTTGGCCTCACGCAATGAGTTAGTAAAGGCATCGGTGTAGGCACAACTGCCAAGATGACTGTCAGCTGGCGGTGAAAACAACACCTGGCGGTTCATTCCTGCGTCTGTGGCGGGTGCTGGCACCAGTACGCAAACTGGCGGAGCAGCAAGTCATCGGCGGCCGGCTCCCGGTAGCCGGCGCTCGGGAAATCAGCTGGTACCTGCCGGTGCGCTGGGGTTAGCAGCCCGGCAAAGGGCACTGGGTCGAAAAGCAACTGCATGTATGTAAATTCTGGCTGGCCAAAATCGCAGAGATAAGGCGCTGGCTGCGAGGTGCTGCTCGTGGGGTAGCTGAACGCCCGAATCAGTTGCAGCACGCTAGCCTCGTCAGGTAGCTGCTGGTGGAGGTACTCGTTGAGTGAAGCCCGGCCCCGTGTTTTTGCCCAGATTTTAAACAGCAGTTGCACGGCGGTTTGGTGCAGCGCAACCAGCGAAACCGGCCCCGCCTCCTGTAAGGCTCGCGCCAGGAGCCGCGCGCCGGCCTGGGTTTGAAGGGCTTCGCTGACCGGCTCGCCCCGCCGCTGGGGGCGGAGTAGCTCGTGCGTCATGTGGTACACCAGATTGAACGAGGCGGGCGCCGCAAAAACTGCTTCGAGCACTGCCAGCTGCTGGGGTGCCGCTACGCTAAACGTAAGCAGCGAGGCTATTTGCCGGGCCGTGTCAAAGTGGCGGTCGAATAAGTCAGCGGGACGCTTTTTGGCCTCGATTTCCGTTTCGTGACGGGCTAGCAGGGAGATTAAATTAATGGCCTGGTCGCTGGTAAACGCATTGCGCCGGGCGTAGAGGCGAAAGTGCAGGTCCCACAGGTTGCCCGCGTCGAGTAGCCGCTGCCACGCTTCCTCGGCCTGGGGCAAGTCGGTAGCGAGCGCGTTGAAAAAGGCATCGTACACCACGTCCGATACTTCGCCCTTCAGAATGGTGTAGGAGAAATAGCGGTCGAAATAGTGCGCGGAGGCCAGGCGCTTCTCATTGAAGAGTTCTTCGTGCTCGGGGTAGAGGTACCGGGTTGGCCACAGCTGGGCCAGCTTGGGAAACAGCTCGGCCAGCAGCTCTTTGACGGAGGCCTGGGTATCGAGGGATAAAGAACCCAGGTGCTGCTCAAAAAACACCGTGTGCCGCTGCCGCTCGTCCGGTGCCGAGCGGTACTGCACTTCAAAGCTGCCAAGGAAGTAGCCAGGGTGCTCCCGGATGAGGGCGTAGAGACTCGGGTAAAAAAGCTTCGTCGCCTCAATAAGCAGCAAATCGGGATAATTTACTTCGTTTTGCAGCAGCGGCAGGACGAACGACAGACTGTTGACGAACCGCTTGGCCAGCCGGGGCGTCGTGAAACGAGCCAGAAAATAGCTGCCAAAGCTTTCCCGGAATTTAGCCAGGTCGGCCGCTGGTACCGGCACCCCCACCTGCTCAATGGCGCTGGTCAGCGCGGTAAAAAGGTAGTCACGCAAGTCGCGCTTGGTGGCCTGGGGCAGGCGCAGGGGCACGTGAATGATTTTCTCCAGAAACTCGTACCCCGATTGCTGGCTGCCGTCCGCAAAGCGCTCGCCAATGGACGACGCCACTATCCGGTCGTCGAAGCACAGGATGTAGGTGGTGTAGGGGAAGTCGGCCGTGAGCCGGACGAGGCGAAACACGGCGTGAATCTCCGTTTTCTCCAGGCGGTCAATGTCATCAATGATGACAACTATCTTACGCTGCGCTGCTTGCAGAAACTGCTCGATGCGCGCCTTGAGCTTTTCCAGGGGCACGTCGGCCAGGGCCTTGCCCAGGCCCGGCAAGGCATCGGCCAGGCCCGGCGCGGGCGTGGCCTTCAGCAGCGTGGCGTAGCCCGCATATTTGAGCACGGCCTCCCCAATGCTCTCCTTGCGGCTTTTGTACCAGCGCGTATCCGGGCTTAGCGGCTTGAGGCGCTCGGCCAGCGTGGTGAAGAAGGCCAGTAGCAGCGAGGGTTCGTCGGAGAAGCGCCAGGGGTTGAAATTGATAACGATAGCGTCGCTACGGGTCGCGAGTTCCTGCTCGATGAAGCGCATGACCGAGGTTTTGCCTTCGCCCCAGGCCCCGTACACGCCCAGGGTGAGGCTGCTGCTCTCCCGCCGGGCGAGGAGCACCTGCGCAATCCGGCTGGCGAAGCCGTAGCGCTGGAAATAATCTTCGGCCTGGGTGGTGGCTGGCGGGTCGGCGGAAAAGTCGAATTGAGTCATCGGCAAGTGCTTACATAGTAGCGGAGTCGGTATTTCTCCAGTAGCTTTTTCGGGCGGGGAGCCCGGCTTTCATCCAAGGCTGCCGGTATGCTGTGCTCATTGGATAAGCCAGTTACTGCCATTCGGCTTATTGACCCCGGTGCGGCGCCAGGGGCACGTTGTAAACCAGCTGGCCCGACGGGTAATTCAGGCCAGCAAGGTAGTTTGAATACACTGGCGGCTGTTTATTATGAAGCATAATTGCTCGTTATAGCGCGGGCGCCCCAACAGCCACCCGCCCGGTAGTATCATCATGGTCAGGGCCAGCGCAGTCTAGCGGCCACTAGTCGGCGTCGGCTAGTCCATGGCGGCTTCATGAGATTTGCCGCACCTTTGCCTTCATGACCATCCTGCTGGTAGAAGACGAAACGAGCCTGGCCTCGTTCATTCGCAAAGGCGTTGAGAGCGAAGGCTACGATATCAAAGTGGCCTTCGACGGCCTGATTGGGCAGCACCTCTTCGACCAGCAGCCGTTCGACGTGGTGGTGCTCGACGTGAGCTTTCTGCCCGAGGAGTTGAAGCAGCAGTTTCACGAGCTGCTCAGCAGCCGGTTTGCGCAGTTCGCGCTAGGATAGCAAGCGGCTTTCCGCTCACTGCTGAAAATGGACGATTCGAATTTGCCAGCTAACCGCTATTTATTATAGGCTAAAGTATAAAATACTTTCTCAGACGCAGTAAAGACGTTTTTATATCTTAGCAAACTATTTTAAGGTCTAAAAAAGCACAAAATTGCAATTGCACTTTATGCCTTTTTAGACTACTGATTACGCATATATTATGTCCCTGTTTAATGGGCGGCAAAGTGGTATACTACTGCTTTTTATCCGTCGCGGACAGCGGCTTACGCAACCCAGCTACCGTGAGAAAGAGCCCCCCCGGATTAGATACTGCTTTCACTTTACCGGTCTTGAGCTTGTAGCAGAACGCGAAGAGCTCATCCACCATGCGCGCTTCGCCCAAAATCTGCTCCACCAGCCGCGCATCCCGGATGTCCAGCTCCGCTAGGCGCTGCCGCGCCATTTGCACCCGGGAATCATCGAGCGGCTGCTCGAAGGGCAGCGGCAGCTGCTGCGGCTCTTGCTGCTTGATTTGAAAGCGGATGCTCTCAAAGGAACGCCCCTTTTTCACCAGCTCGTAGCCGATATGCAAGTCCGTATTCTGGTTGATTTGACTCACAGCCACGTCGAGCACGTACTTCTGAAACATGGATACCTTGGTGTACTGCTCCGGCTCGATGCCCTTGGGGTCCTTCAAGGCCAGCATCACCTTTAAGTCGTGCAGGGTAAAGGTGCGGGTTTCGGACTTGTCTTTCCACTGCGACGCAATCTGGTAGATGCGCTTGGCGTACTTGCTGCTCAGGCTAAAAGCCGCCTGCAGGCGAAAAGAAGTGAAGTTGCGCTTTAAGTCAATCAAATAGGGCCGAATCTTTTCCGAGATTTCCAACTCGATGACGCCCTCCCCCTTGATATACTCGGCCGAAGCCAGCAGCCCGACTTGCAGAATACGCTTATTGTCCTCAATCACGTACTCGCGGGAGCGCAGGGCCGAAGTGGCTTCCAGAAACTGCTGGTAATTCCACTGCCGCCCCGTGAGGTGCTGCAGGTCCAGCACCTTGACCCGGTAGAAGGTGCCCACCCGGTCTTCCTTTTTGAGTAGGGAAAGCAGATAGAACACGATGTCCATCTCGCAGGCTGTCATCTCGTAGCGGGCCGTGGTAATGGCATTGTGCTGCCGGATTTCCAGGCCGGTAACGGTAGTAGTACCAGCTACAGTATCAAGAACTTGCATAGGGTGGGAGAGGTGACGGAGCGGGCAAAGATAGCCGCATCCCGTCGAAAAGAAAGCGAAAAGGAAAGTTTTTGCCTCAGCTTCTTTCCTTTCACTTATAAAACCTTTCCTTCCGGCTTATAAAACCTTTCCTTTCACTTATAAAACCTTTCCTTCCGGCTTATAAAACCTTTCCTTTCACTTATAAAACCTTTCCTAAGTGCCTTGTATTAAACTGATAGACAGAAGCTTATGAGCCTTACAAATAGAACAAATAACTAACAAATCTCACAAAGTTGTGATGGCGTTCAAAAAAGAGCTTTTAGAGGGGTCTGAACTGAGCATACACGGAACTGCGAAAACAAAAAACAACAAAAGGGAAAAACTCCTCACGTAATGAGCGATTGTACTTTTGCAAGATTAATTATAATTAACACGCTGCAGCCATAACATATTCACTAAGCAGGCACCCCTGGCAAAGGCAGTACCTTCAGAATAAATTACTATTATTCAGCCCCTTCCTCACTAAAGGAAAGACTTTATAAGCCTGCCGCTGACGACTAATAATCCGCACTAATACAGCGAGACAACGCAAAACCCACCCCGAAACTATTCCATACTCACCAAAGGAAAGGTTTTATAAGCCAAGAAGTAGTACCCAACCGGCTTCTCACTAGCTTGCGGACAGCTAAAGGAAAGATTTTATAAGTCTGCTATAGCTTCTCACTAAGTACCCACCAGGTTCTGACTAGCCAAAGGAAAGGTTTTATAAGCCCCAAAGACCGGACTGAGCCAGCCCACCGGATTAAAATACCCACTAGTTTCCAGCAATGGCGGACGGGCTCCTAGGTAATCCTGACATTCTAGAAGCTTGGCGCGGTCTCCCAAGTGAAAAGCATTAATAGCTACAAAGGGCAAACAAAGCACTTGAGTAGGCTTTAATTAGCCGCTTAACTTCAGCAATAATTGACAATTTAATTTAAAAAATTTAAATATAGACTTTGCTCATAGCGTTTAAATACTGTCAGTAGCATCTAAAAAATGCTCTTTCCCATGCGCCCCGCCCCCGAAATCGTCGAAGAAGCTTACACCATCTTAGCCCATTTAGGAGGCCACCGGTTTCTAGTAATGACCGGCGCCGACAAGCTCATGGCTGCCGACCGGACGGCCAGCAACCCCAATCCCTGGCTACGCATGGATTTGCGCCGCAACTAGGCCCGGGTAAACCGCCTGAAAATTACTCTCATGCCGACCCACCCCTACATGGTTGAATTCTGCCACCAGAAGCTGGTCGACTGGGAACCGGTCATTATCAACCAGCAGACCTTTGAAATGGTATACGGCGAGGATTTACTGGCCCTCTTCACTTCGGTCACAGGCTACCATACCCACTTATAACCCCTACCTAATGCATGCCAGTGGGGCCCATACCATCATTCACCCGGGCCGGAATCAGTACCGCAGCCGGGTTATTGCCGTCAGTACCGACGTGGGAATGCTAATACAACAGCTGGGCAAAAACCTCGACTGCGACGACCTGACCGCCGAGGTAGCCCAGCGACTCAGACTACACATCGATACCCAGAGTGATTTCGGCGTGCTCAGCACCCTGGTGCGGGCCGTGCGTCCCATAGCCCGCGAAGACCAGGGCGGCCAGTTTTCTCTTTTACTGTTTTAGTAGACCTTCCATGCCCCGATTGCTAGATTTAGTTGTTGGCGAGACCGTGTATTACACCCAGGAACGGGCAGTATGCCTGATTTACACGACCTACGAGCGCGGCCACCACGAGCGCCCCAGCGTGTAACTGCTGCTCAGCAAAAAACCCGACCCGAGCGGCTTCAGCGCCGAGGAGGCTGACCGGTTTCTGCAGCCGCTGGGGGATACCGGCCTGCGCTACGAGTTCAGGAACGTGGGCCAGCTGGCGTGCGACTACGAGCGCGGCGTGTTCAGCCAGGCCTTCCACGATGCCCGGGTGCTGCTGCTGGGCCAGCAGCAGCACCCGGGCATCGTGGAAGGCCCCTAAGAGCAGCCATTTTCTCACTTTTGTTCTTTTTAACATGAACACCGCCTTACAATACCCTACTAATACCCCCGTTTTCGCCCCACAGCTAGCTTATGGGGTAGCACAAGAGCAAGAACAGAAATTCCCGCTAAGATTATAGTAAATGTTCGCTTTTCTAATAATCCCTGGCCGGTAGGGGCAGGTTAGGTATCGGCCATTAGTTTTACCTGCTGCTTTTGCCAGGCCCTCGTATTTCGCTGGTTGTCCGAAGCAGGCGCTTCCAAGCAATGCCGGTCGAATTTCTGAGCGACGAGCAGGCGGCCCGCTACGGACGCTACCACACAGACCCTACGCCCGAGCAACTGACTCAGTTTTTTTACCTCAGTCCTCAAGACCTTGCCTTTGTCACGCGGCGTCGGAAGCGGGCAAATCAACTGGGCTGCGCGCTGCAGCTCTGTACGCTGCGCTTTCTCGGCACGTTCCTGCCTAACCCTACGCAGCTTCCGGAGCGGGTTATTCACGTGGTGGCGGAACAGCTGCAAGTGGACGTGGCCGAGCTGGCCGCCTTCAAGCGGCCCAGCACCTGGTACGAGCAACACGCCCTTATTCTACCCTACCTGTCCTATCAGGTCTTTGATGCCCGGCAGGGTTTTCGTCTCATGCGCTGGCTCTACGCGCAAGTGGCCACGAGCACCGTGCGACCCAGCGTACTCTTTGACCTGGCCACGGCCCATTTGGTGGCCCAGCGCACTGTCTTGCCGGGGGTTACGGTCTTGGCCCGGCTCATTGCCCGCATCCGCGAGCGCACGGGACAGCAAACCTACCGGCAGCTAGCCGCCCGCCTCACGTCGGCGCAACGCGACCAACTGGAAAGCCTGCTTGTCGTAGCGCCTGGCGAACGACTCAGCCGGCTCGAGCAACTGCGGGTAGCGCCCACGCGCGTTTCGGGGCCTGCTTTAGTAGCGGCGCTGCGGCGGCTCGACCAGATTCGGGCGCTGGGCGTTGGCGACCTCGCCCTGGACGACCTGCCGCAAGCCCGCCTGGTCCGGCTGGCCCGCCACTTTGCCAGTACCTGGGCGCAGAACCTGGCGCGGTTGGGCCCGGAACGGCGGCTAGCCACCCTACTGGCGGGGGGGCAGGCGCTGGAGCGCAGTGCCACCGACGATATTCTGGACCTCTTCGACGGATTACTGACCACGCTGGCCCTGCGCGGCGAGGTCAGGCGTCGGCGCGAGCGGCTACGCTCACTCAAGGACCTGGACCAGGCCGCCCTGGTGTTGCAGCAGGCCGTGCGTATCGTGCTAGACACGGGAGTGCCCGATACCGCTATTCGTACCCAGGTATGGTAACGCATTGGGGAAAGCCCGTTGCGGGAGGCAGCGGCCACCGTGGCCTCGCTGGCCAGCGAGGCCGATGAGACGACCAGCCAGGCGCTAACCGGCAGCTACCTCACGGTGCGGCGTTTCCTGCCCGCCCTGCTGCGCGGCCTCCGCTTTGAGGGAACCCCGGCCGCTACACCCTTACTTGAGGCCTAGCACTTTCTGCGGCAGCAGGAGCTGGCAGGCCGGGGCCGGCCCCGGTGGGCAGCTGCTCCCCGCACAGTTATTCCGAAAGGATGGGTCAGCCGGGTGTTTCCCGCAAAAAACGAGGTCAACCAGGCCGCATATACCTTATGCGTGCTCGACCGGCTGCACCAGGCGCTGCGTAGGCGCGAGATTTTCGTGCCGGTGAGTGAGCGCTACGGCGACCCGCGGGCGGAATTGCTGCAAGGAAACGCCTGGGAAACGGCCCGCGAGGCCGTGGCCCGCGCCTTGAATCGCTCGACCGCCGCACGTTGAGCTCACCCAGTTCCAGACCCAGGTTCGGGCGGCCTACGCAGAAGTAGGAGCTAACCTGGCCCACAATACGGCGCTGGAGGTACGCGAGGAAAACGGGCAGCCCTACGTGGTGGTCACGCCACTAGTCGCCCAGCCCGAGTCAGAGCAGCTGCAACGCCTGCGCGCGCAGCTGACCGCGCGCTTGCCTACCGTCGAGCTAGCCGCCCTGCTGCTGGAAGTGCAGGCCTTCACGGGCTTTGCCGAAGCCTTTCCCCACGTGGCGGATGGACAAACGAAAGTAGCGGACCTGCCGCTGAGCATTTGCGCGGTGCTGCTGGCCCAGGCCTGCAACATCGGCCTGCAAGCCGTGGCCCGAGCCGATGTGCCGGCCCTGACGTATCCACGCCTGGCCTGGGTGCAGCAGCATTACGTGCGGGCCGAAACGCTGACGGCGGCCAACGCCCGCCTGGTCGAGGGCCAGTCTCGCCTGCCACTGGCGCAGCTGTGGGGCGGCGGGGAGGTTGCTTCCGCCGACGGGATGCGCTTTGTGGTGCCCGTACGCACGATTCATGCGGGCTGGAACCGTAAGTACTACGCCGCCCAGCGCGGCATCACCTACTACAACTTTACCAGCGACCAGTTCTCAGGCCTGCATGGCATCGTGATTCCCGGCACATTGCGCGACTCGCTTTTTACGCTGGCGGGCCTACTGGAGCAACAAACCAACCTGGACCCGCGCGAGTTGATGACCGACACGCGCGGCTCCAGCGAGGTGGTTTTTGGCCTATTCGCGCTGCTGGGCTACCGCTTCAGCCCCCGGCTAGCCGACCTTTCGGACCAGCGGTTCTGGCGAATGCAAAAAGAGGATGACTATGGCCTGCTCAACGAGCTGAGCCGTCACGTCGTCAATACACGCCTGATTGCCGAGCACTGGGACGATATGCTACGCCTGGCCGGCTCGCTGAAGCTGGGTAAGGTCAAGGCAACGGCCGTGATGCGTACCCTGCAGCGGGCCGGCTCACTTTCCGGCCTGGGCCGGGCAGTCGCCGAGTTTGGCCGGGTGGAGAAAACGCTGTATTTGCTGGCCTACGTGCAGGATGAGACTTATCGGCGGCGCATCCTGGTGCAGCTCAACCGGGGCGAAGGGCGGCATGCGATGGCCCGCTCTCTCTTCCACGGCAAGAAGGGCGAGTTGCGGCAGCGCTACCGCGAGGGGATGGAAGACCAGCTTGGTACCCTTGGCCTGATAGTCAATGCCGTAGTACTCTGGAATACGCGCTATCTGCAAGCCGCGCTGGCGCTGGCGCAATCAGTTGGGCTGGCAGTCCTACCGGAAACCGTATCCAAGCTCTCTCCCCTCCTGCATGTGCACATCAATATGCTGGGCCGCTATGAGTTCAGCTTGCCCACTGACATAGCCGCTGGCCAGCTACGTTCGCTACGCAAAAACGATACGTGGGATACTTATACTAAGTAAGTAAGAAGGTAAGTAATGTAGCAAAGGCTTCCTACTTACTATCCGCTTCGAAATAGTTTTTGCAAATGCTTTATATGATTATTATTTTACAAAATATAATTATTAACTTATAATATGAGCCTTTCTCGATGTCACAGAAATACAAATAGTTTCCTTTTAGGTCACTGTTGAGGCTACCTACATTTGGTGCCATTTCAGGAAAGCTTCATTTCAGTTTGCTGCTTCCCTTGCCCGATTTTGTAGTCTTCTAGTGGAATTACCTACTGCCTGCAGCTACTTATTCCTTTGCCTGCCATCTGCTCTTTACTTCCGGCGTATGAAGCACTCGCTACTGCTGACTTACTTTCTATTGGTTTGGGTCGGGCTGTTGCCAAGGGAAGGCATTGCGCAGGCAGGGAGTCCCCCAGCTACGGGCCTGAGCGCCTACTACCCGTTCGATGAAGCCCGGGGCGTTGCCGCCCAGGATGCGACGGGCCAGCTGGCGGGCGCTACGCTTACGGGGGGGGCCTGGCAACCGGCCGGCGGCTACGATGGCCGTGGGGCGCTGGACCTGCCGGGCGCCGCCCAGGTAGCTATTCCTTTGTACTGGCAGCCGCAGGCCTTCTCGGTCGCGTTTTGGGTCTATCCCAAAACCCTGTCGAATTATAGTCAACAAGTTAGGGCGGCTTCCGGCTGGGGCGCATTCTACTTCCATGCCTCGTATAATGGTCAGGTATTTGCCGGCACCGACCTGTCAAGCCGAATTGTAACGGGAACCGCCGGCATGCAGGCGGGCGGCTGGCAGCACTACGTGTTCACTTTTAATAAGGGCGTTGGCTCGCTCTACAAAAACGGTACGCTGCTCAGTAGCAGTCCCGGTATGGCACTACCGCGGGCCTGGGGCGGCATGTTAGTAGGTAATACGGGGGATGCGTTCTACGATGAGCTACGCGTATACAACCGGGCCCTTACTGCGCCGGAAGTCAGTGCCCTGGCCACCTACCGCGCGTATTTGCCGGCAGATGCTCCCGATAGCAATACCAACCTCAACTGGACGCTGGAGCGCAGCTTTGACGGCAATGACAACGTAGTTGCGGAAAGCAAGCAGTTTACGGACGGGCTGGGTCGCCCAACGCAGGCGCAAGCCCGTAACGCGGCTACCCGGCAAGTGTTTGCGGCGCAAACGATTTATAATACCGGGGGGCAGGCCGTTCTGCAGACGTTGGCGGCGCCGACCGACAACCAGAGCTTCAACTACAAGAGCAATTTCGTCACGGCGGCCGGCGCACCCTACGGCCCGGCCAACTTTGAGCTGGGTAAAGCCAGCGCGCCCGACGCGGTGGATGCCGCAACGCCGGGTACGCTGGGCTACTACTTCAGCCAGCTGAACGCGCAGGAGCCGCTTACGCCCAGCACGGGCCATCCCTACAGCCTGGTAGAGCCCTACGAGGGCCCACTGGGCGGCACCCGGCGGGCCGCCAGCCCCGGCGATGAGCTCCGGATGGGCAAAGGCCGGGAAGCAAAAGGACGCGATTTTTTGGTCCGCCGCGAGTTCAACAGCTATTATCAGCTGCGGCCTTACTTTGTAACTGGCAGCCCCAACGCTACGCTGGAATATCAAGCCAGTAAGTCGGTCAGCGTGAATGCGGATGGCCGGGAAAGCATTGTGGTCAGCAACAAGGAAGGGCAAACGCTCGTCACCTGCCTGAGTGGGGCGCAGTATATGCCCATTGCCGTGTACGGCTGGCTGAGCGCCGAAGGACCGGGTAACGGCTTCGACCCGGATGCCCCCGTCTACGCGGACGTGCACGTCCCGGCGGCGGGCGCCGTGGACGTCAAGTTTACGATGAACAAGAACACAGCGACGGCCGGGCAGGTCCGCGTCGTCAACTTGCTCACGGACGCCACGCAGGACTACTCCGTAGCCGTTACCAACCAGGGGGTTACCGAGCCGGAATTACACATCACGCTGGTGCCAGGCTTTTATCGCTTCGTTGCCCTGGCCGGCTCGGTGTGGACGTACTACGAAGCGCGGTATGGCAACTTCAGCTATACCTACTACGACGATGCAGGCCGGGCAATTGCTACCGTCGCACCGAATGGCGTCGGTGGGGGTAATCAACTGCGCAATCCCGGATTCGAGCAGGAACCAACTTCTTTTACGGCTACCAGTGATTGGCAGGCACAAGGCAACTCGTACCTGCAGTTCGGCACAGGCTCTAATCCCGCGCACAGCGGGCGAGTTTTTGGTGTGCACTGGTCTGCCAGCGGCCACAACTCCTTTACTTCGCAAGTCATTAAAAACCTGCCAAATGGGTTATACACGGCGCGGGCTTGGGTAAGAAACACCGGCATCATTCAAAACTGGCCTAACCAGGTAGCTTCCCTACTGGCAAAAGAGTACGATACTGCTGGCTCGCAGCGCGGCGCCGATATTCCGATTACTTACAGTTGGGGCGCTTGGGTGCAGGTGCAAATCACGGACATTCCGGTCACGGCTGGCCAGTGCAGGCTGGGCCTCTATTCTATCTCCCCCAAAGACGACTGGATTACCTTCGACGATGTTGAGCTAATACGGCAAATCGACAATAGTCCGCCCAACTTCACTACCCGCAATACCTACGATGCTACTTCGCGGCTCTTGGCCACCGAGAGCAACGACGAGGGCCGCTCAGAGTACGTGTACGCCCGCGATGGTCGCATTCGCTTTTCGCAGAGCGCCCTGCAACGGCCTACCGGGCGCTTTTCTTACTCCAACTACGATGATACAGGGCGGGTCGTAGAGTCAGGTGAATACACTCCGGGGGCCTATGCAACAAACGTTTTTGAGAATCACCTGATGGCCACGCCGGCATCCAACAGCGTTTTGCAGCCGGGAATACTCGAGAGTCGTGACCGAGCCGGGGGGCTGTATCCCAGTTGGTGTGCCCAGCGCAACCAAGTGTGGTACGACCTGCCTTTCGACGGTACGACCGGCAGCCTGGGTAGTGACAGCCAGCTAAATGGCCGCACCCAGCAATTTGTAGTCGGGGCGGTGAGTAAAACCAGGAACGACAATGTCACAACCTGGTACAGTTACGACGAGTTGGGCCGCGTTACGTGGGTGGTGCAGGACATCGTGGGTGTGGGCGTCAAAACGCTCGACTACCAGTACGATTTCAGCGGCAACGTCTTGCAGGTCGCTTACCAGAAAGGACAGGCCGACGGCTTCTACCACCACTATACCTACGACGCGGCCCAGCGCCTGACGATGGTCAATACCAGCCCTGACGGCACCACCCGCACGCTCCAAGCGCAGTACAGCTACTTTCTGCACGGCCCGCTCAAGCGGGTGCAGGTGGCCGGCGACTTGCAGGGCATCGACTACGTCTACACGCTGCAGGGGGCGCTCAAGAGTATCAACCACAGCAACATGAGCCTGGAGCCGGGCCACGACTCGCCCAAAACCACGGGCGTGTACAAGGATCTGTTTGCCCTGACGCTGGAATACTTCAGCGGCGACTACCGCAGCGGCGGCCTGAACGCCACGGCCCCGACCGCCCCGGGCACCCCGGCGGCGGCCCGCTACGATGGCACCATCCAGGCCGCAGCTTGGCGCACGGGGGCGAGCGCCGACATCCAGCGGATGGCCTATGCCTACGACGAGAAGAGCCAGCTGCAAAATTCGGTGTACAGCAACTGGCAGCTAACTAACCCCAGCAGCACGACCTACCAGCTCAACAGTACCGTGTCGGCCACGGCCCTGCAGGAGGGTGGTATGAGTTACGACCAGAACGGCAACCTGCTCTCGCTGCGGCGTACTAACCGGGCCGGAGCCACCACCGATAACTTCAGCTACACCTACAAGGCCAATACCAACCAACTCAAGGAAGTACACACGGGCAGCGCGACGGGCGCCACCGTGCTGGACTACGACTATGATGAGCTGGGGCAGATGACCCGGCAGCGCGACGAGCAAGGCCAGCGCTACCTCAGCTACGACGTGACCGGCAAAACCACCGGGCTGTACGCGGACGCCAACAAAACGCAGCCGCTGGTCACCTTCGCCTACGATGACCGGGGTTTCCGCATCAGCAAAACGGCCTACTCGGCGAGCTTCGCCCCACTCCGCACCACCTACTACGTGCGCGACGTGGTGGGCAATATCCTGACCGTATATGACAAGCCCGCTGCCACGGGCGTCGTGCAGCGCAGCGAGGTGCCGCTTTACGGCTCGGGCCGCCTGGGCACGCTCACGCACCTGGACGATGGCACGACGGCCGGCGTTGATGACTACCGCTACGAGCTGACCGACCACCTGGGCAATGCCCGCGTCGTCTTCCACCGCCCCAATACGGAAACGGGGGCCGAGAACTTTGAAGGCACGGCCGCAAAATACGCTTTCCAGCCGCAAGGGGCCGTCAATAACGGCTACGCGAGCAGCACTGCACTCAGCGTGCCCAACGTGGCGCTGATTGGCAATGCCTCGGCGGCGGGTGGTACCCTGAAGCGGGTAGTGAACGTGCAGCAGGGCGATACCATCACCTTCACGGCCTGGGCCCGCACCACGGGCGGGTACAGCACTCCCAACGTCGTGGCAGACCCTAGCCCGACCACGACCCAAATGACGACGGCCTCGCGGGTGCAGCCCTTCCTGCTACTCGGGGCCGCCGCGCTGACCGACGATACCCCCACGCGCCTGGAAACCGGCCGCCTGACTCGCTCGCAAGCTGGCGCTGGTAACTGGCTGGGCCGCCTGGCGGTGGGTCTAAGCTTCACGCTGGGCAGAAGGCAGCCCGCCGCGCCCGCCGCTACGGCTGCGGCACTTAGCAGCACCAACGGCCCCTTCAACGCCTGGCTCCAGTACCAGGTGAAGGATGCCAACGGCCAGCCAGTCGGCTCGCCCCAGCAGGTGTTCCTGCCCAGCGATAATCCCACCACCTGGCAGAAGCTTCAGCTAGGAGTGCGGGTGCAGCAGGGCGGCTCAGTGGAGCTGACCGCTAGCTCGGCCGAAACCAGCAGCTTCGTGATGTTTGACAACCTGATAGTGGAGCAGACCGGGGGCCTCATCGTGCAGGAGCAGCACCAATACGCCTTTGGCGCGCCGCTGCCGGGCCTGAGCTATACGGTGGGCAACCGTCGCTATCGCTATGGCTACCAAGGACAATATGCGGAGCACGATGACGAGACGGGTTTCGAGAGCTTCGAGCTGCGTTTGTATAATAGCCGTATCGGGCGCTGGCTTAGCTATGACCCAGAGGGACAATTTGACTCGCCTTATGTTGGGATGGGCAATAATCCGGTATCAGAAATAGACCCAGATGGGGGCTTTTCCGGACCTGGGCCACAGCCTTTTATCAGTAGTGTTCGCAGCGGTAATGGGTTGCTACACGGCATCGGAGGTATAGCGCTTAATTGGCGAGCATTATCTCCTATTGCTTCCACGGTGGGAAGGAGTGCAGGAGGAGCAATTGCAAGGGCTGCGCCTCAAGTAGCTATTGGATCGGCAAGAACTGCTTTTCAACAAGCACCTTCTATATTCACAAAAGCTGCGACTGTTACAGAAACTATTGAGGGCGCAGGCATGCTTGCCGGTTCATCCGCTGCACTTGGCCTATCGCTTCCAATAGCAACAACATTGACGGGAGATAGTAGCCCTGCTTTTTACTCAATTAGTCTTGCTTATGATATGCAAACGGGAGGTAAGACGGGGGGGCATATGTTGGTAGGCCTAAGCAGTAGATTATACCAGTCTCATCCGACAACCACAGTATGGTTTCATCAAAGGACAAAAAAGATTAATGGAATAGTGATGGGTCGGTTCGCAGAAGCAAATCCTAATTTCGGAAAGATAACCCTCGAACAGCATCACAATAATTTAGTTTCGATGAATCTAATGAAAATAACAACTAAAGGAATCGACTTCGAAAGCTATAAGAGGGCAATGATTATGGCCAAGGCAAAATGCGCTGTTCCTGCATCCCCTTACAATAAACTAACTAATAGTTGTGTTACGGAAGTTAAACAGGTACTTGGCGCTGCTGGATACAACGCCCCACGCTTGGCTGTTACACCTGCTATGTTAAGTTCTTGGTTTGAAGCAAAGTGGTTTCCTTGGATGCCTAATTAAAACAATTTTATGATAGCATACCATGTAGTAAGTTTTTCTGAAAATACTCCCTCTATTGCTAATTTATTGCTGGAAATGCAAAAAATAACGGGAGTACTATTATATTTTGAACCTAAGCAAAGTATAATTTATAGCAAAAACCCAGACGAAATAGTGTATATTTCTGAATCAGAAAGTGATTATACTATAGCACAATACAGTAGAAAAATCAACTATCTTACTGGAGTAACTTTGTTTACGCTCATAAAAATGGGTGGAGATTTTGATGCAGAGTTACCCTTCTGGGTAAATAAACCGTGGAAGAAAGTAAAAATACTTTTTTACTTTCTTCCACGAGAAATTAACTATTCTAATAAAGAAAATTATATTGTATGAGTAAAAATCTTCTATTTTTTTTAGTATTTCTACTTAGCTGTGCAAGTGGCACTAAATACATTAATCCCAGTAAGCTCTTGCAAGGCTATCACGGCGCAACAGCGCAACACGAGTTGTTCAAAGCCAAGGCCCAAGGCTGGCAGCAGCGCGTCGATTCTCTTAGCACGGAACTGCAAGCCCTACACAAAGCACCAGCCGCCACCCGCGCCGCCAAGGAGCAACAGCTGCTGCGCTATCGCGATGCCATCCAGCAGCAAGCCCAGCAGGAGAACCAGCGCGTAACACAGGCCGTGCTTGCTGAGATAAATGCTTACCTCAAGCAGTACGGTAAGAGCAAAGGCTACACCTTCATCCTAGGGGCTACCGAGAGTGGCAACATCGTCTACGCTGCTGAAGGTACTGATATCACGGAGGATGTGCTGAAAGGACTTAACGCACAGTATGACCGCCAGCACCCCAATGCTACCCGCTAGGATGCTCCTTATCTTGTTTCGCACTAATTCTGCTCTGCTTGTCGCTTGGGTAATTAGTAGCCTGAGTCTGCTGCTAGGCAGTTGTGCGAATCCTTTGCCGCCCACCGCATATCAAGCCTACCTCGCCGACCCGGCACATGGCTTGACGCATACCGCCGAAGCCAATGGCGCCACTATCACCTGCACTTACCGCCCCACGGAGCTACTTGTGCAGCAGGACCTAGCCAGTATACCAGCCGTCAGCCCCGCTACCCGCGACTCGCTGGCCCGCGCCTACGCCGGCAAAACCTACTGCACCCTCACGCTGGCCCGCAACGGCAGCGAGATTGAGAACCAGTTCGTCAACGACCCCGCCGCCTACCAGCAAGCGCTCACCTACCTCAACACCGGCATCGCCGCCGATACTTTCCTGGCCACTACCCCGCACGATTCGGTACCGGCGGCCGCCAGCATGTACGTGCGGCAGTACGGCACCACCGGCCACAGTATGCTGCTGCTCATCTTTGACACGCATCAACTGACACCTCAGCAGGGCTTCCACCTCACCCTGCGCGGCGAGCGCCTGGGGCTAGGTACCCTGCGCTTCCCCTTCGCGGGCCGCGACCTGGCCGCGCTGCCCGCCCTCCAACTCGACTAACCCTCACTACGCTTATTGCGCGACCCTTACTTGTTTCTTTATGCTGTTTCGCAATCGCCGCCTGGCGCGGGTCACGGCCTGCTACCTACTTCTGCAAACCCTCAGCAGCCTGGTCTTCCCCTCCGTCAGCCTAGCCATGATGGGCCCGAGCCAGCCCGAGTTCACCAGCTACGAGGCCCCCGGCGCCACCGACCTGGTCAACCTCACTACCGGTGATTTCAGCTACAGCCTGCCCGTGCTGGACATTCCCGGTCCCGAGCGCGGTTTCTCACTGCCCTTGACCTACAAGGCCGGCATTCAGTTGGAGCAGGAGGCCTCCTGGGTAGGGCTGGGCTGGTCGCTCAATGCCGGGGCCATTGCCCGCAGCGTCAACGGCTACGCCGACGATGCCAACAACGAGCCAACCCAGTCTACCTTTTACAAAAAGATTGACCGGGGTTGGAGCAGTTCTTTCGCCGGCATCGTCAACCTAGGCTGGAACTCCATCACGGGCAAAAGCGGCTCCGTCGATTTAATTGGCCTAGCCAGTGTCGGCTGGAATCGGGATGGCATCAACCGGGGCGACTTGGTCGGGATTGGCTATACGGCAGGCCAGGGCCTGAGCATTGACCCGGTCCGCATGGCCATGGCCGCCGTGACAGTTGCCACCATGGGTGGTGGCTCGGCAGCGGTTATTGCCACAAACATCGGTATTCAGGTCGGCACTAATGCTGCTCTAGGATTTGGTTTAAGTGCCATTGGCTTAGGACACTTGGGTGGAGCCGTGGGCTACAATAACAGCCCCACGCGAGACGTGCAAAGCCATGCATGGGGTGATAACTATTGGAATTTCTTCAACAATAACAGTACGGAAAACGCTTTTGGCTCCCTGTATTTCGGCAAGATGAGCCAGAACACGGTGGATACGCGCCAGTTGACTGCCTATGAGAGCTATAACTATGAAAGTCCTCCGCCAGTCAGGTATGGCGCGGGAGCAGCGGTAGCTTCTACCGCAAAGCTGTTCAAATATTACCGCACCATGAACGGAAGCGGCAACATGTTCAGCGAAACGGCCGGTGATATCTACCAGGACGCCACTATTCGCAATAAGCTACTACAATACAAAACATCGGCTGCCCAAAACGACCCTGACCCTTCCGGGCTAGATTACCAGTATAATTATGAGGCGAGTCGCCGGCCAATCAGCATCGCGCACGATTACTTCAGCGTGATGGGCGAGGCCGTATCCGGTACCATTCGGCCGTATCGTCTTGATGTAGGTAGCGTTGCCTATCCAAAGCCGGAAACCAATATTGTGCAGGAGTATTACGGCGGCAGTAACCCCACGCCCATTTTGCCCCACTTTAAGCACATGGCCATCCCATTCCTGGATACCAAAGTTGGGTTCCGGTATGAGAATAGCTTAGCTAATGGGTACGACTATCATCAATATACGCCAACTGGCACGGATGAGTCGACCGGATTTACGCTCAATTCCAACCAAGGCGACTTGGTTATCACGGACCCCAGCCTGCTGACCGCGCGTACCAAGCCCGCCCGTAAAGGTTTGTATGATGGGACTACCCCTAGTATGGTAACGGGTAAGCACGTAACCTGGTACAGCAATGCCGAGATACAAAGCTTTTACAACTCCTCTACCAGTGGCAATGGAAATGGTTTCTTGGAGTTTGAACAGCCTCTTACTACGACATTAGCAGATGGCCGCGCCACCAATAATAAATTTCGGGCAATAGCGCCACCCAGCGGCATCGGAGCCTTCGCTGTAACGGGGGAAGACGGGACTACCTACCACTACTCCCTACCCGTTTACCAATACCAAACTTACGTGGAGTCGAAAGAAGTCTCTACCCCAGTTGGTGAGTTGGGCAAGATGACGCGCCGCACGGGGATTAGCTCGGCAACCAATCCCTCCGGCGGTCAGGCAACGGCTTGGCTACTAACGGCCATTACTTCGGCTGATTACATCGACCGCAACAACTCCGGTACAGTGGATGCTGCGGACTGGGGCGGGTGGGTAAAGTTTGAGTACGGTAAATTCTCCTCTCGCTACAAGTGGCGGCAGCCCTATATTGGCACATCCTACTCCGACGAAAGCCCGACAATTACCAGCCGTAATTTCACAGAAGGCTATAAAGAAACCTACTATCTGAATTCGGTTTCGACCCGGACTCACACTGCCCTCTTCGTCAAAAGCGTTCGTCAGGATAGCCGGGGGCACTTTCAGCCGGGTGTAACCGCTACGTCTACCCCCGCCTCTAATTTGGGTATTGATGAGCGCCAGCCCGCTTCTTCGCTTCGTTTGGATGAGATTGTGCTGCTGGATAACGCCACGCTGACCAAACTGCGAACAATCGACGGCGTTCGTCCTGCCGGCGACCCAGCGTCCGTACCTGCTTTGACCAATAATACTGGCTCTAGCCTCGGTACTTACGCCGACGACCCGATGGTCGGCGCCGGCGATGATATGAGCGCTGTGTTAGACGTACATGACGTGGCAGCTGATAGTCGCATCAGCAAATTTTTAAATGCAAATGCGTTAAAGCGCATTCATTTTAACTACAGCTACGACCTGTGCCGTAGCACCCCGAATTCCTTCCAGTGTCAGAGTGGGCAGCCCTATTCCCTGCCGGCTATGACGGAAGCGGCGATGGCAGATAACCGGGGCGGTAAGCTCACGCTCAAAAGCGTATCCTTCTTTGGCCCCACTATCAATGATATGCCAACGAAAATCACTCCGGATTTCGTTTTTGGTTACGATTCCCCTAATTCTAACGTGAATGTCACGAACCCCAGCTATGGCAAAGAAAAGTGGGATGCCTTCGGGATGTATCAGCCTTATGGCACTGCCGATGTGAGCAGCCACAAACCCGCGCTCGGCTACGATGCCCCTTGGTCCTTGCTTACCATAACGAGCCCACTAGGGGGTGTTACTGAGATTCAGTACGAGCGGGACCAGTATTCCCATGTGTCCGAATACGGAAGCACCAAGATTCATCTCAGCAATACGGACTGCTCCTCTACGCTCACATTTAGCTATCCTTATGGGGGACCAAGTGGCAATATGACCGATGTTATTAAGCCAGGCCAGCTTATCTACTTGACTGGCACAGCTAAGTATAATGATTGCAATCCTCCGAGTGACCCCTATTACAAAAACAATATAGCGACCCCAGCTAGCCGATTCTACCAACACATTCCTTTTTATGTGGCCAGTGTGAGCAATTACCAAATTACACTGCAATCAGGTTTCACTTATCAGCGAAGGGGACTTGATTATTGCAACAGTGTTCCAACTCCAATCGGAGCTGATTTTGACATATCTATCCCAAATAATTTACCGGGAGGAGATGTTCGAGTAGCCGCTATTACGACCAGGGAAGGAGCTAATGCTTATCAGGTTCGGTACAGGTATGCAGTACCTAATTCTGATAATACATCTATAAAAGGGTACAACAGCACGGGCGTATTGGCAAAAGAGCCCACTTTCCTTAATCGATTCGACCACCCGGTAAACGAAGTTTTTGATTATCCTAATACGCCGGTTTTGTATAGCCAAGTGTCTGTGTTGCGTGGCCTGTTTCGCAACAATGATGATACTGACTTCGAAACGCGGGAAATGTATTCCTTCTATACCCCAGTTTCAACTATGGTGCAGGAAACTATCCCTACGGACTGGAAGTCAATAAATCCAGGCCAGAATAGCTACAACAGCCCTACAATCTTTTCCTCTTTGTCAGCTAGTACCCAGACCACTGTGAATGTTGGCAAGATTGGCCAGCCACAAAAAGTGGAAGTGTATAACCGACGTGGCGAACGCGAATTAAGCACAGATTTCACCTACGCTACCACCGTCCGCAATGCGGATAATATCAGCGGGCAAGGCCACTATACCGAAGGGGTTTTGAATACAGAGCGCATCGGTGGAGTCTATCGGGTTCAACGCTCCACCAAGGAGTATGTGCCTGCTGTGCTAACGGCCTCGCGCAGTACCCGCAATAACCTGAGTATTAGTAATAGCAACGTACTCTACGATTTTTTGACGGGGCAGATACTGGAGACAGCTTTTACCAATTCAATCGGCAAAATTTTCCATACCCGCACTGTGCCTGCTTATACGCTACCCGGCAATGAGGGCATGGGAGCAAAAGGGGACAACGCAACCAATAAGCATATGCTGGCTCAGATGGGGGCAGCGTATACCTACGCCGAAGTACCGGGTGGGGCAGCTTATGACCCTTTGAATCCCCTCAATCCAGCTACTTCGCACGTATTTTCAGCCAGTGTGCAAACCTGGCAAAACAACTGGATTAACTATCGCGAAGCTGATGCTAACGGAGTATACCAGGATGTGGCGGGGCAGCAGCCTGTATGGCGTCAGGCGGCCGCTTACACCTGGCAGTCCCCCGTGTTGGACGCAGACGGCTCCTTCAAAAATTTTACGCCTTTCACCTGGACCGGAACTCCTGACAGCCGCTGGATAAAAACAGGGGAAAGCGTTCGCTACGACCATTACTCCCACGCAGTAGAAGCGCGCGACGTCAACGGGAATTACGCAGCTCAGAAAACGGGCTACAACCAAACTCAACTCATTACCTCGGCTAGCAATGCGCGCTACACCGAAGCCGCCTACTCCGGTGCCGAAGACCCAACCACGGTAGCCGGTACCACGCACTTTGGCGGGGAGGTCATCGCGGCGGGGGGGACAGCTGTAGCCACGCCGACGCATACCGGCTTTTATAGCCTCCAGCTAGCCGGTGGAAAGAAAGGCTTTGTCTACCAGGCGCAAGCGGGCCGGGATATGAGCGTTGGTAAAACCTACCGCGTGAGCGCGTGGGCGAACGCGAACGCAACTAGTGGCAAGCTCTACGCCTCGCTGAATGGCACCCGCCTGGCGGAAACTTCCTTAGCTAGTGCCACGACCAGGAAGGCGGGAGCGTGGTATCTGCTCTCGCTGCTGGTTACAATTCCGGCTACCGCCAGTGGCCAGACCATCGAATTCGGTTGTGCCAATGACGGGGCTACGGCCGGCAATTTTGATGACTTTCGAGTTGTTCCGCTTACCTCGACCATGACTAGCCGCGTGTATGACCCGCGGTCCAACCGCCTGCTGTACAGTCTGGACAACGACAATTTATTTACCCGTTACGAATACACGTCTGCGGGCCGGTTAAAGCGAGTGTATCAGGAAACGCTTGACGGAACGAGCGCTACCGCTACCGCCGAGCACTTAGTCAAAGAATACGAATTTAACTACGCCCGTCTGCGATTTCCTACTTGGGTCACGACTACTTACCGCTGCGTCTTGGATGGTCAAGGTAACTACACCGGCTACGAAGAGCGCCAAGTGGTTGATATTAATCCCTTAAACAATCCTCCTACTCCCAGCAAGTGGGAAAGCAACGGGGGTTCCGTTAGTTGCACCCCACCTCCTTGCCCTTTCACTGACAGCAGCATTCCGTATCGTTTGCGCAACAATCAATGGGAGCAAGCGCAACGCTCCGGTCAACCAGTTTGCCAATCCTGCGGGAGACAAAACGGGCAGTGGATGTCTAGTTGGGTCTACTACTGGATGTATCCCAATGGGGATGACGCAGGAGCTACTGCATCTGACTGTGCACCTGGGGATTGCACTCAGCTTGCGCCTGAATACTAAGCGCAATCACTAAAGCAGCTACTATTGCTCTGACTTATGGCTCTTCGCTATCCGAACTTCGTCATCTTCCTGGTCACTATACTCATTGTCGTGAGTAGCCGGGTGTCAATTGTCTGGGCTCAGAATTTCAGCCCAGCGGTAGCGTACCCTACCGGGCGGGCCCCCCAGGGGCTTGCCACCGCTGATGTTGACCAAGACGGCCTTACCGACTTGCTTATTGTCAATTCCGGCTCGAATACACTCAGCGTATTGCTGAACCAGCCGGCTGCGCCCGGCACCTTCAGCCTAACCCCAGTGACTTTTCCCACGGGGGGTACCTATCCAGTAGCCCTGGCACTGGCCGATGTCAACCGGGACGGACAACCGGACGTGGTAGTAGTGAATGAGGCGAGTAGCACCGTCAGCGTGCTCCTGCACGCCGCCACTGGCTTATTCTCACCAGCGACTAGCTACTCTGGCGGTGGCGTGGCCCCACGGGGCATCGCAGTCGGTGATGTTAACAACGATGGGTTGCCGGACATCGTCTTGACAGCAAGTGGCAGCAATCGCGTAGGCATCTTGTTGAATTCATTGCTCACGCCCGGTAAATTCTTGCCCATGCTCTCTTTTAGCAGTGGAAGCGCCCGTCCCGAAGGCATTGCTCTGGCCGATGTCGACGGGGATACCTACCTCGATATCCTAGTCATCAATCAACGCGGCAATAGTATTAGTACGCTGTTAAACTCTGCTAAAAAGCCTGGCAAATTTCAAAACGGATCTTCTTATGCAACTAGCGGCACCATTCCGCGCGGGATTAGCCTGGGTGACTTCAATGGGGATGGGCAATTAGATATAGCCCTGACAAACGAGGGCACTGGGTCAGTGACCATCTTGCTAAACTCTATTACTACCAAAGGCAGATTTTCTACTGCCACTACTTACGCTAGTGGAGCCAATAATCCGGTGGGTATTGCCGTAGGCGATGTAAATGGCGACAAGCAGCCAGATATAGTTGTGGCTGACTACGCAGCCAAAAAGGGGACTACTCTTGGCATTCTTTTAAATTCGGCTCCCTCACCAAGCACCTTCTCGACAAACCCGGCTACTTATGATAGTGGTGGCATGGGACCACATGACGTGCTGCTACAAGACCTGAACGGAGACGGCCGTTTGGATATTGCAACCACTAATCTGGCAAGCAACACCGTAGGTGTGTTACTGAATACGGGCAAGTAGCATCGCGCACAGGGAGTACGTAGGTCTAGGTAACCAGCGCCGACAAGGAGAAAAGCAAGGATTAACATTTTACAAACGCACGTTTAAATAATGTTAGCTTTGCCCAAAACTTGCTTTTTGGCTCCTCGCTCATGCCCGCTGCCCCCACTACTCGTCCCTACTTTGCCTACTACCGGGTCTCGACCCAGAAACAGGGTGCCTCTGGTTTGGGGCTGGAGGCCCAGCGCGCGGCGGCGCACAGTTTCGTAGCTGACCCAAGCAACTTGCGAGGCGAGTACATCGAAATTGAGAGTGGCAAGAAGAATCACCGGCCGCAGCTGCTGGCCGCCATCGCGGCCGCCCGGCAGGCGGGTGGGGTACTGCTCATCGCCAAGCTCGACCGCCTCTCGCGCAACGCGGGCTTCATCTTCACCCTACGCGACGCGGGGGTAGAATTTGTGTGCTGCGATATGCCGGATGCCAATACCCTGACCGTGGGCTTATTTGCCGTGCTCGCCCAGCACGAGCGCGAAACCATTTCTAAGCGCACGAAGGATGCCCTTACCGCAAAAAAGGCGCGCGGCGCGCGGCTGGGCACGCCAGCGAATCTCACAGTAGAGGCCCGACAGCGGGGCCTGGCTGCCCGGCAGCAGAACGCCCACGAACACCAAGCCAACCGGCAGGCGAGCCGGGTAGCCACCTTGCTAGCCGCACAGGGGCACAACCTGACTCAGATTGCCCGCGAGTTGAATGAAGCGGGCTATCGGACTCGTCGGGGTAAAGTATTTCATCTGGCCACAGTACGGCGGCTACTTACTCGGGCGGAGCAGAAACCTGCCTCTACCAGCGTTTAATATTAGACAAGTAAGTATTCTCTATAATCTTAGCGGGAATTTCTGTCCCTACTCTTGTGCTACCCCCTTATCTAGCAGTGGAGCAAAGCCGGCCGACCCAGCCGAAGCGCAGCGTCTGGAGCAGCTGCGGCAGCTGATTGAGTCCGCATCGGATACGCCCGACCTGCACGAGTTTACCGAGCCCGCCCGGCAATTGCTGGGGCCTAGTTATGAGGTGCACTGCGGTAGCTCCTACGTCTGGATAAAACGCGCCGACCAGTCCGGGCGCCTGGTTATCGTGGCCGACCGCTACACCACGGCCTACCGCGAGTGGAACAGCCCGAAGGCTCCCGGCTTGCTTGAATAACTAAAAACTGCCGGGCCGTGGCGGCCGTAATGTTGCAAAAATTGACTAATCTTTGCTCGTATCAGACCGCTTCGTGGCCCCGGCTATGCTCAAACCAAGTTCCTACAATTCGCTGGCCGAACTCATCCACGCCCTGGGCATGCGCAGCGATACGGCCCGGCACATCGGCATCTCACACAATACGCTGAACGTGCGCATGAGTAACCCCGGCAGCTTTACGCTCGATGAGTTGGTGAAAGTGGCCGAGCTGGCCAAGTCCGACCTACTCACCATGACCAGGCTGGCCCAGAAACAGATGGACAACCCCGTGGAGCCGCCCGCCCCGGCGCTGGGCCGGCCGCGCTTCAAGAAGAACCAGCCAGATGCCCACTAGCTTTTGGTCACCAAACGGCTAGCTTGGGTAGTAGCTGCACTACCGTTCGTAGCCAATTTCGGCACTTCACCGCCGATTTTTTACCACTCGTCATTTTTTTCTCCGAAGGGCTAATCGGGCTGGGTAGTTTCGCTGCGTACTAGCTACCCAGCATGAGCATGAAGCTTATCATCGTCGAAAGCCCCAACAAGATTAAGAAAGTCAAGTGCTACGCGGGGCCCGCCTACGAGGTGGCTGCCTCGGTGGGCCACATCCGGGACTTGGGGGGCGACCTCGGCATTGACCGCGAGCACGGCCACGCCCTGAAATACGTCGTCAGTGACGATAAAAAGGCTGTGGTGGCCAACCTGCGCCGCCTGGCCAAAGCCGCCAGCCCCCAGGGCGTGTACCTGGCCACCGACCGCGAAGGCGAGGCCATTGCGTTTCACCTCTGCGAAGTGCTGGGGCTGAACCCACGCACGACCAAGCGCATCACCTTCCAGAAAATCACCGAGAAGGCCATCCAAGCCGCCTTCGTTAACCCCACTACCGTGGACCTGCACCTGGTGCACGCCCAAGAGGGCCGGCGGGCCGTGGACCGGCTGGTGGCCTTCACGCTCAACCCCGTGCTGAACCGCAAGCTGGCGGCGGGCCTCTCGGCCGGCCGGGTGCGGTCGGTGGCCGTGCGCCTGGTAGTGGAGCGGGAGCGACAGATTCAGCAGTTTAGCGACACTTTTACCATGCCGGTGGTAGCCACCCTGCAAACCCGCCACGGCGAGCAGCTGCGGGCCCGCCGCACGGCCGCCCCATTCGCGGAGCTCGACCAGGCGCAGGCCTATTTGCCGTCGGTTGGCCGCGGCGCGGGCTTTGGGGTACTGAGCGTGGAAAAGAAGCCGGTGGAGCGCCAGCCCGCGCCGGCGTTCTCGACCTCGACGCTGCAGCAGGAGGGCGTGAGAAAGCTCCGATTTACCGTGCAGCAGGTGTTGGACCTAGCCCAGAAGCTGTTCGAGGGCAGGCACATCACCTACATCCGAACTGACTGCGTGAACCTGGGCGAGGAGGCCACCAAGCAGGCCAAAGCGCAGATTACGGCGCAGTTCGGGGCCGACCAGTTCGGGGCCCGGCAGACCAAAAACAAGGCCGGCGCGCAGGAAGTCCACGAAGCCATTCGCCCCACCCACTGGGAGCAGACCCATGTCGGCGACACGCCCGACGAGCAGGCGTTTTATCGGCTGATTTATACTCGCGCTCTGGCTTCCCAGATGGTCGCCGCACAGTACGACCAGACCACGATAACGCTCGCGCCGGCGGCCGATGTCGCCGACACCTACGCCAGCGCCACTCGCGTGCTCACCCGCCCCGGCTACCTGGCCGTGTACCAGGAGGCTGAGGAGGAAGAGGAGCCCGGCGACGAGGTGGAAACGACCCTCAAACACCCGGTGCAGACATGCGAGGCGCTGACGCTGGTGAAGCTGGAGGCGCGGCAAAGCTTTGCCCGGCCTGCTAAGCGCTACAACGAGGCCACCCTGGTCGCGGGTTTGGAAAAGCAGGGCATTGGCCGGCCGAGTACCTACGCGGCCATCCTGCGCAAGATTTTCGCCCGGAAGTACATCAGCACTGGCAGCGTGGCGGACAAGAAGCTCACCGCGCAGGTCTTGACCTGGCAGGATGGCCAGCTGACCACCAGCCAGCGCAGCGAGACGCTGGGCGCCGATAAAGACAAGCTGTTGCCCACGGTCACCGGTACCCAGGTCACGGAGTTTCTGGAGCGCAACTTCCCCAAGGTGCTGGACTACAAATTCACCGCCGGCTGCGAGGCCGTATTCGACAAGATTGCCCGGGGCCAGCAGACCTACCAGCAGTTCGTGCCGATGTTCGACCAGAACCTGCTGGGCTGGGTGGCCGCCGCCGACCAGCTCACCCTGGACCGACCCGAACTGCAAAAGCACCTCGTCGGCCACTTCGAGGGTGCGGAAATGTTAGTGGGAATCGGTAAAAACGGCCCTTACATTTTGCACAGCGAGAAATACTACAATATCCCCGAAAGTCTTAACCCCACGCAGTTGAGCGAAACGCAGGCGCAGGACCTGATTACCCAGCGCCGGGCGTCGGCTCCCCGCGAGTTGGGCCTGCATGAGGGCCAGCCAGTGGTAGTAGGGCAGGGGCCGAAAGGCGTGTACCTGAAGTGGCGCGAGCAGTATTTCAACGTACCGGCCGGCATTACTGCCGCGGCCGTTACCCCGGCGCTGGTCGTCAACTATCTCATCAAGGCTCAAGCGGAGGCCGCCAAAAACTTGCTGGCCACGATGGGTAAGTATACCGTCGGCCGCAACGAATGGGGCTTTTATGTCACCGACGGCGAGCTAAAAGCCAAGTTGAAACCTGACTGTACGGAAGAGCAGGCCCGGGCCACTACGGCCGAGCAGGCCGCCGACATGATTAAAAACTACAAAGCATGGAAGAAGAAAAACGCGGGCCGGAAGTAGCGCCCCTGAGCTTTCCCGACCTGAGCCTGGCATTGCCTTATCAGCAGGCGCTGCTCTACGCCCAGAACCGGTTGAAGATGATTGCCCGGGGTGGGCTGCTGCCCTTTTGCGAGGCGCACAAGTTTCCCTATACCACCGTCATTAACCTGAAAAACGGTAACCTGAAAAAGGAGGAGCCCCGGCTGCTAAACCGCCTGCTACGTAGCCTTGACGTGCCGAACGAGCTGCTGCAGTTTCCGCCAGATAGCCCGAGCCAGCGGTTCCTACTGCCGAATGGGGAGGCGCTGGTTACCTTCCAGTTACAAATGGCTTGCTTTAAACCTGCTGAGCAAGAGGCATAGCGGTAGCTAGCGTCTCATGCCATGCGGTCGCATCAAGCTAGTCAAAATCCTTACTAGCGCTTGATGGTAATTTGAATTGAATTCTCAAATTCCCGACAGCAGAAGCCACGCTTTTCAACTCGTAATACCTCTTTGGTATCGAGTGCCTTGATAACAATGGTGTTGGTGTGGGTGGGGTGATTTTCACACGCTTTATTGCCCACCCCATTTTTCTTGAGCTCACCAGCGAATCCTTCGGCCGCCGCATTGGCTGCTTCAGCCTGAATGGTTTTGGCTAGCGTACTAAGACTGGACGAGGACGGAACCCGGGTTTTTTCAGTGACTATTCTAATCATGATAAGCGGTGGTAGTTAAGTGGAAAATCTTAGTGGCCAGAGCCTCCTAACTGAGCTTGCAAGGTTGAGTGGTTTGCAGCGTAAGCAGTTTGGAAGTCAGCATCCTGGCAGATGCAGCGTTGCGAATCATGCTTTTGCTCGTTCTCGTGCAAGCGCCGGTTGAACGGTCGCAGCAGGTTGAGCCGGGTGATGGTGGGCAACTGTTGCACACGTCCACCGCTGGCATCCACCACCAGCTCGGCCGCCAGCAGGATGCCCGCCAGCGCCGATTGGAAGGCCATGGGGGTTTCCGTGAGGGGCGAACCGGCCCCAAGGCCCATTACTAGCCCCCCGCAAACGGCTTTTTGGTAAAAGACCCGCAGGGTCTGACCCAGGAACGGTAGCAGCTCGGGCAGTGACCGTTGGGTGGCCTGCGCAATTTGGGCTAGCAAATGCTGGTCAAGGGGCACTTGCAAGTGGAGCAGCTGCCGCACCATTTCTTTCGGTAGCTTGACCACTTGCGCAATCATTTCGTCTTCGGACGGCTTTTCGCCAGTGGGCAGGTACAGGCACGCTAGGCAAGCATTGTTTGCAAAGTCGAAATGCCGCGAAACACCCAGGTTACGCGTTTGGGTCCACCCGTTGAGAATGCGCTGCGGCAAACTCGCTTGCACGGCAATGCGGGCTGCGCCGGAATCCAGCGCCACGACGGCGCGCCGCAACGGGCGTAGCCCCCGGCCCGCCGCAAATGCTTCCCACGTAGCATCAAAGGGAAGCAGCGTGAGCCCCGTGTGCCGAAGGGTGGTCGCGAGCAACTGCGTTTTTTTGGTGTGTACATCTACCTGGCGCGTCAGTACATACCGTTGCAGATTCGATAAATCGATGGGGTCGTGGTCCACGAGGTGCAGCACGCCCTTCACTCCCCGCAAATAGCCAAGGGCCCAGCCTACGCCGTTGCCGATAGCGCCCAGGCCCACCAGCGCGGTTTCCTCGAAGTCGAGGGCTGTCAAATCAGGAACTGCGGCTGCGCCGTTGCTGGCTTGGTAGGTAAGCAGCGACAGCGTGAATGCTTCGTCGGGGCTGCTTCCCGGCAGCTGGTCGGCAAATACCGTGCGGAAGACATTGGCCACCCCGATGCAAGCCGCCGCCCCGGCCCCAAAGGGAATGGCCGAGCTCCCCGACCCAACCGGACCTAGGGGCGAATACCTGGCCACCCAGCCATCCGAGCCAATGTAGAAGCAAGGAGCGCCGGTTGAGGCAGGGCTGGTGACGCCCACCACTAAGCTGGCTACCGCATCCGTCGGTGTCAAATTGATAGCCGGGTGAATGGCACGCATGACATTCGCGAGCGTTGCCGCATAGGCGCTTGCCTCATCATCAAGCGGCTGGAGCGGCACGCGAGGGTAAAAGCGAGCGAGCAAGCGAGCCGCCAAATCAAGCGTGGCTTGTCCCTCGGGCGAGGCCACGGCGTGTCCATCGAAGGCCAGTGCCACCGGAGCAGCGGCCAGCTTGGCGGCGAACAGGGCCGGGTCGAAACCCTGGAGCACATGAGAGGCCGCAAGCGCAGATTTATTGAAAAAGTTGGCTACTTCCATAGTTGGTACCAGCGGCGGGCCGGAGCAGGCGGTGTCGGGATATCGTTGATGAGGTGCAGAAATTCGCGCTTCTCCTTGGGCCGTAGCTCCGTCCACCCCCAATCGGGCAAAAGGCGATATACAGCCCAAGTACTGACGTCGAGCGGACCCTTAGCGAAATTGGGTACGACGATGGAGACGCCCCCCAGCACCGCCACGATGGGGTATGCATCGTCGGTGTCGGAGTGGTAGGCACGGCCAGGGTGGCTGTGAATCTGGGCGGCTAGGCGCAGCCCGCTGCGGTACAGCTCGCGGTTGATGCGGTGCAGCTCTTCGCCTTCCACCACGTACAGCAGCCCCTGTTCCGTGCGGCTCGCTTCCTGGGCCGGAATGATAGTTTCCCGCACGTGAAATGCCGTGCCCTCAAGCACCCCAGCCCACAGGGCCACGCCCTCTAGGCCTTT
>Ga0308164_10000257_pt1 | contig 116531 bp, 100 predicted proteins | sample PhyTR2_FD_201031 | JGI IMG/M metagenome (GOLD analysis project Ga0308164, IMG submission 201031) | Phyllosphere microbial communities from UC Gill Tract Community Farm, Albany, California, United States - DLSLT.R2 | ecosystem: Host-associated > Plants > Phyllosphere > Unclassified | place...
CAGCGGGTGATCCGCCTTGTACGGGCCTTCCGGCATGTTGCGCATGCACTGGTCGATGATCTTGATGCTCTGGCGCATCTCTTCGACGCGGACCATGCAGCGGTCATAGGCATCGCCATTGGCGGCCAGCGGCACTTCGAATTCGAAGTTCTCGTAGCCCGAGTAAGGGCGCGCCTTGCGCAGGTCGAAATCGCAACCGGTGGAGCGCAGGCCTGCACCAGTGACGCCCCATTCGAGGGCTTCCTTGGTGTTGTAGGCGGCGACGCCGACGGTACGACCCTTGAGAATGCTGTTCTGCAGGGCAGCCTTGGTGTATTCGTCCAGGCGCTTGGGCAGCCAGTCGACGAAGTCCTTGACCAGTTTTTCCCAGCCACGCGGCAGGTCGTGAGCGACCCCGCCGATGCGGTACCAGGCAGGGTGCAGACGGAAGCCGGTAATCGCTTCGATCACGGTGTAGGCTTTCTGGCGGTCGGTGAACGTGAAGAACACCGGTGTCATGGCGCCCACGTCCTGAATGTAGGTACCCAGGAACAGCAGGTGACTGGTGATACGGAAGAACTCGGCCATCATGATGCGGATGACGTCGACCTTTTCCGGCACCTTGATGCCCGCCAGCTTCTCGACCGAGAGCACATAAGGCAGGTTGTTCATCACCCCGCCCAGGTAATCGATACGGTCGGTGTAGGGAATGAAGCTGTGCCAGGACTGGCGTTCGGCCATTTTCTCGGCACCACGGTGGTGGTAGCCGATGTCCGGAACGCAGTCGACGATCTCTTCGCCGTCCAGTTGCAGAATGATACGGAACGCGCCGTGAGCAGAAGGGTGGTTCGGCCCCAGGTTGAGGAACATGTAGTCCTCGTTGGCGCCAGAGCGTTTCATGCCCCAGTCTTCCGGACGGAAGCGTGCGGCTTCCTCTTCCAGTTGCTGTTTGGCGAGGGTCAGGCTGTACGGGTCGAATTCCGTTGCACGGGCAGGGAAGTCCTTGCGCAGCGGATGGCCTTCCCAGGTTGGCGGCATCATGATGCGGCTCAGGTGCGGGTGGCCTGGGAAGTCGATGCCGAACATGTCCCACACTTCACGCTCGTACCAGTTGGCGTTCGGCCAGATGCTGGTAATCGTCGGTACGCTCAGGTCGCGTTCGGAAAGCGCTACCTTGATCATCACGTCGCTGTTTCGCTCGATCGACAGCAGGTGATAGAACACGGTGAAGTCTGCACCGGGCAGACCACGACGGTTTGTGCGCAGACGCTCGTCCACGCCATGCAGGTCATAGAGCATGGAGTAGGGCTTGGGCACGTTGCGCAGGAACGTCAGAATTTCAAACAGTCGGGCGCGCTCGACCCACAGCACGGGCATGCCGGTGCGAGTCGGCTGGGCAGTGAAAGCCTCGGCACCAAAACGGTTGTTCAGTTCAACGACGACATCTTGGTCGTCAGCCTTGTAAGGCGGGATGTACAGAGCGTTGTCTGCAGTCATAGGTCTCAATCACTTCGGTCAACGTACAGAATCAACCCCGGTTCTTGTCTTTTTTATAAGAAGAACGGGCTGGATCAGACTTCGTCGGGGCTGCGCAGGTTGGTCACCTGAATACGCTGTTCGCGGCGCTGTTCCTTTTGCGATGGCATCTCGGCGCGATACACGCCTTGATCGCCAACGACCCAGGAAAGAGGGCGACGCTCCTTGCCGATGGATTCCTGCAACAGCATCAAGCCTTGCAGAAACGCTTCGGGGCGGGGCGGGCAGCCGGGCACGTAGACATCCACGGGAAGGAATTTGTCCACCCCCTGGACCACTGAGTAGATGTCGTACATGCCACCGGAGTTGGCACACGAACCCATGGAAATGACCCACTTGGGTTCGAGCATTTGCTCGTAGAGACGCTGGATGATCGGCGCCATCTTGATGAAGCAGGTACCGGCAATGACCATGAAATCCGCCTGTCGTGGCGACGCCCGGATGACTTCAGCGCCAAAGCGCGCGATGTCGTGGGGTGCTGTGAAGGCGGTGGTCATTTCCACATAGCAGCACGACAGGCCGAAGTTGTAGGGCCACAGGGAGTTTTTACGTCCCCAGTTGACCGCACCGTTCAGCACGTCTTCCAGCTTGCCCATGTAGATGTTTTTGTGGACTTGATCTTCTAACGGATCGGAAACGGTTTCCCGTTTGCCGATGGGGTACTGCTCGTTAGGAGCGTCCGGGTCGATCCTGGTGAGATTATATTGCATCGCCAAAGCCTCATTGTTTCAGCTTCGCTTGCCGATTACGGCGACCTTCAGGAGCCCAGTCAAGAGCACCAACCCGCCATAGGTAGACAAGACCTGCCAACAGAATTGCTATGAAAACGAGAGCTTCGACGAATCCGGTCCAGCCGCTTTCGCGGACGGACACAGACCAGGCAAAGAGAAAGAGGGCTTCAATGTCAAAGATCACGAAAAGCATCGCGACCAGATAGAATTTTGCGGAGAGACGCAGGCGCGCACTGCCGGTAGGCAGCATGCCGGATTCGAAAGGTTCGTTCTTGCTGCGGCCCCAGGCCTTGCTTCCGAGCAGGCTGGAAAGACCGAGCATGAAGGCGCAAAGGCCGACAACACCCAAAAGGAAAATGGCGAAGCCCCAGTTATGGGCAATCAGACCTGTCGATTCGGGCATGCTGTCAGTCCTTGTTAGAGAGCAAAGGTCTCTGTGCTTGATAAAGAGTCGAGGCAGTGACGAAATGTCGCAGTGCGGTCAATGGATTGATTTTATGTGCAAACAGTTGGCAAGTAAATTTTCTACATCAAATTTATTTACGGAATTAATTGCCCAAGGCCTTTCAAGGAGGCTGCAGGGCCTGCCCGGCGGGCATCAGCGGGGATTTCGTTAATTATGTTTCTTGACCCGAGAAAAGCAGGAAAATGCAATTTGAATGATAATTAATATCATTTGAAGTGGTCTTGATAGTTCAGCGTTCGGTAGTCGGCGCATAGTGGGTAACGGTACTGCTTATAAAGTACGCCTTTTGTAGCATTCGCCCGGCAACTGCATATTGTCCGAAATCAATACCGTCACCTTCTGACACAAAAGACAGACCGCCCTGACGGACGGCCTGTGTTTTCAACGCGTTGCGCGGTGTATCAGTGGAATTGCTCTTCTTCGGTCGAGCCGGTGAGTGCGGTTACCGACGATACGCCGCCCTGAATCACGGTCGTCATGTCGTCGAAATAGCCGGTACCCACTTCCTGCTGGTGAGCCACGAAGGTATAACCCTTGGCAGCGTCGGCGAATTCCTGTTCCTGCAGCTTCACGTAGGCGGTCATGTCGTTGCGGGCGTAGTCATGCGCCAGATTGAACATGCTGTGCCACATGTTGTGAATGCCTGCCAGGGTAATGAACTGGTGCTTGTACCCCATCGCCGACAGCTCGCGCTGAAATTTGGCAATGGTTGCGTCGTCGAGGTTTTTCTTCCAGTTGAAGGACGGCGAGCAGTTGTAGGACAGCAACTGATCCGGGTATTCCTTTTTGATTGCCTCGGCGAAGCGGCGTGCCTCGTCCAGATCCGGCCTGGCGGTTTCGCACCAGATCAGATCGGCGTAGGGCGCGTACGCCAGACCGCGTGCGATGGCCTGATCGAGGCCGGCGCGAACCTTGTAGAACCCCTCATGGGTACGTTCGCCGGTCACGAATGGCTTGTCGTACGGATCGCAATCGGATGTCAGCAAGTCGGCAGCGTTGGCATCAGTCCGGGCCAGAATGATGGTCGGTACACCGGCCACGTCGGCGGCCAGGCGTGCAGCGACCAGTTTCTGTATGGCTTCCTGAGTCGGGACCAGCACTTTGCCGCCCATGTGGCCACATTTCTTCACTGAAGCCAGTTGATCTTCGAAGTGCACCCCGGCGGCACCGGCCTCGATCATGCTTTTCATCAGCTCATAGGCATTGAGTACACCGCCGAATCCGGCTTCCGCGTCTGCCACGATCGGAGCGAAGTAGTCGATGTAGCCTTCGTCGCCCGGCGCCTTGCCGGCTTTCCACTGGATCTGGTCGGCACGGCGGAACGAGTTGTTGATGCGCTTGACCACGGTAGGCACCGAGTCAACCGGGTACAGCGACTGATCCGGGTACATGGACTCGGCAGAGTTGTTGTCGGCGGCGACCTGCCAGCCGGAAAGGTAGATGGCCTGAATGCCGGCCTTGACCTGCTGCACAGCCTGGCCACCGGTGAGGGCGCCCATGCAATTGACGAAATCCTTGTCCGGCCGAAAGGACGGTTTGGCACCCTGGGTCACCAGGTTCCACAGCTTGTGCGCGCCCAGCCGTGCAAAGGTGTGTTCGGGTTGAACCGAGCCGCGCAGGCGGACCACATCTGCAGCGGAATAAGTACGGGTCACGTTTTTCCAGCGCGGATTTTCAGCCCAGTCTTTCTCGAGAGCCGCTATTTGTTGTTCGCGTGTCAGTGCCATGGTGATAAACCTCTAGAAGTAGGTCTCGTTGGAAAGTCCTGCTCCGCCAAAACGCCTCGTTTATCGAAGGCACGGTAGATGGCTGCTCGCTGATCCGGGGTTTTGCCTGAAGCCGCATGTTATGAGTGGCGCGACGGGCGAACGAGGTGCTCGAGGGGAGAGCGGGCGTCCGGACATGAGGCTGTCAGGTGGACAGTCGGGCCTGCAGTGGCGTTGTGCATCACCGTCGGCCTTGCCGGGTTACCGTTTACGCTTCCGTCCCTCGGGACAACTTCGTTCCAGTCGCAACCTCGTCAAACTGCCTTGTGGGCGATGCGGACACGAATCGGCTCTGCGGGTGTGTGAGAGCGGCGACTCGAAGGCTTTTTGCAAAGCCTCTGATTAGCGGGAGCGAGGCAATCATGCCTCGCACTTCAGGGGGCGTCAAACGTTTTGTAGTGCTTTTTTTAAATCACTACATATTTGTGAAAAGTAGACCGGGCAGTCATCAAAAGGCCCGTAAGTATTGGGTTTTCAGCCCATGCAGGCTATTCGAGGGTTTCGACCTTTACACGCAAAATCATATCGTCACGACCCTGTGTGGAATAGCGTTGCGCCAGGCCACTTTGATCCGCGACGGATTCATTGCTGTTGCTCGCCAGTGTGATCCATTCTCCCAGCCGTCCGCTGACCTGGCTGTCAGTACTCTGAACCTTGATAGCGTCGGGTCGCTCCTGGCTCATGCGGTCATGATTGGTGCTGATACTCAGGTGAACCGTGTCGCCGGTCACGCTGGCCGTGACGTAAAACCCTTGGGTTACATTGCGGTACTCGGTGTCGCTTCGGGAATATCCGTACGCGTCCGTGGATGAGGAGGTCAGCGGCACACTCTGGCCAACCTGTATGAGTGCAGGGGTGCCCTCGCTGGTCTGCACTTGTTGCACGCCGCCTTCACGGCTGGCGGTACCGTACTGAATAACCCGCGAGCCACTGCTGCTGCGGGTCGCGCTGTCGCTGGTGTCGACGCTGATCAGCAAGCGTTTCGGTGCCGTATCGAGCTGCGAGATCAAGGCGCGAAGTTCTTCGATCTTGCGTGACTCTGCATTCACGATCAGTTGATTGCCGTAGGCGCTGACGGTGCCTTCGTCACCCAGAAAGGATTTGGCGACCGGCAACAGATCGGCACTGGTGCGGTAGTTGAGCGGGACGACTTCGGTCGCCGCGAAGACCTGAGCGCTGAAGACGATCAGCATCGAGGTGAGCGCTGCATTGAGCAAGTTGCGTACTGACATGTTCATTCTCCGCGGTAAGCGCGTAAAGCATGATTGTGCCACTGTGTCGGCTGCAGGCAATCAAGCTGAATGGTCAGGCATAAAAATGCCCTGCGGCTTTTCGGTTCGACCTTGAGGGGGCGAGCGAAAAAGAGCAGGGCGATCATCATGTAGTGCCGCTGCAAGCGCCTACATAACTGCGTTGATCACGCTTCGCGGAGCATATCAACGTGTGGCAGGCCGGCTTCGAGAAACTCGTCGCTGATAACCGAAAAGCCGAAGCGCTGATAAAACTCGACGGCCTGCACCTGAGCGCTCAGCTTGAGCGGCTTGAGCCCACGCTGTTCGGCTTCATGGATCACTGCACCCAGCAGAGCCTCGCCGACCTTCAGGCCACGCCAGTCTCTCAGGACTGACAGGCGACCGATCTCGCCATCGGGCAGCAGTCGGGCAGTGCCCACCGCATATTCACCCTCGTACGCGAGAAAATGCACGGCACCTGCGTCTTCGGCATCCCACTCCAGTTCCGGCGGCACCGATTGTTCGGCAATGAATACCGAATCGCGTATGCGCCGGATATCGGCGTTGTTCTTCTGCCATTGGGCGACAGTTACAGTGACTTTATTCATCGGCAAATCCCAGGCTTCCTTGTTTTACGAGTTCGCAAAGCAAATTGCGCCCCTCGTCATCGGCCAACCATTGGCCAAGGTTTTCGCTGTGCAATGCATCGGCGGCACAGATCAGTTTGAGCAGGTCACGCAGGCTGCCCGGCAGCAGGCGGCTCTGGCCACTGGCAAACAGTAGCAGATCGTCATCGACTTCAGACCACGCCAGCCGTGCGCTCGGGTTACGAATCAGCACCGCCCCCTGCTCAAGGCTGTCGAGCAGGTCCTGTTCGTCGAGCTCTGGGCCGGTCACCAGTTCCGGGTAGCGCGGTTCGGTCATGAACTGGCCGAACCAGGTCAGCAGCAGGCGTTCGTCACTCATGTGCTCGGCCAGCAGCGTTTTCAGGCGATCAAGCGCTTCATGCTGGATCTGATGAGGATCGCTGACCGGCTGGGCGTCAGCATCGGTGTAGCGCTCTTCGTCCGGTATGAACTGGCTGAGGAAGTCAGTGAAGTGAGTCAGGACTTCGGCGGCGCTTGGTGCACGGAAACCGACCGAGTAGGTCAGGCAGTCGTCGACGGCGACGCCGCAGTGCGCCAGGCGCGGCGGTAGATAAAGCATGTCGCCCGGTTCCAGCGTCCACTCTTCGGTCTTCTCGAATTCGGCAAGGATGCGCAGGTCGGCATGCTGCAGCAGCGGGCTTTCCGCATCGCACATCTGGCCGATCTGCCAGTGGCGTTTGCCATGCCCCTGAAGCAGGAACACATCATAGTTGTCGAAGTGCGGACCGACGCTGCCGCCAGGGGCTGCGTAGCTGATCATCACATCGTCAATCCGCCAGCTGGGCAGAAAGCGGAAGTTTTCCAGCAGCTCGCTGACTTCCGGAACGAATTGGTCCACGGCCTGGACCAGCAGCGTCCAGTCGCGCTCGGGCAGTTTGCTGAATTCGTCTTCAGCGAACGGGCCACGACGCAGCTCCCACGGGCGCTCGCCGTTTTCGATGACCAGGCGCGACTCCACTTCTTCTTCCAGGGCGAGGCCGGCAAGCTCGTCCGCGTCGATCGGGCTTTGAAAGTCCGGCAGAGCCTGGCGGATCAGCAGCGGTTTTTTCTGCCAGTAGTCACGCAGGAAAACGCGAGCAGTGATGCCGCCCAGAAGTTGTAGAGGAATATCAGGATTCATGTGTAAGCCCTTGAAATGAAAACGCCCGGCACAGCCGGGCGTGTGCAATTTTTTTGCGTGTCAGATGCGCTTGGCCTGAGCGGCTGCGTTACCGATGTAATTGGCAGGCGTGAGCTTCTTGAGCTCGGCCTTGGCTTCGGCAGGCATGTCCAGGCCGTCGATGAAAGTCTGCAGCGCTTCAGGGCCGATGCCCTTGCCGCGTGTCAGCTCTTTCAGTTTTTCGTACGGGTTTTCGATGTTGTAACGACGCATGACGGTCTGAATCGGCTCTGCCAGAACTTCCCAGCAAGCGTCCAGATCGGCGGCAATGCGCTGCTCGTTCAGTTCCAGCTTGCTGATGCCCTTGAGGCTGGCTTCGTAGGCAATGACGCTATGGGCAAAGCCGACGCCCAGGTTGCGCAGTACGGTGGAGTCGGTCAGATCACGCTGCCAGCGGGACACAGGCAGCTTGCTCGCCAGATGCTGGAACAGTGCGTTGGCGATGCCCAGGTTGCCTTCGGAGTTTTCGAAGTCGATCGGGTTGACCTTGTGCGGCATGGTCGAGGAGCCGATTTCGCCAGCAATGGTGCGCTGCTTGAAATAGCCCAGCGAGATGTAGCCCCAGATGTCGCGGTCGAAGTCGATCAGGATGGTGTTGAAGCGGGCAATGGCGTCGAACAGCTCGGCAATGTAGTCGTGCGGTTCGATCTGCGTGGTGTACGGGTTGAAACCCAGGCCCAGCTCGTCTTCGATGAAGGCCCGCGCATTGGCTTCCCAGTCGATGTCTGCATAGGCAGAGAGGTGGGCATTGTAGTTGCCGACTGCGCCGTTGATTTTGCCGAGCAACGGGACTGCTGCGATCTGACTGATCTGGCGCTCGAGGCGGTAAACGACGTTTGCCAACTCCTTGCCCAGTGTGGTCGGGGAGGCGGGCTGGCCGTGAGTGCGGGACAGCATCGGCACGTCTGCAAAGCGAATCGCCAGCTCGCGGATGGCGTCGGCGATCTGGCGCATCAGTGGCAGCACTACGGTGTCGCGACCCTCGCGCAGCATCAGTGCGTGAGACAGGTTGTTGATGTCTTCGCTGGTGCAGGCGAAGTGGATGAACTCGCTGACCTTTTCCAGCTCTGGCAATTTGGCAGCCTGCTCCTTGAGCAGATACTCCACAGCCTTCACGTCATGATTGGTGGTGCGCTCGATTTCCTTGACGCGCTCGGCATGTTCCACGGAGAAGTCTTCAGCCAGGGCATCCAGGATGGCATTGGCTTGCGCGGAGAAGGCCGGGACTTCGGTGATTTGCGGGTGAGCCGCAAGACGCTGGAGCCAGCGAACTTCAACCATCACGCGGAAACGGATCAGGCCGTATTCGCTGAAAATAGGGCGCAAGGCCTGGGTTTTGCCGGCGTAGCGGCCATCAACAGGGGAAACCGCAGTGAGCGAAGAAAGCTGCATGGGATGCTCTCGGACAGTCGGGCGACGAAAAGGGCGCATATCATACATGAAAAGTCAGTCGGACCGGAGCCCGCCGACCAGCGTAGACAGCGTCGTGCCTGGGGTGGTGAAGGTCATTGGCGCGCGGCGGGTCAGCCGTGCAGCAATGGGTAGAGTTCTTTCAACAACTTGCGGCGGCTGAACACCAGTTGCCAGCGATGACCGCCAACTTGCCGCCACAGGCGGGCAGAGCGTATACCGGCCAGCAGAATGCCGCGAATCTTCGAGGCGTTGTTCGGCTGCTGCAGGTTACGCATGTCGCCTTGTACCTGAATGCGCTGGCGCAAGGTACTCAGGGTGTCCTGGTACAGCGCGCCGGTCGCGGCAATCACGTTCTCATGCGCGATGCCAAAATGCTCGACCTGGGACTGAATCACCGGAATGCGTTTGCCGATCACTTCAAGCAGGTCATCGCGCTTGGCCAGCTGGCGCTCGAGGCCGAGCATCGACAGGGCGTAGCGCAACGGTTCGCGTTGCAAGGTTGCCGGGTCACGTTCCAGGGCGCTGGCCATGGCGCGATAGCCTTCGTGCAGGTTGAGATCGTCGCCGCCGTAAACGTCCAGCGTATCCTTGGGGTCGACCACCAGCAGGCTGCCGAGCATGCAGCTCAGGGCTGCTTCGCTGATCTGACCGGTCTTGGCGATCCGGTCGACCAGCACGGCGGCCTGGAATACACCGCCCAGAGCGATCAGTTGTTCCTGAGTCGGGCTCATCAACGCTTGTCCTTGCTGGTCCAGGGTTCGGCAATTTCGATCACGCCGCCGCCCAGACAGATTTCGCCGTCGTAGAACACCACGGACTGGCCGGGGGTGACGGCGCGCTGCGGGTCATCGAATGTGGCGCGGTAACCGTCGGCGGTCTTTTCCAGCGTGCACGGCTGGTCGCCTTGACGATAACGGACCTTCGCGGTGAGCTTGCGCGGGCTGCTCAGGTCGATCGGGTTGACCCAATAGATTTCCGAAGAAACCAGCGCACGGGAAAACAGCCAGGGGTGATCATTGCCCTGACCGACAATCAGTTCATTGTTGTCCAGGTCCTTGACCAGCACGTACCACGGATCATCACTGGCGTCCTTGAGGCCGCCGATGCCCAGGCCCTGGCGCTGGCCGATGGTGTGGTACATCAGGCCGCTGTGACGACCGATGACTTCACCCTCGGTGGTCTTGATTTCGCCGGGCTGGGCGGGCAGGTACTGGCGCAGAAAATCAGTGAAGCGGCGCTCGCCAATGAAGCAGATTCCGGTGGAATCCTTCTTCTTGGCAGTGGCCAGGCCGTGTTTTTCGGCAATGGCCCGGACTTCCGGTTTTTCCAGTTCGCCAACCGGGAACAGCGTCCGGGCGATCTGCTCGCCGCCAACGGCGTGCAGGAAGTAGCTCTGGTCCTTGTTCGGGTCCAGGCCCTTGAGCAGCTCGGTACGTCCATCGATATCACGGCGGCGCACGTAATGGCCTGTAGCGATAAGGTCAGCGCCCAGCATCAGTGCGTAGTCGAGAAACGCCTTGAACTTGATTTCGCGGTTACACAGGATGTCCGGGTTAGGGGTACGCCCGGCCTTGTACTCTTCAAGGAAGTGCTCGAAGACGTTGTCCCAGTACTCGGCCGCGAAGTTGGCCGTGTGCAGCTTGATGCCGATCTTGTCGCACACGGCCTGGGCGTCCGCCAGGTCTTCGCGGGCGGTGCAGTATTCCGTTCCGTCGTCTTCTTCCCAGTTCTTCATGAACAAGCCTTCCACCTGATAACCCTGCTCCATGAGCAGTACGGCGGAAACGGAAGAGTCCACGCCGCCGGACATGCCGACTATGACGCGCTTCATTTCTGAGTTCGAGGGGGCTGGATCACGCATGGGGGTTCAACGGCTGACCTGTAAAAGGACGCGATTCTATCAGGCTGAGGGCGTCGAGTCTCACGCCTTGTCGCGCAGCAGGTCGAGACTGAAATGTTCGCCATCGAGGTAGTCGTCCAGACAACGCAATACCAGCTCGCTGCGCCAGCGCTCCTGTTGGGCCACTAGTTCATCGCGAGTCAGCCAGACTGCGCCGACGATGCCTTCATCGAGTTGATACTCCGGGTGGTGGCGCAGGCCCTTGGCGGCAAAGCAGATTCGCTGGTAGGTCACGCCATTGCTCGGCGCGGTGTACAGGTAGATGCCCACCACGCTGGTCAATTCGACGTCCCAACCGGTTTCTTCCAGGGTTTCACGCACGGCGGCACGTTGCAGGCTTTCGTTCGGGTCCAGGTGCCCGGCGGGTTGGTTGAGTACAGCGCGTCCGCCTTTGATTTCCTCAACGAAAAGAAAGCGGCCTTGATCTTCGACGATGGTGGCGACGGTAACGTGGGCTTGCCAGGTCATGGTAATGGTCTCTTTGCAGGGGATTGGGTCAGCCGTAACAGCTTATTGGTGCTCGAACTGCAGGTCATGCCTCAGGGCGCTGACGCAGAAGTCCACAAAGGCTCGCACTTTGGATGAGCGACGACGGCCCTCCAGGTAAACAACGTGAACCGGTTCCGGCGTTATTTCGAACGCCTCCAGAACACACTTGAGCCTGCCTTCCTGCAGGTGATCGCGTATCTGATAGTACGGCACCTGGGTCAGCCCCCAGCCTTGTAATGCTGCGCTGATCGCCGCCTGATAAGACGTCAGGCTGAGTCTTGAGGCGACATCGACCGAATAATTATTGTCATCGATCCGGAAAAGCCATTGAGGCGGGCGTTCGGCGGTGGTGGTTGAAACCGTCGAATGCTGTCGCAAATCGTCGGGATGCTGCGGAACTCCATGCTTTTCGAGATAGGCCGGGGATGCGCAAACCATGCGCCGCACGCTACCTGTCGGGATTGCGGTCAGAGACGAATCGGGCAGGGCACCGATCCTGACGGCCACGTCGACGCCCTCATCGAGCATGGACACTACCCGGTCGACCAGAATGGCACGGATGTCCACAGCCGGAAAACGCTCGAGAAAGCTCGTCATTACGGGCACGACATGCAGCGCGCCGAACATCTGAGGTGCGGTGATCGTCAGCAGGCCGCCTGGCACTGCATGCAAGCCGCCTGCCGCGCTTTCAGCCTCATCAAGGTCGGCAAGCAGTCGGCGGCAATCAGCGGCGAAGCGCTGGCCCGCCTCGGTGAGCCGCATGTTGCGAGTGGTGCGCACCACCAGCAGGATGCCCAGGCGGCGCTCCAGACTCGCGACAGCCCGGGTTACCGTGGCGGTCGACAGGCCAAAGTGGCGGGCTACCCCGGCAAAACTGGTTTGCTCGGCAAGTCCGGCAAAAAGCGTCATTTCCTGAATACGGTCCATAGGCAGCCTGCTTGCACGAAAGATGCGAAATCGTATCAGCATTTCAGAAATTGAAAGGGTGAATTGATTTTTGCGGTAATTCTGCAGTCCAGTCGCAATGGCTAGGATGGCGACTCATTCATCCAGCCCGGTCAGACTCTGCTATGAAAAATTCCGGTTCAGTCGACGCTGAAAATGCCGCATCCGGTGTCAGTCGGCGCAAGGTTTTACAAGCGTCAGCGTTAGGCGCTGCTTCTGCTCTCGGGGCGTCGTTGGTGAGCGCCGCTTCTGCAAGCAATAAACCTCTATCCAGGGAAAGTGCAATGAGCATTGATGATGCCTTCCGCGTGACGTTTCACACTCAGCAGGTAGGGGACGTCAATGTGTTCTATCGCGAAGTCGGAGCCAGGGACGCCCCGGTGCTGCTGTTGCTTCATGGTTTCCCGAGTGCCAGTCACATGTTTCGTGACCTGATGCCATTGTTGGCGAGTCAGTACCGCCTGATCGCTCCCGATCTGCCCGGATTCGGTAATACCAAAGCACCACCGCGCGGGCAGTTCGATTACACATTCGAAAACCTTTACAAGGTAATCGAGGGCTTCACCGAGGCGCTGGGCCTGAAGAAGTATGCGTTATACATATTCGACTATGGCGCACCGACAGGTTTGCGGCTCGCAGCGGCGAACCCGGAGAAGGTCACCGCAATCATCAGTCAGAACGGCAATGCCTACCTGGAAGGATTCAGCGATCAATGGGGCCCGTGGCAAGCCTATTGGCGCGAGCCTTCGGCAGCCAATCGCGAAGCCTGTCGCGCTTCGCTGTCACCGCAAGTCATCCGGGACTGGCAATACGGTACGGGAGCCGATCCTGAAAAGCTTTCTCCCGATGGCTACAACCTCGACATTCTGTATATGGCGCGGCCGGGCGCAGAAGAGATCCAGCTTGATCTGATTCTCGACTACCGCAGTAACGTAGCGGCTTACCCCTCGTTTCAGGAATACCTGCGCAAATATCAGCCACCCTTGCTGGCGGTCTGGGGCAAGCATGATCCTGCGTTCATACCTCCGGGCGCGCATGCTTTTCGCAAGGACGTTCCGGCTGCTGAAGTGCATCTGCTGGATGCAGGCCACTTTGCATTGGAAACGCACGCGCCGGAGGTCGCTGAATACATTCGCGACTTTCTTTCGCGCGCGCTGAAAAGCTGAAGGGGGTAATCATGTTCTTGAGCAGGGATCTCCCAGGCTTGCGAGATCACACCTGTAACTGAAATTTTTCATGGGTAAAAAAAATCCCCGGCAACAGGCCGGGGATTTTTTTGCGAGGCGGTGCATTTTTATGCACCGCCTCGGATTGCCTCTTACAGCGCGGCGATAGCCGCGTTGAGCGTGGCGCTCGGGCGCATGGCCTTGCTGGTGACTTCCGGGTTAGGGAAGTAGTAGCCGCCAATGTCTACCGGCTTGCCCTGAACCGCGTTCAGCTCGGCAACGATTTTTTCTTCGTTGTCGGTCAGGGTTTTCGCCAGAGGTGCGAACTGCGCCTTGAGGTCTGCATCGTCGTTCTGAGCCGCCAGTGCCTGAGCCCAGAACAGGGTCAGGTAGAAGTGGCTGCCGCGGTTATCGATACCGCCGACCTTGCGCGAAGGCGACTTGTTACGGTCCAGGAACTCGCCAGTGGCCTGGTCGAGGGTCTTGGACAGAACCAGTGCTTTCGGGTTGTTGTAGGCATGGCCCAGATGCTCGAGGGACGCTGCCAGAGCCAGGAATTCACCCAGCGAATCCCAGCGCAGGAAGTTTTCCTCGACGAACTGTTGCACGTGCTTCGGAGCCGAACCACCTGCGCCGGTTTCGAACAGGCCGCCGCCGTTCATCAGCGGAACGATCGACAGCATCTTCGCGCTGGTGCCCAGTTCCATGATCGGGAACAGGTCGGTCAGGTAGTCGCGCAGTACGTTACCGGTGACCGAAATGGTGTCCTTGCCTGCGCGAGTGCGTTCCAGGGTCAGCTTCATCGCGTCGACAGGTGACAGGATCTGGATATCCAGGCCCGATGTGTCGTGGTCGCCCAGGTACTTGCGCACTTTTTCGATCATCACGCTGTCATGGGCGCGGGACGAATCCAGCCAGAAGATAGCCGGGGTATTGCTGGCGCGGGCACGATTGACGGCCAGCTTCACCCAGTCCTGAATCGGCGCGTCCTTGGCCTGGCACATGCGCCAGATATCGCCCGCTTCGACCTTCTGTTCCATCAGCAGGTTGCCCTGGCTGTCAGTTACACGAACAACGCCGTTGGTCTGAATGTGGAACGTCTTGTCGTGGGAGCCATACTCTTCGGCCTTCTGAGCCATCAGGCCGACGTTCGGTACGCTGCCCATGGTGGTCGGGTCGAATGCGCCATTTTTCTTGCAGTCTTCGATGACTGCCTGATAGATGGTGGCGTAGCAGCGATCCGGAATCACGGCCTTGGCATCGTGCAACTGACCGTCTGTGCCCCACATCTTGCCGGAGTCACGAATCATTGCCGGCATTGAGGCGTCGACGATGACGTCGCTCGGCACGTGCAGGTTGGTGATGCCCTTGTCGGAATTGACCATCGCCAGCTGTGGGCGAACGGCGTAGACCGCTTCGATATCAGCCTTGATTTCTGCCTGCTTGTCAGCGGGCAGGCTAGTGATGCGCTCGTACAGGTCGCCGATGCCGTTGTTCAGGCTGAAGCCGATCTGCTTGAGCGTATCAGCGTGCTTGGTCAGCGCATCCTTGTAGAACTCGTCGACGATCTGGCCGAACATGATCGGGTCGGAGATCTTCATCATGGTCGCTTTCAAGTGCACCGAAAACAGCACGCCCTGCTTGCGGGCGTCTTCGATTTCGGCAGCAATGAAGCTGCGCAGGGCCTTGGCGCTCATGACCGAGCAGTCGACGACTTCGCCAGCCTTGACGGCGGTTTTTTCCTTCAGGACGGTGGTGGTGCCGTCCTGAGCGACGAGTTCGATCTTGACGGTATTGTCGGCCGCGATCTCGGCGGCTTTTTCGCTGCCGTAGAAGTCGCCGTTGCTCATGTGCGCAACGTGAGCCTTGGAGTCAGCTGACCAGGCGCCCATCTTGTGTGGGTGCTTGCGCGCGTAGTTCTTGACCGACAGCGGGGCGCGGCGATCGGAGTTGCCTTCGCGCAGAACCGGGTTCACGGCGCTGCCCTTGGTCTTGTCGTAGCGTGCGCGGGTTTCTTTTTCCGCGTCAGTGGCAGGATTTTCAGGGTAGTCAGGGATGTTGTAGCCCTGATTCTGAAGCTCCTTGATGGTCGCCTTCAATTGCGGGACCGAGGCGCTGATGTTAGGCAGCTTGATGATGTTGGCTTCTGGCGTGGTAGCCAGTTTGCCCAGCTCGGCGAGATGATCCGGCACTTTTTTGTCGGCAAGCAATTCCGGGAAGCTGGAAAGAACACGGCCCGCCAGAGAAATGTCGCGTGTTTCCACGTCGATATCGGAGGTCGCTGTGAACGCTTCGATAATAGGCAGCAGGGAGTAGGTGGCGAGGGCCGGAGCTTCGTCGGTGAAGGTGTAGATGATCTTCGAGCGGTTGGACATTCGTATTAACTCTCTTTTGCTGAGCATGCACAAAATCTCGATACGCGCATTCTAAGCGCGCTTGCCCACGGTTCGGCCATGAGCCAGGTCGAGGTTTATTCGCGGTGATGTTGGGTGCATCAGTCGAGCGTCAAGCTGTCGGGTCAGGTAGCAGCCCGACGCATAAGGAAGGCCGAGGGTCAGAATTCGGACGGGTCGGCCTTGATGACTCTGCGGTCACGGCGCGAGTATATCAAACCATTGGCACCAAGCATTAATGCTATGCGAGCTATCGAAAAATGAATATCCGCCGTTGGTCGAACGTGCGGTTTGCCAGACAGGTACTCGGAGTGGCTGGCGCATCGGCCCCAGCAGGCCTGAAGGTAGGGCAAATTCGATGGGAGAGGGGCGAACTTCCATTGTACGGGCTGGGCTGCGCAGGCCATATGAACGTCCTGGAGTCTGGGCATCCGCGGTGCAACAACCGCTAATTCGATACCCTGTGGAGCGCGACGGGTATAAAGCAGACCAACATAGCTGTCTCTTTATGTGTCCGGCAAAGCTCATTGCGTGCTTCTGGCAGTTCGGCTGCTCTGATGGCTGCCGTTATACATCAACTGACTTTTTCAACACGAGCATCAGGCGTCCGCGTGAGCGTGGTCCTGCTGAAGCAGCGGCTGCGTGTCCTTTGCCGGATCCAGCTTTTTCTCTTCCGAGCTGTTGATTTTTATTGCCTGCAGCCCTTTAGGGCCGTGAGCGACTTCAAATCTGACTTTCTGGCCAGCCTTGAGGGTTTTGTAACCTTCCATTTCGATAGCCGAGAAATGAACGAACAGGTCCTCGTCACTCTTGCCTTCAGCGTTTATGAACCCAAACCCTTTTGCATTGTTGAACCACTTGACTTTTCCTTCAATCATCACCATCTCCCTCTGCAAAGGACTCCGTCAGGAGTATCATCCACTTCAATCCGCTGCCCACCCAAAAAATTTTGGTTGACTGTGCGGACCCTTTTTACCCAATGTGGGCTCTATTGGTTGTAACACCGTTTAGCTGATAGTCAAGGTCATGTGGCAGCCCATTTAAAAACCGTCCAGACTGCGACTAAATTGCTCAATCCGCCCTCAAACGAACATTTCTTTCCATGCATGCATTCAGCAAGATTCGACTAACATTCAATCAGGATGATCCGCAGTCGCACGAGGACGACTCGGCGGGCATTGCGGTGCAGGACGCCAAGCCGACCCTGCAGGCGCCACCGATGTACAAGGTGGTTTTATTCAACGATGACTACACCCCGATGGATTTCGTCGTAGAAGTGCTCGAGGTGTTTTTTAACCTGAATCGTGAGCTGGCTACCAAAGTCATGCTGGCCGTCCATACAGAGGGACGGGCAGTCTGCGGATTGTTTACCCGCGACATCGCCGAGACCAAGGCAATGCAGGTCAATCAATACGCCAGGGAGAGCCAGCATCCGCTACTCTGTGAGATCGAGAAGGACGGTTAAACGCCGACCACTTGGGTATGAGGTGAAGCTATGTTAAACCGTGAGCTCGAAGTCACCCTCAATCTTGCCTTCAAGGAGGCACGTTCGAAGCGTCATGAGTTCATGACGGTCGAGCATCTCCTGCTGGCTCTATTGGACAATGAGGCTGCAGCCACTGTACTGCGTGCCTGCGGCGCAAACCTCGATAAACTCAAGCATGATCTGCAGGAGTTCATCGACTCCACCACTCCGCTGATCCCCGTTCATGACGAGGACCGCGAGACACAACCGACGCTCGGGTTTCAGCGCGTGCTGCAACGGGCAGTCTTCCACGTGCAGAGCTCCGGCAAGCGCGAAGTGACCGGCGCCAATGTGCTGGTTGCGATTTTCAGTGAGCAGGAAAGCCAGGCCGTATTTCTGCTCAAGCAGCAGAGCGTGGCCCGGATTGATGTCGTCAACTATATCGCCCACGGTATCTCCAAGGTTCCAGGGCATGGCGAACACTCTTCTGAAGGTGAACAGGATATGCAGGACGACGAGGGCGGTGAAGCATCTTCCTCAGGCAATCCTTTGGATGCCTATGCCAGCAATCTGAACGAGTTGGCGCGTCAGGGGCGCATCGATCCACTGGTCGGCCGCGAAAGCGAAGTCGAGCGGGTGGCACAGATTCTGGCTCGTCGCCGCAAGAACAATCCTTTGCTGGTCGGTGAAGCGGGTGTCGGTAAAACGGCCATCGCCGAAGGTCTGGCCAAGCGCATCGTCGACAATCAGGTGCCTGACCTGCTTGCCAACAGCGTCGTCTACTCGCTCGATCTGGGCGCGTTGCTGGCCGGGACGAAATACCGCGGCGATTTCGAGAAGCGCTTCAAGGCGTTGCTCAATGAACTGCGCAAGCGTCCTCAGGCGATCCTGTTCATTGACGAGATCCACACGATCATCGGTGCTGGCGCAGCGTCCGGCGGGGTAATGGATGCTTCCAACCTGCTCAAGCCACTGCTTTCTTCCGGCGAGATCCGTTGCATCGGTTCGACGACCTTTCAGGAATTTCGCGGGATTTTCGAGAAGGATCGTGCCTTGGCGCGTCGCTTCCAGAAAGTCGATGTGTCCGAGCCTTCGGTCGAGGACACCATCGGCATCCTGCGCGGCCTGAAAAGCCGTTTCGAGCAGCATCACAGCATCGAATACAGCGACGAAGCCCTGCGCGCCGCCGCCGAGCTCGCCTCGCGCTACATCAATGATCGTCATATGCCTGACAAGGCCATTGACGTGATCGATGAGGCAGGTGCCTATCAGCGTCTGCAGCCTGTCGAGCAGCGCGTCAAGCGCATCGATGTGCCTCAGGTCGAAGACATTGTCGCCAAGATCGCGCGCATTCCGCCAAAACACGTCAACAGCTCCGACAAGGAACTGCTGCGTAACCTGGAGCGTGATCTCAAGCTCACCGTCTTCGGGCAGGATGCGGCCATCGATTCGTTGTCGACTGCGATCAAGCTGTCCCGTGCAGGTCTTAAATCGCCTGACAAGCCGGTCGGTTCGTTCCTGTTTGCCGGTCCTACGGGCGTCGGCAAGACCGAGGCGGCGCGTCAGTTGGCCAAGGCACTGGGCGTCGAGTTGATTCGTTTCGACATGTCCGAGTACATGGAGCGGCATACCGTTTCCCGTCTGATCGGTGCGCCTCCGGGTTACGTCGGTTTCGACCAGGGCGGTCTGCTGACCGAGGCCATTACCCGCCAGCCACATTGTGTGCTGTTGCTCGATGAAATCGAAAAGGCTCACCCGGAAGTCTTCAATCTGCTTCTGCAGGTGATGGACCACGGTACGCTGACCGACAACAACGGGCGCAAGGCGGACTTCCGCAATGTGATCGTGATCATGACCACCAACGCCGGAGCTGAGTCTGCTGCGCGCGCTTCGATCGGTTTCACGCATCAGGACCACTCGTCCGATGCGATGGAAGTGATCAAGAAGAGCTTCACGCCAGAGTTCCGCAACCGTCTGGATACCATCATTCAGTTCGGTCGCCTCAGCCACGAAGTCATCAAGAGCGTGGTCGACAAGTTCCTCACCGAGCTTCAGGCCCAGCTGGAAGACAAGCGCGTACTGCTCGAAGTGTCCGAGGCGGCGAGAAGCTGGCTGGCGCAGGGTGGTTACGATGCGGCAATGGGTGCCAGACCGATGGCTCGCCTGATTCAGGACAAGATCAAACGGCCTCTCGCCGAAGAGATCCTGTTCGGCGAACTGTCAGAACATGGCGGCGTGGTTCACATCGATATCAAGGATGGCGAGATTACCTTCGATTTCGAAACCACGGCAGAAATGGCCTGATAGCCGACGCCTCGCCCCGCATCATTGACGGATGCGGGGCAGGTCGAGGACATCGATTGTAAAAAACAGGCATACAAAAACGCCCGGCTTATGCCGGGCGTTTTCGTTAATACCTGTTTAGCGAGCGCGGTAGGTGATGCGCCCTTTGCTCAGGTCGTAGGGCGTCAGCTCTACACGCACTTTGTCACCGGTCAGAATACGGATGTAATTCTTGCGCATCTTGCCGGAGATATGCGCGGTTACGACGTGCCCGTTTTCCAACTCCACGCGAAACATGGTGTTGGGCAGGGTGTCGACGACAGTGCCTTCCATTTCGAAGCTGTCTTCTTTCGACATGCAGTAAAGCCCTCGGTATACAAATGAGTGGCCCGGTGCAAGTGGCGCCAGGCAAAAGCGGCGTGCATTGTGCCCGAAAAAACCAGTTTAAGCCAAGGGGTTCAATACAGAGTGACCCATCTTTGATTGGTGAGCAGCTCGATGGGGCGATATTGAGTCTTGTAATTCATCTTTTTGCAGTTCTTGATCCAGTAGCCGAGGTACACCGCCTGCAGTTGCAGCCTGGCCGCTTCGGCGATCTGCCACAAAATGGCGTAACGGCCCAGACTGCGGCGTTCTTCATCGGGTTCGTAGAACGTATAGACCGCCGAAAGCCCGTTGGGCAGCAGGTCGGTGACGGCAACTGCCAGCAGACGTTGATCGACACGAAATTCGTAAAAGCGCGAGAAAGGCAGGTCGCGAACCAGAAATGTCGAAAATTGCTCCCGGCTCGGCGGGAACATGTCGCCGTCAGCGTGACGTTGTTCAATATAACGCTGATAAAGATCGAAGTATTCCTGAGTGAAAACAGGTTTGGCGCTTTGCACCTGAATGTCGGCATTGCGTTTCAGAATACGTTTTTGCTGACGGTCGGGAACGAAGAGGCTTACCGGAATGCGTGCGGGTACACAGGCGCTGCAGTTCTGGCAGTGCGGGCGATAAAGGTGATCACCGCTGCGGCGAAAACCCATGTCCGACAGGTCGGCATAGACCTGTACATCCATCGGCTGGCTGGGGTCCAGAAACAGGGTCGTCGCCTGCTCTTCGGGCAGGTAACTGCAGGTGTGCGGTTGAGTGGCATAAAACTTCAGCCTCGCCAGCTCTGTCATGGTCGTCGCCTAATGGTGAATCCTTACCCATGAGTGTATGCCAGCCTGTCAAACTCGCCTAGCTGACCAGTCAGCGTCGGTCGGCTGATCAAGATGGCGGGACAGGTAATCGGCGAAAGTCTGCCGAGGAATGGCGCGCGCGCCGAAGCTGTGCAGATGCTGAGTGGGCATCTGGCAGTCGATCAACACAAATCCCCATTCAGTCAAATGCTCTACCAGGGTGGCAAAGCCGACCTTGGAGGCGTTATCTGCCCGGCTGAACATCGATTCGCCGAAAAACAGCTGGCCCATTGCCAAGCCATAAAGCCCACCGACCAGCTCATCCTGATCCCAGACCTCGACGCTGTGCGCATGTCCACGGCGGTGCAGCTCGATATAGGCCTCCTGCATCGAGCCGGTTATCCAGGTTTCGTTGGCATAACTGCGAGGGGCGGCGCAGGCCGTGATCACTCTGGCGAAGTCCTGATCGAAGGTCACCCGATAGCGCAACTGGCGCAGAACCTTGCCAAGACTTCGCGAGACGTGCAGTTCTTCGGGAAATAACACAGTGCGCGGATCGGGGGACCACCAGAGAATCGGCTGACCGTCCTGAAACCAGGGAAAGCAGCCGTGTCGATAGGCGCTGATCAGGCGATCGGCCGACAAGTCTCCGCCTGCGGCAAGCAAGCCGTTGGGTTCGCGGAGGGCTTTTTCCAGTGGCGGAAAATCGAGGCTGTTGCGGTTCAACCAGGTCAGCATGGCATCACAACTTTGCGGAAGGGGAGGGCGCACCTGCTCTGTAAGTGCAACTCTGTGCGACAGGCGTGGTCACAAGCGGTTGTCATTATGGCGCGTACCTTGTGCATGCGGTAGGGCTCGAGTCTCGCAGCGGTCGTGTGGTCGTTCAAGTTGCGGGCCGTTGATAGAAACACGCCATAAGCCTTTGTCACAAAACGTAATGCATGCTCAAATTGAACATCATCAGTGAAGGTGAAAGCATGTTGTGTCTTGCGGAACCGTCTGAAGTGGAGATGGTGTGTTTTCGTACAGACTCAAGTGGCTGTAAAGCCGTACAATGCCTGTTTTGGGCGTTATCATTCAAGCGTCTGTCGACAGGCTTTCCCGCTGTCTGCACTCCCTGTCCATTCGGGAGCCGTCAGTGCCGTCCGACAGCCGTTTCTGGTCAATCAACGAGATGTTCGCGCTACCGCGCAGGAAATAAAGCGTTTTGAAGAAATCCACCCCCGCACCCAGCGCTGTCCCGCTTTGGCGGCAGCAATTGCACTACCGGCTCAAGGAAGGGGCCCTGATCGCCTTTGGCGCACTGTGCCTGTATCTGATGATGGCCTTGCTGACCTACGATCAGAGCGATCCCGGCTGGAGCCACACCAGCAGCAATGCGGCGCAGGTTCAGAATGCCGCAGGGCGTGCAGGTGCGTTCTGTGCCGATATTCTGTTCATGGTTCTGGGCTACTTCGCCTACATCTTCCCACTGTTGCTGGCGATCAAGGCCTGGCAGGTGTTTCGCCATCGCCATGAGCCTTGGCAATGGAGCGGCTGGCTGTTTTCCTGGCGTCTGATCGGACTGGTGTTCCTGATCCTCGCGGGTGCTGCGCTGGCGCATATTCACTTCCATTTTTCGGCCGGTTTCCCCGGTTCGGCAGGCGGTGTGCTGGGCGAAGTGCTCGGCGATCTGGCCAAGAAAGCCCTGAATATTCAAGGCAGCACCTTGCTGTTCATTGCCCTGTTTCTGTTCGGCCTGACGGTGTTTACCGACCTGTCCTGGTTCAAGGTGATGGATGTCACCGGCAAGATCACCCTCGATCTGTTCGAACTGTTTCAAGGCGCTGCGAACCGCTGGTGGACCGCCCGTGCCGAGCGCAAGCAGATGGTTGCGCAGTTGCGTGAGGTGGACATGCGTGTCAACGATGTGGTGGCGCCTGTGGCGCCCGATCGTCGCGAGCAGGCCAAGGCCAGAGAGCGCCTGGTGGAGCGTGAAGCGTCGTTGAGCAAACACATGACCGAGCGCGAAAAGCACGTGCCTGCGGTCATCGCGCCAGCGCCTTCGAAGCCTGTAGAGCCCAGCAAGCGCGTCATGAAGGAAAAGCAGGCCCCGCTGTTCGTGGACAGCGCAGTGGAAGGCACGCTGCCGCCGATTTCCATCCTCGACCCGGCAGAGAAGAAGCAGCTCAACTATTCCCCGGAGTCTCTGGCGGCCATCGGTCATTTGCTGGAAATCAAGCTCAAGGAATTCGGTGTGGAGGTGTCGGTAGACTCCATCCATCCCGGTCCGGTGATTACTCGCTACGAGATCCAGCCAGCTGCCGGCGTCAAGGTCAGCCGCATTTCCAACCTCGCCAAGGACCTTGCGCGCTCGCTCGCCGTGACCAGCGTTCGTGTGGTCGAGGTGATTCCGGGCAAGACCACCGTCGGTATCGAGATCCCTAACGAAGACCGCCAGATCGTGCGTTTCTCCGAGGTGTTGTCCACACCCGAATACGATAACGCCAAGTCGCCCGTCACCCTGGCGCTGGGCCACGATATCGGCGGCAAGCCGGTGATTACCGATCTGGCGAAGATGCCCCACCTGCTGGTGGCCGGTACGACCGGTTCCGGTAAATCGGTGGGTGTGAACGCCATGATCCTGTCGATCCTGTTCAAGTCCGGCCCGGAAGACGCCAAGCTGATCATGATCGACCCGAAAATGCTCGAGCTGTCCATCTACGAAGGTATTCCGCACCTGTTGTGTCCGGTGGTCACCGACATGAAGGACGCCGCCAACGCCTTGCGCTGGAGCGTTGCCGAGATGGAGCGCCGCTACAAGCTGATGGCGAAGATGGGCGTACGTAACCTGTCCGGCTTCAATCAGAAGGTCAAGGAAGCTCAGGATGCCGGCGAGCCGCTTGCCGATCCGCTGTACAAGCGCGAAAGCATTCATGACGAAGCGCCGCTGCTGAGCAAACTGCCGACCATCGTCGTGGTGGTGGACGAGTTCGCCGACATGATGATGATCGTCGGCAAGAAGGTCGAAGAGCTGATCGCGCGTATCGCCCAGAAGGCGCGTGCGGCGGGGATTCACCTGATCCTCGCGACCCAGCGTCCGTCGGTGGATGTGATCACCGGTCTGATCAAGGCCAACATTCCGACGCGTATGGCGTTCCAGGTGTCGAGTAAGATCGATTCGCGGACCATCATCGACCAGGGTGGCGCCGAACAACTGTTGGGCCACGGTGACATGCTGTACATGCCTCCGGGCACCAGCTTGCCGATCCGTGTGCATGGCGCGTTCGTTTCCGATGAAGAAGTGCATCGCGTGGTAGAAGCCTGGAAGCTGCGTGGTTCTCCGGACTACAACGACGATATTCTCGCTGGCGTCGAAGAGCCCGGCAGTGGCTTTGATGGCGGTGGCGGCGAAGGCAGTGAAGACAGCGAAAGCGACGCGCTTTACGATGAGGCCGTCAAGTTTGTGCTGGAAAGCCGTCGCGCCTCGATTTCTGCCGTACAGCGCAAGTTGAAGATCGGCTATAACCGCGCAGCGCGCATGATCGAAGCGATGGAAATGGCAGGGGTCGTGACCTCCATGAATACCAACGGTTCGCGCGAAGTCCTGGCCCCCGGGCCGGTGCGCGACTGATTTTTATCACCCCGTATTGCGGCGACGGCGTGCACGTCACGCTGTCGCATCATCATCGACTAGAGGAATCCAATGCGCCTTATCCGCATGCTGTTGGCCACCGCACTGACCTTCTCCATGATCCCCGCCCATGCCGACAGCAAAGACGTGGCGCGCCTGACTCAGTTGCTGGAGAAATCCCAGACCCTGACCGCTCGTTTCTCGCAACTGACGCTGGACGGTGGCGGTACTCAGTTGCAGGAAACCACCGGCGAAATGGCCCTGCAACGCCCAGGCCTGTTCAACTGGCATACCGATGCGCCACAAGAGCAGTTGATGGTCTCGGACGGCAAGAAAGTCTCGCTGTGGGACCCTGATCTGGAGCAGGTCACGATCAAGAAGCTCGACCAGCGCCTGACCCAGACTCCAGCCTTGCTGTTGTCCGGTGATGTGTCGAAGATCAGCGAAAGCTTCGATATCACCGCGAAAGAGGCGGGTGGCGTGATCGATTTCGTGCTCAAGCCCAAGACCAAGGACACGCTGTTCGACAGCCTGCGCCTGTCGTTTCGCAACGGTATCATCAACGACATGCAGTTGATCGATAGCGTGGGTCAGCGCACCAATATCCTGTTCACCGGGGTCAAGGCCAACGAGTCGATCGCAGCCAGCAAGTTTCAGTTTCAGATTCCCAAGGGCGCTGATGTCATTCAAGAATAAAAGGGCCGATTTCTGACCATGGATCTGTTCAGCCGCGAACCGATAGCTCAGCCTCTGGCTGCACGTTTGCGTGCTACCAACCTGGATGAATATGTCGGTCAGGAACATGTGCTTGCCCACGGCAAGCCTCTGCGTGAGGCGCTGGAGCAGGGCGCACTGCACTCGATGATTTTCTGGGGCCCGCCCGGCGTCGGTAAAACCACCCTGGCGAAGCTGCTGGCCAAAGTGTCGGACGCGCACTTCGAGACGGTTTCGGCAGTGCTCGCCGGGGTCAAGGAAATCCGCCAGGCCGTCGAAGTCGCCCGTCAACAGGCCGGACAGTACGGCAAGCGCACTATCCTGTTCGTCGACGAAGTGCACCGCTTCAACAAGTCACAGCAGGATGCCTTCCTGCCTTACGTCGAGGACGGCACGCTGATCTTTATCGGCGCGACCACCGAAAACCCGTCGTTCGAACTCAACAACGCCCTGTTGTCCCGGGCGCGTGTCTACGTGCTCAAAAGCCTGGACGAGGCGGCGCTGCGCAAGCTGGTCAACCGTGCCCTGACCGAAGAGCGCGGGCTGGGCAAGCGGCAGCTGACCCTGAGCGATGAGGGGTTTGCGATTCTGATGTCCGCCGCCGATGGCGACGGTCGGCGCATGCTCAATCTGCTGGAGAACGCCTCGGATCTGGCCGAAGACGGCAGCGAAATCGATGTCGGGCTGCTGCAGAGCCTGTTGGGTGACAGTCGACGCCGCTTCGACAAGGGCGGCGAGGCGTTCTACGACCAGATATCGGCGCTGCACAAGTCGATTCGCGGTTCCAATCCCGATGCGGCCCTGTACTGGTTTGCGCGGATGATCGACGGCGGCTGTGATCCGCTGTATCTGGCGCGCCGCGTGGTGCGCATGGCCAGTGAAGACATCGGTAATGCCGATCCTCGTGCGCTGCCGTTGTGCATGTCCGCCTGGGATGTACAGGAACGCCTCGGCAGTCCCGAGGGCGAACTGGCGGTCGCGCAGGCCATTGTCTATCTCGCCTGCGCGCCGAAAAGCAACGCGGTCTACATGGCGTTCAAGGCGGCCATGCGTGAAGCGGGCGAGCACGGTTCGCTGGAGGTTCCGCTGCACTTGCGCAATGCGCCTACCAAGCTGATGAAGCAGCTCGGTTATGGTGAAGAATATCGCTATGCCCATGACGAGCCCGATGCTTATGCGGCTGGCGAAGACTACTTTCCAGACGAGCTGGAGCCACGGCAGTATTACCAGCCTGTACCTCGCGGTCTGGAACTCAAGATCGGCGAAAAGCTCAGGCATCTGAACGCATTGGACGATGCCAGCCCTCGTAAGCGGAGAAAGTGATGATTCAGACTATTCTTGCGGTGTCGATTGCCGGGATCGCTGGTACATTATTGCGCTTTGCGACTGGCACCTGGGTCAGCGCCAACTGGCCACGTTATTTTTACGTGGCGACGCTGGCGGTCAACATCGTCGGGTGCCTGATCATCGGTGTACTGTACGGACTGTTCCTGCTGCGTCCGGAAGTGCCCATCGAAATTCGTGCCGGCTTGCTTGTCGGCTTTGTAGGCGGTCTGACGACCTTTTCATCCTTTTCACTGGATACGCTGCGCCTGCTGGAAAGCGGGCAGGTACCGCTGGCCCTCGGCTATGCCGGTATCAGCGTATTCGGCGGGCTGCTCGCAACCTGGGCTGGCCTGTCCCTGACCAGACTTTGATAGACGAGAGAACGATATGCTCGATTCCAAACTGTTACGTACTCAACTTCAGGACGTAGCGGATCGCCTGGCTTCCCGTGGTTTCACACTGGATGTGGCGCGCATTGAATCGCTGGAAGCCCAGCGCAAGGTGGTGCAGACCCGCACCGAACAGCTGCAGGCCGAGCGCAATGCACGTTCCAAATCCATTGGTCAGGCCAAGCAGCGCGGCGAAGATATTGCGCCGTTGATGGCTGATGTCGAGCGCATGGGCAACGAGCTGAGCGAAGGCAAGGTCGAGCTGGACGGCATTCAGGCCGAGCTGGATGCGCTGGTGCTGAGCATCCCGAACCTGCCTCACGAATCCGTGCCGGTCGGTGCCGACGAAGAGGGCAACGTCGAAGTGCGTCGCTGGGGTACGCCGACGCATTTCGATTTCGAGGTCAAGGATCACGTTGCGCTGGGCGAGAAGTTCGGCTGGCTGGATTTCGAGACTGCCGCCAAGCTGTCCGGCGCGCGCTTTGCGCTGCTGCGTGGCCCGATCGCGCGTCTGCACCGTGCCTTGGCACAGTTCATGATCAATCTGCACATCAACGAGCACGGCTATGAAGAGACCTACACGCCCTATCTGGTGCAGGCTCCAGCGTTGCAGGGCACAGGTCAGTTGCCCAAGTTCGAGGAAGACCTGTTCAAGATCTCCCGCGAAGGCGAAGCCGATCTGTACCTGATCCCGACTGCCGAAGTATCGCTGACCAATATCGTGTCGGGTGAAATTCTCGATGCCAAACAGCTGCCTCTCAAGTTTGTTGCCCACACCCCTTGCTTCCGTAGTGAAGCGGGCGCGTCCGGGCGTGATACCCGCGGCATGATTCGCCAGCACCAGTTCGACAAGGTCGAGATGGTCCAGATCGTTGCGCCTGACGACTCCATGGCCGCGCTCGAGTCGCTGACCGGCAACGCCGAACGCGTGCTGCAACTGCTTGAACTGCCTTATCGCACGCTGGCGCTGTGCACCGGCGATATGGGTTTCAGTGCGGTGAAGACCTACGACCTGGAAGTCTGGATTCCGAGCCAGGACAAATATCGCGAAATCTCTTCCTGCTCCAACTGCGGTGATTTCCAGGCGCGTCGCATGCAGGCTCGCTGGCGCAACCCGGAAACCGGCAAGCCGGAGCTGGTCCATACCCTCAACGGGTCGGGCCTGGCGGTAGGTCGCACACTGGTGGCAGTGCTGGAGAACTATCAGCAGGCGGACGGTTCGATTCGTGTGCCTGAAGTGCTCAAACCGTACATGGGCGGCCTTGAGGTCATCGGTTAAATGGAATTTCTGCCGCTGTTCCATAACCTGCGTGGCAGCCGGGTGCTGGTGGTTGGCGGCGGTGAAATTGCCCTGCGCAAATCACGCCTGATTGCCGACGCCGGTGCAGTGCTGCGCGTGGTTGCGCCGGAAGTCGAGGCACAACTGAGCGAACTGGTTGTCCAGAGCGGCGGTGAGATGATCCTGCGCGGATACAGCGAGTGCGACCTCGATGGTTGCGTGCTGATCATTGCGGCGACGGACGATGAGCCGCTCAATGCTCAGGTGTCCCGCGATGCCCGCTTGCGTTGCGTTCCGGTCAACGTAGTCGACGCCCCGGCGTTGTGTACGGTGATCTTCCCGGCCATCGTCGACCGCTCGCCGCTGGTGATCGCCGTGTCCAGTGGCGGCGATGCGCCGGTGCTGGCACGTTTGATTCGCGCCAAGCTGGAAACCTGGATTCCCTCCAGCTACGGGCAGCTCGCCGGACTGGCTGCGCGCTTTCGCAATCAGGTCAAAGGCCTGTTTCCGAATGTGCAGCAGCGCCGAGCGTTCTGGGAGGATGTTTTTCAGGGCGCCATTGCCGACCGCCAGCTGGCCGGGCAGGGTGCTGAAGCCGAACGTATGCTGATCGCCAAGATTGCCGGCGAGCCGCCTTCTGAGACCGGTGAGGTCTATCTGGTGGGTGCGGGTCCCGGTGATCCGGATTTGCTGACTTTTCGCGCCTTGCGCCTGATGCAGCAGGCGGATGTGGTGCTATATGACCGCCTGGTCGCGCCAACGATTCTTGACCTGTGCCGTCGTGATGCCGAGCGTGTTTACGTTGGCAAACGCCGTGCGGAGCATGCCGTTCCGCAGGAGCAGATCAACCAGCAACTCGTGGCACTGGCAAAACAGGGCAAGCGAGTGGTGCGTCTGAAGGGCGGGGATCCGTTTATCTTCGGCCGTGGCGGCGAGGAAATCGAAGAGCTGGCGGCGCATGGCATTCCGTTTCAGGTGGTGCCTGGCATCACCGCTGCCAGCGGTTGCGCGGCGTATGCGGGTATACCGTTGACGCACCGTGATCATGCGCAATCGGTGCGCTTCATCACCGGGCACTTGAAAAACGGTACGACAGATCTGCCCTGGTCAGACCTGGTAGCGCCTGCGCAAACACTGGTGTTTTACATGGGGCTGATCGGTTTGCCGGTTATCTGTGAGCAATTGATCCGGCACGGTCGCTCTGCCGACACGCCTGCTGCGCTGGTTGAGCAGGGCACCACCGTCAATCAGCGTGTGTTCACGGGTACCTTGGCAAACTTGCCGCAACTGGTCGCCGAGCATGATGTTCATGCGCCGACGCTGGTGATCATTGGTGAGGTGGTCAAATTGCGTGAAAAGCTGGCGTGGTTCGAGGGCGCTCAGGCGACTCTCTGATGCCATTGGTGGGTAGCCCGTCCGGGCTATCCACCACTTCTCCTGCTACTTCAGTTGCTCCATACACCTTCACCGGAAAGTCGCTCACGATCGTGATCTGCCTGCAGATCGAGTGCGGGCCCCTTCGGTATGATGCCGGTCGGGTTGATGGTGCGATGGCTCCCGTAGTAATGCCCTTTGATGTGCTCGAAACTCACTGTTTCTGCGATTCCCGGCCACTGATACAGCTCGCGTAGCCAGTTGCTGAGATTGGGGTAGTCCGCGATGCGCCGCAGGTTGCATTTGAAGTGGCTGTAATACACGGAATCGAAGCGCACGATGGTGGTGAACAGGCGTATGTCGGCTTCAGTGAGGTGTTTGCCTGTCAGGTAGCGCTTTTCGCCGAGCAGGTTTTCCAGCACGTCCAGTTCAGCGAACACATCGTCGAACGCCTCCTCATATGCGCCCTGCGAGGTGGCGAAACCAGCCCGGTACACGCCGTTGTTGACCTTCGGGTAGATCTGCTCGTTGAGTTCGTCAATGCTCGCGCGTAACGCTTGCGGGTAGAAATCCAGCGTATTGCCGGTCAGCTCGTCGAATGCGGAGTTGAACATGCGGATGATTTCCGCAGATTCGTTGCTGACGATGCATTGCTGCTGCTTGTCCCACAGCACCGGAACGGTGACGCGGCCGGTGTATCGAGGGTCGTCGGCGGTGTAGCGCTGGTGAAGGAACTGCAGGTCATCCAGTGCATCGCCGCTGGAGCCTTTCTGCTGATCGAAGGTCCAGCCGTTTTCCAGCATCAGCCAACTGACCACCGAAACATCGATCAGGCTTTCCAGGCCCTTGAGCTTGCGCAAAATAAGCGTGCGGTGTGCCCACGGGCAAGCCAGAGACACGTACAGGTGATAGCGGCCCGCCTGCGCAGCAAACCCGCCTGCACCTGACGGTCCCGGCTGTCCATCGGGGGTGACCCAACTGCGTCGCTGAGCATTTTCGCGCTGAAATGCGCCATCTTTGCTGCTTTCGTACCACTGGTCTTGCCAGTGTCCTTCGACCAGAAGGCCCATGTCTGACTCCCATTTCCAGGTGATAGAGCTTGGAGGTCAGCGCAGGTGCATCGGTTCGACTGGATTATGGCCTTTCATCGTCGAAAGGCCGATGGGTCATAGATTCGTGTCGCGGCGATCCCAGAACACCTGCGCTTTGGCGAAGGCTTCGTCACGATCAGCGCCCAGGCCGCGCAAGGCGAGCGCCATGGTCGATATCAATGCCAATTGCGGGTAACTGTCTTCGATCTCTCCTCGCCACAAGGCCAGCAGTTGCTGCGGGTCGAGCGTCGCCGGTTTTACGTGGCGGCGCGGTGAGAGCGCTGGCCATTCTTCATCCCACGGCTGACCGCCGGTGGTGCCGTACAGGTGGCTGATGGTGTCAGGGTTGATCTCGATTTCGCCGCCATCACCTTTGACCACGATGGCGTTGTCGCCGAGCAGGCTGCTGGCATCGCGATGCACGCTTTGATAGCCTGGGTGAAAAATGCTTTGCAGGCCGCAGCGCGCCTGGAGCGGATTAAGAATGCGTGCCAGCGAATGAATGGGCGAGCGTAGCCCCAGCGTGTTGCGCAGATCGATCATGCGTTGCAACTGCGGTGCCCAGTCGGCGAGCGGAATGAACGCCAGATGTTCTTGCTCAAGCGAGGTCTTGGCCGCTGACCAGTTGCGGCACAGCGGGATCTTCAGCAGGTCCAGCAACTGCTCGCTGTACAGACGCCCTGCGGTATGCGCGCCGCCGCCGTGCAGGAGGATCCTGACGCCGTTTTGCGCCAGGCATTTGGCTGCCAGCAGATACCAGGGCAGATGACGTTTTTTCCCGGCGTAGGTCGGCCAGTCGATGTCGACCTGCATGGCGGGAGCGTTGAGACGCTCACGCACCGCTTCGGTAAACCCCGCCAGTTCCTCGGGACTTTCTTCCTTGTGGCGCAGCAGCATCAGAAAAGCCCCGAGTTGGGTGTCCTCGACTTTTTCATCGAGCAGCATGCCCATGGCTTCCCGTGCTTCCTCGCGAGTCAGGTTGCGCGCGCCACGTTTGCCTTTGCCCAGAATGCGAACGAAGGTCGCAAAAGGATGTTCTTCAGGTGTTTCAGTGACAAGCGCAGCGTAATCATTCATATGCAATTGGTCGGTTTTGGCAGGCCCGCCAGCTTGGCGGCGAGTTTGGCGGGAGTGCCGTTGAACAGGCGGTTGAGGTGCATGCTGTTGCCTTTTTCCGCACCCAGCTTCAGAGCGGTGTATTTGATCAGCGGCCGCGTCGCGGGCGAAAGCTGGAACTCGGCGTAAAAGCCGCGCAGCAGTTCGAGGATTTCAAGGTGCTCTGCACTTAGCTCGATACCTTCCTCGGCGGACAGGGCGTGGGCGACGTCCAGCGACCAGTCGCTGAGGTCTTGCAGAAAACCATCCTTGTCCAGTTCGATGCTGCGCCCGTCAATGTTCAACTGTTTCATAGCCAGGTATTGACCTTGTCGAAGCGCAACGACAGTTCCACGAACGCCGGGTAATCGATGCTGTTGACTCCGGCGGGGAGGGGCAGATTGCGTGCGCTAATGTCTTCGTCGAGGGCGAACAGTTGCGATGAGTCGACCAACGACTGAAGGGCTTTGAGCTGCGTACTGGATGGCATCAGCGCATAGGTGGCATCGCCACAGAGCAGTAGGCCATCCTGATTGCCCAGCAAGCGCAGGCAACTGTCCAGCCGGGTGTCGGCAAACGGCGAGTGAGAGAGAACGTGCAAAGTAGCCATCAGATTGTGATCACCTCGTCGTACCGGTCAAAAAGCGCTGACAATTCCGCGCGCGTGGTCAGTTGGCTCATCTCTTCGCTCAATACGCCAGGAGAGATGCCGCGCTCGGCCAGGCTCTGTCCGCAGACGTAAAGGTCTTCGACACCGAACATCGGCAGGGCTTTCAGGTTTGCGGTCAGATCTTTCTGTTGCAGGGCGTCGGGCGACTGCTGTGGCGACAACTGAAAAACCCCGTCGTCCAGAAACAGCAGGCCTACCGACAGATCGAATGCCCCGCCCGCCAGTACGATATCCAGTGCTTCGCGGGCACCTGGACCTGACCACGGCGACTGACGGCTGACAACCAATAGTGATCTGGGCATCTCATGGTCCTCCGAAGCAGATCAGGCGATCAGCCGATTGCACGGCATCGTGCAACTGGCCCAGCCCGGACAATTCCCATGGCTCGCGCAGGTTTGCCGCCGGCCGCTGATAACGCTCGGCCTCTTGCGTGTCGAGCACACCGCGACGCAACGCGGCGGCAATGCACACCACGCCGTCCAGCTTGTGCTCGACGATGAAGTCACGCCACTGCAGTGCCATATCCTGCTCGTCCTGCGGCGTTACGACGTTGGCCGACGCGCTGTGTACGCCGTCTTGGTAGAAGAACAAGCGGACAATTTCATGCCCGCCTGCCAGCACCGCTCTGGCGAACTGCAAGGCTCGCCGAGAGGAGGGCGCGTGGGCGGCGGAAAAAAGGGAGATGGCGAATTTCATGATCGGCTCTGCCAACAAAACATGCGCAATGATAAAGAATTCAAGGGCTGGCGTGTGAGTTTGGCGCGTGTTGACCTGCAAGCGCTGGGCCGGGATGCAACGGTTTGCGCCTGGATTGATGTCCATTAGGCATCAATCGATGAAAACATAGCACTTATCGTTTCAAAGTGTGTCCGGCAGACTCCTTCCTCACAAGCGCTTACAACACTCTAATAAGATCGCTGGAGAACACTGATGCACGGCTCATCCTCATTACGAAAAGAATCCTCCCGGTCGAAGGCAGGCGCGGTATTTCGGGTTACCTCCGGTAATTTCCTCGAGCAATTCGACTTCTTCCTGTTCGGCTTCTACGCCACCCAGATCGCCTCCGCTTTTTTTCCGGCCAGCAGTGAGTTTGCTTCGCTGATGATGACCTTCGCGGTCTTTGGTGCGGGCTTCTTGATGCGTCCGTTGGGTGCCGTGATTCTGGGCGCTTACATCGATGACGTCGGCCGGCGCAAAGGCTTGATCGTGACCCTGTCGATCATGGCCAGTGGCACGTTGCTGATCGTTCTGGTGCCCGGTTACGCAAGCATCGGCCTGTGGGCGCCGGCCCTGGTATTGGTCGGCCGCTTGCTGCAAGGCTTCTCTGCCGGTGCCGAGTTGGGTGGCGTTTCAGTGTATCTGGCAGAGATGGCGACACCCGGCCGCAAGGGCTTCTATACCAGCTGGCAGTCAGGTAGCCAGCAGGTGGCTATTGTTGTCGCCGCTGCATTGGGTTACGGCTTGAACCAATGGATGGCACCTGCTGCTGTCGCTGACTGGGGCTGGAGAATTCCGTTCGCCATCGGTTGCCTGATCATCCCGTTCATTTTCCTGCTGCGCCGCAGCCTGCAGGAAACCGAAGAGTTCGCCACGCGTGCTCACCGTCCGACCATGCGACAGGTGTTCGCGACGCTGCTGCAAAACTGGCGCGTGGTGATTGCCGGAATGCTGATGGTGGCGATGACCACTACCACGTTTTACCTGATCACCATCTATGCACCGACATTCGGCAAAACCGTACTCAATCTGAGTACCTCCGATGCGCTGCTGGTGACGTTGCTGGTCGGTGTCTCCAATTTTATCTGGCTGCCGGTCGGCGGCATGTTGAGCGACCGTTTCGGGCGCAAGCCACTGTTGGTCGCGATGACGCTGCTGACCATCATCAGTGCTTACCCGGCGCTGTCTTTCCTCGCCCTGGCGCCCAGCTTCGCTCATATGCTGGAAGTGCTGTTGTGGTTCTCGTTCCTCTACGGGTTGTATAACGGCGCGATGATTCCAGCGTTGACGGAAATCATGCCGGTAGAGGTGCGTGTTGCCGGTTTTTCTCTGGCCTACAGCCTGGCGACGGCGGTTTTCGGTGGTTTCACTCCGGCGATCTCGACCTGGTTGATCCACCTCACCGGCGACAAGGCTGCACCTGCTTACTGGATGACGTTCGCTGCAGCCTGTGCGCTGGGTGCCACACTGGTGCTCTACCGGCACATCTCGACCCGCCCGCAACTGGCTGTTTAATCAAGGAAAATCACTATGAAATCGTTATACAAAACTCAATTGGCCGCGCTGTTTCTCGGCTGTATCGCGGTCAGTGCGGCGGCGCAGGCTGAACAGCTCAAGGTCATGACCTCCGGCGGCTTTACGGCTGCGTACAAACTGCTCGGACCGCAATACGCGGCGTCTTCCGGGGACTCGCTGGACACCATTCTCGGCCCATCGATGGGCAAGGCGCCCGAGGCCATTCCGAATCGTCTGGCCCGTGGCGAGCACGCCGATGTGGTGATCATGGTCGGCTATGCGCTGGATGATCTGATCAAGCAAGGCAAGGTAGACCCGGCATCGCGGGTCGAGCTGGCTGACTCGCGGATCGGGATGGTGGTGAAGGAGGGCGCGGTCAAGCCTGCGATCGGCACCGACAATGAGCTCAAGGCGACCTTGCTCAAGGCCAAGTCGGTGGCTTACTCCGACAGCGCCAGTGGCGTGTATATCGAAAAAGAGCTTTTCAAAAAGCTCGGTATCGAGAAGGAACTCGCGCCGAAGGGCAAGATGATCGAGCGCATCCCGGTTGCTTCGGTGGTTGCCAAGGGCGACTACGAAGTGGGCTTTCAACAGGTTGCCGAGCTGCTGCCGATTCCCGGCGTGACGTTCGTGGCGAAGATCCCGGAAGACGTTCAGTCGGTTACCCGTTATGCCGCGGGCATCCCGGTCAATGCCGAGCACCCGAAAGAGGCGAAGGCCTTGCTGGATTACCTGGCCTCCCCGAAAGTCCAGGCCACGGTGCAGTCTACCGGGCTGGATTCAGTCCCCCGCTGAGCGTGACGGCATTTTCCTGACCAGCTGTTCCAGCTCGAGGGCTGCCGGTGTCAAGGTCCTGCCACGACGCTTGAGCAGCCCCACATTGCGCATCACCTCGGGCGCAACCAATGGCACGCTCACCAGAAACGGGTGAGCGGTCATCGGCATGGCAATCGACGGCACCGCAGCCACGCCAAGCCCGGCCTCCACCAGGCCGATCATGGTCGTGACATGGCGGGTTTCGCAGATGCTTTCCTTATGCGGGCGCGACGGGGCCAGCGCCTGATCCAGCACCAGACGATTACCTGAAGTGATGTCCAGGGCGATGTAATCGTGGCGGTACATCTCCTCCCAACTGACGCTTTCGCACATTGCCAGCGGGTGATCCCGTCTGCAGGCCATCACGTAGCGTTCCTGCAGCAGCAGTTCGAAATCCACTTCCGGCGCCAGATTGCCGCTGAAACTCACCCCGAAATCGGCTTCGCCCAGGGCAACCGCACTGTTGACCTCATTGGCGCTGGCGTCCATGACCCGAATTCTGATTTTCGGAAACAGCTGGTGGAAGGCGCTGATCACCTGAGGCATGAAGTAATAGGCGGCTGAAGGCACGCAGGCAATCGTCACGCTGCCCATTCGCGTGGAGCCGACGCCGTCGATGGTCATCAATGCGCTGTCCAGATCGTCCAGAATGCGCTCGACCTGAGGCAGAAATGCGCGGCCAACCGTGGTCAGGCTGACCCTGCGGGTGGTCCGCTCGAACAGCTTCACATTCAGCGCAGATTCGAGCTTTTCTATCCGCCGACTGAGCGCAGGCTGGGTGATCTGTACGGTTTCAGCGGCCTTGCGGAAGCTGCCATTCTCGACCACGGCACGAAATGCCTGGAGGTCGTTGAGGTCGAAATTGATGGGCATTGCGTAACCAGGATGATTGATTCGGTCTGGACATCAATATATCAGGTTGCGCACGTCAGCTCGCAAGGCGGGGAGGCGGGAGGGTTTCGTTGGCACCAGAAACGACAAAGCCCTGAATAATCAGGGCTTTGCGCTGCCAAATATGGCGGAGGCATAGAGATTCGAACTCTAGGACCTGTTACAGTCGGCAGTTTTCAAGACTGCTGCCTTAAACCACTCGGCCATACCTCCACTTCGTTGCGGGCGCCATAATACCGGAATGAAACAAGCTGTCAAACTCTGTGACTAGCCAGTTGCAGCGCCTCTGTTATGATCTTTGCAACTCAACATTTCAACAGCAAGGAGTTTCGCCATGCGCGAACAGGATTACAGCCTTAAAACCGGCATGCAGGCCGACCAGCTCGAGGTTAGTCGTGTCCTGCGCAATACTTACGGTCTTCTCGCCCTGACACTGGCTTTCAGTGGTGTCATGGCATTCGTCGCTCAGCAGATGCGCGTCGGCTACCCGAACATTTTTGTGGTGCTGATCGGCTTCTACGGTCTGTTCTTCCTGACCAACAAGCTGCGTGATTCGGTGTGGGGCCTGGTGTCGACCTTCGCCCTGACAGGTTTCATGGGCTTCCTGCTGGGCCCGATCCTCAACCGTTACCTGGGCATGGCCGGTGGTGCTGAAGTGGTCAGCTCCGCCTTTGCGATGACGGCTCTGGTATTCGGCGGCCTGTCAGCCTACGTACTGATTACCCGCAAGGACATGAGTTTCCTGGGTGGTTTCATCACCGCAGGTTTCTTCGTTCTGCTGGGTGCGGTAGTGGCCGGCATGTTCTTCCAGATCAGCGGTCTGCAGCTGGCTATCAGCGCGGGCTTCGTACTGTTCTCGTCGGTGTGCATTCTGTTCCAGACCAGCGCGATCATTCAGGGTGGTGAGCGTAACTACATCATGGCGACGGTCAGCCTGTATGTATCGATCTACAACCTGTTCATCAGCCTGCTGCAGATCTTCGGCATCATGAGCCGCGACGACTGATCAACAAGGCCTGACTACTCAGGCCGCTCTGCTTGAAAAAAGCCCCGACTCGTCGGGGCTTTTTGCGTTTCTGAGGTACGCAAAAGTGTCAGCCTTGGCCAATGATAATGCTGGCGAAAGTGCCGTTCCCTGCGATTGGCTGGCGAGGGTAACGACCCCATGGCATTCGTGCTCCGTCAGCACCGTAAAATCCTGACCTATCAGTCATATTTATCAACCTTGTTACAGTCTACTCAGGCGTTTATCGGCTATCTCGTCATCACAAAAAATAATATCAGGCGATTCCCCAATGGCTGTAGGTGCTTGCCCATTTGGGGCCACTTGACATCATCGAACAGCGCTGGACACAAGATTTCAAGATGTGTCAGTTTTGTTACGCAACGCGATTTTACGCTTCGCAAAGCGAGTGACTGGACTCTCTCGCTACAGGGGAGAGTCCTGTCGTACCTAACCTGTCACACAGCAAACAAGGAAGTGTCATGACGAAAGTCAAAGAAAATGCTGCAATCCAACTTTCCGCTGCTACCAGCACCTCTTTCGACCAGATCAATGCGTTCGCGCACCAGTATGACCGTGGCGGCAACCTCACGATCAGTGGCAAGCCCTCGTATTCGGTCGATCAGGCCGCTGATTATATTCTTCGCGACAACGCCGCCTGGACGGATCGCGATGGCAACGGCACCATCAACCTCACTTACACGTTCCTGACGGCCAAGCCTGCCGGGTTCGACAATTCGCTGGGGACTTTCAGTGCGTTCAACGCGCAGCAGAAAGCACAGGCGGTATTGTCGATGCAATCCTGGGCAGACGTCGCCAAGGTCAGCTTTACCCAGGCGGCTTCCGGCGGCGACGGGCATATGACCTTCGGTAACTACAGCAACGGCAGCGCGGGCGGGGCAGCCTTTGCCTACCTGCCCAGCGGCAACAGCCGCACTGACGGCCAGTCCTGGTACCTTGTCGATAACAGTTACAAGGTCAACACCACCCCGGACAATGGCAACTACGGCCGTCAGACCCTCACTCATGAAATCGGCCATACCCTGGGCCTGTCTCACCCGGGTGACTACAACGCGGGCGAGGGCAATCCGAGCTACAAGGATGCCACTTACGCAGAAGACACCCGTGGCTACAGCGTCATGAGTTACTGGAGTGAGTCCAACACTGACCAGAACTTCGTCAAGGGCGGCGCTCCGTCGTACTCTTCGGCACCGTTGCTGGATGACATCACTGCCGTTCAGCAGCTCTATGGGGCGAACATGAGCACCCGTGCCGGTGATACGGTCTATGGGTTCAACTCCACTGCCGGGCGCGATTTTTACAGCGCCACGTCCGCCTCTTCCAAGGTGGTGTTCTCGGTATGGGATGGCGGGGGCAAGGATACCCTCGACTTCTCCGGCTTCACCCAGAACCAGAAGATCAACCTCAATGCCGCGTCGTTCTCGGATGTCGGTGGCATGGTGGGCAACGTTTCGATCGCCAAGGGTGTGGTGGTTGAAAACGCGGTGGGCGGTTCGGGCAATGACCTGTTGATCGGCAATGCTGCCGCCAACGACCTCAAGGGTGGTGCCGGCAACGACATCATCTACGGTGGTGGCGGCGCCGACAGCCTGACCGGTGGTGCGGGTGCCGACATCTTCGTGTTTGGCGCCAGCTCCGACTCCAACCGTGCGGGCCAGGATACGATTCGTGATTTCGTCAGCGGTCAGGACAAGATCGACGTATCGGCCATCTCCACGCTGAGCGCGCTGCAGTTCGTCAACGCATTCAGCGGCCACGCTGGCGAGGCGATCCTCAACTATAACCAGAGCAGCAATCTGGGCAGTCTGGCGATCGACTTCACCGGACAGGGCTTGGGGGACTTCCTCGTGGGGACCGTTGGTCAAGCGTTGGCTACTGATATCGTGGTTTAATCTGTAACAATCATGGACGACCCTGCGGTCGTCCATGATCTGGAAAGTACCCCTTCATGAAGATCAAACACGTTTTTCGAATCGTGCCGGCCGCCTTTGCGTTGCTGGCGGGTATTTCTGGAGCAAGCATGGCCATGAGTTTGAAACTGCCCGATCCTGCTGAACTCAGCGGCAAATGGCGACTTTCTCTTCAGGGAAAGACGAACGAAGTCTGTGAATTGCACCTCAATATCGATGTACCAAAACTGACGGGCGATCTCGCCTGCGCAGTGAAGTGGTTGCACGAAGCACCCACTGGCTGGTTCCCGACTCCGGATGGCCTGGCGTTCACCGACAAGGAAGGCAATCGCCTGATTCACCTCAATAACATGGGGGAGCAGATCTATCAGGCGAGTCTGCCCGACGGTGAGGTGCTGGTCCTTGGACGGCTCGCCGATTAAGCGTTTCATGGATATGCGCGAGTTGTTTGTCAAAACCCAGGGATGTCACTCCGTCACAGGCAAGACCATCAAGGAACAACCATGAGTGCGTTGCCCCAAAGCGCCCGGCCGCCGCTTTATAAAGCGCTGGCTGATTACAAGAGCGCGTTGATTGGTGTCGGTTGCTTTACCGCCCTGATCAACGTGCTGATGCTCGCCCCATCGATTTACATGCTGCAAGTCTATGACCGCGTACTGACGTCGCAGAACCAGACCACCCTGGCCATGCTGACGCTGATGGTAGTCGGGTTCTTTGCGTTTATCGGCTTGCTGGAGATGATCCGCAGCTTTGTGGTGATCCGCATCGGCAGCGAGCTGGAAAAGCGTTTCAATCTGCGCGTCTATCAGGCCGCGTTCGAGAGCAATCTGCACGCCGGGCAGCGTCAGGCCGGACAGGCGCTGGGTGACCTGACCTTCATCCGCCAGTTTCTCACCGGGCCGGCGTTGTTCGCGTTCTTCGACGCCCCTTGGTTCCCCATCTACCTGGCGGTGATCTTCCTTTTCGACCCCTGGCTTGGCGTGCTCGCCAGCGTGGGCACGGTGTTGCTGGTCGGACTGGCCTGCCTCAACGAATGGCTGACCCGCAAACCGCTGGCCGAAGCCAGCGGTTACTCGCAGCAGTCCGCACAATTGGCGACCCGACACCTGCAACAGGCCGAGGCGATCCAGGCGATGGGCATGCTCGAAGTGTTGCGGCGCCGTTGGTTCCATGTGCATGGGCGCTTTCTGGCCCTGCAAAACCGGGCCAGTGACACTGGCGCGGTGATCAGTTCGATCAGCAAGGCCCTGCGTCTGTGTCTGCAGTCGCTGGTGCTGGGCTTGGGCGCATTGCTGGTGATAAACGGAGACATGACCGCCGGCATGATGATCGCCGGTTCGATCCTCATGGGGCGGGTCCTCAGCCCCATCGATCAATTGATCGCCGTCTGGAAACAATGGAGTTCTGCACGCCTGGCTTACGGGCGCCTCGACCAGTTGCTCAAGACCTACGCCGAGCCCGCGCCGCGCATGCCACTGCCGGCACCGCGCGGTCAGATCAGCGCGGAACAGGTCAGTGCTGCGCCTCCCGGCAAAACGTCGCCGACCATTCAGCAAGTGAGCTTCCAGTTGCAGGCCGGTGAAGTGCTCGGCGTGCTGGGCGCATCCGGCTCCGGCAAATCGACCCTGGCACGTGTGTTGGTCGGTGTCTGGCCAGTGCTGGGCGGAACGGTACGTCTTGATGGTGCTGACATGCATCGCTGGGACCGAGAGGCGCTGGGCCCCTATATCGGTTATCTGCCGCAGGACATCGAGCTGTTCGGCGGCAGCGTGGCAGAAAACATCGCGCGTTTTCGCGAGGGTGATGCGAGCGCTGTGGTTGCTGCCGCGCAACTGGCGGGCGTACACGAATTGATTTTGCGCCTGCCGCAGGGCTATGACACGCGGCTGGGCGATGATGGCGCTGGCTTGTCCGGAGGTCAGAAACAGCGCGTCGCGCTGGCCCGCGCGTTGTATGGCGATCCACGACTGGTGGTGCTCGATGAGCCCAATTCCAATCTGGATGCCGCAGGTGAAGCGGCGCTGACTCAGGCGATTGCTGAACTCAAGACCCGCGGCTGCACCGTTGTGCTCGTCACCCACCGCACACAGTCTCTGAACCAGACCGATCGTCTGCTGGTGCTGAGCGAAGGTCGCATGCAGGCATTCGGCGCCACGTCTCAGGTGTTGCAGGCCTTGTCCGGGCAGACCTCACCCGCGCAAGCACCGCAAGCACCCCCCCAATCGCAATCTCGCCCGGCACCTGCCGGGCTTTCCATGAGCCGTCAGTACGGCACGCAAAACAGGCAGTCCGACGTATGAACAGCCCTATCGACAGTCATTACGCCGTGCCGGGCAAGGAGCGCGGCGTGCAGTTCTTCGTTCGCGCGGGCTGGATTCTCATGCTGGCAGGGGCGGGCAGCTTCTTTTTGTGGGCCAGTCTCGCTCCTCTGGATCAGGGTATTGCCGTGCAGGGGACGGTAGTTGTTTCTGGCAAGCGCAAGGCCGTGCAGTCGCTGGATGGCGGTGTGGTCAGCAAAATTCTGGTCAGTGAAGGCCAATTGGTGAAAGAGGGCGAGCCGCTGTTTCGCCTCGATCAGACTCAGGTCGAAGCCGACGTGCAATCGCTGCGAGCCCAGTATCGAATGGCCTGGGCCAGCCTGGCGCGCTGGCAAAGCGAGCGCGACAACCTTGACGAGGTGCGCTTTCCTGCAGAACTGATTGCCGCCGGGCAGGGGCAAGATCCCGACCCACGGCTGGCGCTGGTGCTTGAAGGGCAGCGGCAGTTGTTCAGCAGCCGACGCCAGGCCCTGGCGCGCGAGCAATCCGGCTTGCAGGCGAGTATCGAGGGTGCCGGACTGCAGCTCGCCGGCATGCGCCGTGCCCGCTCGGACTTGCTGGCTCAGGCTGATTCGCTACGCAAGCAACTGAGTAACCTGGAGCCGCTGGCGCAGAACGGGTTCATTCCCGGCAATCGCTTGCTGGAGTTCCAGCGTCAGCTTTCTCAGGTGCAACAGAGCCTGGCGCAAAACGCAGGCGAAACCGGACGTATAGAGCAAGGTATCGTCGAGTCGCGCCTGCGCCTTCAGCAGCAGCGCGAGGAGTACCAGAAAGAGGTGCGCAGCCAATGGGCCGATGCCCAGGTCAAGGCGCTTACCCTTGAGCAGCAACTGGCCTCGGCCGGTTTCAGTCTGCAACACAGCGCAATCCTTGCGCCGGCTGATGGCATCGCCGTCAATCTGGGCGTGCACACCGAAGGTGCTGTGGTGCGTGCCGGTGAAACCCTGCTGGAAATCGTCCCGCAGGGTACACGTCTGGAAGTCGAAGGGCGGCTGCCGGTGCAACTGATCGACAAGGTCGCCAGCCATCTGCCGGTCGACATCCTCTTTACTGCATTCAATCAAAGCCGCACTCCACGGGTTTCCGGCGAAGTGAGCCTGATTTCCGCCGACCAGATGCAGGATGAAAAAACCGGCCAGCCGTATTACGTGCTGCGCACCTCGGTGGGCGACGCGGCGCTGGAAAAACTCAACGGGCTGGTGATCAAACCCGGTATGCCCGCTGAAATGTTCGTGCGCACGGGTGAACGCTCTCTGCTCAATTATCTGTTCAAACCTTTGCTGGACCGTGCCGGCTCCGCGTTGACGGAGGAATAGGATGTCTCGTCATCCCCTGAAAGCCGCTTTGCTGACGGCCATCCTGCTGGGCATTGCACCTTTGAGCCAGGCCATGGGCCCGTTTCAGGTCTATGAGCTGGCGCTTCGCAACGACCCGACTTACCTGGGCGCGCTCAAGGAGCGCGATGCGGGCCTGGAAAACCGGGTGATCGGTCGTGCCGGCTTGTTGCCTCGCGTGTCATACAGCTACAACAAGGGGCGCAACGATTCCAAGGCGACCCTCAAAGGCAGCGCTCAAGACACCACTGACCATCGCCACTACAACAGTTTTGGTTCGAGCCTGACGGTTCAGCAGCCATTGATCGATTACGAGGCGTACGCCAATTACCGCAAGGGGCTGGCCCAGGCGCTGTTTGCCGACGAGACCTTTCGCAGCAAGAGCCAGGAATTACTGGTGCGGGTGTTGACCCTCTACACCCAGGCACTCTTCGCCCAGGACCAGATCAATATCGCGCGTGCCAAGCAGCAGGCGTTCGAACGCCAGTTCGCGCAGAACCGACAGATGTTCGAGCAGGGAGAGGGCACGCGCACCGATATTCTCGAAGCCGAATCGCGCAACGAACTGGCGATTGCCGAGCAGATCGAAGCCAGCGATGAGCAGGACGCGGCCTTGCGCGAGCTTGCCGCGTTGCTGGGCGAGCCGAGTATCGATGTTACGCAACTGGAGCCGTTGAGGGACAGCTTTCAGGCGTTGGTCCTGGCGCCGTCCAGCTTTACCGAGTGGCATGCGCTGGCGATGGCCAACAGCCCGATTCTGGCTTCGCAGCGTCAGTCCCTGGAAGTGGCGCGATACGAGGTGGAGCGCAATCGCGCGGGGCATCTGCCGACGGTGAATGCTTACGCAAGTATCCGTCAGAATGAATCGGACAGCGGCAACACCTACAATCAGCGTTACGACACCAACACGATAGGCATCGAGCTCAGTCTTCCGCTGTACGCCGGAGGTGGCACCAGTGCCTCGGTGCGCCAGGCCAACAGCAAGCGCGAGCAGGCTGAATACGAGCTGGAGGGCAAGACCCGCGAAACCCTGATCGAGCTGCGTCGCCAGTTCAACGCCTGTGCGTCAGGGGTGGGCAAGTTACGCGCCTACCAGAAGGCGCTGATCTCGGCGCAGGCACTGGTCGAGTCGACCCGCCAGAGCATTCTGGGTGGCGAGCGCATCAGCCTGGATGCCCTCAACGCCGAGCAGCAGCTCTACAGTACCCGTCGCGATCTGGCAAAAGCCCGTTACGACTATTTGATGGCCTGGATCAAACTGCATTACTACGCGGGCACCTTGCGCGACACCGATCTGGCGCGCATCGACGAGGCGTTCGTGGTGGCGCGCTGATCAAGCCTGCCTGGCGAAGCGTTGTAATGAAAAGGCCGAGAGATCCATATCGCTCTCGCCATCAATACAGCGCTGCGCCAGCGCCAGTCCGAGCCCGGCCGAATGCTTGAAGCCGTGGCCGGAACAGGCCGAGACCACCGTCACATTTTTCAGGTGCGGATGTTCATCGATGATGAAGTGGCAGTCCGGCGTGACCGTGTAAGCGCACACCGAAGACTTGACCACCTTTGGCGTCAGTCCCGCTATCCTGCCCTGCACCTGGGTGCGGAACATTTCCTGTTTTTCCCGCGCGGAAATGGTGCGGTCCAGCTGGTCCGCCGCTGACGTCTCGCTGTATTGCTCGGTGGCGACCTTCATGCTGTTTTCACCGGGCAGCGGCGGGAAGCCGTAATTGACATCGGCGTCGCCCGGCCCGTGACTCAGGATGAAGCTTGGCGACCGCGCAGCAAAGGCAGCCTCGTGCTGCAACTCGAACCAGAACAGCTTTTGCCTGCACACCCGCAGCAGGTCGCTGAACGGTGCGCCGAGCAGCCCTGATGACCACATGCCCGCGCTGACCACGACCTTGTCGGCGATGATCGAGCCCTTGTCGGTGGTGATTCGTACCTGATCGCCATGCGCCTGTAAGTGCGTGACCGTTTCATGGGTCAGCAAACGCGCGCCATGTTGCCTTGCCAGCTTGAGCTGTACGGCGATGCATCGCTCGGGCCGAACGAATCCGCCTTCGGGTTCGAAATAGCCGATAGCGCTGTCCAGTACAGGAGCGAACTGAGGGAAGCGCTCGCGAATCGCTGCGGCCGCCAGTACCTCGTGCTTCACCCCATAAGTACGGGCCAGCGCGATGGTCTGATGGGTGAAGTCGTTGACGTCCTCGGGATCGTAGGCCGGGCTTGAGGTCATCACCAGCACACCGCACTGCTCGAACAGCGATTCGCCGCTCAATGCTTCAAGTTCGCGCCAGATGCGCTGCGAGCTGCGTACCAAGGGCAGGTATTGTGGACCTTCACCGGCCGATAGCCGCGTGATGCGTGTATCGCCGTGACTGGAGCCTTGTGTGTGCGGAGGGTCGTAGCGGTCGATGCCAATCACATCGACTCCGGCCTTTGCCAGCTGATAGGCAGTGGCTGCACCCATGGCACCCAGGCCGAGTACGGCCACTTTACAACGCTGTTGCATAGGGGAGCCTCGATAAATGGTCTATCTCACTATGGACAGCCTGTCGGATCAACCGCCAAACGTGCATAAGGTTATGTCAGGCGACCTCGTGGGCCATTACAGATGCCATCACACCGGGATTGCAGGCACCCGTCAAAAATTTACGCTTGCACTGCTCAGGGTTTTTAAGGTCCGAAATCGATGAAAAGTTGTCCACGGAAATCGTGGGTATGTCTGTGGGTAACTTTTTGAAACCCTTGTTACACGTGGCTTACAGCTGTGTGGTTATTTTATGAACAGCCCATGTTTTGCACTTCTATGGTGCTGTCGTCCGGGTACAAAACCGGTCCGCTGTAAGCGAATTCGGGCACAAAAAAGAAATATTTTCCAAAAAAAAAGCGCGACCCTGATCAGGTCGCGCTGCTTTGCTGCGGGTTCAACCGGCGGCTATCAAGCGACAGGCTGATCGCTCCATTCGCCATTGACCAGACGACGCAGGCCCAGCGGGTTGGCGTTCTGCAACGCGGGTGGCAACTGGCTGTCCGCCAGGTTCTGATAGCAGACCGGGCGCAGGAAACGGTCGATGGCGAGGGTGCCCACCGAGGTACCGCGCGCGTCCGAAGTTGCCGGATACGGACCGCCGTGAACCATGGCTTCACAGACCTCGACACCGGTCGGGTAGCCGTTGAACAGAATGCGCCCGACTTTCTCTTCGAGAATCGGTTGCAGCCAGCTGTACTGGCTCAAGTCCGCAGGCTCGCCGATCACCGTCGCAGTCAGCTGACCACGCAAGGCTTGCAGCGCGTCCTTCAACTGCGCATCGTCAGCGACTTCGATCAGCAGCGTGGTCGGGCCGAAGACTTCCTCTTGCAGCAACTGATCACCGTTCAGCAACAGGCTGACGTCAGCCTTGAACAACTGCGCCTGAGCCTGCTTGCCTTCCTGAGGCTTGCCGGCCAGATGTGTCACGCCAGGATGCGCCAGAAGATGTTCCACACCCTTGCTATAGCTGCGCAGGCCACCCGCGTTGAGCATGGTCTGCGGAGCCTGACTGCCCATCTGTTCGGTCAGTTGCTCGATGAATGTCGAGAACGCCGGAGAACGCAGGCCGATGACCACGCCGGGGTTGGTGCAGAACTGGCCGGCACCCATGACCACCGAGCCGGCAAGCTCCTTGGCCACGGTTTCACCACGTGCCTGCAAGGCGCCTGGCAGCAGCACGACCGGGTTGATACTGGACATTTCGGCAAACACCGGAATGGGTTGTGGACGCTCGGCGGCCATTTTGCACAGGGCGTTACCGCCGTTCAGCGAGCCGGTGAAACCGACCGCCTGGATGGCAGGGTGCTTGACCAGACCTTCGCCGACGCCGTTGCCGAAGATCATGTTGAACACGCCTTTCGGCATTTGCGTACGCTCGGCAGCGCGAATGATGGCGCTGGCCACCAGATCGGCAGTCGCCATGTGACCGCTGTGCGCCTTGAACACCACCGGGCAACCGGCGGCCAGTGCCGCTGCGGTATCACCGCCCGCAGTGGAAAACGCCAGCGGGAAGTTGCTCGCCCCGAACACGGCAACCGGGCCCACGCCGATGCGGTACTGGCGCAGGTCGACGCGTGGCAGCGGCTTGCGATCCGGCAGCGCCAGGTCGATACGGGCACCGACGAAATCACCGCGACGCAGAACCTTGGAAAACAGACGCATCTGGCCACTGGTACGACCGCGCTCACCCTGAATACGCGCCTGGGGCAAGGCGGTTTCCTGACAGACGATGGCGACGAAGTCATCGCCCAAGCCGTCAAGCTCATCAGCAATGGCGTCGAGGAAATCGGCGCGACGGGCCGGGCTCAACTGACGAAATTCCGGGAATGCAGCCTTGGCAGCCAGTGCCGCAGCGTCGATTTCGCCGTCGGTGGCCTGATGAAAGCTGTAAGGCAGCTCTTCGCCGGTGGTGGCATCCAGGCTTTTTTGCAGGCTCTGGCCCAAAGCGCTGCGGCCGCCAGCGATGAAGTTCTGGCCGAGAATGTTAGGCATCGGTATCTCCTGTTGTTTTGAGGTTGGAGGTCGGCAGGGAAGGTATCCGGACCGGCGCTCCTTATGGGTTGCCGAGTTGCTTTACAGATTGTCAGTGATGGGGCGTCTAAAAGCAGGCCAGCCATCATGTTTTCAGTTATCAGTGGGCAGTCATCGTACAACCTGATTCGCTGCCTGTGCAACTGTCGACCTTATTTGCCAGGCCGAGTGCCTTTACCTTTTACAGTGCATGAGCGCAGTCAGGTCCTATCGTGGCGCGCGTTCATGACCTTTTAAGGTCTTGCAATGCATCCAGCACCTGACGCAGGGCCTTGCTGACCGGTTTGTCCTGGCGCAAGGCAATTCCCAATGTGCGACTCAGCGCTGTGGCCAGGGGCAGCATCTGCAAGCCGCGGCGATGGTGCAGCGCAGCAACGGCCATTCGCGGCACTATGCTGTAGCCCAGGCCCGCAGCGACCATTTCCTTGATCGCCTCGATGCTGCCCAGTTCCATGACCGGTTTTACCCTGATCCCTGCCTGCAGGAACCATTCATTGATCAGCAGACGCGTGCTGCTGCCTGCTTCGAATACGACCAGCGGCTGTGTGCTGAGGCGCTCCGGAGTCATGTGTGCCGGCATCGGTCGCTGGCTGCTGGCGAAAATCGCGACGAATTCATCCTCAAGCAGCGGCGTGACGTGCAGGCTGCGACCGGAGGCGGGCAGGGTGACCAGCGCCAGATCCAGCAGGTTTTCTTCGACCGCCTTGAGGATACCCTCGGTGTTGCCGGTACTGACGCGCACATCCAGTTCGGGGAAGCGCCGACGTAGCGCCTGCAACATGGGCGGCAGCAGATGGATGCAGGCTGTCGCGCCGGTGCCGATGGCGACTTTCCCGGCAATGCCGCTGGCATGGCTGGACAACTCCTGCAGGGCGTCTTCGACCACGGCATCAATGCGCGCGATATGCTCCAGCAGTACATTGCCAGCGGAGGTGGGTTTGAGGCGTTTGCCGACCCGTTCGATCAGTTGCAGCTTCAGTTGTTCTTCCAGCTGTCGCACGTGCAGGCTGACTGCTGGCTGGGTCAGGTGCAAACGCTCTGCCGCCGCGGAAAAACTGCCATGGGCGATGACCAGCGAAAACGTGTGCAGGTGATTGAGGTTCAGCCGACGCATGACAAAGTATTTCTTATACTGTGGATGACAAATCATAGCTTTTTTAATGCTGTGGCGGGCGGCATCATTATGGCCTTCACAGACATTCGTACAGAGCCTGGACATGACTTCAACCTTTGACCTGCGTGACGCCCGCGACGATGACATGCCCGCCGTGCAGGCGATTTACGCTGACCACGTGCTGCACGGGATTTCCAGCTTCGAGCTGGAGCCGCCCGATCTGGCCGAATTGCTGCAGCGTCGTCGCATGGTCCTCGCCAAAGGCTTGCCGTATTTGGTCGCCGAGCGCGCCGGAGAAATTGTCGGCTATGGCTATGTCACGCCGTATCGACCTCGCCCAGGCTACCGCTTTACCGTGGAGGATTCGGTGTACGTGCGCGACGGACTTGGCGGTCAGGGGATCGGCCAGGCGCTGTTGAGCGCCTTGGTGCAGCACTGTGAAGCGGGCGGCTGGCGGCAGATGATTGCGGTTATCGGCAATAGCCAGAATATCGCTTCGTTGCGCCTGCATGAGCGTCTTGGCTTTCGCCGGGTCGGCGTGTTCGAATCGGTCGGTTTCAAGCATGGCCGTTGGGTAGACACGGTACTGATGCAGCGCATGCTGGGCGAGGGCTGGGCCAGTGTTCCGGTGGAGCGCACCTGACCCTGCCATGGCTCTGCTGTACAAAATTAAATTGTCGAACAATCTGGCTCAATAGCGTTGCCAGCGCTTGCCTGAATCGTTAGGGTACGCGGCTGTTCAAGAAGGAGCCTGATATGACTCGGCATGACCCCACGGAAACGGGCACGGCAGTCACTCGACAGCGACGCGCGCCAAAGGGCGAGAAGCGCCGCGAAGAACTGCTCGATGCGGCCCTGCAAGTGTTTTCCCTTGAAGGCTACACCGGCGCTTCAGTGGCCAAGGTGGCAGCCATCGTCGGTATTTCCGTCGCCGGACTGCTGCACCATTTTCCGAGCAAGATCTCGCTGCTGATGGGCGTGTTGGAGCGACGCGATGAGGTCAACGGCCGAATTGCTGCTGAAGTCCGCACCGATAACACCCTGACCGGTCTGCTCGGCGGCTTGCGCGCGATCAACCGCTCCAACGCTACGGCGCCCGGCGTGGTACGTGCGTTTTCGATCCTCAATGCGGAAAGTCTGCTGGAAAACCAGCCTGCCTTTGAATGGTTCCAGACGCGCTACAAGCGCATTCACGCGCACTTGCTGGGACAGTTTTCGGCCTTGGTGGAACGCGGGGAGGTACGTGCGGATGTGGATCTGGACAAGATCATCCGGCAGATTCTGGCGATGATGGATGGTTTGCAGATTCAGTGGTTACGCTTTCCCGATCAGGTGGACCTGGTCGAGTGTTTCGATACCTACATTGCGCAGGTCGATGCAGCGGTAAGGGCTCGTCCCTGAGCCTTTATTTGTCCGTTTACCCTTCAGTCAGCTAACGCTTACTCGACGGTCTGCTTGAATACACCGCCGGTCTTGACCGGTGGTTTCTCGACCAGAACCGAGTTCAGAGCGGAGCGTGGCAGCGGGTTGCTGGTGGTGGTCGACAGTTCCTGACGGAACGAGTTGACCAGCTTGGCGTTCAGGCGGATGTCCTGCGACGACGAACCGAGCGAGATGTTGAAGGTGTCGGCATCGACCACCCACTGCTTGCTCTTCTCGTCAAAGTAGGCCAGCGAGCGGTCATTCAACTCGATGGTCACACGCTTGCTTTCACCCGGCTTGAGGAACACCTTCTTGTAGCCTTTGAGTTCCTTGATCGGACGCTCGACTTTCGGGTTCTGCTGGCCAACGTACAGCTGAGCGACTTCCGAACCACCGACCTTGCCGGTGTTGCTCAGGTCGAAGGACACCTTGATCGGCGTATTGCCGACCGCGACACCTGGCGTGACCTTGATGTTGCTGTAGCCGAACGTGGTGTACGACAGACCGTAGCCGAACGGGTAGAGCGGCTTGATGCCTTTCTTCTCGTATCCGCGATAACCCAGCAGCAGGTCATCCTTGTAATCCATTTCGGTCAGAGTGTTCTGATTGTCGAATTTCGGGAAGGAAGCGTAAGCCGGGTTGTCTTCGATGTTGCGTTCGATACTGATCGGCAACTTGCCCGACGGGTTGACCTTGCCGAACAGGATCTCGGCCAGGGCCTGACCACCGTTCTGACCTGGGTAGAAAGCGTGCAGCGCTGCTGGAACCTGTTCGATCCAGTCGCTCATCTTCAGACCCGTACCGCCATACATGGTCACCACGGTATTGGGGTTGACCTTGGCGATGTTCTGGATCAGCTCGTTCTGGAACTCAGGCAGATCGAAGCTGTGGTCGAAACCTTCACCTTCGTATTCGTTGCTGTTACCCACGGCAACCACGACGGCGTCATAACCGGACAGGTCCTGAGGAGCGTTCAGCGAAGCGGAGCTCAACTGCACACCTACCAGGCCGCCCATGGTCGACAGGTAGCCGGCACGACGCGAGTACTCGAGCTTCACGTCGTAAGACTGGCCTGCTTCCAGATTGATCTTGGCGAACTCTGGAATGGTTGGCGGAATGCTGTTGCCCGGAAGCGGCTTGCCGTCACCGTTGTCGATGATTTTCTTGCCGTTGACCCACAGACGCACGGCGCCGTCGGCACGCACCTTGAACACCTGCTCGCCGCTCTGGGTCGGGGTGACCTTGCCGGTGTAGCGAATCGATGTCGACGATGTATCGCCGTTCAGTTCGCCAGCAGTCGAACCTTTGCTGGTGTACGGATCGGACGTCGACGTGTTGCTTTCGAACGGCAGGTTTTTGTCGTTGGCCCAGTCCAGGTCAACATGCTTCTCGGTGCGGGTGACCGCTGCATCACCAGACCAGTTGGTGTTGCTGAAGTACTCGACCTTCATGCCCTGAACTTCATTGCCCGTTGCGTCGGTGGTGGTCCAGGCACTGGTGCTTGGGTCCAGCGACAGGCCTTCGATGAAGTCGACCTTGGCGTTAGGCGCGATTTGTTGCAGGCCGCTCAATTCGCTGACGTAATGGCTGGCCATAACGTTGGCGCTGCCGAAACCGGTCGGTGGCGAGTACTTGGCCAGGGTGCCGACTACGGCGATTTTCTTGACTTTCTGCTTGTCCAGCGGCAGCAGATTGTCCTGGTTTTTCAGCAGGACGATACCTTCACGCGCAGCGTTCAGAGCAACCTTGTTGCTGGTCGAGCTGTTCATGTTGTGCGTGGTCAGCGGCGTCTTGCTGTCGAACTTGTACAGGTAGATCTGCTTGAGGATGCGGCGGACCTTGTCGTCGATGGTCGCAGCGCTCAGGTCGCCGGCGTCCAGATGCGGCTTCAGCACGGAGCTGTTCATCTGGTAGCCCATCATGTCCAGATCGGTACCGGCGCGGGCAGCGTTGAAACCGTGAACGACAGCGTTGTAGTCGCTCTGTACGAAGCCTTTGAAGCCCCATTCCTTCTTCAGGATCTGGGCGATCAGGTGGTCGCTTTCGCAGGCGAAATCACCGTTCACCTTCTGGAAGGCACACATCATCATCGCCACATTGCCGTTTTTCGACGACGATTCGAACGCAGGCAGCGACATTTCGCGCAGAACGCGCTCTGGCATTGTCTGGTTCAGATTGAAGCGGTTGCTTTCCTGATCGTTGGCCGCGTAGTGCTTGGCGTTGGCCCATACACCACGAGACTGGATACCGTTGATGACGCCTGGTGCCAGGCTGGCGCCGAGGAACGGGTCTTCACCGGAGAGGTATTCGAACGCACGGCCGCCGTACGGCATGCGATACAAATTGACGCCGGGACCAGTGATGAACTGGTAGCCGCCGACGGCAGTGTCATAACCCAGCGCGCGGCCGAGGTCGATGGCACGACGCGGGTTGAAGGTGGCGGCCAGGTTAGGACCGGACGGGTAAACAACACCCTGATCGTTACCTTCGCTGGTGTAGCGCACGCCGACACCGCCGTCAGCGCCGTGGATCTGCGGAATGCCGTAGTTGGTCAGCGGCTTGACGTCCCAGCCGCCGGTGCCGCCGATGTAGGCCAGCTTTTCTTCCATGGTCATTTTGGCCAGGGTTTTCTGTGCGGCTTTTTCGGCGCGATCTTCACGCCCTTGTTGCACGGTAGGGTCAGCGGCGTGCACCTGGGATACTGCCAATGCCAGCAAGGCCAGCGCCGAGTGCGCGCCTATCATCTTTCGCTTGTTCATATTGCTCTCCAACTGCGTTTCAAATAACTGTCTGCCTGCGCAAGTGCGCAGGATCATTGCGTTCTTATTTACCGCTTTCCGCCAACTTTTTCTTTCGGCAACAGTTTCCCGTCGTCGCGTTTATTCCCTGTTGTCAGGGCGCGAGTTAGGACTCCTTAGTTGCCGTATTAGTTTTGTTTGGCGTTTCTTTTTTACTTGTGGTGCGCTACTAAAGTGACATCACGTAGTGGCGTTTTGAATCTACAAAACGGTACAATTAAGTCTAAAACAAGGCATAAATGTCAAATAAAAGCGTATTTTTCTTCGATTTCGTATTTTTTCTTTACAAATGAGGAACTCTTGTTAAACCTACTGGTCGATGGGTTTAAGATTTTTCAGGACGAAGAAAGACAGCTCGCAAGTTGCGACGTTTGCTGTGCGCTAGTTCTTGCCCGGTTTCTACAACTGCCCCGCTTTTTTTGCGGGGCTCTTTTTGTTTTTCGAGGAGTTAATACGATGAAGTTTTCCATGATGAGTGCCGGTGTGGTGTTGGGTCTTGCCCTGAGTGGTGCGGTCTTTGCTGACGACGCGACAGACGCAGACGCGACTTCCGGTGCCAGCGACGAGACCGTGATGACCCAGACCCAGGACGCCAAGGCAGCGCAGAAGGCGCAAAACCAGAAGACCGAAACGACAAAAGGTGGTCGCCCGCAGAACGCAACCACTCAAAAGCAGTCAAACTGATCGTTTGAAGCCTTTGAGCGCAGCACTCTCCAGTCGGAGAGTGCTGTAATATGTCCCTCCGAAGTAGCAAAATGCCCTCATTCATGCCGTCAGCTCCCGTCGATGTTTCCAGTCTGCTCATTCCGGATGCCCAGCAGGTCTGTGCCTGGCTGATAGAAAATGCTGGTCTGAAAACGGCCGATCTGGAGCGCGCGCAACGTTTGCAGCAGGAGTCGGAAGGCACTGAGTTGCTCGGGCTGCTGACGCGTCTGGGCCTGGTTTCCGAATTCGAACTGGCCCGCGCGTGGGCGGCATTGCTGCAGGCGCCGTTGTTGCTCGCCGATGCCGTGCCGCCACTGTTGGATCCTCTGCCGCCGCTGACCGAACGCTTCATGCGCCACTATCAAGTCGTGCCAGTAGGCTGGAGCGATCAAGGCCTGCAAGTGCTCAGTGCCAACCCCGGCACGCTGTACCCGTTTCAGGCCATCGCCTATGCCTGCGAGGTGCCCGTGCGACTTTCCATCGGCCCGCGCAACGAAGTCGAGACCCTTATCGAACGCTACTACGGCCAGGGCCGCTCGGCGATGGGCACCTTGATCGAAAACCTGGATGAAGAGGGCGGCTCGCTGGAAGACATTGAGCACCTCAAGGACCTGGCTTCCGAAGCGCCGGTCATTCGTCTGGTCAATCTGATCCTGCAACGCGCGGTCGAACAGCGTGCGTCCGACATCCATATCGAGCCCTTCGAGAGCCAGTTGAAGGTGCGCTACCGCATCGACGGTGTCTTGCACGAAGCCGAAGCACCGCCGTCCAGTTCTTCGGCCGCGGTGATTTCCCGGGTGAAGATCATGGCGCGGCTGGACATCGCCGAGCGTCGTCTGCCGCAGGATGGCCGGATCATGCTGCGCATCCAGGGCAAGGAGCTGGACCTGCGGGTATCGACAGTGCCCACCAGCTTTGGCGAATCGGTGGTCATGCGTCTGTTGGACCGGCAGACCATCAACTTCGATTTCCCGAGCCTGGGTTTCGATGGCGAACGGCTGGACGAATTTCTCGACGTGCTGGAGCGTCCGCACGGCATTCTGCTGGTCACCGGGCCGACCGGTTCTGGCAAGACCACCACGCTGTACACCGCGCTGTCACGGCTCAATACGGCCGAGCGCAAGATCATCACCGTTGAGGATCCGGTCGAGTATCAGCTCGAAGGTATCAACCAGATTCAGGTCAAGCCATCCATCGGGCTGGATTTCGCCGGAGCGCTGCGCTCCATCGTGCGTCAGGACCCGGATGTCATCATGATCGGTGAGATGCGCGACCTGGAAACCTGCCGTATTGCCATCCAGTCCTCATTGACCGGTCACCTGGTGCTCTCGACCCTTCACACCAACAGCGCGGCGGCGAGTATTACCCGCTTGCTTGACATGGGCGTCGAAAGCTACCTGATCGCGTCCACGGTCAACGGGATTCTGGCTCAGCGCCTGGTCCGTCGCCTCGATCCTGCAACCCGGGAAGCCTTTGATGCGCCACCGGAGTTGATCGCTGAACACGGGCTGGAGCGCTTCACTGACGAGCGCCCCATCCGTCTGTATCGCCCGCGTGCCGATGCGCCCGGCGGTGGCTATCGCGGGCGCAGTGCAATCACTGAACTGCTGGTGATGAACGAAGAACTGCGCAGTCTTTTGATGCGCCACGCCGACGCTTCGACGCTGGAAGAGGCTGCCCGACGTGGCGGCTTGCGCACATTGCATGAAGAAGGTCTGCGTCAGGCCGTGGCCGGGGTGACTTCGCTGGAAGAAGTGCTGCGCGTCACCCGTGGTGAAGGCACATGAGTCTGTTCAAGTACCGAGCGCTGGATGCTCAGGGCGCGCCGCAGAATGGCACTCTGGAAGCCCGCGATCAGGATGCCGCCATTGCCGCGTTGCAGAAGCGTGGCCTGATGGTCTTGCAGGTCGATGCCGCCGGTATGGGCGGTTTGCGCCGTGCGCTGGGCAGCGGCTTGCTCAATGGCGCGGCGCTGGTCAGCTTCACCCAGCAGCTCGCTACGCTGCTCGGCGCGGGGCAGCCGTTGGAACGATCGCTTGGAATTTTGCTCAAACAGCCTGGACAACCGCAGACCAAGGCGTTGATCGAGCGCATTCGCGAACAGGTCAAGGCTGGCAAGCCGCTGTCCGTGGCGCTTGAGGAAGAGGGTAGCCAGTTTTCGCCCCTCTATATAAGCATGGTTCGCGCCGGTGAAGCCGGTGGCGCACTGGAAAGCACGCTGCGCCAGTTGAGCGATTACTTGGAGCGTAGCCAGTTGCTGCGTGGCGAAGTGATTAACGCGCTGATCTATCCGGCCTTTCTGGTGGTAGGCGTATTGGGTTCTCTGGCCCTGTTGCTGGCCTATGTCGTGCCGCAATTCGTACCGATCTTCAAGGATCTGGGCGTGCCGATTCCATTGATCACCGAGGTCATTCTCAACCTCGGACAGTTTTTGAGCGACTACGGGCTGGCTGTGCTGGCGGGCCTGATCGCATTGATCTGGGGCATGGCCATTCGCATGCGCGACCCGCAGCGTCGCGAGCGCCGTGACCGCCGATTGCTGGGCATTCGGGTGATCGGTCCTTTATTGCAACGCATCGAGGCAGCACGCCTGACTCGAACCCTCGGTACGCTTTTGACCAATGGCGTGGCGTTGTTGCAGGCGCTGGTGATCGCTCGCCAGGTCTGCACCAATCGTGCCCTGCAAGCGCAGGTCGAGCAGGCGGCCGAATCGGTCAAGGGTGGCGGCACGCTGGCCAGCGCGTTTGGCGCGCAGCCGTTGTTGCCGGATCTGGCGCTGCAAATGATCGAGGTCGGCGAACAGGCGGGCGAACTGGACACCATGCTGATGAAGGTCGCCGATGTGTTCGACGTCGAGGCCAAGCGCGGTATCGACCGCATGCTGGCCGCGCTCGTCCCGGCGCTGACGGTGGTGATGGCGGGCATGGTCGCGGTGATCATGCTGGCCATCATGCTGCCGCTGATGAGTCTGACCAGCAATATCTGAATTCATGAAAGAGGAAACCATTCCGATGACTTTTAGCCGTACACGTTTCAAACCCGCACGTCGACAGGGCGGTTTCACGTTGCTGGAAATGCTCGCCGTTATCGTATTGCTGGGCATCGTTGCGACCATCGTCGTACGTCAGGTGGGCGGCAACGTCGACAAGGGCAAATACGGCGCAGGCAAGGCTCAGTTGGCCAGCCTGGGCATGAAGATCGAAAGCTACGCGCTGGACGTTGGTTCGCCGCCCAAAACCTTGCAGCAATTGACTGAGAAACCGGGCAATGCGTCGAACTGGAACGGCCCTTATGCCAAGCCTTCGGACCTCAAGGACCCGTTCGGTCATGCATTCGGCTACCGCTTCCCGGGCCAGCACGGCAGCTTCGACCTGATCTTCTACGGCCAGGACGGTCAGCCGGGCGGCGAAGGCTACAGCGCCGACCTGGGCAACTGGGAGTAAAGCTCGGCATGAGAACGCCTGTCGCAAGCCGGGGTTTTACCCTCATGGAAATGCTGGTGGTGCTGGTGTTGATGAGCATCGCTGTCGGTCTGGTGGGTTTCGGTCTGCAACAGGGTTTGAGTACCGCCAGTGAACGGCGCGCGGTCGGTGACATGGTCGAAGCGCTGCGGGCAACCAGAGTGCGTGCAATTGTGACCGGTCAGCCGGCGCGCACCGAGTTCAACCTGCGCAAGGCGACCTTCAAGGCGCCGGGCAAGCGCGAGATGCACTGGCCGGAAAACCTGCGCGTGACCATGCAGACTGCGTCCGATCTTGGCTCCGCCGTGGAGTTCTATCCGGACGGCGGCTCCAGCGGTGGCAACGTGGTGGTCGCTGACGGCGACCGGCGCTGGCGTATTGATATTGGCTGGCTGACCGGCAGCGTCCAGGTCCGGACGCTTTAATGAAAACATCGCAGTCAGGGTTCACCCTGCTGGAAATGCTTGCTGCACTGACCGTCATGGCGGTGTGCAGCGGTGTTCTGCTGGTGGCGTTCGGGCAAAGCGCGCGCTCCTTGCAGCAGGTGTCGCGCAGTGACCGGCTGAGCCATGCGGCACGCACGATAATGGATCAGGAAAGCGCCGGTCCGCTGGAAAACGGTACGCGAAAGGGCGAACTCGCAGGCATCGACTGGACACTGGATATCCGTCAGTTGCCGGGCGCCAATGGTCAGGCGAGGATGTTTCGCCTCGACCTGATGCTCAGTGAACATCAGCGCAAGGCGCAGTTCAGCACGTTTAAATTACGCGGCGCTGTCAGCGGTGCGGGGTCATGATGCGTACCCAGCGTGGCTTCACGCTGCTGGAAGTGCTGCTGGTGATAAGCCTGCTCGGCGTGTTGCTGGTACTGGTTGCCGGGGCGTTGCTGGGCGCCAATCGTGCCGTGCTCAAGGCTGAGCGCTACACCGTTAACCTGGACGAGATCCGCGCCGCGCAAGCGTTTCTGCGTAGCTCGATCGCTCAGGCGCTGCCGTTGGACACGTCTGGTGAAGATGACGTCAACAGCGGTTTTTTTGAAGGCTCGGCGCAGCAGTTGCGGTTTGTCGCAACGCTGCCGGGCGAGCTAGGCGGCGGTATCCAGGTTCACAGTCTGGAGCTCAAGGGGCCGCAAGACCATCGGTCTTTGCAAGTGTCGTTCGCTCAGGTTCTGTCCAGTGCGAATGGCATTGCCCTCAAACCCTGGGGTGAGCCTCAGGTATTGCTGCAAAACGTCGAGTCGTTGACGTTCAGTTATCGCGGGCTGACGCCCAAGGGCAAGCCGACCGGCTGGATGGCCGAATGGCCCTGGCCGAATCGCTTGCCGGGCGCGGTGCGCATCGATATGCAGACCCATGGCGCGGTGAAATGGGTCTCTGAAGTGGTGGCCTTGCGTCTGGACCTGTCCGGCGGGGCGGGCGGCGAATGAATGTGACCGGCCAATCGCAGCGCGGTGTTGCGCTGCTGGTGGTGCTCTGGGTGCTGGCACTGCTGAGCCTGTTGCTCGGCGGGCTGGCCGGGTGGGTGCAATTGGAGAGCCGGCAGTCGCTCTGGTTACGGCAAAATACCCAGGCGCTGATGGCTGCCGAAGCTGGCATGAATATGGCTGTACAGGGCTTGCTCGATCCTGAACAGCGCAAACGCTGGATTGCCGACGGGCGTGTGGTCTCGTTACGGATGGATGACACGCAACTGTTGGTGAGCATCAGAAGCGAGCGGGGCAAGCTGGACCTCAACAGCGCACCGGTTGCTGATATATCGCGTCTGCTGCAGGCCTGTGGCGCGGCTAAGAATCAGGCCAGCGGTATCGCCCAGGTGCTGGAGTCGCAGCGCAATGGCGGTCAGTCACCGTTGCGGGTGGTAGAGGAAGTTCGCCAACTGCCGGGCATGAGCCAGGCGCTGTATGCCCGGTTGCTACCGGAAATAACATTATGGAGCGGTCTGGATCGGCCCGACCCGGCATTCGCTTCGGCGTTGCTGCGCCGGGCCTTGAACCTGCCGAACCAGAGCGCGGTCGGGGCCGATCCCGGTGAGGTACTGGCCATCGACACGCGCGCAGAACGACCGGGCGGTGTGACCGCCCTGTTACAGACCACTGTTTTATTGAGCCCATCGGAGGGAGGCGCACAGCCCTACAGGGTGTTGCGTTGGCAAGAATGAATTCATCAGTTTCTGCACGTCTGGCGCCTGTTTACGCGTTACGCGAACAGGTCGCCCGGCAGTGGCGTGGCAGTCCGGCGCAACACGCCTGGCAGTGGTGGGTGACGGAGCTTCGCGCCTGCCTGCCGCCGCGTGTGCGTCGATGGCTGGGCCGCGAGACCGTGGAGCAGACGCTTGTCTGGCCGTTGGTCGAGCCGCTGCCCGATGCATCGCCTCAGGTGCGGCGGGTGTTGCTGCTGCCGCCGTCGGCTGTGCTGTTGCAGACATTGCAACTTCCTGCGGCTGCGGCACGCAATCTGTCGACTGTGGTCGGCTACGAGCTTGACCGTTTCACGCCATTTGACGCTGGGCAGTTGTACTTCGTGGCCCGTCAGGACAGTCGCAGCGCCAGCTTTGTGCAGGTCACGCTGGTGGCAATACTGCGCGAGCGGCTGGACGCGATACTCCGTGAGTGCGCCGAGCGTGGGTTGCGTCCCGATGCTGTCGATGTGGGCACTGATGTGGGCGCTGACAACCTGACTACAGGGCAGCGCATGGGTGTCGATCTGCTGCCGATGCCGTTGCGCCCGCAACAGTCGCGCTCCGGCCATCGCTTGCAGCGCGGGCTGATCTGGCTATGTGCCGGCCTGCTGCTGAGCGCCATGTTGCTGTGGCTGAACGACCGCCAGAGCCTGCTCGATGACATGCAGGCCAGCGTCAAGGCGCAGAAGGCTCAGGTTGGCGAGGTCCAACAACTGCGCCAGCAATTGACCAACACTCTGGGCGCTGCCAACTACCTGTTGCGCCGCAAGGCTGCTCAACCGCCGCTTTCGGCGTTGCTCAGCGAGCTGACCGCCTGCCTGCCTTCGGACACCTGGATCGAGCACCTGGAAATCAGCGACAGTGCCGAGGTGGCCTTTTCAGGGCAGAGCGCCAAGGCCAGTGCGCTGATCGGCCGCGTCAAGGACTGCCGAAGTCTGGATAATGCGCAGTTTCAGGGGGTGATCCAGCCCGACACCAAAACCGGCAAGGATCAGTATTCCCTGCGCGCGCATTTGCACCAGAACCAGCAGCAGGAGAACGCCGATGCGCCGTCCACTGACAAGCCGTGAGCGGCGGGGCGCTGCCCTGATGATTCTGGCTCTGGTGTTGTGCCTGGCTTACTGGTTGCTGATAGACAGCTGGTTCGCCGGTCCACTGCGTGACATCAACGAACAGACCGACCAGCTGCGCGAACAGCAGCAGCGCTACGCTGGCCTTCTGCAGCAGGGTGGCTCGTTGCGCGAGCAACTGGAGCAGGCGCGTCGTGATCCTGCCAGCAGCACCAGCCTCCTGCCGGGCGAAGATCCCAGTGCCGTGGCCGCTGATCTGATGCAACGCATTGCCGACCTGATCAGCAGCCAGGCCAGCACCGGCGGTGGCTGCGAGTTGACCCAGCGCATGCCGATCACCCCGGAGCAGGACAGCGCCGAGCCGTATCGGCAGGTCAAGGTCAGCCTGACCCTGAACTGCGCCATCGAACCATTGACTGCGATCCTGCATGCGCTGGAGTATCAGCGCCCGTTTTTGTTTATTGATGAGATGAGTATGCGTCGCGACGCCAACGCTCCGGCCAGCGGTGCTGCCGGCAAACTGGTGGTGCACCTGCTGGTGCGTGGCTACCTGCAACCGGCCAGTGCCGGCGAGGGCGAGCAATGATCGGTTCACTGCGTCCGCTCGAGTGGGCACTGCTGGCTTTCGCCGCAGTCCTGGCAGCCTTGATCGCATTGGTTGTCAGCGGCGCCGCGCACTCACCGGACTGGCTGCCCGAGCAGGCACCGCGCGACCCGGTCGATCAGAGGGCGCAGGTCCACAGCGCGCCTTCGGCGACACTCGACAGCCTCGCCAATACCTGGAAAACCCCGCTGTTCAGTCCTGATCGCAGCCCTGACGTGGCCGTTCGCAAAGCCGATGCGCAGGCCACCAATCTGGCTGGCCTGACCCTGACCGGGGTAATCATGGACGGCTCGTTGCGCGTGGCATTGCTCAAGCAGGTCAGCGGTCCGGCATTGAAAGTCCGTCAGGGCGATCGCTTGCCCAACGGCTGGACGCTGGACCGTCTGGAGCCCACCCAGGCCACGTTCAAACTTGATGACCGCTCGCAGGTCCTGCGCCTGCCCGCGCTGCGTCTGCCGCCGCCGTCGAATACACCGCCGATTACCTTAACTAACGATTCCACCCTGTGATGGGTACCTTTTCTGGAGTTCCTGCCATCGCTACCTTGCGCACACCCTTGCTTTGCCTGGCCACCGCCGTCGCCCTTGGCGGCTGCGCGTCACAGTCAGACACACTCGATCCCGACAATGGCATGCTGCAGGAAGCGCTCCAGGGAACCGGTTCACAACGCCCGCCGGTGGACCCGCGCAGCGAAAGACCGCCCGTCGAGCCACCTTCCCAGCAGGCGACCAGCTCGCCGCAGCGGCAGATCATCAAAGGCAACCAGCGTTTCATCCGGCAGCCCGCCGCAGCTCCGGCAGCGCGTCAGGCCGAGACCGGTGACATCGTCTTCAACTTCACCAACCAGCCGATTCAGGCGGTGATCAACAGCATCATGGGCGATCTGCTGCACGAGAACTACAGCATTGCCCAAGGTGTTAAAGGCGATGTGAGCTTCTCGACGTCCAAGCCGGTCAACAAACAGCAGGCGCTGTCGATTCTCGAGACACTGCTGTCCTGGACCGACAACGCGATGATCAAGCAGGGCAACCGCTATGTGATTCTGCCGTCCAATCAGGCGGTGGCGGGCAAGCTGGTCCCGGAAATGCGCGTCGCGCAACCTTCGGCAGGCATGTCGGCGCGGCTGTTTCCGCTGCGCTACATCTCGGCGACGGAAATGCAGAAGCTGCTCAAGCCGTTCGCCCGGGAAAACGCTTTCCTGCTGGTCGATCCGGCGCGCAACGTGCTCAGCCTGGCGGGTACGCCGGAAGAGCTGGCCAACTATCAGGACACCATCGACACCTTCGATGTGGACTGGCTCAAAGGCATGTCGGTCGGTGTTTTCGGCCTGCAACGCGCCTCGGTCGGCGAGCTGATGCCCGAGCTGCAGAAAATGTTCGGCCCGGAAAGCGGTATGCCGCTGGCGGGCATGGTGCGTTTCCTGCCGATCGAGCGGACCAACTCGGTGGTGGCGATTTCCTCGCAGCCTGAATACCTGCACGAGGTCGGCGAGTGGATTCACACCATCGATGAAGGTGGTGGTAACGAGCCGCAGATGTACGTGTATGACGTGCGCAACATGAAGGCCACTGATCTGGCCAAATACCTGCGGCAGATCTACGGTACGGGTGCCATCAAGGAAGACGCTGCGGCCAAGGTTGCACCGGGCCTGCGCACCACCACCTTGTCATCGCTCAACTCCAGTGGCGGCAGCGGTGTCGGCGGCATGAGCAGCTCCAACGGCCTGGGCAGCACTGGCAGCGGCCTGAGCAATGGCGGAGGTTTTGGCAACAGTCAGGGCATGAACAACAGCCAGACCAATAGCGACAGCGAATCGGAAGGCGACGATCAGAGCGGCGGCGATTCGGATTCGGCCAGTCAGGACGGCAGCGGGTCTGGCGGCAACAACAAGTCTCTGGACGCCAGCACGCGCATCACTGCGCAGAAGAGCAGCAACCAGTTGCTGGTGCGCACCCGTCCGGCGCAGTGGAAGGAGATCGAGTCGGCCATCAAACGCCTCGATAATCCGCCGCTGCAAGTGCAGATCGAAACGCGCATTCTGGAAGTTCAGCTCACGGGCGAGCTGGACATGGGTGTGCAGTGGTACCTGGGGCGTCTGGCGGGCAACTCGGGTACGACCGGCAACGTGACCAACACTTCAGGCAGTCAGGGGGCGATTGGTACTGGCGGGGCTGCGCTGGCCTCCACTGACGCGTTCTTCTATTCCTTCGTCAGCAACAACCTGCAAGTCGCCTTGCGGGCGCTGGAAACCAATGGCCGCACCCAGGTTCTGTCGGCACCTTCGCTGGTGGTGATGAACAACCAGCAGGCGCAGATTCAGGTCGGCGACAACATCCCGATCAGCCAGACCTCGATCAACACCAACACCTCCACCGACACCACATTGAGCAGCGTCGAATATGTGCAGACCGGTGTGATTCTCGATGTCGTGCCACGCATCAATCCGGGCGGCCTGGTGTACATGGACATTCAGCAGCAGGTCAGCAGTGCCGACACCAATGCCAACAACAACGATGCCAACGGCAATCCGCGTATTTCCACCCGTTCGGTGGCCACGCAAGTGGCCGCGCAGAGTGGTCAGACCGTGCTGCTGGGCGGTTTGATCAAACAGGATAACGCCGAGTCGGTCAGCGCCGTACCTTATCTGGGACGCATCCCGGGTTTGAGATGGCTGTTCGGCAACACCAGCAAGTCCAAGGACCGTACCGAACTGATCGTGCTGATCACGCCGCGAGTCATCACCAGCAGCAGCCAGGCACGTCAGGTGACGGATGATTACCGTCAGCAGATGCAGTTGATCAAGCCGGAAGTTTCGCGGACCAGCATGCAGAACTGACGCTGTGCTGGCTTCCGCCACCACGCCCACTCACGACGCTGCCCGTTGGCAGCGTCAAACAGAGGTCATGAACATGCTGAAATTCTTCGCTGCCTTGCTGTTCGCCTTTACCGCAATGGCACAGGCGCAGGACACCTTGCACACCGATCTGCCACTGGATTACCTGGCGCAGACCAATGTCGACAAGCCTGACCAGCCGCTGGTGATTTTCATCCATGGTTACGGCAGCAATGCGGCCGATCTGTTCGGGCTCAAGGAAGAGCTTCCGGCCGACTACAACTACGTGTCGGTACAGGCGCCGATGGAGTTGCGCGCTGACAGCTACAAATGGTTCACCCAGAAGCCCGGCGTCGCGGATTACGACGGTTTGACTGAAGACCTGAAAAGCAGCGGTACCCGGTTGGCTGCGTTCATCGGCAAAGCCACTGAGAAGTTTCATACCCAGCCAGGCAAGGTCTTCCTGATCGGTTTCAGCCAGGGCGCAATGATGAGTTATGAAGTCGCCCTGCGACAGCCAAAACTGGTCGGCGGTTTTGCAGCATTGAGCGGGCGGCTGCTGCCGGTCGTGAAGTCCGAGGTCAAAGCCTCCGAAGACCTCAAGGCTCTGAGCGTATTCATCGGCCACGGCACGCAGGATCGCCAGGTGGCCTATGCCAGCGCACCGCAAGCCGAAGCGACGTTGAAATCGCTCGGTCTGACGCCGCAGTTGCATGCCTATGAAGGCATGGGGCACAGCATCAACGAGGCTGAAGTGATGGATCTAGCGGCTTGGTTGAAACAGTCAAACCGCCAGTGAATACGTGCGTCGTCCGAGGGGGGGCGACGCGAGATCCTCGGTTACCTAGTTGACCTTGACCTCTTTGAACTTGAGCACGTTTTCCTTGCTCTCGCGGTCGCGAAAGGTCAGTTTCAAGGCCGGTGATTTCTTCAGTCGACCCTTGGTCGCCTCAAATATCAACGTGACTCTGGTTGGCACGTTACGGATCAGCTGGAAGCTGTCCCAGCGATCATACTTCGCATCGCCAACATGCATTTGTGTCAGGCCCAGCGCGCCACCGGTTTCTTCAAACAGGCTGACAGGGTTCAGAAAGCGAAAGTCGCGATCGGCGCTTTTATTGATCAGCTCAAGCGTGCAGGTAGGCGACTGACCATTCTGATCACAGTCGAGCAGCTCAATACTCAGATTGTCGACGGTCTCGGACCGCTTGCCGAACATGTTGGCGTTGTCATTCTCGGTAAACAGTTTCTGACTGCGGGCGAACTCCACCGAAGGCTTTGCGTATTCGCCGCCCAGCTTGAAGAACACCGCGCAGAGAAACAGTGACAGCGCCATCCACACGCCAAGCTTCAGTAACGAGGGGAGCTTTCTGGCGAGGATGGCGATACCCAGCCCGCTGAACAGCATGACTGTGCTGACAATGATGATCAGTGTCTTCCAGTTGATGAAGTCGACACTGAGGCCAAGAATGGTCGGGTCCGGAAACAGGTAGGTGAAGATGCTCCAGATGACCCCGATCATCCAGACTATGCCTGCCGATATTTTGACCAGAATCGCGGAAATTTTGCTTGTTCGTGGTGCTGCGTCCATTGCTGTTTTTGCCTTGTTCGGGTTGCGCGAATGCATGCCGATACGCTTGAGCAGCGGTATCGACGGGTGGGAGCCTTGGGATGAGGCGTGTGTACAATCCGTGTTCAATCGCGCAGATCCAGAGGTGCCGGATACGCGAGCCTTTAGGTGCGAGAGAGATCCAGAAGGGCGATGGGCTATGCCATCGCCGCGGCATTATCCTGCAATTCGGTTACAAAGTGCAGGGTTTACACATTCTGCCTGGATCGATCCCTGAGCAGCGCGAGCAATGCAATCAGTGGCAGTGCCGTGCCGGCGATCAGCACCCAGCTCCAGCCACCGTGATCAAACAGCGGGCTGGCGACTGCCGAGCCAATGGCGCCACCGATAAAAATACTGGTCATGTACAGCGCGTTGAGCCGGCTGCGGCTGGCGGCATCCAGCGCGTAGACCGTGCGCTGACCCAGGACCATGCTGGTCTGTACGCAGAAATCCAGCACTACGCCCGTTATGGCCAGGCCAATCACGCTGTACGCGGGATGAACCAGGCCTGGAAGAAAGCTCAGCGCGCCGAACAGCAGCGCGCCCAGTGAGGCGATGCGGGTGTAGCCAGCGTCTGCCAGACGGCCGCTGATCGGTGCCGCAATGGCACCGATCGCGCCGATCAGGGCAAAAATCGCGATCTGGCTTTGTGACAGCCCGTGATTGCGCGACAGCTCCAGCGGCACGGCGGTCCAGAACAGGCTGAAAGTCGCGAACATGCAGGCCTGATAAAAGGCACGCTGGCGCAGCACCGGTTGGGTACGAAGAAGAGTCCATAGCGAGAACAGCAATTGTCCGTAGGACGCACGATGATCCGGAAGGCGTTTTGGCATGGTGGTCGCCAGTACCACGCTGATGCCGATCATCACCACGGCCGCCGAGCCGAACACCGCCCGCCAGCCGAAATGGTCAGCCACCAAACTGGCAATCGGCCGCGCCAACAGAATCCCCAACAGCAGTCCGCCCATGATCCCGCCAACGACCCTCCCGCGCGACTCCTCCGGAGCCAGATGCGCCGCCAGCGGAATGAGCATCTGCACCGACACCGAACTGAAGCCCACCAGCAGCGAAACCAGCAAAAACACATTCGGCTGCTCGGCGAAAGCGGCACCCAGCAGGCTGAGAATCGAGACGACAGTCGTTACCAGCATCAGCCTGCGGTTCTCCAGCAAATCACCCAGCGGCACCAGAAAAAACAGCCCCAGTGCGTAACCGATCTGCGTCAACGAAACGATCAGACTGGCCGCTGTGCTCGACAGCCCGATGTCCGGGGCAATCAGCTCGATAATCGGCTGGGCGTAGTAGATGTTGGCGACAATTGCGCCGCAGCAGAAGGCAAACAGCATGACCATGGCCGGTGTCATGGTCACAGCGTTATGCGCGGATTGGGACGAGTGGGGCATGAAAATCTCGCTTGAGCAGGGACTGTCAGACACTGGAAACGTGTCTGTCAGACGGTTTTTGATCGATGCGGCGCAGGCTAACGGTTTTGTCGGCCATTAAGTAGGTGCGGCGAGTTGATACAGGATATTTCCGGGAATGATGATTTCATGTGAGTCGTTTCATGGCGAGGCCTTCACGGAGCGTGCAGGAGTGCCATAATGCCGACCGTCATTGTGTTCTGGATCAATCCCCTCAGGGACCTTAATGGAAATCAAAAGCTTCAGGCTCGTTAACGTGGGGCGTTTCAGTGATCTGGAAGTCGCTCTGGCACCTACCGAAAAGCATACGTCGAAGGTGACGGTGCTGGTCGGGAACAATGGGGCGGGGAAGACTACGTTGCTCAAGTCTGTCGCCACATCGTTGAGCTGGTTGGTAGCGAGAGTGAGAACGCCGAAAGGTGCTGGAATCAGGATCGACGAGGATACGATCCAGAACGGCACGGCGACTTCTTCAATTCGTATTGACGCTTACGATGATCAGATTATCGACTCACTTATTTGTGGACCTGATTTTTACTGGGAGATTGCTGGAACCCTCAAGGGGCGCAAAGCTACCTCGTCTACTGTGTTGGGCGAGCTGAGTATACTGGCAGAGGGATACCGCTCATTGTTGACGGCCAAGAGTGATGCATCTCTTCCTCTTCTAGCCTTTTATCCAGTGGAGCGTTCTGTCATTGAGATACCGCTCAAAGTCCATGCCAGACACACGTTCGATCAACTGGACGGCTACGACAACGCCCTGGGTCGGGGCGTAGATTTTCGCCGTTTTTTTGAGTGGTTCCGGGAGCGTGAAGACAGCGAGAATGAAACGGGTATCTCGACAGCGCTGCTTAATGAGCTGTCTCAAAAAATAGCACCCGGCACGCCAGTGTGGGAGTTGCTTGCCAAAGAGCATGCCTCGTCGCGTGACCGTCAGCTGACCGCGGTCAGAACTGCGATTGAAGCGTTCATGCCTGGCTTTACAAAGCTGCGTGTCAAGCGTAAGCCGCGCTTGCATATGGCTATTGATAAAGACGGCAAGACGCTAAACGTATCCCAGCTGTCCCAAGGCGAAAAATCGATGATGGCGCTCGTCGGCGACATCGCCAGACGCCTCGCCATGATGAACCCCGCGCTGGAAAACCCATTACACGGCAATGGCATCGTTCTGATCGACGAAGTTGACCTGCACCTGCACCCCAAATGGCAGTGCAGCCTTATTGCCCAGCTCACTGCGACATTCCCCAATTGCCAGTTTCTCCTGACCACCCATTCGCCGCTGGTTATCAGCGATAGCAAGGATGTGCTGGTGTACGTCATGGACGATGGTGAGTTACGCGAGCAGGACAGTCTTTATGGCCTTGATGCCAATCAGGTTCTGTCGAGTGTTATGGACACCGATATTCGAAATGAGGCAGTTCAGAACTGTCTGGACGAGATGCAGCACTTCGTGATGAGAGGGGAGCTTGATGAGGCTCGTACTCTCTACGGAGTGCTGGCCGACCAGTTGCCCGCAGATCACATTGAACTGGCCAGAGCTTCGTTACTGATTCGCAAGCTGGAAATACGTCGTGAGAAAAATTGAAAAGGGAATTCTCGCGTTGCTGGAGAAGTGGAAGCGCGCGAACAAGGGAAAGAAATACGCGGACCTCGTGGGGCACGACGATCTCAAGGATGCCATTCGTCATGCCTGTGTTACTGAGCAGCATGGTTTGTGCGCCTATTGCTGTTGCAGAATCACCGTCGAGAAGGGCAGTGCCTGCAATGAACATGTCGAAGCACAATATCTTGCGCCGCACCGCACGCTGGACTTCAACAATATTGTTGCGAGCTGCACCAAGGCCGGACGGTGTGACGATGCCCATGGTCGTCAGCCTCTACCGCTTACACCGTTGATGATCGAATGTGAAAGCGAGCTGCAGTTTGAGCTTTCGGGTCTGGTGGCAGGCGTAACGCCTCGGGCATGCGTCAGTATCAAGACACTTAATCTGGGTGATACTCAAGCCTCGAACCGAGGCCTTGTCGGTGAGCGCAAGAGGATGATTGATGCGCTGTTGTTCTCCTGCAGCATGAATCCTGGCGAACTGTTGGCTGAAGAAGATGATGTTCTTGACCTGTTAAAGGATGAACTCCTTGAATCAGACGCTCAGCGTTTGCTTCAGGCCTTCTCTCCAGTGCTGGTCAATGTGATTCGTAGCATCCAGGCCGCTCGCCATTCCTGAATCAGCTCTTCAGGCGCGATTCATACCTCGATAGGCGGCTGACTGCCGGTTCTTGACGCCTTACGGCATCGCCTCAATAATCAATCTGTTCAAAAATTCATATAGATGACTGGATGAATAAAATAATGAACAAGCTTTCCAGCGACGAACGTCTACCACTTTACCAACGCCTGCGCGACAGCCTGGCGGAGCAGATTGCCAATAATCGCTGGCGTCCGGGTGAGGCGATTCCTACCGAAGCGGCGTTGTCTGCAGAGTATGGCCTGTCCACCGGTACGGTACGCAAGGCCATTGATCTGCTGGTCAGCGACAACATTCTGGAGCGCCAGCAGGGGCGTGGCACGTTCATTCGTCGTGCGCAGTTTCAGTCTTCGCTGTTTCGTTTTTTCCGTTTTCAAACCGAAGCGGGTGAACGCCGGGTGCCGGAAAGCCGGATTTTGTCCGTCGAGCCTGTGGACGCGCCTTCGTCGGTCGCTCAGGCGCTGGGGATGGGCGCAGGTGCGCCGGTGATTCGTATGGTCCGCTTGCGGTTGCTGGATGGCCAGCCGGTGCTGGCCGAAGAGATCTGGCTGCCACGTGCGCGGTTTCAGGCATTGCTGGAGCTTGACCTCGATACGCAGGGGCCATTGCTTTATCCGATCTACGAAGACGTCTGCGGTCAGGTGGTCGCCTGTGCGCAAGAAAGCCTGACGGCCGAGACGGTCAACGACGTATACGGCCGGTTGCTGCAGATTCCGGTCGGCAGTGCGGTGGTGGTCATCGAACGCCTGGCGCGCAACTACGCCGGTGAGCCTCTGGAGTGGCGCCGCTCGCGGGGGCACGCCAGCCATTTCCGCTACAGCGTGGAAATTCGCTGACAGCGCTGCAGTCTGCCCGAGCCGTTCAACGTCTTTAAGGATAAAAGCCATGTTCAACTGGTATCGCGACGTCACCCCCAAAGAACGCAAGACTTTCTGGGCCTGTTTTGGCGGCTGGTCGCTGGACGCGCTGGAAGTGCAGATGTTCGGTCTGGCCATTCCGGCCCTGATTGCTGCGTTTGCCCTGACCAAGGGCGATGCAGGGCTGATCAGCGCGGTAACACTGGTGACGTCAGCGTTGGGAGGTTGGGTGGGCGGGACGCTGTCCGACCGCTATGGCCGGGTGCGCACGCTGCAGTGGATGATCCTGTGGTTTTCGTTCTTTACCTTTTTGTCTGCGTTCGTGACCGGTTTCAACCAGTTGCTGATCGTCAAGGCACTGCAGGGCTTTGGCATCGGTGGTGAGTGGGCGGCAGGCGCAGTGCTGATGGCCGAGACCATCCAGTCCCGCTACCGCGGCAAGGTCATGGCCACTGTGCAAAGTGCGTGGGCCGTAGGCTGGGGCCTGGCGGTGGTGCTGTTCACCCTGATTTATTCGTTTGTACCGGAGGATATTGCCTGGCGGGTGATGTTCTTTGTCGGCCTGCTGCCGGCCCTGATGATCATCTGGGTGCGACGCAACGTCGAAGAACCGGACAGCTTCCAGCGCATGCAGAAAAGCGCAGCGCCGAAGGGCAATTTCTTCAAGTCGATGGCCGGGATTTTTCGCCCCGAGCTGCTGCGCGTTACCTTGCTCGGCGGTTTGTTGGGGCTTGGTGCGCATGGCGGTTATCACGCGGTCATGACCTGGTTGCCGACCTTTCTCAAAACCGAGCGCAACCTCTCTGTGCTCAGTTCCGGCGGCTATCTGGCGGTCATTATCGTTGCGTTCTGGTGCGGTTGCGTGTGCAGCGGTCTGTTGATCGACCGGATTGGTCGACGCAAGAACATCATACTGTTCGCCTTGTGCTGCGTAGTCACCGTGCAGTGCTACCTGATGCTGCCGTTGAGCAACACGCAGATGCTGTTTCTCGGCTTTCCGCTGGGTTTCTTCGCCGCAGGCATTCCGGCCAGCCTCGGTTCGTTTTTCAACGAGCTGTACCCGGCAGAGGTGCGGGGTGCCGGGGTGGGCTTCTGCTACAACTTCGGGCGCGTGCTGTCGGCGGTGTTTCCGTTTCTGGTGGGACATATGAGCCAGTCAATGTCGCTCGGCAGCGCCATCGGAATCGACGCGGGCATTGCTTACGGCGTGGCAATGATCGCCGCTTTCTGTCTGCCGGAAACCCGTGGGCGCAACCTTGAGGCCATGCCGCCGATTGCCGAGCCACTGGACAAGGATGCAGCGCAGCAGGCTTGAAAATCCTTTCATTCGCGGTGTTGCGGCGCCGCATTGACTTTTTGTAGACGATCCCATGACTGATTCCTGTACCACGCCCATACTGGGCATTGATGCCCACGCGCACGTCTTCAGCAAGGATTTGAGCCTGGCGCCAGGACGACGTTACAGCCCGGATTATGACGCAACGGTGCACGCCTATCTGGCCAACCTGAGCGAACACGGCCTGAGCCACGGCGTATTGGTCCAGCCCAGTTTTCTGGGCACTGACAACCGGTTTCTGCTCGACGCCCTGGCGCAGGCTCCTGGCCGGTTGCGCGGCGTGGCGGTGGTTGACACGGACATCAGTCGCGGTGCGTTACAGCGTATGTCCGGGCTGGGCATTGTCGGCATCCGCCTGAACCTGATCGGCAAGCCGCTGCCAGACTTCGCCGCGCCGGAATGGAAGACGCTGTTCAAGCACATCTGGACGCTCGGCTGGCATGTCGAACTGCACCGCGAGGTCGCTGACCTGCCGGCGCTGATCCGGCAGTTGCTGCCGTTTGGCTGCAAGCTGGTGATTGATCATTTCGGGCGGCCCGATGCGCGTCTTGGCGTTGACGATCCGGCGTTCCAGGCCTTGCTGGAATTGGGCCTGAGCGGGCAGCTGTGGATGAAGATTTCGGCAATCTATCGTTTGGGCGGCAGTGTCGAGCAGAACGCGACGTTTGCTCGCGCTGCATGGCCTTTGCTGCTGCAAAGCTTTGGGCCGCGCCGACTGGTATGGGGCAGCGACTGGCCGCACACCCAGCATGAGCACGCGGTCAGCTACACCGGTGTGGTCGAGCAGTTCCGCGCGCTCGAATGCCCTGACCCGCTCAAGCGCATTATGTTGGTCGAGGCCCCGCAGGCACTGTTCGATTTCCTGCCGGTGGAAATCTGACCTGCTAAACGACATGTGGCCTGATCCGATAGCTGACCATATACAGCGCCGGGAGGAAAAACAGGGTCAGCAGGGTGGCGATGGCGATGCCGCCGATCATGGCGATGGCCATCGGCCCCCAGAACACTTCGCGGGCAATCGGGATCATGCCCAGGCTCGCGGCCGCTGCGGTCAGCATAATCGGTCGGCAGCGATGTTCGGTGGCCTTGACCACCGATGTCCAGGCGCTTTCCCCTGCGGCGATGAATTCATCGATCTGCGTGACCAGAATCACCGAGTTGCGGATGATGATGCCGATCAGCGCCAGCACGCCCAGAATTGCCACGAACCCCAGCGGATAGCCGGAAATCAACAAGGCTGCGACCACGCCGATCAGGCCCAGCGGCACTACGCTAACCACCAGCAGCAGTTTTTTCACGCTGTGCAACTGGATCATCAAAAAGCTGACCACCAACAGCAGCATCAACGGTACGACCTTCAGGATCGGACCCTGTGAGCGCGCGCTGGCCTCGACTGCGCCGCCGGTGGCGACCGAGTAACGCAACGGCAGGCCGGCGCTGAAGGCATCGACGTCGGGCTTCAATTGCCTGACCAGCGCTGCCGGCTGCAGCTTGCCGAGCACGTTGGCCTTCAGGGTGATGGTCGGCAGCCTGTCACGGCGCCAGACCAGCGGCTGTTCCTGCTCATAACTGAGCGTGGCGAACGCCAGCAGCGGCACGCTCGCACCGCCAGGTGTCGGGATCTGCAGGTTGGCGAGGGTCTGCACCGAGCTGCGTTCGTCGCTGTCTGCACGTCCGACCAGGTCGATCAGATAGGTGCTGTCACGCACCTGAGTGATGGTGGTGCCACTGACCAGACTGTTGAGGATTTGCGCCACGTCTTCAGAAGACAGGCCGAACTGGCGTACCTTGTCCTGCGCGATGTCGATCTTCAGCACCTTGCCCGGCTCGTTCCAGTCATAGATGACCTGACCGATATGCGGGTTGGCATCGAGAATCGCCGCCAGCGCCATGGCCTGGCTGCGAACCTGTTCGATGTCCGGTCCGCTGACCCGGTATTGCACCGGCCAGCCCACCGGCGGCCCCATGTTCAGTGGCTGAACGTAGCCACCCACGCCGACGTAATCGTCACGAAAGCGCTGACGCAAGCGTTCGATCAGCCGGTCACGCGCTTCGCCACCCTGGCTGACGATCACCAGTTGCCCGTAGAACGGATTGCTCAATTGTTGATCCAGTGGCAGGTAAAAACGCACCGCGCCCTTGCCCACGTAAGAGCTCCAGCGCAGCACATCGGCATCCCCTTTGAGCGCTGCTTCAAAGCGGTCCATGGTCTGGCGGGTACCTTCGATGGAGCCGTTTTGCGGCATGTAGATATCCACGAGGATTTCCGGTCGGTCGGAGTCCGGGAAGAACTGGTTCTGCAGCAACCTGCCTGCAAACAGCGATCCGATGAACATCAGCAACGTGATGCCGATCACCCACCCGCGGTGCTCGAGTGCCTTGACCAGCAGGCGGCTGAAACCACGCATCCAGCGCCCCGGCGCGGCATGTTGCGCCGAGGCTTTGAGGATGTGCACGCCAATCAGGGGCGCGAACAGTACCGCCACCAGCCAGGACAGCAGCAACGCCACGGCAATGACGGCAAACATGGTGAACACGTATTCGCCTGCCGAACTGGAGTTAAGGCCGATGGGCACGAAACCGGCGACCGTGACCAATGTGCCGGTCAGCATCGGGAACGCGGTCGAGGTGTAAGCGAAGGTAGCGGCCTGCGGTAATGAATCGCCGCTTTCAAGGCGGGTGACCATCATCTCGACGGTGATCATCGCGTCATCCACCAACAGCCCCAGAGCGATGATCAATGCGCCCAGCGAGATACGTTGCATGGTGATGCCGCTGTACTCCATGAACACGAAGACCAGCGCCAGCACCAGCGGGATCGAACAGGCCACTACCAGACCGGCACGAATGCCGAGGCTGATGAAGCTGACGACCAGCACAATCAGGATCGCTTCAAAGAGTGCATGGGTGAAGCCGCCGATGGCTTTTTCGACCACATCGGCCTGGCTGGAGACCAGGTGTACGCCGATGCCCAGCGGCAATTCAGTGGTCAGATCTTCGATGCGCTGCTGCAACTGGGTGCCGAATGCCTGGATGTTGCCACCTTGCTTCATGGCCACCGCAAGGCCAATGGCTGGCTGGCCATTGAAGCGGAACAGTGAGGAGGGCGGATCGGCATAACGGCGCTCGATAGTCGCCAGATCGCTGAGGCGAAAGAACCGGTCGCCGAAGCGCAGATTGACGGCCTCGAGGTCCTGTTCATTGCTGAACTGCCCGCTGGCCCGCACGGCAATGCGTTCAGGACCGGCCTCCATCACGCCAGCAGGCGTAACCGAGTTTTGCGCTTGCAGGCTTTGCAGCACCTGGCGTTGATCGATGCCCAGCGCCGCGAGCTTGCGGATCGAAAAATTCAGATAAATGACTTCGCGCTGGGCGCCGAGCAACTCGATCTTGCCCAGGTTGGGTACGCTGCGGATGTCGGCGCGCACTTGCTCGACGTAATCACGCAGTTGGCGGAAAGACAGGCCATCGGCGGTGAACGCGTAGATGCTGCCGAACACGTCGCCAAATTCGTCGTTGAACGCAGGGCCTTGAATGCCGCTGGGCAGCTCACTGCGCACGTCGCTGATCTTCTTGCGCACCTGATACCACGCCGCAGGGATGTCGGCGCTTCGGGTTTCACTCTTGAGGAAGACGAAAAGCGTCGATTCGCCAGCCAGCGTGTAGCTTTTCACGTAATCCAGCGCGTCGATTTCTTCGAGCTTCTTTTCCAGCCGATCAGTCACCTGCTGTAGGGTATCGGGCAGCGTCGCGCCCGGCCAGCGCGCCTGTATGACCATAGTCTTGATGGCGAATGAAGGGTCTTCCTCGCGCCCCAGATTCAGGAATGACCAGCTGCCCATCAGCAATGAAACGAACATCATGTACCAGACCAGCGTGCGATGCCTGAGCCCCCAGGCCGACAGATTGAAGCGCTCCTTCACAAACTGACCTCTCGCTGCAGGCGGATCTTTTGTCCGGACTGCATGCCGTTGACGCCGGCAGTCACTACCTTTTCGCCCTCGTGCAGCTCGCCGCTTACCCTTACCGTCGAGCCCGATCTCGCCAATACCTGCACCGCTCGCGGGATCAGTGTCGATGTCGTTGGGTCGATCACCCACACCTGAGAGGAGCCGTTACGCCGCAGCACTGCGCTGCCGGGCAGCTCATGAAACGCCGGCGCGTCGCCACTGATTTCTACCGTGACGGTCGAGCCCAGGCGAAAGCTGTCCGGAGGGTTGTTCAAGGCCAGGCGGACGCGCTGAGTGCGGGTCTCGGCATTGATTTGCGGTGCAAGCTGGCGGACGTTCGCAGCCACTGAAAGCTGATCGTTCAGTTGCGAAACCACTCTGATGCGGTGGCGTTCATCCAGCGAACCGAGTGGCAAGTCGACGACCGCTTCACGGCTGTCGGGGCGCGCAAGGCTGACGACTGCCTGACCGGTCGCCATGACCTGGCCGACCTCCGCTTGCCATCCGGTAATCAGGCCATCGAACTCGGCTGACAAGCGGGTGTAGGACACATGATCACGGGCTTGCTGCACCGCCACGCGGGCCTGATTGCACAACGCTTCCTGAGTGCTCAGGTCGTTGTCCAACTGATCCATTCGCGCCCGCGAGCCGATACCGCGCTCATAGAGCTGCTGGTAGCGCGTCAACTCGTCGCGCGCCTGTTGCCAGGCGGACTGGGCCTTGCCGAGTTCCGCCTGGCGGGCGCGTAAACGGTGTTGCTGGTCGCCGGGTTCCAGTGTGGCGAGCAGATCGCCCTTGCGCACTTGATCGCCGATCTCCGCGTGCCGGTTTGCCAGTCGGCCAGCGACGCGAAACCCCAACGCCACTTCATACTGCGGCTGGATGACGCCAGCAAAGCGGCCATAAGAGGCGCTGCGCTGGTCGACTATTTCGGTGAACAGTACCGGGCGTTCGACAACCTCGCGAAGCGGTTTTTCGCGGCAGCCCGGCAGTGCCACAATCAGAATGCAGATCAGCCAGCAGCGGGATCTCGTTCGTGGTTCTGCGCACGAGGTGCTCAATGCGCAGCTCCCGACGAGGCCAACGAGACGGGGTTTTCGGCCGGTGCTCGCTCTGCGACCTCGACCCGTTGCCCCGGGTAGAGAAACTGCAGCCCTCGGGAAACTATTCGATCACCTTCGGACAACCCCTCTGAAACGATGACCTGACCCTGCTCGTAACGCAGCACTTTCACAGGCGTCAGCCTGACCCTGGCCTCAGAGTCCACCTGCCAGACTGCCGGTTGTCCTTGTGTGCGGCTCAAGACGGACCAAGGCAGGGCGAACGCTATTTGCGACTGTGTCTGCAAGCGAGCGCTGACCACGGAGCCCAGCGCAAGCGGTGCAGCAGCTCCCTGAAGTGCAACGCGCACCCGCAACGTGCCGTTCGCGGCGGAGACGATGGGGGTGATTTCCCTGATGATGCCGGTCAGCTGAATCTCTGGCTGGCCGAGGGGGCTGACAATCACTGCAGCACCGGTCTGATCGGCGCGCAGCAGGGACTCGTACGCGGAAAATACCGCTTCGCGCTCGCCATCGTGAGCGACGCTGAAAATCGCAGTGGCGGCCTGAACCACCTGACCTTCTTCGGCGTAGCGCGCCGTCACGACGCCATCGGCTGCGGCGAACAGTTCGGTGTACCCGACCTGTTCACGCGCGTTCGCCTGCTGCGCCTGCAGTGCGGCGAGATCCGCCCGCGCACTGTCGAGGCCAGAGCGGGCCTTCTGGTATTCACTGAGGTTGGTATAGCCCTTGGGCAGCAGCACTTGTTGACGCTGGTAGTTTTGTTCGGCGAGGTACAGTCGCGACTGTCGCACGGCCACTTCGGCACTGGCTGACGCCAGCTCGGTCTTTTGCTCGCGCGCGTCGAGCCTGGCAAGAACCTGTCCGACCCGCACTCGATCCCCGACATCCGCATATCGCTTGATCAGCTTGCCGGAGACGCGAAACGATTGCTCAGTCACCTTGCGGGCCTGGATATCGCCCGTCAGCGTCACACTGCTGGCGACGTTCAGTAGGGCAACCGGTTGCGCGACGACTCGCACCAGCGCCTTTTCTGCGGGTTTTCCTGCAGAGCAAGCGCTGAGCGAGAGTAGCGAGATGAACCCCAGCACCACGCCGGGCTGAGTGTACAGAGAGTGCAACGGCCGGATATTTCCGGAAACACGGCAGCACGAACGCAGGAGCGTTGCAAAGGGAAAAGTCATCAACGAATAGCACTGCCCGATCAAAGAAGCCAACATCATCCATGAGTCACAGCGTCAGGCCGGAAAAGCGCAAGGGCTTCCCGGGCTCAGGCGAGCGAGCTTCAGGCCATCGCGGTGACGCTGGGCCAAACCTCCTGGGTAGCTTCAGTGCCCAGAAATGTCAGTGCGGTTCTTTGCGAGTGGTGCCACGCCGCCTTGCTTTCCAGGTCCAGAAAGTGCCCGGTGTCCGGAACGACATTGAAACTGCTTTTGGCGATGTAGTTGGAAAACATCCGCGCATCGTCAACGGTGGTGTATTCATCTTTTTCACCGTTGATGAACAGCACCGGAATGTTGATCGAGGAAAAACGCTCGACGTAGTTACTGGCGCTTAGTTGGCGAATCTGGCTGATGTGAAAGTCGATCTGGCGATATTCGTGCTCGGCAAGGCTGATCAGGTGCTTGTAGTTATAAAGTTTGAACAGGCGCGGCAGGTACTTGCCCACGGTGTCGTTGAGCAGTGAGCCGATCTTGCGCTTTTCGCGTGCGGCGAGGTAGATCTGGGCGTTGTCGATATAGTCGAGCATGGCCTCGTTGAGCACCGGCGAGAACGAACTGATGATGGCCTTTTCCACGGAAGGAGGGCATTCGGAGAGGGCCAGCAGGGCCGATACACCGCCCCAGGAGACTGACAGCAGGTGGTTTACCTGATAGAGATCAATCAGTTGCAGGAGAATGTTTACTTCATCTTCCTTGCTGACAATCATGTCGTCCGGGTTGTGCGCTCGGGATTGCCCCGAAAATGGCAGGTCGAACAGCACCAGATTGTAGTGCGGTTGCAAGTATTTGACCGTCTGCCCGAAAGAGCCAGTAGTCGACAGTGCGCCGTTGACCAGCAGAATGGTCTTGGCGTCGCTGCCTTTCCAGTAAGTCTCGGCGTACACCTTGTACTTACCGATGGTTAGAATCTTCGATTGTGCGCCCATAACAGCCTCCCAGCTAAAATTTGATCCAGCAATTAGTACAGTGTTCTCTGCTTCGGCAGCCATGCCAAAGCCTCGCCTGGTAAGTGGCGAAATCCGGTGAGTTATTATTAGGGGTGCAGCGAAAACGTTACCGCAGGAACTGTGCTTGCCCTGACATAGATAACGCAGTGCCAGCATTGCGACAAGTCACTGACGTCATAAAAATGTCTAGCTGTTCACATTGCACCTTGGCGTTTGGCCATCATCTTTTGACCAATAGACGGATTTAATCGGGGAAAAACGCCATATCGAACCTGAAAAGCGTATTTATTGGGGTGAACTTGCTGATGCTGAAACGGTCAAGCTGGATACGAATTTGTAACATTCAGTTACATTTTTGCGCTTGGCATAACGCGCCAGATTAATATCGAAATCGCTGAAACCCTCGAGCCAGACGCTTTAATCTCGTCAAAAAGCAGGCACGATCGTGCAATCAAGGGTTTGGAAAGTGCCTGAATCTCAGGCCAGCGTATTCACTGTGCGGCATTCCAGCAGCAAGCTTGCGCCGCCGTATTCGCTGGTGCCTATCTGCAGTGTAAAACCGTGCAGATTGACGATGGCGGCCACTACCGAGAGACCGAGGCCAAAACCGCTTTGCTCGGTGCCGGCTTCGCTGCGATAGAAGCGCTGGAAGACAGCGGCGCGCTCGGCAACGGGGATGCCAGGCCCGGAGTCCTGTACTTCGATGCACGGCGTGGTGCCGCCTGGGGCAGGGTAGGCGCTGACTTTGACGATTCCGCCGCCAGGGGTGAACTTGATTGCGTTGCCCAGCAGGTTGGTCAGTGCTTCGAACAGCAGGGCGCGGTCGCCTACCAGCGTGGGTAACGTTTCATGCAGGTCGAGTATCAGGGTGATCTGGTCTTCCTCAGCCAGCGGCAGGTAGAAATCATGCAGCTCCTGCAGCAGCGGGCGCAGTTCCAGTTCAACGAATGCCGAGCGCCGCTGGCGGTCTTCCAGCTCAGAAATGCGCAGCAGCCCGCGGAAGCGTGCCATCAGTGTGTCAGCTTCGCTGATGACCTGGGCAATCTGCGTGGCGTGGGTCGAATCGTGGGCTGACTGCTGTTGAATACGGTAAAGCTGCGCACGCAAGCGGGTCAGCGGTGTGCGCAGGTCATGGGCGATGTTGTCGCAGACGCCCTTGACCTCGTTCATGAGCTTTTCGATGCGGTCGAGCATGGCGTTGACGATTACCGCCAGCATGTCCAGTTCATCGCGCCTGTTGGAGACCGGCAGACGGCCGGCCATGTCGCCGGCGATGATCGATTCGGCGCTGGCCTGGATCGCACGGATGCGTCGCAACGGTCGACGGCGCAGCAGATGCCAGCCGGCAACACCGGGAATGATGGTCAGCGAGATGCCCCACAGCAACGCATGCAGGATCAGCGTGCTCACCGCAAACAGCGAACCGTTCTCGCGAACCAGCACCAGCCAGCGGCCGTCCGACGTGCGATTGACGATCGCATCGCAACTGCCTTGCGGCATGCCTGGATCATCCGATTCGATGCAATCGTTCAGTACATGAATCTGGCCGTCGATAGGCAGGTTTTTCGGGACGCTGGTGATAGGCCCGGCAACCGGGCGGAAGTTTTCGTCGAATAGACCGTAGGCATCCACCGAGCGGGTATCGAAGGTCATGCTGGTGGCCAGAGCGTCCACCAGGCCCTGGCCTTCGAAGCGTGAAAACAGTTGCTGGCGATGGGTAAGCGACTGGCGGGCGAGGGTGTCCAGATAGGACGTCACCTCCCAATACAGGACGCCAAGCAGAATCACACTCCAGGCTACGAACAGCGAGCTGTACAGCGCCAGTAATCGACTTGTGGATGATCGCCAGCCGTCAGACGGGTTCGGCAATGACATAGCCGGATCCTCGCACGGTCTGAATGAGCTGTGCGGTACCGGGTTGGTCGATCTTCTTGCGCAGACGGCCGATGTGTACGTCGATCAGGTTGGTGCCCGGATCGAAGTGGTAGCCCCAGACTTCCTGAAAAATCATCATTCGCGTGATGATCTGTCCGCTGTTGCGCATCAGGAACTCAAGTAGCTTGAATTCGGTGGGCAGCAGCGTCAGCGGTTCGCCGCCGCGACATGCTTCCCGGGTGATCAGGTTCAGTTCCAGGTCGGCAACCTGCAAGACCGTCTTGGCGGCACTGACCGGGTTGCTGCGTCGCAACAACACCTCGACGCGTGCGGCCATCTCATCCGACGCAAAGGGTTTTGGCAGATAGTCGTCCCCTCCGGCACGTAGGCCGCGGACGCGCTCGTCAACGTCAGAGAGTGCGCTGATCATCAGGATCGGCGTGGAAATGCCCTGGGCACGCAAGTGGGTGACGATGGTCAGACCATCCATCTCCGGCAACATGCGGTCCAGGGTAATAAGGTCATAATCGCCACTCACTGCACGCGCCAGACCATCACGGCCATTGTCGACCCAGTCCACTTCCAGCCCGTGGCTGCTGAGTTCGGTCACGATTTCCTTTGCAGTGATGGCATCGTCTTCGATTGCCAGAATTCGGGTCATGGTCCCTGCCTGAATAGGTGCGTTCAAAGAGTCATTCTGCCTTTAAAATCCGCCGCGTTTCCTGAAAGAAAGTTTAATGATAGGGATCATATTTCTCGCTTTGCCGTGGAATCCTCTTCCTTGAGCTTCTGCGCTTTCTCCAGGCGACGTTTTTCTTCCTTGTTTTTGCGATCGCGCTCCATTTTCTCGGTGGTGTCTTTTTCACTGCGGATCTGCGCATGGCTGATCAACGCGAAAATAAAACTGCCACCGATAATGTTGCCCGCCAGCGTGGGGCCTGCGAACGCAAACCAGAAATCCTTCCAGCCCAGCTCACCCGCGAATACAAGATAGGATACTTCAGCCGAACCCACCACGATGTGCGTAAAGTCGCCGAGCGCCATCAGGTAAGTGATAAGCACGATGATCGCTATCTTGGCGTTTTCCATCGACGCGATCATCCAGACCATGGTCGCAATCATCCAGCCCGACACAATGCCCTTGGAAAACATCTGGCCCAGGTCGTTTTCCATGACCTTGTGGCCAATTTCCAGAAACGCCTTGTCGGTGCTGGTATCGAAAATCGGCAGGTTGAGCATGACGTAGGCCACCGTCAGCGTGCCGACCAGATTGCCGGCCAGAACCACACCCCACAGGCGCAGCAGCCGCCAGATGTTGGCCAGGTTCAGCTTGCTCATGACCGGCAGTACAGCCGTGATGGTGTTTTCCGTGAACAGTTGCTGGCGCGCCAGGATTACCGCCAGAAACCCTGCCGAATAGCCGAGGCTGCTGATCACATGACTACCGGGGATGCCTTCGAGGCGCGAGTTCAACAAACCCATCGCCATCAGCGACAGGCCCATGGTCAGCCCCGCAGCCAGTGCCGACCACCACAGCGCGGCTACGCTGCGCTCCAGTTCGTGGTCGCCCTGCATGCGAATGGTTTCGTGCAACACTGCCGCGCGGGGCGGCTGATTCTCATCGATCTCGCGCTCTTCCTCGGCGGAAAGGCCGGGGGTCTTGCCATCTACTTCGTGATCCATACAACGTCCTCAGCGCCAGTGATGAAATGGCCCGACCGGGGCAATGTCGGGCCGATGGTTCAGACAGGCGCCGCGCGCTGTCGTTCGCCAGCGGCGGGGCGTATCGAGAAATGTTTGAGCCAGTGGGCAGAATGTGTCGGTCTAGCCCAGCAGATCGGCGCTCTGCACGCGTTCGATACCCATGCCGAGCATGGTCTTCCAGGCCTGCTCCAGCGAGCCGTTCATGTCGATGGCGCGACAGGCATCTTCGACCACAAAAGTATTGAAACCGGCACTCCGTGCATCCTGCGCCGACCAGGCGACACAGAAGTCCAGCGCCAGACCGACCACGAACAGCGTATCGATACCGCGCTCTGTCAGGTACCCGGCCAGCCCTGTACGGGTCGTGCGGTCTGCCTCCAGAAATGCCGAGTAACTGTCGATGTGCGCATTGCAGCCCTTACGCAGGACCAGTTGCGCGTGAGGCAGATCGAGGTCGGCATGCAACTGAGCACCGTGGCTGCCTTGTACGCAATGATCCGGCCACAGCGTCTGCGGACCGTAGGACAGGGTAATGCTCTCGAACGGCAGGCGCTGCGCATGGCTGGAAGCAAAGGAAATGTGCCCGGCAGGGTGCCAGTCCTGCGTGATGACCACTTGGGAAAAGCGCGCACCCAGGCGATTGATCAGCGGCAGCAGCGCATCGCCGTCAGCCACAGCCAGTTGCCCGCCGGGCATGAAGTCGTATTGCATGTCGATCACCAGCAAGGCGCAACGAGGATCGGCAGGCTTGTGGGAAAGGGGCATGGTGAACTCTCTGGTAAGGAGCAATGAGCGCAGTTTGCCTGTTTATCGCCACATTGGCTAAGCGTCATGTCTGGCCTGTGCAAGAGTATTTTTTGGGAATTTGTATCAGGCGTTAATACGAATCTGTACTATTCGCAAAAAATCCTGCCGGGTCCCAAGAGGCCTGGTTTCTTGCCAAGGGCTGCACGTCGATGCGTCGTACTCTCGTTTCACTTTGCGTTATCCAGGCGATCTCTCAAGCGGCCTGGGCCGATCAGGTGGCTGGCGTTCAGCCTGCCATGGAGTTGCAGAACATCGATATCCAGGGCGCCGCCAATGCCGAAACGGCACAAGGACCGGTCGATGGTTATCGGGCCACACGGTCTGCCAGTGCAACGCGTACCGATACCTCGCTGCACGAAACCCCGCAATCGGTCAGCGTCGTGACCCGTGAAGCCGTCGAGGACATCGGTTCCACACGTTTGCAGGATGCTCTCGACTACGCGGGTGGCGTCGGGCGAGCCAACAACTTCGGCGGCCAGGGGCTGACCACCTTTACGGTGCGCGGCTTCACCACCGGCGAGTTCTATCGCAACGGCTTCCCGATCAATCGTGGTTATCCGAACATGCCGGACGCCAACACCATCGAGCGCCTTGAGGTGCTGCGCGGTCCGGCCACCACGCTCTATGGCCGTGGCGATCCGGGCGGCACCTTCAATGTGGTTTCCAAGCAGCCGTTGGCCGAGCCCTCCGTCACGCTGGGCGGTCAGCTCAATGATCAGGGCATGAAGCGCGGAACGCTGGATGCCTCGGGACCCGTGGATGACGAAGGGCGTTTTGCCTACCGCCTGAATGTCGTGGGCGAGGGCGGCGATACGTTCCGTGACCACGTCGAGACCGAGCGCTATGGCGTGGCGCCGGTATTGAGCTGGCAGGTCAACGACGTTACGCGGATCACCTTCGAAGGCGACTTCATGCGCAATAACGCGCCACTGGATCGTGGTCTGACTCGCTATGCCAACCAGACGGGCACGGCTTCTCGCGACACGTTCTTCGGCGAGAAGAGTGTGGGCAAGCTGCATAACGACAACAACATGGCACAACTGCGCTTCGAGCATGACCTCAACCCGGACTGGACGCTGGGCGGCGGTGTGCAGATCCTTGACGGCTCCCTGCAAGGCGATGCCATCGAGGCCAACGGGCTGGCGGCGGACGGCCGCACCCTCGGGCGCAACTTCAACTATCGCAAGCTGGAATGGACCGATCGCGATGTGCAACTGAACCTGACCGGGCATTTTTCTGCGGGCGGTTTCGAGCACACGCTGCTGACCGGTGTCGAGTACGAAGATTATGACTACAAGTCGATCATTCAACGCTCCAGCGGTGCAGTCAGTGCCTACCCGATCGACATCTTCAATCCGGTCTACGGCCAGGCTCGTCCGGCACTGACCCGAACGACAACCCACGACAAGGAAAACCTCAAGACCTGGGCTGCCTTCGTGCAGGACCAGGTGGCCCTGACCGAGCGCCTGAAGCTGCTGGGCGGTGTGCGTCTGGAGCGTTTCGAACATGATTATGATTCTTTTCTGCCCGGCACCAGCAGTTGGACTGCCAGCGATAACGCGGTCACACCGCGCCTCGGCCTGAGCTACGACCTGACCGACGACCTTGCCGTCTACGCCACGACTGCTCGCTCGTTCAAGCCCAACAGCGGTGCCAGCCGACTGGGTGGGGGGTTCAAGCCGGAGGAGGGCAAATCCTATGAGATCGGAACCAAGTGGGAGGGGCTGGACGGGCAGTTGAGTGTCGACACGGCCGTCTACCAGATCGAAAAGCGTAACGTGCTGACCACCGACCCGGTCGATTCAACGTTCAGTGTGGCGGCGGGCGAGGTGCGCAGTCGCGGCCTGGACCTTAACGTGGTCGGCAACCTGACGCCGGAGTGGCGGGTAATGGGCAGTTACGCCTACGTGGACGCCGAAGTCACCAAGGACAACACGCTACGGTCCGGTACACGGCTGATGAACATTCCCGAGCAAACCTTCAGCCTGCTCAACGTCTACGAGTTTCAGGAAGGCGCCCTGCGTGGCCTGGGCCTGGGCGGCGGCGGTCGCTATGTCGACCAGCGCGCCGGACGTACAGCCAACACTTCTTTCTCGATGGACAGCTATACGGTGTTTGACCTGCTGGCCTATTACAAGGTCAACCCGCACGTGAAACTCAATCTGGACCTGAAGAATCTGTTTAACACCGACTATGAGGAAGGCTCGTTCGGCAACGTCTATGCCTATCCGGGGGCACCACGGACGGTGCAGGTGGGGATTGCCTATACGTTGTGATGCCATGTGCCGATATCGGGTTCTGATAGCGCAAGCCTGATCCTTTCAGGGGCAGGTTCAGCAGCGTGTGTCATGGGCACTGGCCCTTGTGCACACGCAGCCGTGCATCATCAGTACTGATCAGCCGTTGAAAAGCCGGCACGGTGGCGAAGTTTGCCCCCCTGGAACTGTTCCTTGCCGGGTAAAATGTCCGCTCCGGCTGCTTTGAGAGCGCTCATATTATCCCGCAGGGCATTAGTGGCGGCGTCCTTTTGCTGGAAGGTATTGGCTGCTGTCAGGTTGGCATTACCCACTTCGCCAATCTGGAATTTGTAGCCAGCCTCTTTCATTGCCTTGATCTGGTTGGCGAGTCGCGAAGAGGCTTCGCTTTCCCTGGCATACACATGAAAACTGCCAATCAGTGCAGGGTTGTCGTCGCCATTGGCAGCCTTTAATTGAACCGCAAACTTGACCAGGCCGCTTTGCGGACCTGCGGTCAGGCCACCCCCCCAATTGCTGTCCTCGACAACAATACTTCCTTTATAACCGGCATCGCGCGCCGATTTAATTAACGTGGTCTGCATGTCAGCCCATTCCTGACTTGCGCTTTTACCGCCCTGATGGAAGGTATCCAGCACAAAGCCTGTGCGACTGCCAAACCTTTTGACAATGGTACTGATGTCGGCCGAGGCCTGCTTCAATTTGTCTCCCGTCAGCACGTTTCCGCTACCCTGGTTTGCATTGTCGCGGAACGTGAACTGAACCTTTACACCCTGTTTGCCCCCTTCATTGAGCAACGCCCTGAGCTTGTCCAACTGCCTGCTATCCTGAATCTGGTCGTGCGTCATCTGAAAGCGCAAGGTTCCGCCTCCAATCGCTTTCAGGTCCTGAATCATCTTCGTGGCTGCGGCAGGTGTGGCGATATCATCAGGATTGACGTTGGCTCCCCCGCGCAAGACGGGCTCGGCAGTTTTGACCGGCTCTGAAGCGGAAATCTTGTCTTTGTCTTTGACTTTGTTATCTGGCTCGGCAGGGGCCGTATTGTCTTTGACAGTGGCGACGTCATTGAGCACGGCCTTGGTATCATCCTGACTGACACGCGTTTTTTGACTAGTAAGTAACGCCGTATCCGACGGGGATGCTTCGCTCGCCAGTGCTTGAGCATTTCGCTTGAACAGTGCTCTGGTATAGACCGGAGAGGTTTCCGCTGCTTCAGCGGAGTGCCTGTCGGAGGGCGTGTAAGTATCGAGTTTCGCCTGCGCATCCGAAGTTGTGTCAGTCGCGCCAGCGCTCGCCGGCTGTACGGTCCTGTCGGCCATGACAGGTTTCTCGTTAGCGGCCATGAGACTGTCATATAGCCTGGCTGAGCGGATATTCATCGGGTGTCTCAGTGATCGGTGCGAAAAGTGATTGCGCCTGGTGAAACAGGAGAATAAATCTCAAGGCAAGCGATAACGGATGGAATGACAGTATTCATATAAATACGTCGGAAACTTGATGGAGCGATTGAGCGACTGTTTCTATTTTTCTGTTGTTTATTGATACTCGGGCTCAGGGTGCAATTATATTCCGGGCATTGTCCATCGGAAGAGCAGGTTCGCCTAGATATAATTTTCAATGTTGGCAAAAACCGGAGGATTAATCCTGTGCTGACCTTTTTTGTCCGAAGCGCTAATCGTTACTGATATGCAAGCGGGGGCCTGCGGCGGGCCCCGTGACCACTCTTTACAGAGGCTGAAATCCGACGCCAGACGCAGCCTGGCATCCATAGGTTACAGCCTGATGTTGCAGGACTCGTCAGCCAAACACCCGAATCGGCGATCCCGCATGCCACGCCTGAATGTCTTCGATCATCTGCCCGTAGAAGGTCCGGTAGTTATTTTCGGTGACATAACCGATGTGCGGAGTTGCCAGCACGTTGTCCAGCGTGCGGAACGGGTGGTCGGCCGGCAGTGGTTCGATGTCGAAGACGTCCAGCGCTGCACCGGCGATTCTGCGCTGTTGCAGTGTGTCGATCAGCGCGGCCTGATCGATGATCGGGCCGCGTGACGAGTTGATCAGATAAGCCTCGGGCTTCATCCAGCTCAGCGCCTCTGCGTCGACCAGACCGCGGCTGCGATCGCTGAGCACCAGGTGCACCGACAGCACATCGGCCTGCTCGAACAGTTGCTGTTTGCTGACATGGGTGACGCCTGACTCGGCAGCCGCCTCTGGCGTCAGGTTCTGGCTCCAGGCAATGACCTTCATGCCGAATGCCTGTCCGTAGCGGGCGATCCACTTACCGATACTGCCCAGGCCGAGAATGCCCAGGGTTTTGCCATGCAGGTCGCTGCCCAGTCCGACCTGCCAATTGCCGGCACGCAACGAGTTGGCCTCGGCTACCAGGTTGCGGGTGATGCCCATGATCAGCGCCCAGGTCAGCTCCGGTGCCGCATGCTTATAGCTTTCGGTTCCGCACACGACAATGCCCTGACGCTTCGCCGCAGCGGTATCGATCGCCGCATTGCGCATTCCGCCGGTGACCAGCAGTTTCAGCGTCGGCAGTTGGCTGAGCAACGTCGCATCGAACAGGGTTCGCTCGCGCATCACGCAAATGATGTCGAAGCCTTGCAGGCGCTGCGCCATGGTCGATGTATCGGCAGGGTAGTCATGCAGAAAGCTGACCGTGCCCACTGAGTCGAGTACGGACCAGTCCACGACATCGCTGGCGACGTTTTGCCAGTCATCGAGTACCGCTATTTTCAATAGGGTCATTGTCTGAAGGCCTCTTGATGGGATTGTTTTTCAAGGCAAACGCTAGTTGAACAGGCTGGCGGCGATGTTGATCGAAAAACCCAGAATCGCGGTGTTGAACACAAAACAGATCAACGACTGGCCGAGCACGACCTTGCGCATTTCGCGCGTCGCTAAGCCAACGTCGGAGGTTTGCACCGCGACGCTGAGGGTGAACGAGAAGTACAGGAAGTCCCAGTAATCGGGGTTCTTTTCACCGCCCACAAATGCCAGTGCGGGTTCTTTGCCTTTCCAGGTGTAGAACATGCGTGCGTAATGCAGGCTGAAGATCACGCCGATCATCAGCCAGGAGCCGATGACCGTCAGGCCGGTGAAGGCGTGGTGAAGCATCTTGGCGTCGTTGGAAAGGCCTTTGCTGTTGGCGATTTCAAAAATGATTGCGGCCAGGCTGGCCAGCGCCGCTACGCAGACTGTAACCAGAATGACGCCCGCGTTTTCGTCTTCCCTCATCGCAACTCGCCGAACATCGTCAGCGTCGCTGCGCAGCGTGCGGATGAAAATCATGATCAGATAAAGCCATACCCCCGTGTCCCAGCCAGTCAGCAGGCTCTGGGTCAGTGTCGAGTGAGGTATGAGCCAGGACCAGGCGATGCCTGCGGTCAGGCCGACCAGAGCGGCAAGGGTGAGGCGAGGGCGAGTGCGGGCGAGATGGCGCATGCGGTCTAATCGTTACTGGACATTACCAGACAGTAGCATGCCGCTTCGGCAAGCCAAATTCGATTAAAAAAACGGCGCGCAAGGGGATTGCGCGCCGTGTGCCAGCCAGAGAGTGAACAGGCGGCGAGTCAACTGCGAGTGTCAGACCGATTCAACGCACCAGGCAAGGCTGCTTGTTATTGAATTTCCAGTCCGGGATCAGAAACTGCATGGCCACGGCGTCGTTACGCGCGCCCAGGCCCATGCCTTTATAGAGTTCGTGAGCCTTGGCCAACTGGTCCATGTCCAGCTCGACACCGAGCCCCGGTTTCTTCGGGACCTCGACCTTGCCACCGACGATTTGCAGTGGCGCCTTGGTCAGACGCTGGCCGTCCTGCCAGATCCAGTGCGTATCGATTGCGGTGATAGTGCCCGGTGCTGCAGCGGCGACGTGGGTGAACATCGCCAGGGAAATATCGAAATGGTTGTTGGAGTGCGAGCCCCAGGTCAGGCCCCACTCGTTGCACATCTGCGCCACGCGTACCGAGCCCTGCATGGTCCAGAAGTGCGGGTCGGCCAGTGGGATATCCACTGACTGCAACTGAATGGCGTGGCCCATTTCCCGCCAGTCGGTAGCGATCATGTTGGTAGCTGTCTTGAGGCCGGTAGCACGGCGGAACTCGGCCATCACTTCACGCCCGGAATAACCGTTTTCCGCGCCACACGGGTCTTCGGCGTAGGCCAGCACATGATGCTGATCGCGGCACAGGCGGATCGCTTCCTTGAGCGACCAGGCACCGTTCGGGTCCAGCGTAATGCGCGCCTCGGGGAAGCGTTCGGCGAGTGCGGTCACCGCTTCGATTTCCCGGTCGCCGCTCAGCACGCCGCCCTTGAGCTTGAAGTCCTGAAAGCCGTAACGCTGATGCGCGGCCTCGGCCAGGCGTACTACGGCCTCCGGTGTCAGTGCTTCTTCATGGCGGATGCGGAACCAGTCATTATCGGCCTCGGGTTCGCTGCGGTAGGCCAGATCGGTTTTGCGCTGGTCGCCGACATAAAACAGGTAACCAAGCATTTCGACCTGATCGCGTTGCTGACCTTCGCCCAGCAATGCGGCAACCGGTACTTCCAGATGCTGGCCGAGCAGGTCGAGGAGCGCCGCTTCCAGTGCGGTGACCGCATGAATGGCAATGCGCAGGTCGAATGTCTGCAAGCCGCGGCCACCGGCGTCCCGATCGGCAAACGCCTTGCGTGCCTTGTTGAGGATCTTCTGGTAGGTGCCGATGCTGCTGCCGACGACCAGCGATCGCGCGTCTTCCAGCGTCTGGCGAATCAGCTCGCCGCCAGGTACTTCGCCCACGCCGACATGCCCGGCATTGTCCTTGAGAATGACCACGTTGCGAGTGAAGTAGGGGCCATGTGCGCCACTCAGATTGAGCAGCATGTCGTCATGGCCCGCCACGGGCACGACCTGCATCTCGGTAATGACGGGGGTCTTGCTGGTGATATTGGATTGCTGAATATTCATGACGGGTCCTTTAAACGTAAGGCCTTGAAAATATGACCGATGAAAAAGTGGCTGCGCATGTGTGTCAGTGGGTCGCCGGCGTCTGAATGGCGGCGACCGGTGTCGCGCCAGGCTTGGGGGTGTTGCGCGCGGCGAAAACAATGATCGCGGCGATGATCGACGTGGCTGTCAGGCCATACAGCCCGCCCTGGATCGAGCCGGTGTGTTCTTCCAGCAGGCCGAAGGTGGTCGGTGCTACGAAGCCGCCGAGGTTGCCTACCGAATTGATCAGCGCGATGACCGCTGCGGCGATCCGTGCGTCCAGATAGGCCTGTGGGATCGGCCAGAACAGCGAAGAAGCCGACTTGAAACCCAGCGCTGCAAAGCAGATGGCAACGAAAGCGAAGATCGGGCTGCCGGTGGTCGACATGAACATCCCGGCAGCGGCAATCAGCAGGGCAATGGCTACCCAGGCCTGCTGGCGTTTCCATTTGGCGGACAGCGTGGCGAACACGTACATGCCGATGATCGACAGCAGCCACGGAATGGAGTTGAACATGCCGACTTCGAAGTCAGTCAGGCTGCCCATTTTGCGGATGATGCTCGGCAGCCAGAACGTCGCTGCGTAAATCGTCAGCTGGATGAAGAAGTAGATCAGGCAGAACAGAATGATCTGACCGTCCTTGAGCAGCTTGCCGATGGAGGCCTTGACCGGCGTCGCGGCTTCGCGGGCAGCTTGTTCGGCATCGATGGCGTTGACCAGCGCATCCTGTTCTTCGCGGGTCAGCCACTTGGCATCGTGCGGTTTGGAGTCCAGCCAGAACCAGACGAAGAAGCACAGACCGACCGAGAACATGCCTTCGATGAAATACATCCACTGCCAGCCTTTAAGGCCGAAACCGGTGATTTGCAGCAGCAGGCCGGACAACGGGCCCGAGATCAGCGAGGCAATGGCCGAGCCGCTGAGGAAGATGGCAATCGCCTTGCCACGCTCGACGCCAGGCAGCCAGCGGGTGAAGTAGTAGATCACGCCTGGAAAGAAGCCGGCCTCGGCCACACCGAGCAGAAAGCGCAGGATGTAGAAGTGGGTTTCGTTCTGGATGAAGGCCATGCAGGCGGCGACGATGCCCCAGGTGAGCATGATTCGCGTCAGCCAGATACGCGCCCCGACTTTCTGCAGCAGGATGTTGGAAGGGACTTCGAAGAGGGCGTAGCCGATGAAGAACAGTCCGGCACCCAGGCCGTAGGCTGCTGCGCCGATGCCCAGGTCATGCTCCATGTGCGAACGCACGAAGCCGATGTTGACCCGGTCGATGTAGTTGACGATGAACATGATGACGAAAAGCGGCAGGACGTGACGTTTGACCTTCGATACGGCTGAATTAAGAGCCGAACCTGTGCCGTCGGCCATCCTGGAATTGGATGTGCTCACAGTTGAATCTCCCACTCGTTGTTTTTATGCGGGTATGTGCGAAGTGTGTCCTTCGCATTGTCGGTCATCATACAAGTAAATGGTGGTTGTGCAATCCCCTTGCGGTGACGATCTGCAAGATTATTAAACTCTGATCGGCTGCCGATGTGCAGGTGTGCGGGGGCTGTATGATGGTGTTAATTTAAAGTTTATGACCAGTAAATACTGGGGTTTTAGATCGTGCGTATCCGTTGATGCCTGTTCGGGACCTTGAACGTAGTGGCTGATGGTAGGCGGTTTGGATGGACACAGGAACTTTGACAGTCGGGAATGACTTGTAATACAAGTAAGACAACTGTGCAGGGCGATTAAATCCGGCTTTCAAACGCCCTCAGCCCGGCATTTGCGCTGCCACGGCCGTGATACGGCAGCTTAACCAGACAAGTCAGGATTCACTCACCATGCAAGAGCCCGCCGGTACTGCGCCCAAACGCCGTCAGCACAGCCTGGCCACTGATCTGGTCACCGAACTGAGCCAGCGCATCCTGCTCGGCAAGATCGCACCGGGTCAGAAGCTGCCGTCCGAGAACCAGATCGTCCGTGAGCACGGCGTCAGCCGCACGGTGGTGCGTGAAGCGATTTCCAAATTGCAGGCGTCCGGGTTGGTGGTGACCCATCACGGCATCGGCACGTTCGTGCTCGAGCGCAGTGACCAGACGGGACTGCGCCTCAAAGTCGAAACGGTATCCAGAGTGCGCGATATCATCGAACTGCGTATCGGCCTGGAAACCCAGGCCGTGGCGCTGGCGGCTGTACGCCGCACCGATGAGCAACTGGCGGCCATGCGTCAGGCGCTGGACGACTATCAGGACCTGCTGGCCAACGACGACAGCTGCGTCGAGGCTGACAAACGCTTTCACATGCTGATCGCCGAAGCCACTGGCAATCCGTATTTTCTGGAGATCATGCAACACCTGGGTAGCGCGATCATTCCGCGAAGCCGCATCGCATCGAGCGAGCGCGCAGGCAACAACCTCGCGCATCAGGGCTATCTGGCCAACCTCGAACACGAAGCACTGCTCAGCGCCATTCGCCGCAAGGACCCGGATGCAGCACGTGCGGCGATGTGGACACACCTGAGCAACAGCCGTGAGCGGCTGGTTCCGCTGGAGTAGATGCGAACAAGTTCGCTCCCACAGAAGCCCTCCATGCTCAAGCGTACGGCAAAGTGCAGGAGCGAACGTGTTCGCGAAAGGGCCCGTAAAGTCCGAGAAGATTCGACGTTCAAAACACCGCCTTCGCGAACAAGCGAAGCGTCGCCCGGTTCGCTCCTACAGAAGCCTGGCGTCTCCGGTATCGACGATACAAGGGAGGCGGTTGCGTATTACGGTGTTGCGTTCAGCACGCCGAGCATCACTTGGGTCTGCCACTCGAAATACGGGTTGAACGTCAGGCGCGCATGGATCTTGCCCGGTTCGGTGTAACCCCAGTCCGAATACCATACCGGCTCGCCTGCCATGCACTTGGCGGTGTCCGGCGTGCTCTGGCCGTTCCAGCAGATACGCTGGCTGCCGGATACGCCGTAAAGCGGATTGTCCGCTGAAAAAAGCAGGCCCATGTGTGAAAAGCGGCTGATGCGGTATTCCGGCAGGTAGTCCTTGCGCACCTCGACGCGCGGCGTATTGGCCGCGCGGGCGGGCAGGTCGCCGTACCAGATCAGGCGACTGGCGGGATTGCTGAAGCGCTGGCTGAAATTATCCAGCACGTAATCAGTGTCTAGTACTGAGTCGTGCTCGGCGATGGCGATGAATACCGGCTTGTCATAGCGACGCTGATGCAGGCGGTCCTGGGCCAGCGCGCTGCTGCGATAGAACTGGGCAAAACCATTGGTGGGCATGTTCATGTAGCGAACCGGCGTCTGCATTGGGCGCAGGCCTTGGTTCGGCGCGGCGAGCCAGGGGCGTGCCCAGCCGATCCACGGGGTCAGCCAGGCATAGCCGCTGTTGGAGCGAAATGCCGGCGAGAACAAGAGCAGCCCGGCGATTTCGTCATGCCCATAGGCGTAATCAAGGACCAGATTGGCGCCGGTCGAAAAGCCTCCCAGATAGACCTTCGGCACTTGACGAGCGAGCAGTTGCGCCTGTTCGCGCACCACGCGCTGCCACTGTTCGAGGCGCACGTCGAGCATGTCTTCGGGCTTGGTGCCGTGCCCCGGCAATAAAACGGTTCGGACCAGATAACCCTGAGCGGCAAGCATCTGTGCAACGTCATGAAACGACCACGCCGAATCCCCCAGGCCATGCACCAGCAGCACGCCGCCCTTGGGTGCCTCGCTCGGGGTCCACTGGCGTGGCGCGTTCCAGTCCAGCTCGGCCTGGTGGTCGGCGGTCTGAAAGTTGCGCTGGTTGCGAATCAGCTCGAGGGTCTGCTGACGGTAGTTTTCAAAGCGTTGTTTCGGCTCATCGCTTTCCGCCATTGACGTGCAGGCTTGCAGGGTCAACAGCGACAGCAGGCTGGCGAGTCGGAATTTGATCAAAAGGGGGCCTGTGCGCACATATATGAGGGTTCAAAAGGTCGACGCGGGCACTCTGCCATGTACGTCGCGCCCGTGACTACTTTCAGGCACACTCGGGCGTTCTATAACTTCAACAAAATGTATCCATATGCCCAAGCATTGCAAGCCTCGCCACGCGCCTGGAGTCGTTCATGTTCGCCCTTGATCGAGCGCTGGCCCAGGACATCGTCGACCGGGCCATGGCCATCCTGCCGTACAACGTCAATGTCATGGACTACCTGGGCATCATCATCGGCAGCGGTGATGCCGAGCGATTGTGTACCCGTCATGAAGGCGCGCAGCGAGTGCTGGCCAACCGGCAGGTGGTGGAAATCGATTCTCTGGCAGCGTCACAGCTCGGGGGTGTCAAGCCGGGTGTCAACCTGCCGCTGATGCTCGATCATCAACTGGTAGGCGTGCTCGGCATCACCGGCGAGCCGGACGAAGTGCGGGTGTATGGCGAACTGGTCAAGATGACTGCCGAGATGCTCATGGAACAGCGCCGCCAGCAGGCTGACCTTCAATGGCGGGCGCAGCGCAGCGAAGACCTGCTGGCTCGCCTGCTGTTGCCGGATTGTCCCGACAGCCTGGTGGATGAAGCGCGACAGCTGGGTTTGCAGCCGCACATGGCGCGTCAGGTGGTACTGCTGCAGTTTGCCGAGCAGGGGCTGGCTGCAAGCCAGGTTGCCAAATGGCTCGGCACGCGCTACGCCGACAGCTGGTGCGTGCTGCGTGAGCCCACCTTGCTGTACTGGTGCCGCGCCACGGGCAAGGAGCGTGACGATGCGCTGCTGCTCAAGCAGTTCGATGAACACCACTGGCCAGTGCTGCGTATGGCCACTGTGGCGCAATCGGCGGATCTGCCCACCCTGCGCCAGGCCTGCGCGGCAGCGCGGGATCTGCTCGACTACGCCAGCCAGGCAAGGCCGGCACAACGCCTGCTGCGTCTTGAAGCCTATCGGCTGCCGGTGCTGTTCTGGCGTTATCGTCATGACTGGCTGGCCGAGAACGTCGCCGAGCCGATGGAGCGTCTGCACACGCATGCACAACTGCTCGACACCTTATGCAAATGGTTCGAGTACAGCGGCGAAAGCCAAGCGTGCGCTGAAGCGCTGGGTATCCATCGCAACAGCCTGCGCTACCGGCTGGAGAAGATTGGCGAGCTGACGGGTTGCGATCCTTACAAAACCGATGACCTGCTGCGCCTGTACCTGGGGGCGCAGATGATCACCCGTCACACCTGAAGCCGGGTTTTGTTCAAACGCCCGATGACGACCGCAGATCATTGTGCGAACGGCAGGCGGAGAACACGGTTTTGAGTGAGAGCATGCGAGATACCGGATCTGGAGAACAACAATGAAAATCGTCATCGCCCCCGACTCGTTCAAGGACAGCCTCAGCGCCCAGGCAGTTGCCGACGCGATCGCCAGTGGTCTGGCCGAGGTCTGGCCGCACGCCGAACTGATCAAATGCCCGATGGCAGATGGCGGGGAGGGCACCATCGAGGCGCTGCTGGCTGCCTGCAATGGTGAACTGATGAGTGCCAGCGTCAGCGGTCCGCTTGGCGCCCCGGTCAATGCTCAGTGGGGCTGGCTGACGGAGAGCAGGACCGCAATCATCGAAATGGCCATGGCCAGTGGCTTGCAACTGCTGACCCTGGCACAACGCGACGCCTGTGTGACCAGCACGGAAGGCACCGGTCAGCTGATCTCGGCGGCGCTGGATGCAGGAGCCCGTCGGGTGATCCTGGCCATCGGCGGCAGCGCAACCAATGACGGCGGCAGTGGCATGCTTTCAGCCCTGGGCGCGCGCTTTGTGGATGCCGACGATCAGACTCTGGCGCCGGGTGGACTTGCGCTTGCCGACCTGGCGCGTATCGATCTGAGCGGCTTCGATCCACGCTTGTCTGACGTGTGCGTCGAGATCGCCGCCGACGTCGATAATCCACTCTGCGGACCGAATGGCGCCTCTTCTATCTTCGGCCCGCAAAAAGGCGCATCGCCTGAGCAGGTCATGGCGCTGGACGCTGCGCTCGGCTGTTTTGCCGACCATACGGCTCAGGTCCTCGGCCAGGACTTGCGCGACAGTCCTGGCAGCGGTGCGGCCGGAGGCATGGGCTTTGCCGCCAAGGCCTACCTGAAGGCCTCGTTTCGTGCCGGCGTGGAAGTGGTGGCCGACCTGACCGGGCTGGAACACGCGTTGATCGGTGCCGATCTGGTCATCACCGGCGAAGGCCGTTTCGACGCGCAAACCCTGCGCGGCAAGACGCCGCTTGGCGTTGCGCGAGTCGCCCGGCGTCGGCAAGTGCCGGTGATTGTGCTGGCGGGAACCTTGGGCGAAGGCTACGAGCAGCTGTATGCGCAAGGCATCGGCGCCGCCTTTGCTCTGGTCAGCGGACCGATGAGCCTTGAGCAGGCCTGCCGCGATACCCGCCGCCTGTTGCACGAGCGTGCGCGTGACGTGGCGCGTCTCTGGCAGATGGCTTCGGGCAGTTGATGATCGCGCTGTGATCAACGGCAGCAGCCTGGCAATCGGCTGTTATTTTCATTAAGCCTGCGAATATTCACTGGCCGTGCTAAAGAATTGCCTGGTAGGGGCGATATGCTATCGGTTGTCTGACAACTTCGAGTCGGACACCGTCCTCCAAAAAAATATAAAGAGCTCTGGTCATGAATCTACGCAAACTCACTATCGCTCGTCGTGCCGGTCTGGGTTTTACTCTCATTTCCCTGTTGGTGGCATTGCTGGGGTGGTTTGCGCTGGCACAGATGTCGACCATTCGCCAGAGTGAAGTGGCGGTGGAGACCAACTGGCTGCCCAGCATGCGAGTGGTCAACGATATCCGCGAGATCATGCTGCGCATTCGGACCATTTCCCTGCGCATGGCGCTGGACACCGATCCTGCGAGCATTCCGACCTACCGTGGTCAGCTGGACGTACGTCTGGGCGATCTGGACAAGAAGCTGGCCATTCTCAAGACCTTTGTCGACACCCCGGAAGAGAAGTCGCTGACCGACCAGTTCATGGTGACCATGGGCCAATACCGCAGTGCGCTGGACCGCTCATTTGTACTGGCTGGCCAGGGCGATAGCGTCGGACTGAACAAGCTGCTGCTGGTCGACATGAAGCAGATCGTCGACGGTTCCGGCAAGCAACTCGGTGATCTGGCCGACTTTTATGTCACCAGGGTCGATGCGGAAGGCAAGTCCGCCGAAGCCCAGTACGGTAAGTCGCGCGACATCGTCATTATATTCGTGGTGATTGCCGCGCTGTGCACCATCGGCCTGGCACTCTGGCTGACCCGCAGCATCGTCGGTCCTCTGCAACGCGCGGTCACCGCCGCCGAGCAGGTTGCCAACGGCGACCTGACCCACACCATCGAGGTCGATGGCGAAGACGAAGTCACCCGGCTGTTGCGTGCCCTGGCGACGATGCAGATCAATCTGCGTGAAGCGATGCGCCACATCGGCAGTTCGGCCACACAACTGGCATCGGCCGCCACCGAGCTCAACTCGGTCACCGAAGACAGCTACCGCGGGCTGAACCAACAGAATGCGGAGATCGATCAGGCCGCCACGGCGATCAACGAAATGACCTCGGCAGTAGAAGAAGTTGCGCGTAATGCCGTGTCCACATCGGACGCCTCAAACCAGTCCAGCACCTCGGCGCTGGCGGGCCAGACGCGGGTGATCGAGACGGTGCAGTCGATCCAGACGCTGACCGACAACGTGCAGGCCACCTCGACGCTGGTGCAAAACCTTGCCAATCAGTCGCAGGATATTGGCAAAGTGCTGGACGTGATCCGCTCGATTGCCGAGCAGACCAACCTGTTGGCACTCAACGCCGCCATCGAGGCGGCACGGGCAGGCGAGTCGGGCCGCGGTTTCGCGGTGGTGGCGGACGAAGTCCGGGCATTGGCGCATCGCACCCAGCAGTCGACCCTGGAAATCGATTCGATGGTCAGCGCCATGCGCAGCGGTTCGGCGCAGGCACTCGACTCGATGAACACCAGCCGTGACCGGGCCGACTCGACGTTGGCACTGGCCAAGGGCGCGGGTGAGTCCTTGAGCGAAATCACCTCGTCGATCAACCAGATCTCCGAGCGCAATCTGGTGATTGCCAGCGCGGCTGAAGAGCAGGCGCAAGTGTCGCGTGAAGTTGATCGAAACATCGTCAACATTCGCGATCTGTCCATGCAGTCGACTCAGGGCGCCAACCAGATCAGTGCGTCGAGCCATGAATTGTCGCGTCTGGCCGCTGACCTGAATCAGGTGGTCTCACGCTTCAAGGTGTAAAACCCTACATTGATACAGGTTGTGTCCGCTTGCCGACGATCGACCGGACGCGCATTATGCCCTCGGTCGAAATGACCTCCGGTACAGTCTGGGCACAACCTTATCGAAGGGGGCGGCATCGCTTCATGAATAACAATAATCAAACCTTCAGCAGTTGGCTGCGCTCGCCAGCCCATCACCAGTGGCTGGCCCTGGAAGGCAATCGTCTGTTGACCTTCGCCAAGGCCTCCAGACTGGACAACGGCTTTGGCAGTCTTGATGACTACGGTCGGCTGATGGTCGGTGCCACCGCAGGAACCATGAACACTGCGCGCATGACCCACTGTTTTGCCATGGCCCATGCGCAGGGCATTCCCGGTTGTGCTGCGCTGGTCGATCACGGTATCGCCGCGTTGCAAGGCCCGTTGCACGATGCCGAACATGGCGGCTGGTTCAGCGCCGCGCTCGAAGACGGCGGCAAGACCGACAAACAGGCTTATCTGCATGCGTTCGTTGCCCTGGCGGCCAGTTCCGCCGTGGTGGCGGGGCGGCCTGGGGCGCAGGCATTGCTGTCCGACGTCATCCAGATCATCCAGACGCATTTCTGGAGCGAGCAGGAAGGCGCCATGCGTGAGTCGTTCGCGCGGGACTGGAGCAATGAAGAGACCTACCGCGGTGCCAACAGCAACATGCACAGCACCGAAGCTTTCCTCGCGCTCGCTGATGTGACCGGCGACGCGCAGTGGCTCGACCGGGCGCTGAGCATCGTCGAGCGGGTTATCCACGAGCATGCCGGTGCCAACAATTTTCAGGTCGTCGAGCATTTCACCCAGGACTGGCAGCCGCTGGCCGATTACAACCGGGAAAATCCGGCGGACGGTTTCCGGCCCTTCGGCACCACGCCGGGGCATGCTTTCGAGTGGGCTCGGCTGGTGTTGCATCTGGAGGCTGCACGCCGTCAGGCCGGACGCGCCAACCCCGAATGGTTGCTGGACGACGCCCGCCAACTGTTTGCCAATGCCTGCCGGTACGGTTGGGATGTCGACGGTGCCCCGGGCATCGTTTACACCCTCGACTGGCAGAACCAGCCGGTAGTCCGTCATCGTCTGCACTGGACTCACTGCGAAGCGGCCGCTGCTGCTGCCGCATTGCTGCAACGTACCGGCGAGCAACAGTATGAAGACTGGTATCACTGTTTCTGGGAGTTCAACGAGACACTGTTCATCGATCACGAACATGGCAGTTGGCGCCATGAGCTGAACGAGCGCAACGAGCCCAGCGCAGACATATGGCCCGGCAAGCCGGACCTTTATCACGCCTATCAGGCCACGTTATTGCCGGTGTTGCCGCTGGCACCTAGCCTGGCCAGCGCCCTGGCGGGGCTGGAATGAACGGCTAGCGTCTGTTGAGCTTGAGATCGGAAGTCAAAGCGCAGGGATGCGTTTGTCGGTCAGGCGGATGATCTGCCTGGCCAGGAAGCTTCCGGTCAGGATCACGCCGAACAGGCGCAAGGTCTGCATCGCCAGCACGAAGCCGACGTCGGCATGCGTATCGATGGCAATAATGGCCATGGTGTCCAGGCCGCCCGGGCTGGTCGCCAGGTATACCGAGAGATAATCCTTGCCCATCATCACCGCAATCAGCCAGGCCGACACAGCACAGAGCACGATCAACAGCAGTGAGGCCAGAATCATCATCGGCAGTCGTCTCCAGACGTATTGCACCGTTGGCCGGTCGAAACGCAGGCCGACGTAGCAGCCGATGGCACCGTAAGCGATGGGCAGCAACCAGGCTGGAACGCTGATCTGCATCACACCACTCAGTTGCAGCGCGCCGCCGAGCATCAGCGGCACCAGGAGGGCACCTGCCGGGAGACGCGAGCCGAGTGCCACGCCTGCGGCAATCACCGCCAGGCTCAGCGCCAGATCGACAAGGTCAAGGCTGGGCAAGACCGCCGCACTGCTGTGCAGGGCCGCAGCGGAATCCGGGGTGCCGATGAAATGGCTGACCAGCGCGCCGATGGTGACCACGCAGACCACGCGCACATATTGCATGGTGGCGACAATGCGTGAGTCGGCACCGTAATCTTCGGACATCGCGACCATCGCCGAGGCCGCGCCCGGTGACGTGCCCCAGGCTGCCGTGTTGCTCGGAATGCCGGCAAAGCGCACCAGCACCAGTCCAACTGCCGCGCTCAGCACCACCGTGAGGATGGTCGCCAGGAGCATGACATGCCATGAATGAAGGGCGGTGAGCAGCACACTGACCGACATGGCATGCGCGATCAGCACGCCGACCGTGCCCTGACCGAGTTGAAAGGCCCGCTTGGGCATGCGGATGCTGGCACCTGATACGCCAAAGCCTATGGCGACCAGCATCGGCCCGAGGAACATCGCAGCAGGCATATCGAACAGTTTGAGCAGTTGCCCGGCAATGCCGGCCATCAGGATCAGACCCGCCCATTGAGTCAGCGGGGAAAGGGAGGAAAGCGAAAAGCGTGAAGCGTTTGACAAGGACGTTCTCCTTGATTGGGGTGAATCACATGCACACAGTATCGACTTCCCAACCCATCAAGTCTATTTTCTAATAATCATGAATTGATAACTTTGGTTGATAGATATGGACCTGCGCGATCTCACCTATTTCGAAACCATTGCCGAGCTGGGGCATCTCGGACGTGCTGCGGAGAAGCTAAATCGCAGCCAGCCAGCGCTGACCAAGAGCATTCAGCGCCTCGAGGAGTCATTCGGAACGCGACTGTTTCAACGTGACGGCCGAAGGATCAAGCTGACGCCCGTGGGCGAGTTGCTGCAGGCGCGCGGCAAGGAGTTGCAGCAAAGCATTGCCCAGACCCAGCGCGAGGTGCGGGATTTCGCCAGTGGCATGGTGGGCAACATTCGGGTCGGCTGCGCCGCGACGATGGCGGAATATTTGATGCCGAAACTGACGTCCGCCTTGTTGCAGCGCACCCCGGACGTCACCTTGAAACTGGTGATAGGTCAGGATGACCTGCTGCGCGAATCATTGCGCTCCGGTCAACTGGACATGATCATTTGCGCGCTGGCGCCCGACAGTGAAGACGTCACCAGCTTTGCCATACTCAGGGACGAAGCCGTGGTGGTCGCCAGCAAGAATCATCCGATCTTCAAGCCGTCGTTGAAAATGAGTGACCTGTGCGCGTATCGCTGGGTACTGCCGCCTGTGAGTGTTTCATCGCGCAAATGGCTGGACGCAACCTTCGCTGCTCATGGCCTGCCGCTGCCGACGGTGCAGATCGAAGCGAACTCGATCTCGCTGTTGCCGGGACTGATTGCCCGCAGCAACCTGTTGAGCTTCATTGCCCGCGAGTCGCTGGAGTTCGGCAAGACCATGCAGCACCTGCGTGAAGTGCCGCTGGAGCAAACCACCCTCAAACGCACCATTGGTGTGACGTTGCGCAAGGGCGGTTACCTGTCACCCGCAGCAGAAGGCATGTTGCAGATGCTGCGCGATAACGGCGGGGACTTTCTGGGGTGGAGCTGACCGCCCCGGTCAGCCGCTTGTGGGCAGGGCCTGAAAGCCACTCAGGTACTTTGCCAGCGCCTCTGCACCCAGCTCCACGGTTGAGCTGGTGCCCGCCCAGCTGCAGGCGAGCATCAGGTTGCGCGGCAGGTCGAAGTCTTCAACCGTAAACCCATTGGCGTCGAGACCGTTTTCATCGTGGGGAACCAGTTCGCGCAGCGACGCCACCGGTTCAAAGTACGCCCACACTGGCTTGTTCAGTGCGACCGCCATACCGACTTCGAAGGCCGTGCCCGAATCTGGCTCCAGGCCACGGAACACGTTGAGGTTGACCAGCATCGCTGAGCAGCGGTGGATCATCGCGACATTCATCGAGTAAATCTGCTGTGCGGTTTCATGCGCTGTTCGTCCGTGCGTGACCTCATTGTCAAACGGGTACAGACCCTCAAGTCCATGTGCGGCGCACAGAGCCTTCAGATAGCGTCCATGTTCCACGGCATCGGTCCTGAACACGTCGAAGCCTGCGAGATAAACCAGTGGCGCGTGCATATTCGTCTCTCGGCTGCAGATGTTGTCGCGCCGATTCTAAGGCCGACCGTCTGCCCGCGATACATGCCATTGATCGGTCGAACACGATCAGCAGGCGTTTGCACTGGAATCTGTACGGATAACCAGTATCCTTGTTCAGTCTGCTCATTTGTCATGTGAACGCTGGCCTTGAATACTTCGCCCCTCGACAATCCGTTTTATTACCTGGAAAACTTCCGTCAGGTCCTTGACTGGATTGCCCGGCGCTACGATGACCTGCTCGACGCAACCGAGCGCCGCTTCATCAGCGAGTTTGCCGAGCTGCCGGTGCCCGCTCAGGGGTTGCTGGTGCGCATGGTGATGCGCAAGGGAGTGTTGTTTCGGGCCAGCAAACTCGGTTATGTCGAGATTGGCGACCCTCATGACGCCGTATTGCCGCTGCTGGCGCGGGAGTGGGTCGACACCGCTCCGCCACTGGGCCTGAGCGAGTTGTTCCAGCTGCTGCGTCGGGATGAGTTGAGCCACTGCTTCAAGGATCACGCGGTCAAGGGCGCTGAGCGCAAGCAGGATTGGTTCGAGCGCCTGCAGCCCATGTACCCGTCGCCGCAGTCCCTCGAACAATGGCATCCGACGTTGCCCGACGCCGTGTTCGGCCTGAAGATCATGCCGCTGTGTGATCGCCTGCGCTTGCTGTACTTCGGCAATCTGTACCAGGAATGGTCTGAATTCGTGCTGGCTGACCTGGGTATCTACCGTTACGAAAAAGTCGAGTTTTCGCTGGAGTCGCGTGGCATCAACGAGCGTGCGGATATCGATGTGTGTCTGCAATTGCATGCCTGTCGTGAAGCGCTGGAAACCTGCCAGGAACTGCATGCGCTGGCCGAGCGGGTCATTGCCATCGAATGCGGCAACCCGTGGTTGCTCATGCGTCGTGGCAAACTGCTGTTTCGTATCGGGCAACAGGCCGAGCGCATGCAGGACTGGCCTCTGGCGATGGCGGTGTATCGTCAGTCGAGTTACCCCGGCGCGCGTTCAAGGCAGATCCGCGTGCTGGAGCGCAACGCTGAGTACGCAGCGGCGCTGGCGCTGGCGGAGCAGGCCCGTCTCGCTCCGGAAAGTGATGCCGAGGTCCAGCACCTGTCACGCGTCTTGCCACGCCTGCAACGCAAGCTCGGCCTGACTGCCGCGCGCAAGCGCACGGTGCGGGCCATTGCGCGGCTGGACGTGCAGGTTACGCCAGTGTCGGGAATGAGTGTCGAGCGTCTGATACGCCTGCACCTTGAAGAAGAGCAGGGCGGGGAGGTGCATTACGTCGAGAATGCGCTGATCAATTCACTGTTCGGGCTGCTGTGCTGGCGAGCCATTTTCGCGCCTTTGCCGGGTGCATTCTTTCATCCGTTTCACAGTGCGCCGAGTGACCTGTACAGCCCTGACTTTTATCAGCGCAGAGCATCGTTGTTCGATGCCTGTCTGATGCAACTGGAGTCTGATGAATACCTGACGACCATTCGTGAGCATTTTGAGAGCAAATACGGTTTGCAATCACCCTTTGTATTCTGGGGAGCGCTGACGCCGGAGCTTCTGGAACAGGCGCTTCATTGCCTGCCGGCAGAGCACTTGCTTCGCTGGTTTCGTCGGCTGTTGCAGGACATAAAAGCCAACCGGACCGGGATGCCCGACCTGATCCAGTTTTTTCCGGAGCAGCGTCGTTATCGAATGATCGAGGTCAAGGGGCCGGGTGACCGCCTCCAGGACAACCAACTGCGCTGGCTGGACTTCTGTGCCGAGCATGGCATGCCGGTGGAGGTGTGTTACGTGCAATGGGCGACTGACGACAGTGCCTGCGTCAGTAGCGACCTGTCAGGTCATCAAGGGGCCTTGTGCCCGTCCTGAGTGTCCTGATGATCCGCATCATGGGGCTGTTTCGAATCATGAGGCTTGTCGTCCGCGCTGCCGTTATTTCCCGGCAAGGGGTCCATGCCTTTGGTGCCGGGGCTTGTGCCTGGCGCGCCGGGGCTGGTGCCGTCGACGTTTTTTTCCATTCCGGTGCCCGGGACTTTCGGACCGTCGCTGACCGGGTTGGTCGGTCCGGTCGAACCTGCAAGCGCACTGGTCGCCGACAGGGCCAAAAATGTCGCCAGGCTTATCGCCCCCAATCTATTCCTGATCATGGTGCAAACTCCGTGAGTACTTTGATCGAAACAGTACGTTGACTGAAACTGTACCGCGAGAAGGGTAGACCCGCGGGCAGGGCATGGTCCTACCCGCGTAAGACGCCTGATTACTGAGTCTTGGTCTTTTCAGTGGTGGTGCTCTTGTCGTGCGTACCGTGTGTCGTCTTGTTGTCGTGCTTCATCGAACGCTCGGCTGCCGCTTCCTTGCTTTCAGCTTGCGCGCCTGGAGTCTCGGACGAGGTGCGGTCCATCGGCTGGGTATTGGTGCCCGGCAGTTTGGTCGCATTCTTGTTGATCGGGGTTTCAGGGGTGGTGGTCGACTCGGCAAAGGCGGCACCCGAAGCTACAGCCATCAGGCCAGCAAGAGTCAGGGCAGTCAGTTTGGTCTTGATCATGATGATTACTCCGTTGTTTTAAAGTACTCATGTTGGTCATTGGCCAGTGGCCATAGGTGCCGTCGAACCCGACGAACGGTAGATGTGTTCGATGCATCAAGGCTTACGCCGTTGCTATCCGCCGTGAGAGTCATCACGCGCTCTTTTCGGTCATTCACGCCCCTCTTAACGCCGTCGACAGCGAAGTTTTAAGTTGATTTAGCTATAACGTGACCGCTCGGTCATTTACAAAGCTTCTTAAAATCACACTTTCTTACATTTTTATAACGAAGCGGGCATTCCGCTACCTGATGAGTGGTGGCAGAAGGCTATTTGGGTTTGCGGGTCGAAAATGTCCCGTAAACATTGGGTTTGGAAGGGGTTTTCTTAGCTGGCGACGTAGGAAATCACTTACAAAAAAGTTCCCCTAACGACACGATTCGTTGGATTGTCATTAAACAGCAACATTTGAGGTTTTAAATCCGCCTCGGGCCTCCTTAAGTGGACCACCACACAATCTCCTGGACTGAGGTATTACCGTGATTCTGCTGACTAAAAAACGCTTGTCGCTTCTGATCGCATCGCTGTGCCTTAGCGGTGTGGCTCACGCGACTGATGTAACAGGCGCTGGTTCGAGTTTCGTCTACCCGGTTATTTCGGCGTGGTCCCAGGACTACAGCAAGAGCAAGGATAACCGTATCAACTATCAGTCCATCGGTTCGGGTGGTGGTATTGCCCAGATCAAGGCTGCGACCGTTGACTTCGGTGCATCCGACGCCCCGATGTCTGCAGAAGATCTGCAGGCCGGCGGCCTGGGTCAGTTCCCAAGCGTGATCGGCGGTATCGTGCCGATCGTCAACGTCGAAGGCGTCGAAAGCGGCGAGCTGAAGCTGGACGGTCCAACCATCGCCAAGATCTTCATGGGCGACATCAAGAAGTGGAACGACCCGGCAATCACTGCGCTGAACTCGGGCGTCAAACTGCCTGATACCGCAATCACCGTCGTTCACCGTTCGGACGGTTCGGGCACCACGTACAACTTCACCAACTACCTGAGCAAAGTCAGCCCGGAGTGGAACGAGAAGCTGAAGTTCGGTTCGACCGTGCAGTGGCCAGCAGGCGTGGGCGGCAAGGGTAACGAAGGTGTTTCGGCCTACGTGAAGCAGATCAAGGGTTCGATCGGCTACGTCGAGTACTCCTACGCAACCACCAACAAACTGTCCTACACCCAGTTGAAAAACGCTGCCGGCAAATTCATCAAGCCTGACGCCAAGGCATTTGCTGCCGCCGCCGACACTGCCGACTGGGCAAGCGCCAAAGACTTCAACCTGATCATGACCAACGCGCCGGGTGAGGCTGCATGGCCGATCACCGCGACCACCTGGATCATCATGTACAAGAAAGCCAAGAACGAAGAGAAAAGCACGGCTGCTTTCGACTTCTTCAAGTGGTCCCTGGAAAACGGCCAGAAGCAGGCCGAGAAACTGGAATATGTAGCGTTGCCGAAATCGCTGGTTGATCGCGTGGAAAGCTACTGGAAAACGGAATTCACCAAGTAAGTGATTCAACCCGTACCACCCCTGTCATCAGCCGCGATATCGGCTCGGTGACAGGGGCTTTTCCTTGCGAGTGGCCTCAACATGACTGAAAACACCCAATACCTGTCCGCTAACGTCTCCGCTGGTGAGTCCGAGGGCGAGAAGCGCGCCAAACGGGATCATCGTCATGACCTGTGGTTCAAGCGTTCATTGCAGGCTGCAGCGATGCTGGTGCTTGCTTTGCTGGGTTGTATTGCCTTGTCGACCCTGTGGGGCGGCAGTCTGGCATTCCAGACTTTCGGGTTTGGCTTTCTGACCAGTACCGAGTGGGACGTGAACGCCGGCAAGTTTGGCGCTCTGGTTCCGATCTACGGCACCCTGGTGACCTCTTTTCTGGCTTTGCTGATCGCCGTACCGGTGAGTTTCGGCATTGCAATCTTTCTTACCGAAGTGGCGCCGCCCTGGTTGCGCATGCCGATCGCCTCGGCCATCGAGTTGCTGGCCGGTATCCCTTCGATCATCTACGGCATGTGGGGGCTGTTCGTCTTCGGCCCGTTCATGGCTGAACACCTGTCGCCGTGGATCACCGAAAACCTTGGCGCACTGCCGCTGATCGGTCCGATGTTCCAAGGGCCGCCGTTGGGTATCGGCATGCTGACAGCCGGTATCGTACTGGCGATCATGATCACGCCGTTCATTACCTCGGTGATGCAGGAAGTCTTCCGCACCGTGCCCGTGGCCCTCAAAGAGTCGGCCTATGCACTGGGCGGTACAACCTGGGAAGTGGTCTGGGATATCGTGCTGCCGTACACCCGTTCGGCGGTGGTCGGCGGTGTGTTTCTGGGGCTGGGGCGCGCGCTCGGCGAAACCATGGCGGTAACCTTCGTACTGGGCAACGCGCATCAGTTCTCGGCTTCGCTGATGATGCCGAGCAGTTCGATCGCTTCGGTGATCGCCAACGAGTTCAACGAGGCTTACACCGACTTGCACCGTTCGGCACTGATCGCCCTTGGCTTCCTGTTGTTCGTCGTCACCTTCATCGTGCTGGCCCTTGCACGCCTGATGCTGTCGCGCCTTTCGCGTAAGGAGGGGTTATGAGTAAGGATGTGACCGGCAGCGAGCACCTGTATCGGGTTCGCAGCATCAAGAACAAGATTGCGATGGTGCTCAGCTGTGGTGCCACTGCCTTCGGCCTGCTGTGGCTGGTGTGGATTCTGCTGACCACCATCATCAAGGGCATCGACGCGCTCAACCTGCAACTGTTCACCGGCATGACTCCGCCACCTGGTACCGAGGGTGGACTGGCCAACGCGTTCTACGGCAGCGTGCTGATGTCCGGCATCGGCCTGCTGATCGGTACGCCGATCGGCCTGATGGCCGGCATTTGGCTGGCCGAGTTTGCCCGCTACACCAAACTGGGCAACGCCGTGCGCTTCATCAACGACATCCTGCTGTCGGCACCTTCGATTGTGCTCGGTCTATTCGTCTACACCGTCGTGGTACTGCCACTCAACGCGGTGACAGGCCATCAGGTGGGCTTTTCAGCGATTGCCGGTGCGCTGGCGCTGGCATTGCTGGTGATCCCTGTGGTGGTGCGTACCACTGACGAAATGATGCAACTGCAACCCTCGACCATGCGTGAAGCTGCGCTGGCGCTGGGCGTGCCGCAATGGAAGCTGACCCTGCAAATCGTCCTTCGCGCGGCCAAGGCTGGTGTGGTAACCGGCGTATTGCTCGCATTGGCACGCATCACCGGCGAAACCGCGCCGCTGCTGTTCACCGCTTTCGGCAACCAGTTCTGGAGCAGCGATCTGCTCAAACCCATCGCCAGTGTTCCGGTGGTGGTTTTCCAGTACGCCATGAGCCCGTTCGATGACTGGCACTCCCTGGCATGGGCCGGTGCGCTGGTCATGACGTTGTTCGTACTGATACTGAGTCTGCTGTCTCGCTTAATTCTTCTGCGCAATAGGGCGTCCTGATGAACAACCTTTCCCTGGCCAACGAAAAAACCAAGATCCAAGTGCGCGGTCTGGAGTTTTTCTACAACAACCAGAAGTCGTTGAAGTCCATCGACATGACCATCCCCGAGAAGCGCATCACGGCGATCATCGGTCCGTCGGGTTGCGGTAAATCGACCCTGCTGCGCGTCTTCAACCGCATCTACGCGATGTACCCGAAGCAGGAAGCGCGCGGTGAAGTGCTGCTCAATGGCGAGAACATCCTGGCCCCAGGCTATTCGATGAACCGCCTGCGCAGTCATGTGGGCATGGTGTTCCAGAAGCCTGTGCCGTTCCCGATGTCGATCTACGACAACATTTCCTACGCCATCAAGCACCACGAAAAACTGTCGCGTCGGGAAATGGAAGATCGCGTCGAGCAGGCCCTGCGTGGCGCGGCCTTGTGGGACGAAGTCAAGGACAAGCTCAAGCAGAGCGCGACCGGTCTGTCCGGTGGTCAGCAGCAGCGTCTGTGCATCGCCCGCACCATCGCGCTGCGTCCTCAGGTATTGCTGCTTGACGAGCCGACCTCCGCGCTCGATCCGATCTCGACTGGTCGTATCGAACAGCTGATCACCGAGCTTAAAGAGCAGTTCACCGTGATCATCGTGACTCACAACATGCAGCAGGCGGCGCGTTGCTCCGACTACACCGCCTTCATGTTCATGGGTGAACTGATCGAGCACGGCGACACCGACACCATCTTCACCAAGCCCTCCAAGACCCAGACCGAAGATTACATCACCGGTCGTTTCGGCTGATCATCCGGCCAGGGCGGGCGCTTCCTGGCGCTCGCCCATGAACTCCTCGATCCTGCTGCGCAGCCAACGCTCGGCAGGGTCGCTGTCCATCACACTCAGCCACGTCATCGACAGATCCAGCCCCGGCGTGGGGAAGGGCAGTGGCTCGTCATACAGCAAACCCAATGCGCTCATGGCCTTTGCCGCATAGTCGGACAGCCCCGAAATCATGTCGGTGCCGGCCATCAATGCGGGCAGGGTGGCGAACTGCGGCACCGACAACACCACCTGACGCTTGCGTCCCAGCGCGGTCAGCCACTCATCGGCGAAACTGCTGACACTCGCGACGTGCGACACCACAACATGTGGGCGCGAGCAGTATTCGTCCAGGCTCATGGGGCTGGCAGGCTTGTCGGCGCGCACCAGCCTCGGCTGCACGTTACGCAGCGTCTTGCGCTTGGCATTGGCGGGCAGTTCACGGGTCAGGCAGACGCCAACGGTGATATCGCCGGACATCAGCACCTCGGAGATATTCAGGTAGTCGACGTGCTTGACCACGATCACCACGCCGGGCGCTTCCTGGCGGATGGCCTTGAGCATCGCCGGCAGCAGGCCGAATTCGACGTCATCGGTCAGGCCGATGCGAAAGGTCATCTTGCTGACCGACGGGTCGAAGTCGGTGGTCAGGCTCAGCGCTGTGGACATGGCGTCCAGCGCAGGCGTCAGGTGCTTGAGAATCTCGTGAGCGCGCGCGGTGGGTTCCATGCGATGGCCGACGCGGATGAACAGTGGGTCATTGAGCAGACTGCGCAGGCGATTCAAGGCAGCGCTTATCGTAGGTTGGCCGAGAAACAGTTTTTCGGCTGCGCGGGTGACGTTACGCTCCTGCATCAATGTTTCGAATACCACCATCAGGTTGATGTCGGCCTTGCGCAGTTCATTTCGATTCATTGCTGTTCCTTGGCATCAGACCTGGACGGCCAAGTCTAGGCAGTCCACGCAGAAGGCGTCCAGCATTTTGCCTCTGCATGATGAAACGTCTGCTTACGGTTCTTCGGGCAGGAAAAGGGCGAATCTGTAAGGGGAAACAGGGTCTACTGGCAGGCCTGCGGTTTAACGTAAAAACCGCCTTGGATTCCCGATCCCTAGCTACAGGAGGTGCCCCTTATGCGGGCTGCAAAGATTGCCGGTATGTTGATGTCGCTGACGCTGTCAGGCGCAGCACTGGCTGAGACGCCCGGTTATGGCCAGCAACTGGAAGGTTTTACTTACCCTCACGCGCTGCATAAATTCAATTTCCAGTCCCAGGGCCAGACGCTGGAAATGGGTTACATGGACGTCGCGCCGAGCGGCAAGGCCAATGGCCGCACAGCGGTGCTGCTGCATGGCAAGAATTTTTGCGCTGCGACCTGGGAAGACACCATCAAGGGGCTGAGCGCTGCGGGCTATCGCGTTGTCGCACCGGATCAGATCGGTTTCTGCACCTCGACCAAGCCGGAACACTACCAGTACAGCTTCCAGCAGTTGTCGATGAATACCCATGCGCTGCTGGAAAAACTGGGTATCGACAAGGTGTCGGTAGTCGGTCACTCCACGGGCGGCATGCTGGCCACGCGTTATGCGTTGATGTACCCGAAGCAGACCGAGAAGCTGGTGATGGTCAACCCTATCGGTCTGGAAGACTGGAAAGCACTCGGCGTGCCGTACCGCAGCGTCGATCAATGGTATGAACGAGAGCTGAAGACCACCGCCGAAGGTATTCGCGCTTACGAGCAGAAGACCTACTACGATGGCCGCTGGAAGCCCGAATATGACAAGTGGGTCGACATGCTGGCCGGTCTGAACAAAGGGCCGGGGCACAAGATCGTGGCCTGGAACTCGGCGTTGATCTACGACATGATTTTCACCCAGCCGGTGTTCTACGAGTTTCCCAGGTTGCAGGTGCCGACGGTGCTGATGATTGGCGATGCCGATACCACTGCCATCGGCAGCGACATCGCGCCGCCTGAGGTCAAGGCAAAGATCGGCAATTACAAGGTACTGGGCAAGCAGGTGACGCAGATGATTCCAGGCGCCAGGCTGGTGGAGTTCAAGGGCAAGGGCCATGCCCCGCAGATGGAGGATCCGCAGGGCTTCAACAAGGCACTGGTCTCCGAGCTTCAATAAGCTGCACGTCATGCCATGCAGCAACCTGGTCCGACAGCCACCAGGTTGCCTGCGACCGGCACTGCCGATTACACGGCAATTTCTACCAGATCACCCTTGAGCCTCACCGGCCAGACGTCGAGCCGCTGTTCCGGGTATTCGATGCAACTGCCGTCGTGCAGGCGAAAGTGCTGCTTGTACAGCGGCGAGGCGATGACCAGCTCGCCCGCGATCTGCCCGATCAGACCACGCCCGATCACGTTGGCCCCGGATTTGGGATCGCGGTTGTCGATGGCAAAGAGCTGCTCGCCCTGTGCGGTTTCGGGCAGGTAGAACAGCGCGACCTGCGCGCCGTCCAGCCACGCCACGACGCCTGAATTGGCAACCAGATCCGCGCGTCCGCACAGGGGCTGCCAGTGTAACTGCGCTGCCGCGGGCGCATTGTTGCCGGCGATTATTGTCTGAGACGCGTTCATCACACCACCTCCTTGAACAACGGGATAAGGGCCAGCTCTTCGGGTTTTGCCGGCCGGCGCTGGGCGCGTTCCTTGACGAACTGCACGTCGGGGTCAGCACGCCCGTCGTTGACGAAGGTGCGGAAGCGCTTGAGCTTTTCCGGGTCCTTGAGGGCGTTGGCCCATTCGCATTCGTAGCGGTCGACCACCAGTTGCATCTGCGACTCCAGCTCTGCGGCCAGGCCCAGGCTGTCGTCGATGATGACCGCCTTGAGATAGTCGAGTCCGCCTTCCAGCGATTCACGCCAGACCGAGGTACGCTGCAGCTTGTCGGCAGTGCGGATGTAGAGCATCAGGAAACGGTCGATGTAACGAATCAGGGTTTCATCATCCAGATCGGTGGCGAACAGCTCGGCGTGACGCGGACGCATGCCGCCGTTGCCGCACAGGTAAAGGTTCCAGCCGTTTTCGGTGGCAATCACGCCGACGTCCTTGCTCTGCGCTTCGGCGCATTCGCGGGTGCAGCCGGATACCGCAAACTTGAGTTTGTGCGGCGAGCGCAGGCCCTTGTAACGGTCCTCGATGCGCAGCGCCATGGCGACACTGTCCTGCACGCCGTAGCGGCACCAGGTGCTGCCGACGCAGGATTTAACCGTACGGGTCGACTTGCCGTAGGCATGGCCGGTCTCGAAGCCTGCCTCGATCAGCTCGCTCCAGATATCCGGCAACTCGTGCAGTTGCGCGCCGAACAGGTCGATGCGCTGGCCGCCGGTGATCTTGGTGTACAAGTCGTATTTTTTCGCCACCGCGCCAATCGCTATCAGGCCGTCAGGGGTAATCTCGCCACCCGGAATACGTGGCACCACCGAGTAGGTGCCGTTTTTCTGCATGTTGGCCATGAACGTATCGTTGGTGTCCTGCAGAGGCACCAGCGAAGGCTCGGTGATGGGGCGGTTCCAGCACGACGCCAGGATCGAGCCGACTGCGGGCTTGCAGATGTCGCAGCCATGCGCGCCTTTGCCATGGCGAGTCAGCAGTTCGTCAAAGGTTTCGATGCCTTCGACGCGGACCATCGAGTACAACTCCTGGCGGGTATGAGCGAAGTGTTCACACAGGCTTTTATCGACCGCCACGCCGCGGGCCACCAGTTCATGCTCGAAAACCTGTTTGAGCAGTGCAGTGCAACCACCGCAGCCGGTGGCGGCCTTGGTGCAGGACTTGATTGCGGCCAGATCGGTGCACCCATTGTCGATGGCCGAGCACACGGCGCCTTTGCTGACGTTATGGCAGGAGCAGATGGTCGCTGTGGCGGGCAGGGCATCGGCGCCCAGCGTCGGCGCGCCTTCACCACGCGGCAGAATCAGGCTCGATGGATCGGCGGGCAGCGGGATGCCGTTCTGCGCATACTGCAGCAGCGTGTCGTAATAGCTGTTATCGCCGACCAGCACAGCGCCGAGTACCTGCTTGCCATCGGCCGACACCACCAGGCGACGGTAGCTGGCGGTGGCTTCATCAATGAAGCGATAACTGACGGCCCCGGCCAGCGCACCATGCGCATCACCGATGGAGCCGACATCCACACCCAGCAACTTGAGCTTGGTGGACATGTCGGCGCCGAAGAACGCGTCGGTATCCTGTTCGCACAACTGTGCTGCCACGCCGCGGGCCATTTGATAGCCGGGCGCGACCAGGCCGAACACGCTGCCGTTCCAGGCTGCGCATTCGCCGATGGCATAGATATCAGCGTCGCTGGTGCGGCAGTGCTCGTCGATTGCGATGCCACCGCGTGGGCCGAGCGCCAGCTCACACTGACGGGCCAGGGCGTCTTGCGGGCGAATACCTGCGGAGAACACGATCAGGTCGGTCTCGAGAAACTCGTCGTTGGCGAAGTTCATCCGATAGCGATACTGCTTGCCGTCGCTGATCGACTGCGTGGCGCGGGACAAATGCACGCCGACGCCCAGCGCTTCGATACGCGCCTTCAATGCAGCGCCACCGAGGTCGTCCAGTTGCACCGGCATGAGACGCGGCGCGAACTCGACGACATGGGCTTCCAGCCCCAGGGATTTAAGTGCATTGGCCGCTTCGAGTCCGAGCAGACCGCCGCCGACCACTACGCCTCGTCGGGCCTTCGACGCGGCATAGCGAATGCTGTCCAGATCCTCGAGTGTGCGATAGACCAGCCGGGAATTGCCCCGCGCGCCTTCGATAGGCGGTACGAACGGGTAGGAGCCCGTGGCCAGGATCAGTTTGTCGTAACCGAAGCAGCCTTCGGCGGTGATGATTTCGTGACGATCACGATCGATTTCCAGCACCGGTACGCCGAGGTGCAACGTCAGGCCGGGTTGTTCGTAGACAGACATCTCGCTCATGGCCAGCGATTCGGCGTCGCGGCCTGTGAAGTATTCGGACAGGTGCACGCGGTCATAGGCGCGCTGTGTTTCCTCGCCAAAGACGTGGATGCGATAGCGTTCGAGTGCGCCGCCTGCGATCAACTGCTCGACGCAATGATGCCCGACCATGCCATTACCGACGACGATCAGGGTTTTTACATCGTTGAGGGGGAAGACTGTGGTGTTCATAGCGAGTCCCGGCCGAGGCCAATCAGGTTTTTCAAAGCAAAAAAAAAGCGCCCGGAACCGTTCGGTTCCAGGCGCCTTTGCCTGTTGTCTTATTGGGTATTCGGGGGTGCCATCGAGCCACGTTGCCGGAAGCACCCGAGTAGCCCTCTGGTCTCTGCGAGACTGGCGATCCACGTCGATCAACCGGGGCGGCCCGACCACATTCATGGTGGGGTTGTTGAGGATTATGCAGAGGTTGTGCCAGCTTGCGTCGGCAGCGCTCCAAGCCCGAATTGGCAATGCACGCAAGGCTGCGCAGCGTTTACGGCGGCGTCCGGCGCATGACTTTTCCTGCCTTGCATTGGTGCGCATCGAAGGGTTTGCGCTGTAAAGCTGTGCGCCGTACGCGGAGCGTGGGCACGATAACGGCGTGCCTGCGGTCTGTCATTGATTCTGCCCGCAGGGCGCAGGAGCGACCGGGGCGGCGATCCTCATTGTTCGCGAAGACGGTGGGTAAGACGACGCATTTCCTCAGACTGTACCGGCCCTTTCGCGAACAAGTTCGCTCCCACGGCCTTCGGCCAGAATCAAAAGCGGACTTGCGTACAACGCGGAGCGCTCCGCGTGGGAATGCCTGTCGTGACGCTCTGCGTCACAATTCTGCGCCGCACCGCTTGTTCTATAGTTAAGCAGTGCGTCCAAAAGCCCAAGTCTGGCGTAACATTTGTATCACCCTGCAATTCCCCCAATAAGTCCGTGCTCATGAACATCACTATTACTGAGGTACACCCCTCCGAGATCCCGCACACCGTCGATTTCGTCATGCGTGCGCGTGCCGGAATCTTTCCCTTGCTCGACACTGTCACCGTTCCGCCCGATCTGGCCGGTTTCGAGCAGGTGTATCTGGACGGGGAGGACGGCAAGTTTCTGATCGCCCGCAGTGAAGGGCAGATCATCGCGGCTGTGGGCTACCTGCCGTTTGATCATCGTTTCCCGCAGCTCGATTATCGCGGGCGCAGAACCGTTGAGATCGTGCGCCTGTTCGTCACGCCGGAGTTTCGCGGCGACGGGCTGGCCAGCCGTTTATGTCAGGCGCTCTGGGCCCATGCCGAGGCAGGTGGCATAGAGGTTTTGTACCTGCATACCCATCCGTTTCTGCCCGGCGCGATCCGTTTCTGGGAGAAACAGGGCTTTGCCGTGACCGATGTGGAGAGCGATCCGGTGTGGAACACGACCCATATGGAGCGCGTTCTTTAAGAGGGCTTTGTCAGAAGACGAAAGGGGGCTGGCAGGGCGCCAACCCCCTTGTACCGATCAGTGCGGAGAACGCTGACGCGCAGTCTTGAGCAGGTCTTCCGGTGTGATATGGCCGACCACCGATTTGGCCGCCGCGCTGCCGGGGAGCGGCAAGTCGAGAATGTGACCTTTCATCTTGCCGATCACGTGCATTTCGCAAGGCTTGCAATCGAACTTGAGGGTCAACACTTCATCACCGTGCACCAGTTGCATCGGCGCGACCTTGGTGCGCACGCCCGTCACACCTTTGGCCTGTTTCGGGCACAGGTTGAACGAGAAGCGCAGGCAATGCTTGGTGATCATCACGGGCACTTCGCCGGTCTCTTCGTGGGCCTCGTAGGCCGCGTCGATCAGCTGTACGCCGTGGCGATGATAGAAGTCGCGAGCCTTCTGGTTGTAGACGTTGGCCAGAAAAGACAGATGCGACTCCGGGTACACCGGTGGCGGGGTCGTCTCCGCCTTGCGGCCACCGCGCGGATGAGCCTTGATTCGCGCTTCGGTCAGTGCCTCGATGGCGTCGCGGCGCAGGGTCTTGAGCTGCGAGTTGGGTACGAAGAACGCCTGTGGCGCGTCAAGCCTGACGTCCTGGGCATGATAGATCGTGGTGCCCAGTTGAGTGAGCAGGTCACGCAACTGATCCAGCGCCTGTTCGGGCTTGTTGGCCGCGCCAAACGGTCCATCGAGACCGACCGTGACGCTCACGCCTTCTTCGCTGGTGGCTTCCAGGCTCAAGTGATCTTCGCGCAGCGTAACCTGCCACTGAACGCCGATACGACGTTCGGCCGAGGTCTTGAGCAGCGCCTGTTGCCAGTTGTGGTCCAGGTTGCGGTTCAGCGGATGATTGGGGCGTACGCGCGACAGCGCTGCGGGCATCTCGTTGGGCTCTACGCGATAGCGCCAGCGCTTCTGGCCGTCCTCTTCGAACTCGCCCTTGAGTTCGGCGATGTTGGCACGGAAGCCCACCACTTCACGCTTGATCTGCACATTGAGGCCGTCGCCGTTGGACAGCGGCTCGTGGGTCACGGCGATCAGGTCGCGCTTGCCGAGCTTTTCAACGGTGCCCACCGCCAGACCGGTGAAGGTCGGCGTGTCGAACGCGCCGATGTCGATCTTGCGGTCGCTGACGAAATAATCGGTGCTGCCGCGATGAAAGGTCTTTTCCGGGTCCGGCACGAAAAAGTGCGCGGTACGGCCGCTGGAAG
>Ga0308164_10000258_pt1 | contig 116525 bp, 108 predicted proteins | sample PhyTR2_FD_201031 | JGI IMG/M metagenome (GOLD analysis project Ga0308164, IMG submission 201031) | Phyllosphere microbial communities from UC Gill Tract Community Farm, Albany, California, United States - DLSLT.R2 | ecosystem: Host-associated > Plants > Phyllosphere > Unclassified | place...
TCTCGAACAGGACAGTGAAACGACTTTGCGCCGATGATAGTGCGGGTTCCCGTGTGAAAGTAGGTCATTGTCAGGCTCTTACAGCAGTAAACCCCCAGCGCCCCAAAGGCCTGGGGGTTTTCTTATTACAAAAGCACCCCCTGAGCGGCTTCGCCGCTTCCCCCTCTCATCCTTCGGTGGAGGGGGACGGCAGCCTCGGTGCGGGGCGGCCCTTCCTCGCTGCCCCTGATCTTCAGGCCGCGCCAGTTTCAAAGACTGTGCTCTTGGCTAAATCAGTTCAGAAAAAAGAGAGCGCTGCGCGCTCTCTTTTCATTTTCGGATGTGCTTTATCCGTTCACTGAGGTGAATGTGCAGCGCCCATTGCCTTCCTGCCGCTGGAGTTCGCCGCGGCGCCAGAGGTAGTTCAGGTGGGCCAGGGCTTCACCCAGCGCAAAGGTCTGTTCATGCGGATTGAGCGGACGCTGGAACATCACCTGCATGACCTGCGCGGCAGTGGTGGGGCCGAGGGCGCAGACGGCGCGCACTTCATCGAGACGTTCGGCGTGGTGGTCTTCGAGTTGCCGGATACGCGTGTGCAGGCCCTCGAAAGGCTTGCCGTGCGACGGCAGCACCAGGGTGTCCTCGGGCAGCGGCAGATAACGCTGCAGCGAATCCAGGAACCAGCCCAGCGGATCGCCCTGGGGCTCGTTGGCATGCACGCTGACATTGGTCGAGATGCGCGGCAGCACCATGTCGCCGCTGATCAGCACCTCGAGTTCGGCGCAGTACAGCGCCATGTGTTCGGGTGCATGACCGTAGCCGGCAATGCATTCCCAGCGCTGCGTGCCGATGGTCAGCTGTTCGCGGTCCATCAGCCGGCGGTAGCTGTCCGGAACATCGGGAACCAGCTGGGAGTAATAGGCGGTGCGTTGCAGTACATGCTGCAGGAAGGCCGGATCATCGAGCCCATGGCGCGCATAGAAGTCGGCATTGCGCGTGCCGCCTTCGAGGTGGTGGTTTGCGCCCGGGTGGCATGCGACAAGCGCTGCGTGGTAGTCGGTGGCACTGATCCACAGCGGAGCGTTCCAGCGAGTGCAGATCCAGTGCGCGAGCCCGATGTGGTCGGGGTGCATATGGGTCACGAGCACGCGCACGATGGGCAGGCCCTCGAGCTGCTCGGCGAAGATCTGCTCCCATTGCGCCCGGCTGCTGTCGCTGGCCACGCAGCAGTCGATCACGGTCCATCCATCACGCGGCCCGGCGCCGTCGTCGAAGCGGTCGCGCAGCAGCCAGAGGTTGATGTGGTTGAGCGCAAAGGGCAGGCCCATGCGGATCCACTTGATGCCTGGCGCCACGTCGAGGCAGCTGCCGGCGCCTGGCATTGCATCTCCAAGCGGATAGTGGATTTCATGTTCAAGCAGGTTCATGGTGGGCGCCGGGAGTTATATTAACGTTGACGTAAACGTCACCTTTTGCATTCTAGGGATTCAAGCCAGCGCGCGTGTCACCTGCGCGCCTCCCACCCAACCTCCGCATGCCTACCACCTATACCATCAGCGACCTCGCCAAGGAGTTCGACCTCACGACACGTGCCATGCGCTTCTATGAAGACATGGGGCTGCTGCAGCCCGAGAGAACGGGACCCGCGGGGCGCAACCGCATCTACAGCGCGCGCGACCGGGCCCGGCTGCGGCTGACGCTGCGCGCCAAGCGGCTGGGTCTGTCGCTGAGCGAGGCCAAGGACATCATCGATGTCTACGACAGCCCGCGCGACACCGGGGCGCAGCTGCGCAAGTTCCTCGAGGTGCTCGGGCAGCACCGCCAGCAGCTCGAAGACCGCATGGCCGATCTGCAGATGAATCTGGACGAAGTGCGCGAGCATGAGGAAGAGGCGCGTCAGCTTCTTGCCAAGGTGGATGGACAGAAATGATTCATAATTGACGTTTACGTAAACGTAATGAAGCGGCTGCAGGGACGCAAGAGCTCGCGGCGCGGATATCCAAAGCCATTCCCTCAGGAGACAAACCATGATCGCCGACCTTCCAGGACTCAATTTCCAGCTGGGTGAAGACATTGATGCGCTGCGCGATGCGGTGCGCGAATTCGCGCAGGCCGAGATTGCGCCGCGCGCCGCGGAGATCGACCGCAGCGACCAGTTCCCGATGGACCTGTGGGAGAAGATGGGCGCGCTGGGCGTGCTGGGCATCACCGTGCCCGAAGCCTGGGGCGGCGCGCAGATGGGCTATCTGGCGCACATGGTGGCGATGGAGGAGATCTCGCGCGCCAGCGCCTCGGTGGGGTTGTCGTACGGCGCGCACAGCAACCTCTGTGTGAACCAGATCAACCGCAATGGCACCGACGAGCAGCGGCGCAAGTACCTGCCGCGGCTGATCAGCGGCGCGCATGTGGGTGCGCTGGCGATGAGCGAGCCCGGCGCGGGCTCGGATGTGATCAGCATGAAGCTCAAGGCCGAGGACAAGGGCGGTTACTACCTTCTCAACGGCAGCAAGATGTGGATCACCAACGGCCCCGACGCCGACACGCTGGTGGTCTATGCCAAGACCGAGCCGCAGATGGGCGCGCGCGGCGTGACGGCCTTCCTGATCGAGAAGGGCATGCCCGGGTTCTCGGTGGCGCAGAAGCTCGACAAGCTGGGCATGCGCGGCAGCCACACGGGCGAGCTGGTGTTCGAGAACGTCGAGGTGCCGGCCGAGAATGTGCTGGGCGGCCTGAACAATGGCGCGAAGGTGCTGATGAGCGGGCTGGACTACGAGCGCGCGGTGCTGACGGGCGGCCCGCTCGGGATCATGCAGTCGGTGATGGATTCGGTCGTGCCCTATATCCACGACCGCAAGCAGTTCGGCCAGAGCATCGGCGAGTTCCAGCTGATCCAGGGCAAGGTCGCGGACATGTACACCGTGCTGCAGGCCGGCCGCTCCTTTGCCTATACGGTCGCCAAGAACCTCGACCTGCTGGGAGATGGGCATGTGCGCCAGGTGCGCAAGGACTGCGCGAGCGTGATCCTGTGGTGTGCCGAGAAAGCCACCTGGATGGCGGGCGAAGGGGTCCAAATCTATGGCGGCAATGGGTATATCAACGACTACCCCCTCGGCCGACTCTGGAGGGATGCGAAACTCTATGAAATCGGCGCGGGAACGAGTGAAATCCGCCGGATGCTCATTGGTCGCGAATTGTTTTCGGAGACCTGCTGAGCGGCCCGCGCCTGTCTTATTGTTTACCAGGAATTTTCTCCATGACGACGACCTCCATCGATGACTTGTTTGCCCATAACCGCGCATGGGCAGCTCAGGTGGAACATGACCGCCCCGGCTTCTTCACCGGCTTGATGGCGCAGCAAAAGCCCCGCTACATGTGGATCGGCTGCTCCGACAGCCGCGTGCCCGCCAACCAGATCACGGGGCTCGAGCCCGGCGAGATCTTCGTGCACCGCAACGTTGCGAACGTGGTGGTGCCCAGCGATCTCAACTGCCTGTCGACCATCCAGTACGCGGTGGACCAGCTGCATGTCGAGCATCTGATGGTGGTGGGCCACTACGGCTGCGGCGGCGTGCTCGCCGCGCTCAACGACCTGCGCATGGGGCTGGTCGACAACTGGATCCGCCACGTCAAGGATGTGCGCGACAAGCACCGCAGCCTGCTCGAGGCGCTGCCCGCGGTCTGGCGCCACGATGCGCTGTGCGAGCTCAATGCCATCGAGCAGGTGATGAACATCTCGCACAGCACGGTGATGCAGGATGCCTGGGCGCGTGGCCAGAAAGTGACGCTGCATGGCTGGTGCTACGGCCTCAAGGACGGCCTGATCAACAACCTGCAGATGAGCCTGCCCGGCGTGCAGGGGGCCGACCAGGCCTATCAGGAAGCGGTGGCGTATGTCGCCAGCCGCGAGCGCGGCTGAAGAGCGCGCGCTTCGATAGCATCGAACGGCCTGCGCGATGTTTCCCCAGCGTTTGGATGCACCGCAGGCTTTCGACATCGCCCGGGCCATGCTCGATGGCTTCAACCGCCATTACCACCTGTTCCGCCTGGAGTCGGCGCGCGCCAGGCAGCGCTTCGAGACCGCCGACTGGCATGGCCAGCAGCGCGCGCAGCGCGAGCGCATTGCGTTCTATGACCTGCGCGTCGAGGAGTGCACGCGGCGCCTGGAGCAGGAATTCGCTGCCGGCGCGCTGCCGATGGCGGTGTGGCAGCAGGTGAAGCTCCATTACATCGGGCTGCTGGTCAACCACTTCCAGCCCGAGCTGGCCGAGACCTTCTTCAATTCGGTGACGACGCGGATCCTGCACCGCACGCATTTCCAGAACGATTTCATCTTCGTGCGGCCCGCCGTGAGCACGGAGTACATCGAGAACGATGCTCCGGGCGCGCGCCCGACCTACCGCGCCTATTACCCGCAGCAGGGCGCTGCGCCGCAGGCCCTGCTGGGCACGCTGCAGCGGATCGTGGCCGACCTGGAGTTGCAGACCGCTTTCGAGGACCTGCCGCGCGATCTCGCGGCGGTGGAGCAGGCCATTGCGCGCCAGGAGATGCTCGGGCGGCTGCGCCCCAACTTCCAGATCCAGGTGCTGACCGGCCTGTTCTTTCGCAACAAGGGCGCGTATCTGGTGGCCAGGCTGATCAACGGTTACGCCGAGATGCCACTGGTGCTGCCGCTGCTGCACGGGCCGCGCGGCACGCTGGTGATCGACGCCGCGCTGTTTGGCGAGGAAGATCTGCAGGCGCTGTTCAGCTTTGCGCGCGCCTACTTCATGGTGGACATGGAGATCCCGAGCGCCTATGTGCGTTTTCTGCGCAGCCTGATGCCGCGCAAGCCGCGCGCCGAGATCTACAACGCGCTGGGCCTGGCCAAGCAGGGCAAGACGCTGTTCTACCGCGACTTCCTGCACCATCTGCGCCATTCCAGCGACCAGTTCCGCATCGCGCCGGGCATCAAGGGCATGGTGATGCTGGTGTTCGACCTGCCGAGCTTTCCCTATGTGTTCAAGCTGATCAAGGACCACTTCCCGCCGCAGAAGGAGACGACGCGCGAGCAGGTCAAAGCCAAGTACCAGCTGGTCAAGCAGCACGACCGCGTGGGCCGCATGGCGGATACGCTCGAGTACAGCCTGGTGGCGTTTCCGCGCGAACGCTTCGAGGATGCACTGATTGCCGAGATCGCGCAGTTCGCGCCCAGCCAGCTCGAGATCAGCGACCGCGATGGCGACGGGCGCACCGAGGTCATCATCCGCCACCTCTATATCGAGCGGCGCATGATCCCGCTCAACCTGTATCTGCAGGAAGCGCTCGAGGCCGGGCCGGGCGACGCGCGCGCCCAGGCACAGCTCGCGCGCAGCGTGGTCGAGTATGGCAATGCGATCAAGGACCTGGTGGCGGCGAATATCTTCCCGGGCGACATGCTGTGGAAGAACTTCGGCGTGACGCGCAACGGCAAGGTCGTGTTCTACGACTACGACGAGATCGAGTACCTCATCGACTGCAACTTCCGCGCGCTGCCCGAGCCGCGCAGCGAGGAAGACGAGATGAGCGGCGAGATCTGGTGGGCGGTCGGCCCGCGCGATGTGTTTCCCGAGAGCTTCGCGCCCTTCCTGCTGGGCCATCCGGCGGTGCGCGAGGTCTTCATGCAGCACCACGCCGATCTGCTCGAGCCCGCGTTCTGGCAGGCGCACCAGCAGCGCATCCGCGCGGGCCATGTGCACGATGTGTTTCCCTATGAGCGCGAACGGCGCTTTGCCTGGCATGCCGACGATGACCAGGCGCCACTTTCCCATTTTTCAAACCAGGAGGAGACAGGAAATGACTGAAGCGATTGTGATCGTGGGCGCGGCACGTACCCCGATGGGCGCCTTCCAGGGCGATTTTTCCGAGCTGGCGGCTCACGATCTGGGCGGTGCGGCGATCCGCGCGGCCGTCGAGCGCGCGGGCATTGCGCCCGAGAAGGTCGATGAAGTGCTGTTCGGCAACTGCCTGATGGCGGGCCAGGGCCAGGCGCCCGCGCGCCAGGCCGGCTTCAAGGGCGGGCTGCCGCAGAGCACCGGCGCCGTGACGCTGTCGAAGATGTGCGGCGCGGGCATGGAAGCCACGCTGCTGGCCCATGACCAGCTGGTCGCGGGCAGCCGCGATGTGATGGTCGCGGGCGGCATGGAGAGCATGACCAACGCACCTTACCTGCTCAAGAAGGGGCGCGGCGGCTACCGCATGGGCCATGACAAGATCTTCGACCACATGATGCTCGACGGCCTGGAAGACGCCTACGAGGCCGGCCGCTCGATGGGCACCTTTGGCGAGGACTGCGCGGCCAAGTACCAGTTCACGCGCGAGCAGCAGGATGCGTTCGCGACGGCCAGCGTGCAGCGCGCGCAGGCGGCGGCGCAAAGCGGCGCCTTCGATGCCGAGATCACGCCGGTCACGGTGTCGACGCGCAAGGGCGATGTCGTGGTGCGCATCGACGAAGGCCCGGCCAAGGCGCGGCTCGACAAGATCTCGAGCCTCAAGCCGGCGTTCAAGAAGGACGGCACGATCACCGCGGCCTCGAGCTCGAGCATCAACGATGGCGCGGCCGCGCTGGTGCTGATGCGCGAGTCGACGGCCCGGGAGCTTGGCTGCAAGCCGCTGGCGCGCATCGTCGCGCATGCGAGCTTTGCGCAGGCGCCCGAATGGTTCACGACGGCGCCGGTCGGCGCGACGCAGAAGGTGCTCAAGAAAGCCGGCTGGACGGTGGCCGATGTCGAGCTGTGGGAGATCAACGAGGCGTTTGCCGTGGTGCCGCTGGCGCTGATGGCCGAGCTGGGCGTGTCGCATGACATCGTCAACGTGCATGGCGGCGCCTGCGCGCTGGGCCACCCGATCGGCGCGAGCGGCGCGCGCATCCTGGTCACGCTGGTGCATGCGCTGCAGACGCGCGGCAAGAAGCGCGGCCTGGCGACGCTGTGCATCGGCGGGGGTGAAGCCACGGCGATGGCCATCGAACTGGTTTAAGCTGCCGCACGGGCTGGCCACCACGGGCGGCATCAGAGAAGGAACTGAACTTGATCACCAACGAGGAGCAGCTGCGAGCGCTCTATGAGGCGCCGGCCGAACGGGCGCTGCTCAAGCAGCAGGTGGACCTGGACCGCTACTGCCTGCGCTTCATCGCGCTGTCGCCGCTGTGCATCGTCTCGACCGCGGGCGCGCCCGGGGCGCTGCTCGATGCCTCGCCGCGCGGCGGCCCGCCGGGGTTCGTCAAGGCGCCCGACAAGCACACGCTGCTGCTGCCCGATGCCAGCGGCAACAACCGGCTCGACAGCCTGAGCAACCTGGTGCGCGACCCGCGCATCGGGCTGCTGTTTCTCGTGCCCGGCTTCGACGAGACGCTGCGCGTGAACGGCACGGCGCGGCTGCGCGACGAGGCGCATTACACGGCGCTGTTTCGCACCGAGAACGCGCGCACGCGGGTGGTGATCGAAGTGGATGTGCAGGAGGCCTATCTGCACTGCGCCAAGGCGCTGATGCGCGCGCGGCTGTGGCAGCCCGAGGCGCAGGTGCCGCGCACCACCATGCCCGGCCTGAACCAGATGATCCAGGCGCAGATGGGGATGCAGGCACCGGCCGAATCCCAGGAAGTCATGGTCGCGCGCTATGCGCACCAGATTGCCCGCGAGCAGGGCCCGGCGTAGCGATTCTTACAGGAGGGTGCCATGGCACAGGTATTGGTGATCGGGGCGTCGCGTGGCATCGGCCACGAGCTGGCGCGGCAGTACATCGACAACGGCGACCGCGTGGTGGCGACGGTGCGCCGCGCCGAGGACCGCGATGCGCTGCTGGCGCTGGGCGCGGCGGCCGTGCATCTGGTCGACGTGGCGCTGCCGCAGTCGGTCAGCGGGCTGGCCTGGCTGCTCGACGGCGAGAAGTTCGATGTCGCGTGGTATGTGGCGGGCGTGCTCGACCATCAGCGCTCGGCCAACCCGCCGACGCAGCAGGAGTTCGACCGCGTCATGCACACCAATTTGCTCGGCGCGATGCAGGCGCTGCCGCAGGTGGCGCCGATGGTGGAGGCCGCCGGCGGCAAGTTCGCGTTCATCTCGAGCAGCATGGCGCAGATCGGCCATGTGGACAACGACCATTCCTGGCTCTACCGCTGCAGCAAGGCGGCGCTGAACATGGCGGTGGCGACGGCCCGGCAGGGCTGGCCCGGCGTGCTGCTCGTGACGATGGACCCGGGATGGGTGCGCACGGAAATGGGCGGCGCCGGCGCGCCGCTGTCGGTGGAGGAGAGCGTGCAAGGGCTGCGCGCGACGCTGGCCGGCGCCGGGCCTGCCGACGCCGGGCGGCTGCTGCACCACGACGGCCGGCGCGCCGACAGCTGGTAAAGCGCGGCGCAGCACAAACAACAAACACAACGGAGACAAACGACATGCTGCTGACCCCCGACCAGGAAATGATCCGCGATGCGGTGCGCGACTTCGCGCAGCAGGAAATCTGGCCGCATGCGGCGCGCTGGGACAAGGAACACCACTTTCCCAAGGACGTGCACCAGGGCCTGGCCGCGCTGGGTGCCTATGGCATCTGCGTGCCCGAGGCCTATGGCGGCGCGGGGCTCGACACATTGAGCCTGGCGCTGGTGCTCGAGGAAATCGCGGCCGGCGATGGCGGCACGAGCACGGCGATCAGCGTGACCAACTGCCCGGTCAATGCGATCTTGATGCGCTACGGCAGCGAGGCGCAGAAACAGCAGTGGCTGGTGCCGCTGGCGCGCGGCGAGATGCTGGGCGCGTTCTGCCTGACCGAGCCGCATGCGGGCTCGGACGCGTCGTCGCTGCGCACCACGGCGCGCCGCGATGGCAACGACTATGTGATCGATGGCGACAAGCAGTTCATCACCAGCGGCCAGAACGGCCAGGTGGCGATCGTGATTGCCGTGACCGACAAGGCCGCGGGCAAGAAGGGTATGAGCGCCTTCCTGGTGCCGACCAGCGCGCCGGGCTATGTGGTTGCGCGCCTCGAGGACAAGCTGGGCCAGCACAGCAGCGACACGGCGCAGATCCGCTTCGAGGGCTGCCGCATTCCAGCCGAGAACCTGCTGGGCGCCGAGGGCGAAGGTTACAGGATCGCGCTGTCGGCGCTCGAAGGCGGGCGCATCGGCATCGCGGCGCAGAGCCTGGGCATGGCGCGCAGCGCGTTCGAGGTCGCGCTGCAATATGCCAGGGAGCGCGAGAGCTTTGGCCAGCCCATCCTCCAGCACCAGGCCGTGGGCTTCCGGCTGGCCGAATGCGCGACGCAGCTGGAAGCGGCGCGGCAGCTGATCTGGCATGCGGCCAGCCTGCGCGACGCGGGCCGGCCCTGCCTGCAGGAAGCGGCCATGGCCAAGCTGTTTGCGAGCGAGATGGCCGAGCGCGTGTGCAGCGCGGCGATCCAGACGCTGGGCGGCTACGGCGTGGTCAGCGACTTCCCGGTCGAGCGCATCTACCGCGATGTGCGCGTGTGCCAGATCTATGAAGGCACGAGCGACGTGCAGAAGATCATCATCCAGCGCGCGCTGGCGTGAGGCGGCTCGGCGATTCCTGGGGCGCAGAACGACGGTGATGCGGCCGTCGGGCTCGGGCGTCGCGCGCTGGACTTCGTGCGGGGCCAGGCAGCCGCTGGCGCGCAGCATGACGTCCCCGACCCCGGTGGCGCAGGGATGCTGCGGGCAAAGGCAAAATGGCGACGGGCGCAGCCAGTGCCGCACGGTCTGGCGCCTGCTTTTTTCAAGGATTCCGATCATGCCCATTTCGCCGTCCAATACCTCCTGCATGACGCGTCGCCAGTGCCATCGCTGGGGCGGGGGCGCCATCGGCGCGCTGCTGCTGGGCGCCTGGCAGCAGGCCCAGGCGCTGTCGCTGGGCCAGTTGACGCAGGCCGATGCCAGCAGCGGCGTCAAGCTGGCGCTGAGCCAGGGCGCGCAGGCAGCGGTGGCGCTGCTGGGCCGGCCCGATGGCTTTCTGGCCAATCCCTCGGTGCGCATCCCGCTGCCCGGGCATCTCGACAGTGCCGCCCGGTTGCTCAAAAGCTTTGGCCAGGGCAAGCGCATCACCGAACTGGAAACGTCGATCAACCGCGCGGCCGAAGCCGCCGTGCCGATGGGCCGGGACCTGCTGGTGAATGCGGTGCAGACGATGAACATCGGCGATGCGAAGAAGATCCTCGCCGGCGGCGACAACGCGGTCACGGCGTTCTTTGCCGAGAAGACCCGGGCGCCGCTGGGCACGCGCTTTCTTCCCGTGGTCAAAAAAGCGATCGAACAGGTGGGCCTGGCCCAGCAGTACAGCCAGTTCGCGGGCAAGGCCGCGGGCCTGGGACTGATCAGCGCGCAGGATGCGGATCTGCCACAGTATGTGACGGGCAAGACGCTCGACGGCCTGTTCCTGATGATCGGCGAGGAAGAACGCAAGATCCGCAGGGACCCGGTGGGCACGGGCAGCGCGTTGCTGCAGAAGGTGTTTGGGGCGCGTTGATGGGGCTGGAGAAGATTGTGGCCTGCCCCTGCGGGCGGGTCGATGGCAAGGGACGGGCGCTGCCCTATGCGGAGTGCTGCGCGCGCTTCGTCGCGCATTTCGAAACTACGCCCGCGCCCGATGCCGAGCATCTAATGCGTTCGCGCTACAGCGCTTTCGTGCTGGAGGATGCGGCGTATCTGCAGGCGACCTGGCATGCGAGCGAGCGGCCGGGTACGCTGGAGTTTGATCCTGGCGTGCGCTGGCTGGGGTTGAGCGTGAAGGACTTCCAGGTGAAGGGCACGGACCGGGCGGAAGTCGAGTTCGTCGCGCGCTACCGGGTGGCGGGGCGGGCGGTGCGACTGCATGAGAGAAGTCGGTTTGTGCGGGAGGGGGGAAGGTGGTTTTATGTGGATGGGGAGCAGTTTTGAGTGCGCGGAGGTGGCAGCAGGCCAGTTTCTTGAGGACAGGCCGTCCATCCTTCGACAGGATGCCCTGCGCCAGGCTCAGGACGAACGGTTTTGCGACAGGCTCAGGGCGAACGCTACAAACCGTTCGTGGTGAGCCCGCCTGCGCGGCCCCGTCGAACCATGAACGGCCTGCCCTCAAGCTACGTTTTTTTGAATCCACGGAGAAAGCCGGCAACCGTCCGGTGCAAGCAATGCAATTTGAAGCGATCCTTTTTGACTGCGACGGCGTGCTCGTCGACAGCGAAGCCATCACCAACACGGTGCTGTGCGCCCTGCTCAACGAATCGGGCTGGCCGATCTCGGCCGAGGAGTGCATGCGTGTCTTCATTGGCCGCACGGTGCGCAGCGAGACCGCGCGCATCGAGGCCGCGACCGGGCGGCCGCTGACCGATGAGTGGATGGCGGCGTTCTATGCGCGCCGCAACGACCAGCTGCGCGCGCAGCTGGTGGCCATCGACGGGGCGTTGGACGCGGTGAAGGCGGCGCATGGTCTGCTGCAGGGGCGGATTGCCGTGGCTTCGGGCGCGGACCGCTTCAAGGTCGAGATGCAGCTGACCCAGGTCGGCATGGCGCCGTATTTCACGGGGCGGGTGTTCAGCGGCCACGAGACGCCGCGCTCCAAGCCCTTTCCCGATGTGTACCTGGCGGCGGCCGCGGCGCTGGGCGTTGCGCCCGAGCGCTGCCTGGTGATCGAGGATTCGGTGCCGGGCATCGAGGCCGGCATCGCGGCCGGGGCCACGGTCTGGGGCTATTGCCCCGATCCGGTGCTGCACGCCACGCCGCAGATGCTGCTGGATGCGGGCGTGGCGCGCGTCATGCGCTCGATGGCCGAATTGCCGGCGCTGCTCGGCGCCTGAGGCCGCAGCCCCTCAGGGCCGTATCAGCGGCGAGGGGGTCGTGGGCACCCCCTGGGCGAGCGCCGCGCCGTGCTGCGCCGCCAACGCACGCACGAAGGCGGGCCGGGCCTGCAGCCGCTGCCAGTAGGCGCAGGTGGCCGGCCCCCACTGGGGTGCGAGTTCGAGATGCTCGGCCAGCATCAGCGCATAGCCCACGGCCACATCGGCGGCCGTGCAGCGCCCGGCGCAAAGCCATTCCTTATGTTCAAGCGCTGCCTCCACGGCGCGCAGCCGCGCGAGGAACCAGCGCGCATAGTCCTGCGCGACCTGGGGCTGCAGCCGCCCCGGCGGCTCGAAATGGGTGTAGCGCAGCACCAGGGTTTGCGGGAAGGTGAGCGTCGCGTCGCTCATGTGCAGCCAGTTGAGGTAGGCCGCGAAATCGCTTTCGTGCGCCGCCACCGCCAGCCCCGCCTCGGGGTGGCGCGCAGCCAGGTATTCGCAGATCGCGGCCGATTCGGTCAGCCGCGCCGCGCCATGGCGCAGCAGCGGCACCGTGCCCAGCGGGTTGAGCGCCAGATAGCTGCGCTCCAGCGCGCGCGGCGGAAACGGCAGCATGACGAGCTCATAGGGCTGCTGCAGCTCCTCGAGCATCCAGAGCGCGCGGAACGACCGCGCGCTGACGCAGTGATGGAGCTGGTAGGGGGCGGGGATGTCGGGCATGCGAGCAGTCTAGGAAGTGCCGGGTTACACAGGGCGCCGCAAAGGGTGCGGATTGCGCCAGCCGGCTCATTCGGGCAGCGCATTGCTGCGCCGGCGGTACTGCGCGGGCGTGTCGCCGGTCCACTGCCGGAACGCGCGCATGAAGCTTTTCTCGCTGGCGAAACCGCAGGCCAGCGCGACGCGCTTGATCGGCTGCTGCGTGCGGTGCAGCAGCGCCAGCGCGCGCTCGCGCCGCACCAGATCCTTGAGCGCCTGCAGCGAGCTGCCTTCGTCCTTGAGCTGGCGGTGCAGGCTGCGTGCCGACAGGTGCAGCTGCGCGGCCAGCGTCGCGGCGGTGTGCGTCGACTGCGCATCGGCCACGAGCAGCCGGCGCACGCGCTGCTGCAGCAGCCGGTCGCGGCGGTAGGGGCGCACGGTGAGCGGCAGCGCGCGCTGCAGCATCTGTTGCAATGCGGCCTCGTCGCGCGCGAGCGGCAGCGCGAGAAAACGCGCGTCGAAGCGCAGATGCGCGCGGTCGGCATCGAAGTGCACCTGCGCGGGCGCGGCCACGGGAAACAGCACCGGGTACACCTCGGCATGCGCGGGCGGGGCAAACGGAAAACCGGCTTCGAGCAGCGGCAGGCGCGCGTCGATCATCCAGCTTGCAAGCCCATGGATATTGCGCAGCACCGACACCAGGCAGAACTCGCGCATCGCGGCCAGCGGGCGCTGCTCGGTAATCGCCAGCTGCGCGGTATCGCCCTGGATCTGCAGCTCGAGCGCGATATCGTCGGCCAGCAGCCCATGGTGGCGGCACCAGCGCGCGAGCGCCAGGCCCAGCGTGGCGCTGCTGATCGAGGCGCGCGCCAGCATGCCGTAACTGCCCCAGGGCAGGCGCCGGCCGAACCAGCCCAGCGCCTCGTCATCGAGCTCGCGCATCGCGGCATCCGACAGCGCCTCCATCTGCATCGCGGTGATGCGCGCACTGTCGATGGCCACGCGCTCTGGCGCGATTTGTGCCTTTTGCAATGCGGTGTCGGGGGACAGGCCGCGCAGCGCGTAAGCCTGCACGATGGCCTGCACGAAGGCCATGGGCGTCAGCGCCGGATGGCCTTCGGCGGCATGTGCGGCAAGGGGCTGGGGCGGGCGGACAAGAGCGGGCGTGGACATGGTGCTGGCAATTATTGCAACCTTTGTGGCCTGATTGGCGCAGGGCGCACCCGTATGCTGGCCCTCATGCGCTGCCTGCTCCCCGTTCCCTGTCGCTCAATGCGCGGAATGCCCCGTGACCGCCTCGTCGGCCAGCGGCAGCCCGGCCGCACGCCGCGCGACGGCCAGCCGCTTGCGCAGCGCGACTTCGGACAGGTCGATCTCGCTGACCAGGCTGCGCAGCGACTGGTCGTTGATGCGGTGCGCCTGGCGCTCGGCATACAGCACCTCGCGCTCGCGCTGCAGGCAGTGGATGCGCATCTCCAGCTCCATCACGTAACGCAGCTTGCGCTCGAGCACCAGCTCGGGCGACTCGTTTTGCCCATCGCCGGAAAAAGCCGAAGTGTTGCCGTCGTCGAGCAGGTTCAACCGGTTGCGGTATTCCTGCGTCAGCCGGCCGACCACTTCCTGGCGCTGGGCCAGCCAGTCGGCGCCGCGCATATCGCACTGCTCCTCGGTGAGCACCATGCTCGACAGCGCCGCCTGGCTCGCGGCAATGCGCGCCAGCCGTTCCTCGCGCACGGTTTCGGGCTCGGGCGCGGGCGGCATGTGGCGCAGGATCCAGGGCAGCGCGATGCTGGCGAGCACCAGCGTGAACAGGATGGTGCCCGTGGCCAGGAAGATCAGCAGGTCGCGCGCGGGAAAGGGCTGGCCGCCCGGCAGCAGAAGCGGCACAGACAGTGCGCCGGCCAGCGTCACGGCGCCGCGGATGCCGGCCACGGTGGTCGCCAGCGTCAGCAGCCGCGAGGGCTTCTCGGCCATCTTGCCCAGGCGGTGGGCCTGGCGAAAGCTGCGCTGTACGCCCAGCGTCACCCAGCCCCAGCGCATCAGCAGCAGCGCCGTCGAGATCACGACCACATAGCCGACCAGCACCCACCACTCGGCGCCGGCCGCGACCAGCGTCGCGCCGATGATCGAGGGCAGCTGCAGGCCCAGCAGCAGGAAGATCGCGCCATTGAACGCGGCCTCGACCATCGACCAGGTGGCGTTGCTCTGCATGCGCTCGGTGACGAAGTTGCCGCGGTCCAGGTCGGCGAAGTTGGTCGCCACGCCCGCGGCCACGGCCGCCAGGATGCCCGACACGCCGATCTGCTCGCCCACGATATAGGCGGCAAACGGCAGCAGCAGGAGCAGCAGCACCATCTGCGTGGCGGCGACATCGCCCAGGCGGCGCGTGATCGCGCTGCGCGCATAGCTGAAACCCCAGCCCAGCGCCGTGCCCACGGCCAGGCCACCGACGGCCATCCAGGTGAAGTCCTTGGCGACTTCGCCCCAGGAGAACATGCCGGTCAGCGTCGCGGCGACGGCGAACTTCAGAGCCACCAGGCCCGAGGCATCGTTGAGCAGCGACTCGCCTTCGAGCACATGCATGGTCTTCTCGGGCATGCCCAGATTGCGCGTGATGGCGGACACGGCCACGGCATCGGTGGGCGAGATCACGGCGGCCAGCGCAAAGGCCACGGTGAGCGGCATTGCGGGAATCATCCAGTGGATCAGATAGCCCAGACCGAGTACGGTAAACAGCACCAAGACCAGCGCCAGCTTCAAAATGGGCTTGTAGAGCGCGAAGAACTCGCGTTTCGGGATGCGCGCGCCGTCGGAGAACAGCAGCGGCGGAATGAACAGCAGCAGGAACAGCTCGGGGTCGAAGGCAATGTGCAGGCCCTTTTGCGGCCAGGCAATCAGGGCGCCGAGCGCGATTTGAATCAGGGGCAGCGGAATCGCGCGGACGTAGCGCGCGGCAATGCCGGTCAGTGCGCCGAGCATCAGTACCAGCAGGACGGTTTCAACAGTGTGCATTGGGGCATTGTCCTCAGGGGGCAGCAGCGCAGACCGTCGGGTGGTCAGAGAAACCCCGGTTTTCGCTAGGGCAAGCCGGAAGCAATCAGAAACAACCAGAGACAGGGCAAGACATGGGCATTCTCGAATCTCGACTCAACTCCCGCTCGGCGGACTTCCAGGCCAACGCGGCCGCGATGCAGGCGGTGGTGCAAGACCTGCGCCGCCAGGTCGACAAGGTGCTCGAAGGCGGCGGCGAGGCGCCGCGCGCCAAGCACCTCGCGCGCGGCAAGCTGCTGCCGCGCGACCGCGTGCAGCAGCTGCTCGACCCGGGCACGCCCTTTCTCGAGCTCGCGCCGCTGGCCGCGCTGAACATGTACGACAACGCGGCGCCGGGTGCGGGGCTGATCGCGGGCATCGGCCGGGTCAGCGGCGTGGACTGCATGATCGTGTGCAACGACGCGACGGTGAAGGGCGGCACCTATTACCCGATGACGGTGAAGAAGCACCTGCGCGCGCAGGAGATCGCCGGGCAGAACCGGCTGCCCTGCATCTATCTCGTGGACTCGGGCGGCGCGAATCTGCCCAACCAGGACGATGTGTTTCCCGACCGCGACCATTTCGGCCGCATCTTCTACAACCAGGCCAACCTCAGCGCCCAGGGCATCGCGCAGATCGCGGTGGTCATGGGTTCGTGCACGGCCGGCGGCGCCTATGTGCCGGCAATGAGCGACGAGTCGATCATCGTCAAGGAGCAGGGCACGATCTTCCTGGGCGGCCCGCCGCTGGTCAAGGCGGCCACGGGCGAAGTGGTCAGCGCCGAGGACCTGGGCGGCGGCGACGTGCACACGCGGCTGTCGGGCGTGGTCGACCATCTCGCGCAGAACGACCTGCACGCGCTGGCGCTGGCGCGCACCGCAGTCTCGCACCTCAACCGCAGCAAGCCCCTGAACGCGGCCGACACGCCGCCGGCCGCGCCGCGCTTTGCTGCCGAGGAGCTCTATGGCGTGATTCCGGCCGATACGCGCAAACCCTTCGACGTGCGCGAGATCATCGCGCGCATCGTCGATGACAGCCAGTTCGACGAATTCAAGGCGCGCTTCGGCAGCACGCTGGTCTGCGGCTTCGCGCGCATCGAGGGCATGCAGGTCGGCATCATCGCCAACAACGGCATCCTGTTCAGCGAGTCGGCCGTCAAGGGCGCGCACTTCATCGAGCTGTGCTGCCAGCGCAGGGTCCCGCTGGTGTTCCTGCAGAACATCACCGGCTTCATGGTCGGGCGCAAGTACGAGAACGAGGGCATCGCGCGCCATGGCGCCAAGCTCGTGACGGCAGTGGCCACGGCGGCCGTGCCCAAGTTCACGATCATCATCGGCGGCAGCTTCGGCGCGGGCAATTACGGCATGTGCGGGCGCGCGTTCTCGCCGCGCTTCCTGTGGATGTGGCCCAACGCGCGCATCTCGGTCATGGGCGGTGAGCAGGCCGCGAGCGTGCTGGCCACCGTCAAGCGCGACGGCATCGAGGGCCGCGGCGGGCAGTGGAGCGCCGAGGAGGAAGAAGCCTTCAAGGCGCCGATCCGCCAGCAGTACGAGGACCAGGGCCACCCCTACTACGCGACCGCGCGCCTGTGGGACGACGGCGTCATCGACCCGGCCGACACGCGCCGCGTGCTGGCGCTGGGCCTGTCGGCCGCGCGCAATGCCCCGATCGAGGACACGCGCTTTGGCGTGTTCCGCATGTAAAGGAGTCGACATGCCTACGCTTCACATTGCCTATGACGCCGGCGTGGCCCGCATCACGCTGGCCCAGCCCGAGATCCGCAACGCGTTCAGCGACGTCGCGATTGCCGACATCACCCAGGCCTTTCTCACGGTGGGCGAGCGCGCCGACGTGCTGGCCGTGGTGCTGGCCGCCGAGGGCCCGGCCTTTTGCGCCGGCGCCGACCTGAACTGGATGCGCCGCATGGCCGACTACACGCGCGACGAGAACCGCGAAGACGCGGGCAAGCTCGCCGAGATGCTGCGCGTGATCTACGAATGTCCCAAGCCGACGATCGCGCGCGTGCAGGGCGATGTCTACGCGGGCGGCATGGGGCTGGTCGCGGCCTGCGACATGGCGGTGGCCGCCGATACCGCGGGCTTTTGCCTCAGCGAGGTCAGGATCGGCCTGATTCCCGCGACCATCGCGCCCTATGTGATCCGCGCGATGGGCGCGCGCGCCGCGCACCGCTACTTCCTCACCGCCGAACGCTTCGACGCGGCCGAGGCGCATCGCATCGGGCTGGTGCATGAGGTCGTGGGCGCCGAGGCGCTCGATGGCGCGGTGCAGTCGCTGCTCGAGCCGCTGCTGCGCGCGGGCCCGGCTGCGGTGCGCGCCTGCAAGCAGCTGGTCATCGACGTCGCGGAGCGCGATATCGAGCCGAACCTGGTGGCCGCCACCGTCGAGAGCATTGCCCACATCCGCGCAAGCACAGAGGGCAAGGAGGGCGTGCAGGCCTTCCTGTCCAAGCGCAAGCCTTCATGGCTGGCGTAAACAACGAATCGAGGGAGACAGCCATGTTCAGCAAGATCTTGATCGCCAACCGCGGCGAAATCGCCTGCCGCGTGGCCGCCACGGCGCGGCGCATGGGCATCCGCACGGTGGCCGTGTATTCCGACGCCGATGCGCGCGCCGCGCATGTCGCGGCCTGCGACGAAGCGGTGCACATCGGCGGCAGTGCGCCCAAGGACAGCTACCTGCGCTGGGAGCGCATCCTCGAAGCGGCGCGTGCGACGGGCGCGCAGGCGGTGCACCCAGGCTATGGTTTCCTGAGCGAGAACGAGGAATTCGCCCAGGCCTGCGCCAATGCCGGCCTGGTGTTCATCGGCCCGCCGCCTTCGGCCATTCAATCGATGGGCCTGAAGGCCGGCTCCAAGCAGCTGATGGAAAAGGCCGGCGTGCCGCTGGTGCCCGGCTACCACGGCGCCGACCAGGACCCCGCGCGGCTGCAGGCCGAGGCCGACCGCATTGGCTACCCGGTGCTGATCAAGGCCAGCGCCGGCGGCGGCGGCAAGGGCATGCGCGCGGTCGACAGGAGCGAGGACTTCGCCGCGGCGCTCGCGAGCTGCCAGCGCGAGGCGATCAACAGCTTCGGCGACGACGCGGTGCTGATCGAGAAATACGTGCAGCGCCCGCGCCACATCGAGATCCAGGTGTTTGGCGACACGCTGGGCAACCATGTCTACCTGTTCGAGCGCGATTGCTCGGTGCAGCGGCGCCACCAGAAAGTGCTCGAAGAGGCTCCGGCCCCGGGCATGACCGAGGAACTGCGCAGCCGGATGGGCGCGGCCGCGGTGGCCGCGGCGCGCGCCGTCGACTACGTCGGCGCGGGCACGGTGGAGTTCATCGTCGAGCAGCGGGACGGCGGGGCGATGGAATTCTTCTTCATGGAGATGAACACGCGGCTGCAGGTCGAGCACCCGGTCACCGAAGCCATCACCGGCGAGGACCTGGTCGAGTGGCAGTTGCGCGTGGCCAGCGGCGAGCCCCTGCCCAAGCGCCAGGACGAGCTGCGCATCATCGGCCATGCGATCGAGGCGCGCATCTGCGCCGAGAACCCCGACAACCAGTTCCTGCCCGCGACCGGCACGCTGCAGGTCTATCGCAAGCCGGCCGCAAGCAGTTTCAGCGTGGCCCAGGTGCGCATCGACGACGGCGTGCGCGAGGGCGATGCGATCAGCCCGTTCTACGACTCGATGATCGCCAAGCTGATCGTGCGCGGCGACGACCGTGCGCAGGCGCTTGCGCGCCTCGACGCAGCGCTGGCACAGACGCATATCGCCGGGCTCGCGACGAACGTGCAGTTCCTGCGCCACGTGCTGCGCTCGCCCTCGTTTGCCCAGGCGCGGCTCGACACCGCGCTGATCGAGCGCGAGAAGGCGGTGCTGTTCCACCAGGACCCGGTCGGCGTGCCGATGGCCGTCGCCGCGGCGGTGGCCAGCGCCTTGCTGCACGAGCAGGCCGGGCAGGGCGCCGACCCGTTCAGCCGGGTTGACGGCTGGCAGTCGCATGGCCGCAGCGAGCGCCCGTGGTCGTGGGTGATTGACGGCGTGACCGTGGACGCGCGACTGCGCTATCTGCCCGGCGGCGTGCTGGCGCTGGTGGTGCCGGGGCAGGAGGAGGCTCCCCTGGTCTTCTTCAGCCAGGACGGCGCGCTGGATGTCGAATATGCAGGCCAGCGCACGCGCGCCCAGGTCTACCGGCTGGGCGACCAATTCCATGTGTTCACGCCGCGCGGCGCGCAGGTGCTGACGCTGGTCGACCTGCTCGCGCATGCGGGCGAGTCCCATGCCGAGGGCGGGCGCCTCACCGCGCCGATGCCGGGCAAGCTGGTGTCGTTTGCCGTGCAGGTCGGCGACAGCGTGGCCGCGGGCCAGCCGCTGGCCGTGATGGAGGCCATGAAGATGGAGCACACCATTGCCGCGCCGCATGCCGGGGTGGTGGAGGAGCTGCTGTACCAGCCCGGCGACCAGATCGGCGACGGCGCCGAGCTGCTGCGCCTGGCGCGTCCTGCGGCGTGACCGGCGGCATGCAAAAAGACAGGGCTTTTGGCGCGCGCGGCCGCAAGCCGCGTTACGCTGCGCATCCATGAAAATCACCTTTTGCTGTGCCGGCACGGGCCCCGGACCCTGGATCGAAGGGCTGCGCGCCGCCTTTCCCGCTGCCGACGTTTCGGTATGGGAGCCGGGCGCTGCCCAGGCCGACTACGCGGTGGTCTGGACACCGCCCCAGCAGTTCATGGACGAGCAGTCCGGGCTGAAGGCCATGTTCAACATCGGCGCAGGCGTCGACGGCTTGCTGCGGCTGAAGCTGCCCGCTGGCGTGCCGGTGGTGCGCATCGAGGACGCGGGCATGGGCGTGCAGATGGCGGAGTACGTGTGCCAGGCGGTGGTGCGGCATTTCCGCGAACTCGGCACCTATGAAGCCGAAATGGCGCGCGGCGAATGGAGATTGCACAAGCCGCGCGTGCGCCGTGACTTCGCGGTCGGCGTCATGGGCCTGGGCGTGTTGGGCCAGCGCGTGGCGCAGGCGCTCGCGCACTTCGAGTTTCCGGTCAACGGCTGGAGCCGCTCGGCGCACACGCTTGAAGGTGTCGACACCTTCCATGGGGCCGAAGGCTTTGACGGCTTTCTGCGCGCAAGCCGGGTGCTGGTCAACCTGCTGCCGCTGACCTCCGAGACGCGCGACATCCTCAACGCCGACACGCTGTCGCGGCTGCAGCCCGGTGCCTATGTGGTCAACGTCGCGCGCGGCGCGCATCTGGTCGATGAAGACCTGCTGGCGCTGCTGGACAGCGGTCACCTCGCGGGCGCGACGCTCGATGTGTTCCGGACCGAACCGCTGCCTGCCGACCATGCGTTGCGCAATCACCCGCGCATCACGCTCACCCCGCACACCTCGGCGCGCACGCTGCGCGAGGACAGCCTGGCGCAGATCGCGGGCAAGATCGCGGCGCATGGACGCGGTGAGCCGCTCACGGGCGTTGTCGAAGGCACGCGCGGTTATTGAACCGGCGCGCACGCGTCGGCGTCACCTCCACTATCCTTAACCGAATGAAAACCATGCGCTATCCCTCCCGCGTCAAACTGGTGGATGTCGGCCCGCGCGACGGGCTGCAGAATGAAAAGCAGACCGTGCCCGCGGCCGTGAAGATCGAGCTCGTGCACCGGCTGCAGGCGGCCGGGCTGCGCGAGATCGAGGTCACGAGCTTCGTGAGCCCCAAGTGGGTGCCGCAGATGGCCGACAACGCCGAAGTCATGGCCGGCATCGCGCGCCAGCCCGGCGTGCGCTACTCGGTGCTGACCCCGAACCTGCGCGGCTTCGAGGCCGCCGTTGCCAGCCGGCCCGACGAGATCGTCGTGTTTGCCGCGGCCAGCGAAGCCTTCAGCCAGCGCAACATCAACTGCTCGATTGCCGAGAGCATCGAGCGCTTCGCTCCCGTCGTCGAGGCCGCGCGCGCGGCCGGCATTTACGTGCGCGGCGCGATGTCGTGCACCGTCGGCTGCCCCTACGAGGGCGAGATCGATCCGGCGCGCGTGGGTTACCTCGCGGGACTGATGAAGGGCATCGGCGTGCAGCATGTCGGCGTGGCAGACACCATTGGCGTGGGCACCCCGCTCAAGGTGCAGCGCGCGCTCGAGGCGACGCTTGCGCATTTCGATGTGGACGATATTTCGGGCCATTACCACGACACCTACGGCCAGGCGCTGGCCAACACGCTGGCTTCGCTCGAGCTGGGCGTGTGGCAGTTCGACACGTCGGTCGCGGGCCTGGGCGGCTGCCCCTATGCCAAGGGTGCAACCGGCAACGTCGCCACCGAGGACGTGGTCTACCTGCTGCAGGGCATGGGCATCGACACCGGCATCGACCTCGATGCGCTGATCGACGCGGGCCAGTACATCAGCGATTTCCTGGGACGCCCGACGCAGTCGCGCGTGGCCAAGGCGCTGCTGGCCAAAAGGGAAGCGAGTGCCTGTGACGCTGTCTGAGTCTTTGCCTGTGGCGGGCATTCCCGTGGTGCCTGCTCCCGTAGTGGAAAAGCCCGTGATCGATATTCCCGTGGCGCTCGCGCAGCGCGCCGCGCTGGTGCTGGCCGAAGGCGGCTTTGCCGAGGATTTCCAGGGTGTCGTGACCTCGCCCTGCATCAGCGTCTGCCGCATGACGGCCGACCGCAGCCACTGCCAGGGCTGCTTTCGCACACTGGAGGAACTGCGCGCGTGGGGGAAGGCGGATGCGGGGACGCGGCGGGTGATCTGGGGGAAATTGCTGGAGCGGGCGGGGCTTGCGCATCCGGCGCAGGTGGGGGTTCCGGCGTCCGACTAGATTCAAGGCCCGAGCATGAAACACATCACCTTCCACCTCGACTTCATCTCCCCCTACGCCTGGCTTGCCTTCGAACGCATGCCCGAAGTGTTGGAGGGCTTGAGCTACACCGTGCAATACCGCCCGGTGCTGCTCGGCGCATTGCTCCAGCGCCATGGAAACCCCGGACCCGCGGGCATTGCCGCCAAGCGGGACTGGACCTATCGCCATGTGCACTGGCTCGGCGCTTCGCTGGGCGTGGGACTGGACATGCCCGCCGAGCATCCCTTCAACCCGCTGCCGCTGCTGCGCCTGGCATTGCAGTGCAGCGATGACGGCAGCATCAACCGCTTTGTCGCCGGAACGCTGCTGCGCCATGTCTGGCAAGGCGGTCAGTCGGCGCTCGATGCGCAGCGCCTCGAGAACCTGAAGCAGCAGCTGCAGGGCCAGCTGCGCACCGACGAGCAGGCCGCGCAACGCGCCAAGGACTGGCTGCGCACCAACACCGACGCCGCGGCCGAGTCTGGCGTGTTTGGCGTGCCGGCCTGGGAGGTCGATGGCAAGGTGTTCTGGGGGCTCGACGGCCTGCCGATGCTGCGCGCGTATCTCGCGCAGGAGCCGTGGTTCGACGCCGCGCATTGGGACGCGCTGCCGCGCACGCCCTCGGGCCTCAAAGGCTGAAAAGGCCGCGCTTTTCACATCCCAAAACGGCAGGCTAGGGTTCGACCCGAGAATGTCAGCGCGGCGTAAGTCTGGTGCAAGTTCCTGTTGGTTTGGTGTCAGAGAGGGGTCAGTGGAGTCTCCAAGAATGGGGGTGACCGCTGCGGGCGGCACATATAACCAACAGGAGACAAAAGCATGGCCATCAACGCTTCATCCGGCGTGGGTGTCAAGGGCGCGGCGCCGCGCCCCATGACACCCGAAGAGCGCAAAGTGATCTTCGCCTCATCCCTCGGCACGGTGTTCGAGTGGTATGACTTCTACCTCTACGGCTCGCTCGCGGCCATCATCGCCAAGCAGTTCTTCAGCGGGCTCGACGAAGGCTCGGCCTTCATCTTCGCGCTGCTGGCGTTTGCCGCGGGCTTCATCGTGCGGCCGTTCGGCGCGCTGGTGTTCGGCCGGCTCGGCGACATGATCGGGCGCAAGTACACCTTCCTGGTGACGATCCTGATCATGGGCCTGTCGACCTTTATCGTCGGCATCCTGCCGACCTATGCCTCGATCGGCGTGGCCGCGCCGGTGATCCTGATCATCCTGCGCATGCTCCAGGGCCTGGCGCTGGGCGGCGAGTATGGCGGTGCCGCGACCTATGTCGCCGAGCATGCGCCGCATGGCCGCCGCGGGGCCTATACCTCGTGGATCCAGACCACGGCGACGCTGGGCCTTTTCATGTCGCTGCTGGTGATCCTGGGCGTGCGCACCGCGGTCGGCGAGGCGGCGTTCGCCGACTGGGGCTGGCGCATTCCGTTCCTGGTGTCGATCCTGCTGCTGGGCGTGTCGGTGTGGATCCGCATGACGCTGTCCGAGTCGCCGGCCTTCCAGAAGATGAAGGCCGAGGGCAAGACCTCGAAGGCGCCGCTGGCCGAATCCTTTGGCCAGTGGAAGAACCTGAAGATCGTGTTGCTGGCGCTGTTCGGCCTGACGGCCGGCCAGGCCGTAGTCTGGTACACGGGCCAGTTCTATTCGCTGTTCTTCCTGACGCAGCAGCTCAAGGTCGATGCGATCACCGCCAACCTGATGATCGCCGCCTCGCTGCTGATCGCCACGCCGTTCTTCGTGGTGTTCGGCACGCTGTCGGACAAGGTCGGGCGCAAGCCGATCATCATGATCGGCTGCGTGCTGGCCGTGCTGACCTACTTCCCGGTGTTCAAGGCACTGACCGAAGCCGCCAACCCCGATCTCGCCGCGGCGCAGGCGCGCAACAAGGTGGTGATCGTCGCCGATCCAGCCGAATGCTCGTTCCAGTTCAACCCGACCGGCACCGCCAAGTTCACGAGTTCGTGCGACGTCGCCAAGCAGGTGCTGGCCTCGGCCTCGGTCAGCTATGACGCGGTCGATGCACCCGCGGGCACGCCGGCGATGATCAAGATCGGCGCGACCGAGATCCCGAGCTTCTCGGCCAAGGGCCTGAGCCCCGAGGAGGCCAAGGCCAAGGACGGCGCGTTCAAGAAGGCCGTGGCCGATGTGCTGCGCCAGGACGGCTACCCCGCCAAGGCCGACCCGGCGAAGATGAACAAGGTGATGATGATCGTCATCCTGACCTATCTGGTGCTGCTGGTAACCATGGTCTACGGCCCGATTGCCGCGATGCTGGTCGAGCTGTTCCCGACGCGCATCCGCTACACCTCGATGAGCCTGCCCTATCACATCGGCAATGGCTGGTTCGGCGGGCTGCTGCCGACGATGTCGTTCGCGATCGTGGCGCAGACCGGCAACATGTACAGCGGCCTCTGGTATCCGATCATCATCGCGGCGATGACGGCCATCATCGGCACGCTGTTCGTGCGTGAAACCAAGGATGTCGATATCTACGCGGGCGACTGACCTTCCCCCAACGCGGCCCCTGTGCCTTGCGAAGGGCAGGGGCCGCAGCGTTTGAAAGCTGTTGCTGAAATGGGTCAAACCGGAGCGATGCCACGGGCGCGGAGCTTCTTGCCGGCAAATCGGCATCCTAGAATTTTGACGTAGCCGCCGTCGGGGCGCATCCAGCCACCGACCTGGCTACTCCGCCGCAAAATCAAAATTCCAGGAACCGCTATGAAGAAAACCCAACGCGCATTGTTGGCTGCCGTGGCCGTTGCCGGCACTTCGGCCGCCCTTGCCCAGAGCAGCGTCACGCTCTACGGCCGCATCAACACCACCGTGGAGCAGCAAAAGAGCGGTGGCACCCAGCTGACCGGCCTGTTCAACAACGCCTCGCGCTGGGGCTTGCGCGGCAGCGAAGACCTCGGCGGCGGCCTCAAGGCCGGCTTCCAGCTCGAAAGCGGCTTTTCTTCAGACACCGGCGTGTCCGAGCCGACCTACTTCCGTCGCCAGAGCGAAGTCAACCTGGGTGGCGACTTCGGCATGCTGCGCCTGGGCAACTTCACCGCCGAGTCGTACTACGCGACGGCCGATGCCGTCAGCATGCACAACCACGACACCGGTTCTTCGGGCGATGCGCTCTATACGTACGTGATGCGCGACGTCAACAAGCTGTCCTACCGCCTGCCCGCCTACGGCGACTTCATTGCCGAAGGCGCGGTTTCGCTCAGCGAGAAGGCCCCGGGCGCGCGCAACGCGTATGACCTGGCGCTGAACTACGGCGGCGCCCCCGTGGGCCTGGGCCTGGGGTACACGCGCAACCAGGGCGCGGCGGGCGTGTTTGGCGCCTACGCCGGCGAGGCCCAGCAGGTCGCACTGCGCGCTTCCTATGCCTTGGGCCCGGTCAATCTGGGCGCGTACTACCAGTACGCGATGGTGGACAACGTGAACGGCGGCACGCAGGACGCCAAGCGCCATGCGCTGCGCCTGGCGGCGATGTATACGGCGGGCGCGTCCGAATTCCACGCCAACTTCGGCCGCGCCGACAAGATCAAGCTCGGCGGCAGCTCGCTTGCGGGCACGGCCGCGAACCAGTGGACCCTGGGCTACAACTACAACCTGAGCAAGCGCACCAAGGTCTATGGCTACTTCACCAGGGTCGATAACGGCGCGGGCATCAACTACCTGGGCGGCGCGCCGGGCGCGGACTTCCGCTCGGTGGCGGTGGGCATGCGGCATAACTTCTGACGCGTGAGGGCTGGCCAGCGCAGGCCGGCCCCGGACCTTCCCGTGCCCGGGCAGCACGCTCCAAGCTGTTGCTGAAATGGCTCGCAGCGGGCCATTGCCACGGGGCCTGGAGCTTTTTCCCCTCGAATTGGCATCCTAGAATTTTGGTGTAGACGGAGTGAGCGCTCACATAGAGGCGCGGCGCCGGCTACTCCGCCGCAAAACCAAAATTCCAGGAACCGCTATGAAGACAATCCATCGTGCATTGCTGGCCGTTCTGACTGTTGCCGGCACCTCGGCGGCCCTCGCCCAGAGCGGCACCCTCCTCTACGGCCGCGTCAATACGACGCTCGAGCAGCGAAAGAGCGGCGATACCCAGCTCACCGGCCTGTTCAACAACTCCTCGCGCTTTGGCCTGCGCGGCGTGGAGGACCTGGGCGGCGGCCTCAAGGCCGGCTTCCAGATCGAAAGCGGATTCTCTTCGGACACTGGCGTGTCCGACCCGGTGTTCTTCCGCCGCCAAAGCGAATTGAACCTGGGCGGCGACTTCGGCCTGCTGCGCCTGGGCAACTTCACTGCCGAGTCGTACAACACCACGCTGGAAACCACGAGCCTGCACAACCACGACACCGGTTCGTCGGCCGACCTGCTGTATTCGTATGTGATGCGCGACATCAATAAGATTGCCTACCGTCTGCCGACCTTCGGAGGCTTCACTGCCGAAGGCGCGGTGTCGCTCAGCGAGAGGGCGCCGGATGCGCGCAATGCGTATGACCTGGCGCTGGTCCATGGAGCCGGTCCCGTGGGCCTGAGCCTGGGCTACAGCCGCAACAAGAGCGCCACCGACATGTTCGGCACATCCACCGGCGAAGCCCGGCAGGCGGCCTTGCGCGCGTCCTACGCCATCGGTGCCGTCAACCTGGGCGCGTATTACCAGTTCGCCACGCTGGACAAGGTGAACCGCGGCACGCAGGATGCCAAGCGCCATGCCGTGCGCCTGGCGGCGATGTACCGCATGGGTGCCTCGGAGTTTCATGCCAATTTCGGCCGCGCCGACAAGATCAAGCTCGGCGGCACCCGGCAGTCCGGAACGGCTGCGAACCAGTGGACCCTGGGCTACAACTACAACCTGAGCAAGCGCACCAAGCTCTATGGCTACTTCACCAGGCTCGACAACGAAGCGCGCATCAACTACCGGAGTGGGGCTTTGGGCGAGGACTTCCGTTCTGTGGCGGTGGGCCTGCGGCATAACTTCTGAGATCCTTCGATGGGCTCGGGACCCACGGTTTTCCTGTGATTCCTTGGCACCGCTCCCACAACCAAAAACAGGTTACTGAATAAATACACAGTAATTTTCGGTCAATGTTTTGTCCGACAACGCGCGCCGAGGTCAAGTCCTAGAATGGTTCGCCACCATTCAGAAAGACTGCCTGTATGTCCCAGGGACTGATCCGCATCCGCGGCGCGCGCCAGCACAACCTCCAGAACGTCGATCTCGATATTCGCACCGGCGAGTTGACGGTGGTCACGGGGCCCAGCGGATCGGGCAAGTCGAGCCTGGTGTTCGACACGCTGTATGCCGAAGGCCAGCGGCGCTATGTCGAGACCTTCAGCGCCTATGCGCGCCAGTTCCTCGACCGCATGGACAAACCGGCCGTCGACCGCATCGAAGGCGTGCCGCCGGCCATTGCCATCGACCAGACCAACCCGGTGCGCAACTCGCGCTCCACGGTCGGCACGATGACCGAGCTCAACGACCATCTGAAGCTGCTCTATGCGCGGGCAGCGCATCTGTACGACCGGGTCACGGCGCTGCCCGTGCGGCACGACACGCCCGAGTCGATCTATGAAGAACTCGCACAGCGCAGCGCCGCCGCGGGCGACCCGCGGCTGGCGATCACCTTCGCGGTCGAGCTGCCGGCCAGCACCACGGCCGAGGAGGTCGAGCAGTGGTTGTCGGCCAGCGGCTTCACCAAGGTCCAGGCCGAGCGCGAAGTGGAACTGGAAGCGCCCGACGCAGGCAAGGGCAAGGCCAGGAAAACCGCCGCTGCGCCCACGCGCGTCAAGATGCTGGACGTCATTGCCGACCGCTTCCGCTTCAGCCGCACCGAGCGCGCGCGCGTGATCGAGGCCATCGAGGTCGCGCTCAAGCGCGGCACCGGCCACATGACGGTGTACAGCCTGCCCGAGGAGGGTGAGCCCGAGCTCTGGCGCTTCTCGCTGGGCCTGCACTGCCCGGAAAGCGGCCTGTCGTATACAGCGCCGATGCCCTCGCTGTTCTCGTTCAACTCCGCCGTCGGCGCCTGCGAGGCCTGCCGCGGTTTCGGGCGTGTGATCGGCGTCGATTGGGGGCTGGTCATCCCGAACGAGAAGCTCACGCTGCGCACCGGCGCGGTGAAGGCCATCCAGACGCCCGCCTGGAAGGAGATTCAGGACGACATGATGCGCCACGCCGAAGCCGAAGGCATTCCGCGCGACACCGCCTGGGCCAAGATGACGGCCGAGCAGAAAGCCTGGGTGCTCGACGGCTCGCCCCAGTGGAACGGCAAGTGGAACCAGACCTGGTACGGCATCAAGCGCTTCTTCGAGTACCTCGAAAGCAAGGCCTACAAGATGCACATCCGCGTGCTCTTGTCCAAATACCGCAGCTACACCGAATGCCCGACCTGCCTGGGCGCGCGCCTCAAGACCGAGAGCCTGCTGTGGCGCCTGGGCACCAAGGAGGGCGCCGATGCCGTGCTGCCGCCGGAGCAGCGCTTCCTGCCCGCGGGCGTGTCATGGAGCCGTGCGCAGCTCGAGGCGCTGCCCGGGCTGTGCCTGCACGACCTGATGCGCCTGTCGATCCACCGGCTGCAGCAGTTCTTCGCGACGCTCGTGCCCGGCGAGCAGCCCCAGGCCTCGGATGGCGAGGCCCAGGCGCTGAAGATGCTGCATGCCGAGATCCACACCCGGGTCAAGTACCTGGTCGATGTCGGCATCGGCTACCTGACGCTGAACCGGCAAAGCCGCACGCTCAGCGGCGGCGAGGTGCAGCGCATCAACCTCACGACGGCGCTGGGCACCTCGCTGGTCAACACGCTGTTCGTGCTCGACGAGCCGAGCATCGGTCTGCACCCGCGCGACATGCTGCGCATCACCGAAGCCATGCAGCGGCTGCGCGACGCGGGCAACACGCTGGTCGTGGTCGAGCATGACCCGGCCGTCATGTTTGCCGCCGACCGCATGATCGACATGGGCCCCGGCCCGGGCGCGCGTGGCGGCCAGATCGTGTTCGACGGCACGCCCGAGGAGCTGCGCCATGCCGACACGCTCACCGGCGCCTATCTGGGCGGACGCAAGCAGGTCGGCTTCGGCTTCAAGCGCATGGTCACGGAATCGACGCCGCGGCTGGTGCTTGAAGGCGCGCGTGAACACAACCTGCAGCATCTGGACCTCGACTTCCCGCTGCAGCGCCTGGTCACCGTCACTGGGGTCAGCGGCTCGGGCAAGTCCACGCTGATCCAGGACGTGCTCGCGCCCGCGCTGCTGCGCCACTTCGGCAAGCCCACCGATTCCGCGGGTGCGTTCGACCGCCTGATGGGCGCGGACCATCTGAGCGACGTGGTGTTCGTCGACCAGTCGCCGATCGGCAAGACCGCGCGCTCCAACCCGGCCAGCTATGTCGGCGCCTGGGACAGCATTCGCGAGCTGTTCGCGGTCGCGCCGCTGGCGCGCCAGCGCGGCTACACGGCCTCCAAGTTCAGCTTCAACAGCGGCGACGGGCGCTGCCCCACCTGCGGCGGCTCGGGTTTCGAGCATGTCGAGATGCAGTTCCTGTCCGATGTCTACCTGCGCTGCCCCGACTGCGACGGCCAGCGCTACCGCCCCGAGATCCTCGAGGTGCATATAGAGCGCCACGCCGTGGGCGAGCTGCAGCCGCGCCGACTGAGCGTGGCCGATGTGCTCGAGCTCACGGTGAGCGAGGCCGCGACGCTGTTCGCGCAGGACCGCGACGTGCTGCGCGCGCTGCAGCCGATCGTCGAGGTCGGCCTCGAGTATGTGAAGCTCGGCCAGCCCGTGCCCACGCTCAGCGGCGGCGAGGCCCAGCGCCTCAAGCTCGCGGGCTTCCTGGCCGAGGCCGCCAAAAGCGCCTCCAAGTCGCGCCAGGCGATTGCGCGCAAGGGCACGCTGTTCCTGTTCGACGAGCCCACGACGGGCCTGCATTTCGACGACATCGCCAAGCTGATGCGCGCGCTGCGCAAGCTGCTCGAGGCCGGTCACTCGCTGATCGTCATCGAGCACAACCTCGACGTGATCCGCGCCAGCGACTGGCTCATCGACCTCGGCCCCGAAGGCGGCGAGGGCGGCGGGCTGATCGTGGCCCAGGGCACGCCCGAGGACGTGCGCCAGCACCCGAGCTCGCACACCGCGCAGGCGCTGCGCGAGTACGACCTGGCGATGGGCGTGGGCGGGCAGCTGGTCACCGAGGTCGCGCCCATGCTCTACCCGCGCGCCGAGCGCAAGCCGCGCCCGGAAAACGAGAAGAACGTGATCGAGATCGTCAACGCGCGCGAGCACAACCTCAAGCAGCTGTCGGTCGAAATTCCACGCGGCAAGTTCAATGTGGTCACGGGCGTCAGCGGCTCGGGCAAGTCGACGCTGGCCTTCGACATCCTGTTCAACGAGGGCCAGCGCCGCTACCTCGAATCGCTCAACGCGTATGCGCGCTCGATCGTCCAGCCCGCGGGCCGGCCCGAAGTCGACGCGGTCTATGGCATTCCGCCCACGGTGGCGATCGAGCAGCGTTTGTCGCGCGGCGGGCGCAAGTCCACGGTGGGCACGACCACCGAGGTCTGGCATTTCCTGCGCCTGCTCTATGTGAAGCTGGGCATCCAGCATTGCATCCACGATGGCGCGGCCGTGCAGCCGCAGACCCCCGACAGCATCGCCGCGCAGCTGATGACGCAGTTCCGCGGCCAGCACATCGGCCTGCTGGCGCCGCTGGTCGTCAACCGCAAGGGTGTCTATACCGAGCTGGCCGACTGGGCGCGCCCGCGCGGCTACACCCATCTGCGCGTCGATGGCGAGTTCCTGCCGACCACGGGGTTCCCGCGGCTGGACCGCTTCAAGGAACACAGCATCGATCTGCCGATCGCCAGCATCGAGGTCTCCCCCGCCAATGAAGGCGAGCTGCGCCTGCATCTGGCGCAGGCGCTGGAGCAGGGCAAGGGTGTGGTGCATGTGCTCAGCGGCATCGAGGACCTGGGTGCGGCGATGGCCGGCGGCCAGAGCACGGCCGGCGTGGGCAAGCTGCAGGCGTTCTCTACGCAGCGCGCCTGCCCGATCTGTGCGACCAGCTATGCCGAGCTCGATCCGCGGCTGTTCTCGTACAACAGCAAGCATGGCTGGTGCCCCGACTGCGTGGGCACGGGCGTGCAGCTCAACAAGGACCAGCGCCAGGTCTATGACGACACGCTCATGGCCGAGGACAACCGCGGCCGCGAGGTCAAGTTCGAGGGCCAGGAGGTCGAGGACCTGGCCGAGATCACCTGCCCCTGCTGCTCCGGCACGCGGCTCAACGCCACCGCGCGCGCCGTGCGCTTCCACGATGTGGGCATCACCGACATCGCGCGCCTTGCGGTCACCGATGTGCGTGTCTGGGCGCAGTCGCTGGTGCTCAGCGGTCGCGAGGCCGGCATCGCGCGCGACCTGCTGCCCGAGATCCAGGGCCGGCTTGAGTTCCTCGAGGAAGTCGGCCTCAACTACCTGACGCTCGACCGTGGCGCGCCGACGCTCAGTGGCGGCGAAGCCCAGCGCATCCGCCTGGCGGCGCAGCTCGGCAGCAACCTGCAGGGCGTGTGCTATGTGCTGGACGAACCGACCATCGGCCTGCATGCGCGCGACAACCAGATCCTGCTCAACGCGCTGCACAAGCTCGGCGACAAGGGCAACACGCTGGTCGTGGTCGAGCATGACGAGGACACGATCCGCCGCGCCGACCATGTGATCGACATCGGCCCGAGCGCGGGCAAGCGCGGTGGCCGGCTGGTCGCCCAGGGCACGCCCGAGGATGTGATGCAGGCCGAGGAGTCGGTCACGGGCCGCTACCTGCTGCACGCGATGCGCCACCCGTTCCAGCCGCGCCGCGCCGTGGTCTGGCCGCCGGTAGCAGCTGCGGCGCAAGAGGAAGCAGTCGAAGCACCGAAGAAGCGCACCAAGAAGCAGATCGCGGCCGATGCGGTCGCTGCCCTGCAGGCCGACAGCGCCGCGGCCAACGCCGCGCTGGCCCAGCCCGCGGTGCGCGGCGGCAGCGGCCCGCAGCGCTGGCTCACGGTGCTGGGCGCCGACCTGCACAACCTGCAGCGCGTCGATGCGCATGTGCCGCTCAAGCGCCTGGTGGCGATCACCGGGGTCAGCGGTTCGGGCAAATCGACGCTCGCGCGCGACGTGCTCTGGAGCAATGTCGCGGCCTGGGTCGGCCAGCGCAGCACCTTTGCCGGGCGCGAGGCGATGGACGCGGGCCAGGCGCCGGCGCTGATCGGCTGTGCGGGCCTGCGCGGCTTCGAAACCATCGACCGCGTGCTCGAAGTCGACCAGACCCCGATCGGCAAGACGCCGCGCTCCTGCCCCGCGACCTACATCGGTTTCTGGGACACGATCCGCAAGCTGTTTGCCGATACGCTCGAGGCGCGCGCACGCGGCTATGGCCCGGGCCGGTTCTCGTTCAACACCGGCGAGGGCCGCTGCCCGTCCTGCGAAGGCCAGGGCCTGCGCACCATCGAGATGAGCTTCCTGCCCGACGTCAAGGTGCCTTGCGACACCTGCCACGGCGCGCGTTTCAACCCCGAGACGCTGGCCGTGACCTGGCGCGGCAAGAGCATCGGCGACGTGCTGCAGATGGAAGTCGACGAGGCGGTTGATTTCTTCGCCAGCATGCCGGCCATCGGCCACCCGCTGCAGCTGCTCAAGGACGTGGGCCTGGGTTATCTGACGCTGGGCCAGCCTTCGCCGACGCTGAGCGGCGGCGAGGCGCAGCGCATCAAGCTCGTGACCGAGCTGACCAAGGTGCGCGACGACATCGCGCGCCGCGGCAACAAGGCGCCGCACACGCTCTATGTGCTGGACGAGCCCACGGTGGGCCTGCACATGGCCGACGTCGAGAAGCTGATCGAGGTGCTGCACCGGCTGGTCGATGCCGGGCATTCGGTGGTGGTCATCGAGCATGACCTCGATGTCATCGCCGAGGCCGACTGGGTCATCGACCTGGGCCCCGAAGGCGGCAATGGCGGCGGCCGCATCGTCGCCGCGGGCACGCCCGAGACGCTGGTCGAGCAGGGCACGCATACCGGCAACGCCATCGCGCCAGTACTGGCACGGTGATCCATGCGTGAATACGCCGTTCTGTGGCATCCCCAGGCGCCGGCCAAGCCGGCACTGGGCGCGCCCTGCAATGGCTGCGGCCTGTGCTGCCTGGCCGAGCCCTGCCCGATGGGCATGCTGGTCTCGCGCCGGCGCACGGGCGCGTGCAGCGCGCTGCGCTGGGACGAAGAAGGCGAACATTACCGCTGCGGCGTGCTTGAAGATGCCAAGACCCTCGCGGCCGCGCCCGGGCGCTGGCAGCGCTGGCGCGGCAAGGTCTGGCTGCGGCTGTCGCGGCGCTGGATCGCGGCCGGGGTGGGATGCGATGCGGATCTGCGGGTGGAGCAAAACCAGCCGCCTTGAAATTCCTTAAATCTATTTAACTTGATTGACTAATAGATAAAAACTATCATGCGCTTTGAAGCTGTTGGAGGTGCCATGCCTGGTGCTGGTCCATGCAGCCATTCCTTTCAAAGGATCAGCCATGAAAGTGTTTGCATTCCCGTCCCGTCGTTCCTGCCGTCTTGCCGCAGTGGCGCTGCTGGCCACGCTGTTGGCCGCCTGCGGAGGGGGCGGCGGCAGTGACCCTGATGTTACCGCCCACCCCTCGGCGCCGCGTTACGGTCGTCCTCTGGCGTCCTTCGATCAGCAGGAGCTCGATTGGCAAGTCTGCACTCCCGCCGCGACGCAGGGGCAGCAGGAGGCGTTCGAGTCAACGGCGCTGGCCTTGCTGGGCGACCGGGTGCGCTGTGCCCGCATGCGGGTCCCCCTCGATCACGACCATCCGGCCGCGGGAGAGCTGCAGATCGAGCTGCTGCGCGTGCAGGCGGCGCGGCCCGGGCAGCGACTGGGCGCCATCGTGCTCAATCCTGGCGGCCCGGGTGTGAGCGGCCTGATGACGGCCCTGGGCATGGAAATGAAGTTTCTGGCGTCAGATGACGCGCAGCTGCGGGAGATGGGCGAACGCTATGATCTGGTCGGCTTTTCCCCCCGGGGCACGGGCGCCAGCAACCCGCTGATCTGCCGCCTGCGCCAGCCGCTCGAAGTGCAAGACAGCCTGACCTTCAACCGCAGCGAGGACAACCTGCAGGCAGCCGCCCGCAACGCGCGCCGGATAGCCGAGGCCTGCCTGGACAATCCCCTGAGCCGGCACATCCATACCGACGCCAGTGCGCGCGACATGGACCTGCTGCGCACCGTGCTGGGTGAGACCCGGCTCAATTACATCGGCTATTCCTACGGCAGCTTGCTGGGTGCCTGGTATGCACGGCTGTTTCCCGCGCGCGTCGGACGCATGCTGCTGGACAGCAATCCCGACATCGCCGACCTGCATGCATGGCAAGGCACCCCGGCAACGGCGCGGCAGCGGATCCTGGACCAGATCATGCTGCCGTACGCGGCACGCCACCAGGAGCAGCTGGGGCTGGGCGATGCCGACGCGCTGCGCGCGGCGCTGCTGTCACTTGCGCCGCCGCTGCAGCGCGCGTTGTTCCAGCGCATCGACCTGCGCAACTCCCACCTGCTGGAGATCAGCGTGCTGTGGATGAACGCGGCCATCGGCCTGCACGACCTGAGGCAGGCGCATCCGCAGGCCGACGCGGCGACGCTCAAGGCGCTGATCGCAGGCCATGCCTTCGCGCCCTCGCCGCGCCTCAACGAAATCGCGGCATTGCTTGCCGGCAATCTGCTCAAAGCGCTCGATGGCCATGTCGACCAAGCCAGCAGACCCGAAGAAGTGCGGATCACCGGCCTGGCACTGCCGCCGGCGCTCACGGTGAACATGAGCGTGCGCTGCAACGACAGCGGCCCGCTCGGCGATGCCAGGTACTGGCGCGATTTCAGCGACGACGACGTGCGCCGCAACCCTCTGGTGGGCGGCGGCGCGGCGTGCAACATGTGCCTGCACTGGCCCACGCCGGCGCGCATGTTCCCCGCTGCGCTGCCCGGCGAGGGCGCGCCGCTGCTGATGCTGCAAAGCCGCTACGACGGTTTCACCTCGGCCGAGCAGGCCATGGCCACGCTGGCAGCCTTGCCCCAGGCGCACATGATCATGGTCGAGGATGAATACCAGCATGGGCTTTTTCCCTATGGCACGGAATGCGTCGATCGGCAGATCACCGATTATTTCCTGAAGGGCACGCTGCCGCAGCGCCTGGGCAGCTGCGCCGGCAAGCCGCAGCCCTTGCTGGGAGCGCTGCGGTTGGAGGGGGGTTGAAGGGGGGTCGGTATTTGCGCGTCTACTGGACCGTGGCCAGAAACTTGCCGTTGGGGTCCTTGGTGATGTTCACGGCCAGCACCGGGATCGGGCTGCTGATGCCAAGAGGGCCGCGCTCCGCACCCACGTCCAGCACCTGGGTCACGGGTTGTCCGCCCTGGGAGAACGTGACCTGGGCCATCTGCTTCACGTGTTACGGCCCGGGCGGTTGGCGTCAAGGTAGGTGTGGACTAAGTTGCACTGACAGAGGGCCGTGAAGAATGTGTTTTTGGAGCCCTTGAACAGGGAGCTTCGCAAAGTAATGCGCAAAGCCATGGCAACTGGCCAAACCTGCCAGGACCCCACAGCGCCACGGTCAGAAACAGGGTGGTGGAAAGTGGGGCGCAACCTAGTGCAAGTGCGTTCAGTCACAGTTCAAATCCTTTGCCTGCTTGAGCACCAAACCACTCATGGCAGAGTTGAATTTCATATAGGCCATAAAGCGCGATCGGGTGTTCACCGTGAATTTTCTGATCTCGTGCAGCAGGGAGGAAGCCTTTTCCGGGGGATAGTTCTTGTCAAGACAGCCCACCGAAATATTGATGTTGTTGGCTACTTCCCGCAATGCATTCTGGTCCTCGGTGTCAACAGTCATAGCCGAGTTGAGCACGCGGCTGAAGAGCTTGAGACTGTTTTTCTGCGGCTGGGTGTCGGACTTGTTGTCGATGTGCCGGTCGATGTCATCGCGTACCCCATTGGCGTTGACGTCTGGACCAGCAATGCTGTCGCTGCGGTCGAGAACCGGCAATTCTCCCGAAGCCTCGAGCTTGTCAAAGACCTCTTTGAGCGAGACAGGCGCTGTCGTGCTGGCGCCTGGATTCGCTCCACTGCCGGCGCTGCTGTCTTTGCTCCTGATGTTCCCGCCACAGGCGGAAACCATGACGACCACCAATACGGTAGGCCATCCCCATTTCCAAAGTTGTGTCATGTTCATCTCCTGGCGTAAGGAAATTCCAATGCAATGCAGCTGTGCATTTACAAGGGTAGGGCAGTGGCAACGCGCAAGAATGGCTGCAACTGCGCCCCTAATGTTGGAGCACTGCGCCTGCCAGATGCCTGGATCTCCGAGGCGCGCGGAGTGTGCGCTTGTTTTTTCTTTTTACGGCGGCAAGGCACAACCGCTGATGCACTCACTGTGCCGTGGCCACAAACTTGCCATTGGCGTCCTTGGTTACATTCACGGCCAGCACCTCGATCGGGCTGTTATTGCCAACGAGGCCGCGTTCCGCGCCCACATCCAGCACCCGGGTAATGGGTTGCCCGCCTTGGGCAAGCGTCACCTGCACCGTGGCGGTTCGGCCCGTGGCATTCCTGTAGTTGTTGATACCGAAGCGATAGGTACCTTCCTGCAGTTGTGAGGTGTTGCACGAAGCGTAGTAATGCTCGGGCCCGTCGGCGATTCTGTTGTCGACGTCCAGCGCACCGACTTGGCCGATCTTGCTCAGGTAATAGACATGGGTGCCCGTGGGCTCGAAGGTGTGCAGGTCGACGTCGCCTGGGCCATCCCAGCTCAGCATTGCCGTGAAGAAACCGCGGTTGCCAGCGGCTGGCGGCGTGACCAGCGAAGCCAATCCCTGATCCGCCATCTGCTGCACGCGCATGCGGCCCGCGCGGCTGATGTCGAGATAGGTGCCATCCAGGGTGTGGCCGCTCTTGTCATTGCCCGATAGCGGCAGCGCCAGGTTGATTGCCGGCACGCTGTTCCAGCCAAAGCTGCGCAAGCCATTGATCATCAGGTCGATATTGGCCAGCAAATGCGGGCCACTCAGCTTCGGCGATGCCGGCGCTACATGCACGGTCGCCACGCTGTTGGTCGTCAGTTTGGTTTTGGCGTAATCGTAGGCCGGGTTCATGAACAGGTTGCCCTGCGAGTGCGCGACCATCAGGATCTTCTGGCCTTCGGTGGTTAGCCTGTCGACAATCAGGCGGTGCTCGGCATAGTCCATCTCCGTGGGCGGATTGCTCAGCATCCTGGCGAAGCCTGCAACCAATTTGGTCGAAATCGCGGTGTAGATTCTTTCCGCCAGTGCGATGGGCACTCTCAGCACATCGACCAGCCGTGCCCACAAAGGCCTGCGCGGGTCGTTAGCTGCGTCCCACAGGTATTCAAAGCGCCGCGCCAGTTCACCGCTGGAGTCGATTTCGTCGGCGCGCTGAATGAACACCTCGGCTATGTCCTGCGCCATGGTGGCTCCATTTTCTTCGCCAGTGGTGTTGTAGAAGTTTTCGTATTCAACGGGCTCGCCGTTGTACACGCTGCCCAGCAAATTCTCCAAAAACACACGCCCGTCGTATGCCTTGCGCGTGGTATTCCAGACACCGTTAAAGAAGCCTACCGTGTAGCCACGGGTCTCGCAGAGACTGCTTTCGGCTGCATGGGCTGGCACTGCTGCGGCCAGCAGCAGGACAGCAGTCACAAAAGTGGCGCGCAGCTGCGCGCAAGTGAGTTCAGTCACATTTCACCCCCTTTACGCCCTTCATCCCCGTGCCATTCATGGCAGAGTTGAATTTCATGTATGCGTCGTACCGAGCACGGGTGTTCACAGTGAACTTCTCGATCTCATCCCCTAGGGGCGAAGCCGCGCCCAGGGGATAGGTTTGATGACTACAGATCACGGCAAGGTTTATGCTGTTGGCCACCTCGCGCAGCGCGTTCTTGTCCTTGGTGTCGACAGTCATGGCCTTGCCCAACGCGCGGCTGAGGGCCTTAAGACTGTTTTTCTGCGCCTGAGTATCAGGTTTGCTGTCGATATGCCGCTCGATGTCATCGCGTACCCCATTGGCGTTGGCGTCCAAGCCAGCAATGCTGTCGCTGCGGTCGAGAACCGGCAATTGCCCCGACGCCTCGAGCTTGGAAAATGCCTCTTTGAATGAGTACGGTGTAGGTATGCCCCCGGCAGTGCCACCTCCAGCGCCGTCGCTGCCGTTGCCGCAGCCCGCGACCATGGCGGCCACCAGCAGGGCCAGTACTCCATGTTTCCAAAGTTGTGTCATGTTCATCTCCTTGCGTGAGGAAATGCCAATGCAATGCAGCTGCGCATATGCAAGGGTGGGGCAGTGGCAACGCGAAAAAATGGCTGCAATTGCGCCCCGTATATGGAAGCACTGCGCCTGCCAGATGCCTGGATCTCCGAGGCGCGAGGAGTGTGCGCTTGTTTTTTCTTTTTACGGCGGCAAGGCACAACCGCTGACTGATGCGCTCACTGTGCCGTGGCCACAAACTTGCCATTGGCGTCCTTGGTGACATTCACGGCCAGCACCTCGATCGGGCTGTTGTTGCCAACGAGGCCGCGTTCCGCGCCCACATCCAGCACCCGGGTAATGGGTTGCCCGCCCTGCGCGAGCGTTACCTGCACCGTGGCGGTGCGGCCGGTGGCATTCCTGTAGTTGTTGATGCCGAAGCGATACCTACCCTCCTGCAGTTGTGCGGTGTTGCACGAAGCGTAGTAATGCTCGGGCCCGTCGGCGATTCTGTTGTCGACGTCCAGCGCACCGACCTGGCCGATCTTGCTCAAGTAATAGACATGCGTGCCCGTGGGCTCGAAGGTGTGCAGATCGACATCGCCTGGACCATCCCAGCTCAGCATTGCCGTGAAGAAACCCCGGTTGCCAGCGGCGGGCGGCGTCACCAGCGAGGCCAATCCCTGATCCGCCATCTGCTGCACGCGCGTGCGGCCCGGGCGGTTGATGTCGAGATAGGTGCCATCAAGGGTATGACCGCTCTTGTCATTACTTGAGAGCGGCAGTATCAGGTTGATTGGCTGCACACTGTTCAAGCCAAAGGCGCGCAAGGCATTAATCACCAAATCGATATTGGCCAGCAGGTGGGGGCCGCGCACGGTCATCGATGCCGGCGCCAGATGCACGGTCGCGACGCTATTGGACGACAACTTGGTTTTGGCGTAATCGTAGGCCGGGTTCATGAACAGGTTGCCTTGCGAATGCGCGACCATTAGTACTTTTTGGCCTTCGGTGGCCAGCTTGTCAACGGTCAGACGGTGCTCGGCATAGTCCATCTCCGTGGGCGGATTGCTCAGCATCCTGGCAAAGCCTGCAACCACTTTGGTCGAAATGGCGGTATAGATGTTTTCCGCCAGTTGAATGGGCACACGCAGTACATCGACCATCCGTGCCCATAAGGGCCTGCGTGGGTCGCTGGCTGCGTCCCAGAGGTATTCGAAGCGCCGCGCCAGTTCACCGCTGGAGTCGATCTCGTCGGCGCGCTGGATGAACACCTCGGCAATGTCTTGGGCCATTGTGGCGCCGTTGCTTTCGCCGGTAGTGTTGTAGAAGTTTTCGTATTCAACGGGCTCGCCGTTGTACTCGTTGCCCAGTAGCCTCCTCAAAAACACACGCCCGTCATACGCCTGATACGGAGTGTTCCAAACACCGTTGAAGAAACCAACCGTGTAGCCACGTGTGTCGCAGATATTGCCTTCGACGGCAGAAGCCTGTAGTGCCGTAGCCATCAGAAGGACAGCAGTCAGGCAAGTGGCGCGCAGCTGCGCGCAAGTGCGTTCAGTCACATTTCACCCCCTTTACGTCTTTCATCACAGTGCCATTCATGGCCGAGTTGAATTTCATGTACGCGTCATAACGCCCCCGGGTGTTCACGGTTAGCTTCTCGATCTCGCGCCCCGCGGGGGAGGCCTCTTCCAAGGGATAGGTCTGATGAATACAGATCACGGAAAGGTTGATGCTATTGGCCACCTCGCGCAGCGCGTTCCGGTCTTTGGTGTCGACGGTCATGGCCTTGTTGAACGCGCGGTGGAGGGACTTGAGGCTATTTTTCTGCGGCTGAGAGTTGGGCTTGCTATCGATGTACCGCTCCATGTCATCGCGCACGCCATTGGCATTGGCGTCCAGGCCAGCAATGCTGTCACTGCGGTCAAGAACCGGCAATTGCCCTGAAGCCTCAAGCTTGGAAAAAGCCTCCTTGAATGAGTACGGTGTGGGCATGCCCCCGGCAGTGCCGCCTCCAGGGCCGTCGCTACCATTGCCGCAGCCCGCGACCATGGCGGCTACCAGCAGGGCAGGCACCCCATGTTTCCAAAGTTGTGTCATGTTCATCTCCTTGCGTGAGGAAATGCCAATGCAATGCAGCTGTGCATATGCAAGGGTGGGGCAGTGGCAACGCGCAAAAAAGGCTGCAACTGCGCCCCATATGTAGAGCACTGCGCCTGCCAGGTGTCTGGATCTCCGAGGCGCGCGGAGTGTGCGCTTGTTGTTCCGTCGACAGTTGCAAGGCGCAACCGCGGATGTGTCCCTTCATGCGCTGGAAGGGACGCTGGCTTTGCAGGAAAGATCGCTGGATTTTCCAGGCCTGCCAGGCCAGGGCCACACTACGGTGGCTCTGACGCCATTGTGAAACTGGCATTCACTCTCTGCAAATCCATGCGCCAGAAGGGGAAGTAACCAATGTGCGTCGTCGGATTGCAGCGGGCGCCCGGTTTGGCAAAGCCCATACGCTGGAAATGCCTGCGACGGACATCCCCATCAAATGCCATGCACTTAATCGAAAGTTCCCACCAATTGAGGAGCCTGATCGAGCATGGCGCTTGAAAGCTTCCCGTGGACGATCTGTCCGCGAAACCCGCGCTGCGCCTGTTGCAGCAGCGCGCGCAGTTCGGGGTAGTCCTGCGGCTGGCACAGCGCGCCGTTGCCGCGCATGGCATGGGTCTGCAGCCGGTGGTGGACGCTCACGCGTTGCCCTTCGCGCTTCCATTGCACCTGGTACTCGCCGGCCGCATTGCGGAAATTCCGGTTGGGAGAAATCGCGATGATGGGAATGCTGGCGGGAAACTCCAGGTGGTAGATCTCATCGCGCGCACCAGCATTGCACTGGAATGGCGTGGCGTTGGCCGGCGCCGCGGCGCTCGAGGCCAGGTGGCGGAAAGACCAGGCGCCCGGGGGCTCCGGCAGGACGAGGCCGCCAACCATGCCGAAGTCGACGAAGTCGTCCGCCTCGAAGACATAGCCGACCTTGAAGGGCCGGCCCAGGTCGAAGGGATCACCTTCGGTCGCGAAGCGCCCCTGTCCATCCATATGGGAGGCGGCCATGAGGGATTGCTCCACGATGCTTCGGTTCTGGGCATTGAGCTGCGAGAGCGTGGCGCGCAGCTGGATTTCGTCCTGCTCGCTGGATTCCAGCCGTGTGCGGCCATGCAGGCTGCCGGATTCGTCGAAGACCAGCGCCACCGTGGTGGTGGTGTGGTTGCGCCGGGGGTCATCGGGTGGGGTGTATGCCTGCCGCGCCTGCCGGGTGTGCAGCACCGGGGCGCCCAGGTCCCCTGCGGGCAATTGGCCGAAACGCGCCCAGGGACTGGTCGAATCGACATACAGGTCGAACTCGGGGATGTAGCTCATCGCATGGTTGAAGCGCTCGAGCAGGGGGATATCGGGCAGGATCGGGCCGCCATCCGCACCGATCAGGACCGGCGTGCTCTCGATGCCCTTGGCGGCAAGCAGCGCTTCAAGCAACACGACATGGTCCTTGCAATCGCCATACTGGTGGTCAAGAATGCTCTGCGCGCTATGGGGCTCGAGGCCGCCATTGCCCAGATACACCGCGACATAGCGGATGTTCTGTGCAATCCACTGGTGCAGCGCGGCCGCCTGGGCATAACGGTCGGCGATGCCCTCCGTGATCCTGTCCGCGAGGGTCTGAATGGCCGGCGTGACCTCGGCCGCGGGCTTTGCCTTGCGCTGGTAGGCCTGGGCGATCTGCGACCAGTCGCCGTAGGTGCTGGCCATGATCGTCGGGCTGAATGTCCACTCGGGCGCCGAGCGGTTCTGCGCCTTCAGCGGCTGCCTGCGTTGGTATTGCCAGCGCCAGTGCGCCTGGCCGTCGCGGATGACACCGGTGTCGCTGCCTTCGACACCGCGGCTCCACACCCGCATCGGCAGGCCGGCCGGCGCCCGCAGATTGATCTCGGCATTTTCATGCTGGTGGAACTGGCTGAAGGTGTTCCACAGGCTGAAGTAGCCGGGAAAGTGTGGAATCTTCCGGGTGCGGCGCACCTGGTAGGCCAGGCGGCTGCCTGGAGCCAAGTTCGGGAAGACGATGACGCGCACCTTGTGGTCGGCGAAGGTCGGCGCGGCGGCGCTGGAATAGCTTTCCTGGGTATAGATGCGCTCCGGCGCCACGTCATGGCGCTGTCCGTCGGCGATCAGCGTGCAGGCGGACAGCACTTCCAGCGTCTCCATCTTTTCGCTGTAGCTCAGGGAAACCTGGCTCCACTGATCGACCCCCGCCTTGGTCTTCAGCAGGATCTCATAGCTCTCGTTGGCCACGCTGCTCGCATCCGCATGCACCTCATAGTCCACATGGAAGCGCTCATAGCTGAAGTCATTGCTGATTTCCGCTTCCGCGGCCACCGGTGGGCCGGCAGCTGCGGCATCCGCCCTTGCCGGATCGGCGGCCATCAGGCAGCCCAGCAGGGAAAGGGAAGCGAGGAAGATTTTCATGGGAGACTCCTGAGGATCAGCCTGGACTTGGCGATGCCGAGGCTGGCAAAATTAATTGCTAAATACTATCGTGTTTGTTAATTCGATAGTTTTAATCATGCACTCGGGGCCTGCAGGTTTTCCCGTATTCATCTTCGGCCTGGCCGCGGCTGATGCGCAGCGATGGCAATGCAGCGCGCAAAAAAAAGGCCCCGACATGCGGGGCCTTCCTGGTGTGTGAGGCGTCGGGCCTACTGGAATCCCAGCGAATGCGGCAGCCAGGTCGAGAGCTCGGGAATGAAAGTCAGCAGGATCAGCACTGCCAGATGCGCCAGCAGGAACAGCGGCATCTCGCGCGTGAGATCGGTGATGGTCACGCGCGTCGCGACCGCGGTCACGAACAGCAGGCCGCCAACCGGGGGCGTGATCATGCCCAGCGTCAGGTTGACGATCACCACCATCGCGAAATGGGTCGGATCGATGCCCAGGCTGAAGGCAATCGGCGCGAGGATCGGCACCAGGATCATCACGCCGGGCAGCGGCTCCATGAAGATGCCGAACACCAGCAGCAGGATGTTGACCGCGACCAGGAACATGGTCGGCGACAGCTGCCAGCTGACGATCAGCTCCGACAGGTACTGCGGAATGCCTTCGACGGTGAGCACCCAGGCAAAGGCCGCCGAGGTTGCCATGACCAGCAGCACCGAGGCCGTGAGCATGGCCGCGCGGGCGGTGATGCCGGGGATGGCCTTCCACTCGAGCGTGCGGTAGATCCACTTGCCGCAGATGAGCGCATAGAACACCGCGACCACCGAGGCTTCGGTCGGCGTGAAGATGCCGAAACGGATGCCGACGACGATCAGCACGATCAGCATCAGCGCCGGAATGGCCTTGACGCTCGTGACCCACATCTGGCGCGCGTTGGGGCGCGGTTCGGACGAGTGGTAGTTGCGCTTCCTGCAGACCCACCAGTTCACACCGGCCATGGCCAGCGCGATCAGGATGCCGGGAATGAAGCCGGCCATGAACAGGCCGCCAACCGAGACGTTCTCGTCTTGCATCGCATAGATGATCATGCTGACCGAGGGCGGAATGATCGGCCCGACAATCGCCGTGCTGGCGGTGAGCGCCGCGGCGTAGGGGCGCGCGTAGCCGGCCTTGTCCATCATCTTGACCATCATCGAGCCCGGGCCCGCGGCGTCGGCCAGCGCCGAGCCGGAGATGCCCGAGAACAGCGTCAGCGACAGCACGTTGGCGTAACCCAGGCCGCCGCGCAGATGGCCGACGAACTGCGCCGCGAAGCGCAGCAGCACATGCGTGAGCGCGCCGCCCGACATCAGCTCGGCCGACAGGATGAAAAACGGCACGGCCATCAGCGGGAAGCTGTCGATGCCGGTGAACATTTCCTTGAACACGACCAGCTGCGGGTAGCGCCCGCCGACAAGGACGGCCAGCGCCGCCGAGATGGCGAGCGCGAAGGCCACCGGAAAGCCCAGCACGAGCAGGACGATGATGGCGATGAAGAGGGTGATACCCATGGTTGGACCTTCAGATGGACGCTGCGGCGTCCGCGTTCATCTCTTCGGACTCGGCGTAGCTGCCGGCCGTGATGTAGTTGCGCGCCACGAACATGAGGTGCACCAGCATCAGCACGAAGCCCACGGGCATCGCCAGATAGATATAGGAAATCGGGATGTCGGTCGCGGCCGTCGTCTGGAAGCGCGTGGCCCAGGCGTAGAGCACCGAGTAATAGGTCATGAACACGCAAAAGCCCGCGATGCCCAGCACGACGACGGCGCGCAGGAAGCGCGCGGTGCGCGTGCTCACGGCGCGGTGCAGGTTGTCGATCGCGACATGGCCGCCAAAGCGCAGCACCAGGCCCGCGCCGAGGAAGGTGACCCAGATCATCATGTGGCGCGCGACTTCCTCGGCCCACACGATGGAGTCGCCCGTGGTGTAGCGCAGCACCACATTGGCAAAGACGATGCAGGCCATGGCCAGCAGCAGCACGATGAGCAGCCAGCGGTTGCAGGCGACCAGAGCGCGTTCGATTCGTTCAAGCATATGCATGTCGGCTGCAGGGCGCCAGGGAAGGCGCGGGCACAGTCGCTTTCTGAAAAGGAGTCACGGCGCGCACCGGGACAGGCCGGTGCATGCGGTGCGCGGCCCGAAGGCCGCGCGGCAGATCACTTGGTATTGGAGATGCTATCGAGCGTCTTCTGGCCGAACTTGGTCGCGTACTGCTTGTACGCTGGCTCCAGGGCCTTGCGGAAGGCCGCCTGGTCGACCTTCTCGACGACCTGCATGCCATGCGACTTGGCTTCCTCGACCCCCTTCTTCTCGACGGCGTCGACAAACGCGCGCGAGGCCAGCGCGCCGCTCTTGGCGCCCTGCGTGAACGCGGCTTTTTGCGTGTCGTTCAGGCTGGCCCAGAAGCCGGGCGAGACGATCAGCGCCACGGGTGCGTAGACATGCGCGCTCAGCGTCAGGTGCTTTTGCACTTGCCACAGCTTGGCCGAGGACAGCACCGAGATCGGATTTTCCTGGCCGTCGATCGTGCCCTGCTGCAGCGCGCCGATCACTTCGGGCCAGGACATCGGCGTGGGCGAGGCGCCCAGCGTGCGGAAGGCGGTGATGTGCACCGGGTTTTCCGTCACGCGGATCTTCAGGCCCTTGAGGTCGGCCACGTTTTGCACCGCGTGCTTGTTGTTCGTGAGGTGGCGAAAGCCCTGCTCGCCCCAGGCCAGCGCGATCAGGCCGCGTTTTTGGAACTTGCCCAGCAGCTCCTGGCCAAAGGCGCCGTCGAGCACTGCGCGCGCATGGGCGGTGTCGCGGAACAGGAAGGGAATGTCGACCACGCCGACGTCGGGCACGAAGTTGCTCAGCGCGCCCGTGGAGACGATCACCGCCTCGACGGTGCCCAGCTGCAGGCCTTCGATCAGCTCGCGCTCGCCGCCCAGTGCCGAGGCCGGGAACTGCTTGAACTTGAACGCGTTGCTGGTGCTCTTTTCCACCGCGTCGGCCCAGGCCTGCGCGGCGGCGCCGTAATGCGAGTTGATCGCCAGCGCATAACCGATCTTGACTTCCTTGGATTGGGCAAGGGCCGGCACGGCAGCGGCAGCAGCGGCGGCGGCAACGCAGGTGGCAACGAAGGAGCGGCGAATCAGGCGCATGGCTTTGTCTCTTGTAGATAAGGTGTTGGAACGGGAATGCTGGCGCATTTTAGGTGCTGTTGCACCGCAGCCAGTGGCCTGTGCACGGGCGTTGTCGGACATTGCCGACATTCGCCGCGTCGGTTGCGCGCATTCGGCGATGGCATCCATCGCCGAATGCGCGTGCCGATGGTTTAGGCTGCTGTGGTCTCGAGGATTGCGTGAGTCAGTTCCACGAAACCATCGCCGCGTTCGCTTGGCGTGACATAGCGCGGCAGATGCGTGAGCTGCGGCACGAAACGCGCGATGTTGGCCACGCCGAAGCTGTGGCCGAAGCGCTCGAACATCAGCTGGTCGTTGGTCGAGTCGCCGATGTAGACCCAGCGATCGAGCTCGGCCGCCAGGTCGCGATCGAACAGCGTGCGCACGATCCACTGCGCGCCCTGCCACTTGTTGTGCGCGCCGAACCAGCCGTTGATGTGGATCGAGCTCACGGTGGCGTTCATGCCGGCCGCGCGCATGATCGCCACGCACTGGTCGATCTGCGCCTGCGGCATGTCGGTGAATTCGCTGTGGTCCACGGCGATGTCGCATTCGCGGCCGGCCGAGTCGGTCGCGCGGCGCGCGCCGGGCACGCTGGCTTCGATCTGCTCCAGCACTTCCTGCATGCGCGCGAAGTTGGCGCTGCGCGTGGCCGCATCCTGCTGATAGAGCTTGTCGAGACCGCCGGCCGCATTGCGGCGCAGCGCCACGGCGCCGTTCTCGGCAACGATCGCATCGACCGGCCAGGCGCTGGCGAACGGCTCGCTCCAGCCCACGGGCCGGCCGGTGATCGGCACGACCTTGAGGCCGGCCTCGCGCAGCGCGGCAATGGACGCGACCACATGCTCGGGCACGGCGCCGTCGGTGGTCAGGGTATCGTCGATATCGGTGAGCACACCGAGCAGCTGGCCCGCGGCAGGGCGGGGCCACTGCCCGAGGGGCAGCAAGTTTTCCAGGGACATCACAAGCAATCTCGATCAGCTGTTGCTCAGCGACAGGCCCGCGTGCTCGCGCAGCGGGTGGAAGTGGATCTTCGGGAAACGCTCCTGCGCCAGGCGCACGTCGTAGGGCGAGGTGCAGAGATAGGCCAGCGTGCCGGCCGCGTCGTGCGCCATGCGCAGCACATAGGCGTTCTCGAACTCGCGCAGCTCGGCGGGGGTGTCGGCGGTGATCCAGCGCGCGCCCGTGTACTGGCAGCCTTCGAGGCGGATGTCGGCGTCGTACTCGGCCTTGAGGCGGTGCTGCACGACTTCGAACTGCAGCTGGCCGATCGCGCCGAGCAGCATGTTGCCGCCGGCATCGGGCTTGAACACCTGGATCGCGCCTTCCTCGCCGAGCTGGGCCAGGCCCTGCTGCAGCTGCTTGGTGCGCAGCGGGTTCTTGAGCACGACGGTCATGAACATTTCCGGGGCGAAGAAGGGCAGGCCGGTGAACTGCAGCGCCGCGCCATCGGTGATGGTGTCGCCGAGCTGCACGCCGCCGTGGATCGTGAAGCCGATGATGTCGCCCGCGTAGGCCTCCTCGACGGCCTCGCGGCGCTGGCTCATGAAGGTCACGACCGAGGTCGGGCGCATGTCCTTGCCGGTGCGCTGCACGCGCAGCTTCATGCCCGGCACATAGCGGCCCGAGGCCACGCGCACGAAGGCGATGCGGTCGCGGTGGTTGGCATCCATATTGGCCTGGACCTTGAAGACCACGCCCGAAAAACCGGTGTCCTCGGGCACGATGGTCTTGACCACGGGCTGCTTGTTCACCACCAGCGTGCTGACGCGCGGGCCCGGCGAGGGCGACATGTCGACCAGCGCATCGAGCACTTCCATCACGCCGAAGTTGTTCACGCCCGAGCCGAAGAACACCGGTGTGAGCTTGCCGGCGAGAAACGCCTCGTGGTCCCATTCCGGCGAGGCGCCGACGGCCAGCTCCATGCTTTCCATCGCCGTGTCGAAGGTGTCGCCGAAGCGCGCGCGCAGGTTGTCGACATCGGTCAGCGGGATGGCTTCGAAGTCCTGCGGGCGGCGCTCGCTGCCCGACTCGAACACCGTCATGGTGCGCGTGCGCAGGTTGATGATGCCGCCGAAGCTCTTGCCCTGGCCCACGGGCCAGGTCATCGGGCAGCAGGGCATGCCCAGTTCGCGCTCGACCTCGTCCATGATGTCCAGCGGATCGCGCACCTCGCGGTCCATCTTGTTGACGAAGGTGATGATCGGCGTGTCGCGCTGGCGGCAGACCTCGATCAGCCGGCGCGTCTGGGCCTCGACGCCGTTGGCCGCATCGATCACCATCAGCGCCGAATCCACGGCCGTCAGCACGCGGTAGGTGTCTTCGGAGAAGTCCTTGTGGCCCGGGGTGTCGAGCAGGTTGACCACATGGTCGCGGTAGGCCATCTGCATGACCGACGAGGCCACCGAGATGCCGCGCTGCTTTTCGATCTCCATCCAGTCGGACGTGGCGTGGCGGCTGGCCTTGCGGCCCTTGACGGCGCCGGCGATCTGGATCGCGCCCGAGAACAGCAGCAGCTTTTCGGTCAGCGTGGTCTTGCCCGCATCCGGGTGGGAAATGATGGCGAAGGTGCGGCGGCGCCGGGTTTCAGAAGCGTAGGACACTGTTGGTACGGATGCGTGGCCGTGCGCGGTGAGGCGTGCGGCAGGAAGGCGGGACAGGCGCTCGCGCGTGCTGGGCGCTGTGCAGCGCCGGCCGACGGGGCCCGAGGAAGTCAGGGATTTTAGCGACCACGGCGCTTCATGGGGGCGCGGCGGGAATAAACAGCCTGCGCCCCCGAGCGTGGGTTGCACCGCACAATCGGAGCTCCACCCTTTTTACCGCTCTGGCCATGTCCTCCCCCTCCAGCGGCGCCGCGCCGCAAGCTTCCTGGGTCGTGCGCGGCTCGCCGGCCTACCGCCGCATCAGCCTGGCGCTGTTTCTCGCGGGTTTCGCGACTTTCTCGCTGCTGTATTGCGTTCAGCCGCTGCTGCCGGCATTCGTCGCGCATTTCGGCATCACGCCCGCGGCCAGCGCGCTGTCGCTGTCGCTGACCACGGGGTGCCTGGCGGTGGCGATCGTGCTGGCCGGGGCGCTGTCCGAAGGGTTGGGGCGGCGCGGCCTGATGTTCGTGTCGATGCTGCTCGCGGCGCTGTGCAATCTCGCGGCCAGTCTCGCGCCGAGCTGGGAGACGCTGCTGGCGGCGCGCGCGCTCGAAGGCCTGCTGCTGGGCGGCGTGCCAGCCGTGGCGATGGCCTATCTGTCCGAGGAAATCGAGCCGCGCGGGCTGGGTTTTGCGATGGGCCTCTATGTCGGCGGCTCGGCGCTGGGCGGCATGATCGGGCGCGTGGCGATGGGGGCCATGACCGAGTATGTCGACTGGCACTGGGCGCTGGCCGCGCTGAGCCTGGTCAACCTGCTCGCGGCCATCGGCTTTTACCTGCTGCTGCCGCCTTCGCGCAACTTCCAGCGCAAGGCGGGCCTGGGCGCGGCCTATCACCTCCAGGCCTGGCGCCGGCACCTCGCGCAGCCGGCGCTGCTGGCGCTGTTCCTGATTGCCTTCGGGCTGATGGGCGTGTTCGTCAGCATCTACAACTACCTCGGCTTCCTGCTGGCCAGCGCGCCCTATGCGCTCAGCCCGCTGCAGGTCAGCCATGTGTTCTATGCCTATCTGTTTGGCGCGGTAGCTTCACCCGTCGCGGGCGCGCTGGCCGACCGCTTCGGGCGCGCGCCGGTGCTGCTGGGCGGCGTGGCGCTGATGGCGCTGGGCCTGCTGCTGACGCTGGGCGCGGCGCTCGCGGCAATCGTCGCGGGCATCGTGCTGATGACGGCCGGCTTCTTCACGGCGCATTCGGTGGCCAGCGGCTGGGTCGGGCGGCTCGCGACGCAGGCCAAGGGGCATGCGTCATCGCTGTACCTGCTGGGGTATTACCTGGGCTCGAGCCTGCTGGGGGCGGGCAGCGGATGGGTCATGCTGCACGGGGGGTGGTCGGGGCTGGTGGTGAGCATGTTGGTTTTGCTGGCGGGGGTGTTTTCGCTGGGGGTGCGGGTGCGGCGGGTGGGTCGGCAGGAGAGGCCCACTGTGTGACTAGAAGGAGGCCGTTCATCCTTCGACAGGTAGCCCTGCGCCAAGCTCAGGACGAACGTAGGAACAGAGCAAGCGCTGAATCTTTTTAGTAGAATAGTCGTTTTCCGAGGAGCGTTGCAGCGCACCCCGCACCTTTGCAGGTGCCAGGCAGTGCGTGAGGCTCGGAACCCGCCTGAGGCTTGTCGCCCGGCGTTTGCAACGACGCTCACCCACGTCGTCTGTGCGGTGAGTGCCTTCCCCCCAGAGCGTGGTTTTGTCATCCGTAACGGAGAAAACCATGAACGCAGCTATTTCCCTGACCCCCGTCGATTCGGTCATTGCCGACATTTCCCTCGCGCCCTGGGGCCGCAAGGAAATCAAGATCGCCGAAACCGAAATGCCCGGCCTGATGGCCATCCGCGACGAGTTCGCCGCTGCCCAGCCGCTGCAGGGCGCGCGCATCACCGGCTCGCTGCACATGACCATCCAGACGGCCGTGCTGATCGAGACGCTGCAGGCGCTCGGCGCGCAGGTGCGCTGGGCTTCGTGCAACATCTTCTCGACGCAGGACCATGCAGCCGCGGCCATTGCCGCCGGCGGCACGCCGGTGTTTGCCGTCAAGGGTGAATCGCTGGCCGACTACTGGGACTACACCCACCGCATCTTCGACTTCGGCCCCCAGGGCAGCGAAGGCGAAGGCCCGAACATGATCCTCGACGATGGCGGCGATGCCACCATGCTGATGCATCTGGGCCAGAAGGCCGAGAAGGACCTGTCGGTGCTGGCCAACCCCGGCAGCGAAGAGGAAGTCATCATGTTTGCCGCGATCAAGGCCAAGCTGGCTGTGGACGGCACCTGGTACACGCGCAAGTCGGCGCAGATCATCGGCGTGACCGAGGAAACGACGACCGGCGTGCACCGCCTCAATGAGATGTCGGCCAAGGGCACCTTGCTGTTCCGCGCGATCAACGTCAACGACTCGGTCACCAAGAGCAAGTTCGACAACCTCTACGGCTGCCGCGAATCGCTGGTCGACGGCATCAAGCGCGCCACCGATGTGATGATCGCCGGCAAGGTTGCCGTGGTCGCCGGCTACGGTGACGTGGGCAAGGGCTGCGCCCAGGCGCTGCGCGCACTGAGCGCCCAGGTCTGGGTCACGGAAATCGACCCGATCAACGCGCTGCAGGCGGCGATGGAAGGCTACAAGGTCGTGACCATGGAGTGGGCGGCGGACAAGGCCGACATCTTCGTGACCACCACCGGCAACCGCGACATCATTCGCCACGAGCACATGCTGGCGATGAAGGACCAGGCCATCGTCTGCAACATCGGCCACTTCGACAACGAGATCGACGTTGCTTCGATCGAGAAGTACGAGTGGGAAGAGATCAAGCCCCAGGTGGACCACATCACCTTCCCCGACGGCAAGAAGATCATCCTGCTGGCCAAGGGCCGCCTGGTGAACCTCGGCTGCGCCACGGGCCATCCGAGCTTCGTGATGAGCGCCTCGTTTGCCAACCAGACGATCGCCCAGATCGAGCTGTTCACCAAGCAGGACGCCTATGCGGTCGGCAAGGTCTACGTGCTGCCCAAGCTGCTGGATGAAAAAGTCGCACGCCTGCACCTGAAGAAGGTCGGCGCGATGCTGACCGAACTGAGCGATGGCCAGGCTGCGTATATCGGCGTGTCCAAGCAGGGCCCTTACAAGCCCGACACCTACAGGTACTAAAGCACCCCCTGAGCGGCTTACGCCCTAGGCGGGCCCCCGCTTCCCCCTCTCAACCTTCGGTGGAGGGGGACGGCACCCTCGCGGCGGGGCGGCCCTTGCTCGGTGCCCCCCCTGCGAAGACATGCCCTCGACATAGACTTGTGTTTCTGTCTCCCCCGCGGAGAACTTTCCCTCTGGCCTCCGGGCCGGCGGTTGCTATTTCTTTTTTAGACGGATTTCTCCATGCGTGCCGATCAATTGCTTGTAGACCAGGGACTGGCCGCTTCACGTGCGCAGGCCCAGCGCCTCATCGCTTCGGGGGTCGAATGGCGCACCGCGGCCACCGGCCTGTGGCAGGCCATCAAGAAGAACAGCGAAGACCTCGTGGCCGATGCCGAGCTGCGTCTGCTGGACGTTGCCGCAGCGCGCTATGTGTCGCGCGGCGGGCTCAAGCTCGAGGGCGCGCTGGCGTCGTTCAAGCTGTCGGCCGAAGGCAAGTGGTGCCTGGACGTGGGGCAGTCCACGGGCGGCTTCACCGACTGCCTGCTGCAGCAGGGCGCAGAGCGCGTCGTCGGCGTGGACGTGGGCCATGACCAGTTGAACCTGACGCTGCGCGGCCACGAGAAGATCGTCTGCCTCGAGCGCGTCAATGCGCGCACGCTCGATGTCGACACGCTGCTCGAGGCCGGTGCCTTCGAGGGCGCGCCCGATGATTCCCAGCAGTTCGACCTGATCGTCGGCGACCTGTCCTTCATCTCGCAGACGCTGGTGCTGCCGGCCGTGGTGCCCTTTCTCGCGCCCGCGGGCGACCTGGTCATGCTGGTCAAGCCGCAGTTCGAGCTGCAGCCCGAGCACATCGGCAAGGGCGGCATGGTGCGTGATCCGGCCTCGTATGCGGTGGTGGAAAAGCGCATCCGCGAATGCCTGGCCGAGCTGGGCCTGGAAGTGCGCGGCTGGATCGACAGCCCGATCACCGGCGGCGACGGCAACCGTGAATTCTTCGTGCACGCGCGGAGGAGCGCATGACCCTGGCGACGACCCTTCCCATCAGCTACGAGTTCTTTCCGCCCAAGACCCCCGAGGGCGCCGAGAAGCTGCGCGGCGTGCGCCGCCAGCTGGCCGTGCGCCGCGCCGAGTTCTGCTCGGTGACCTATGGCGCGGGCGGCTCGACGCAGTCGGGCACCTTCAGCCTGGTGCAGGAGATCCAGCAGGAGGGCATGAGTGCGGCCTCGCACTTCTCCTGCGTGGGCGCCACGCGCGACAGCGTGCGCGCCGAGCTGCGCGAGCTGCAGTCGATGGGCATCTCGCGCCTCGTAGCGCTGCGCGGCGACCTGCCCAGCGGCTACGGCCTGGGCGGCGAGTTCCAGTATGCAAGCGACCTCGTGGCCTTCATCCGGGCGGAATTCGGCGACGCGTTCCACATCGAGGTCGCGGCCTATCCCGAGATGCACCCGCAGGCACGCTCGCCCCAGGCCGACCTGCAGGCGTTTGCCGCCAAGGTCCAGGCCGGCGCCGACTCGGCCATCACCCAGTACTTCTACAACGCTGACGCCTATTTCCGCTTCGTCGACAGCGTGCGCGCGCTGGGCTTGGACATTCCCGTGGTCCCTGGCATCATGCCGATCACGAGTTCGACCCAGCTGCTGCGTTTTTCGGATGCCTGCGGCGCGGAGATTCCGCGCTGGATCCGCCTGCAGCTGCAGGGTTATGGCGATGACACCGCCTCCATCAAGGCCTTTGGCCTCGACGTCGTGACCGAGCTGTGCGAGCGCCTGCGTGCCCAGGGCGCGCCCAGCCTGCACTTCTACACCATGAACCAGAGCGCTGCGGTGCTGGCCATCAGCGAACGCTTGGGTCTGTAAGCATTGCGGTCAAGCCCGGCCAGCCAAGGCCCGACCGGGCTGCTCTTCCAGGAAGAATCAATGGATGAACGCAACAGCCGCCCCGCGCGGTGGACCCGCTGGAGTGGTCTGATCAGCCTGTCACTGTGGCTCGCGGCCTGCGCGCCGCTGCCCGTGGCCCAGACCCCCGAGGATCTTTCGACCTGCCGTATGCCCGTGGGCGGCGGCGAGGGCGACACCTCGACCCAGCCCTGTCCCCCTGCGGCCGTGCCGTTGCAGCCGCTCGAGCCGCTGGCGCCGATCGACCCCTATGTGCCGCTCGATGCGCCCAAGCCGCGCATGCCGCGTACGCCGCCGCGCCCTCCGGTGGTGATTCCCCCCATCGTCGAACCCACGCCTGTCTCGCCCTACGAGCTGTCGCCGCCGCGCGAGAGCGACCAGCAGGGGCTGGCCTCCTGGTATGGCGAGCGCTTCCACGGCCGGCGCACCGCGAGCGGCGAGCGCTTCGACAGCCAGGACCTCACGGCCGCACACCGCACGCTGGCCTTCGGCACGCGCGTGTGCGTGCGCAGCGCCATCACCGGCAAGGCGGTGGTGGTGCGCATCAATGACCGCGGGCCGTTTTCGCACAATCGCCTGATCGACCTGAGCCAGGGCGCGGCCGAGGCGCTGGGCATGGTCGGGCTGGGGATCAAGCCGGTCGAGCTGTGGCAGCTCGAGGACGACGAGGAGGAGTGCCCCGAAGCGCTGGAGGACGCCAACGGCAAGCGCCTTGCGGGGCGCAAGTCCGCGGCGCCGGCGCCGAAGAGCGTCCGTGCCGTGGCGGGCAAGAAGGCGCCTGTGAAGAAGCAGCTGCGAAAGCGCTGAGCGCCCAATGAAAAAGCCAGGCATCTGCCTGGCTTTTTCCTGGGTGCACCGGGAGCTCAGCCGCCGGACTCCAGCGTGAACGCCGCGTTGTTGTCCTGCCCCAGCAGCTTGACCAGCTGCGGCATGGCCGGCTTGAGCTGTTCCTTGAGCTGGAAGGGCGGGCTGACGATGAACATGCCGCTCGCGGGCAGGCCGCCGCGCTCGGAGGTCTTGTTGCTCTTCACGGTGAGCGTGACATGCAGCCAGCTCTTGCCGGCCTTGACGGCCAGGGTCTTGAGGCGGCGCGGCAGGTCGTGCGCCTCGGGCCGCGGAATGATCGGGTACCAGACGGCATAGGTGCCGGTGGGAAAGCGCTTGAGGCTGTCGGCCACCATGTCGAGCACGCGGCCGTAATCAGTCTTGATCTCGTAGCTCGGGTCGCACAGCAGCAGCGCGCGGCGCGCCACCGGCGGCAGGAACTTCTTCACGCCCTCGAAGCCGTCCTCATGCAGCACGGCCAGCTGGCGGCCGGCCTCGAGCTGGGTCACGTTGCCGGCCAGCGAGCGCATGTCGGTGGGGTGCAGCTCGAACAGCTTGAGCTTGTCATGCGAGCGCAGCAGCGCCTGGCTGATGAAGGGCGAGCCGGGGTAGTTGCGGATGCCGCTGCCCTGGTTGAAGGAGCGCACCAGCGCGAGGTATTCCTGCAGGATCGGCGCGAGCTCTTCAGTGGGCGTTTGCGCCAGCTTGAGAACGCCTTCGCTGGCCTCGCCGCTCTTGGCCGCGTAGTCGCCGTCGAGGCGGTATAGGCCGGCACCGGCGTGCGTGTCCAGAACGGTCAGCGCCGCGTCTTTCTGCGTGAGGTATTGCAAAGTGGCAATCAGCACCGTGTGCTTGAGCACGTCGGCGTGGTTGCCCGCATGGAAGGCGTGGCGATAACTGAACATGGGGCAATGGTAACCAGCTGAACCGGGGGACAGGCAGGTATTGGAGGTGGGCCGGTATTTTTACATGCTGCGCAAGGTCATGCTGTACAAGGGCTTAGAACATTTCGTATAATGGAGGGCTTCGCAGCGATTTTTGGTCCCGCGGCGGAGTGTGTGCGGTACGCAGTGCCGCGCGCATCGCCACCTAAGAGGCTTCCTTCAGAGAAGCGCCGACCGTGGAAAAGGACCTTCAAACCCTCTTATCGAAAAGAGAAAACTCATGTCTACATTCAGCGCAAAACCCGCTGAGGTGCAACACGAGTGGTTTGTGATTGACGCCACCGACAAGGTGCTCGGCCGGGTAGCCAGCGAAGTTGCCCTCCGTCTGCGCGGCAAACACAAAGCCATTTATACACCTCACGTTGATACCGGCGATTTCATCGTCATCATCAACGCAGCCCAGCTCAAAGTGACTGGCACCAAGTCCCTGGACAAGGTGTACTACCGTCATTCCGGTTATCCGGGCGGCATCACTGCCACGAACTTCCGTGACATGCAGTCGAAGCACCCTGGCCGTGCTCTGGAAAAGGCCGTCAAGGGCATGCTGCCCAAGGGTCCCCTGGGCTACGCCATGATCAAGAAACTCAAGGTGTATGGCGGTGCTGAGCATCCCCACACCGCACAGCAGCCCAAAGCGCTGGAAATCTAAGGAGCCTTGAGATGATTGGTGATTGGAACAATGGCACTGGCCGTCGCAAATCCAGCGTCGCCCGCGTGTTTCTGAAAAAGGGTTCCGGCAAGATTACTGTGAATGGCAAAGACATTCAAGAGTACTTCGGCCGTGAAACTTCCATCATGATTGCCAAGCAACCGCTGGCACTCACGGAAAACCTCGAAACCTTCGACGTGCTGATCAACGTGCACGGCGGCGGCGAGTCCGGCCAGGCTGGCGCTGCCCGCCACGGCGTGACCCGCGCGCTGATCGACTATGACGCAGGCCTCAAGCCCGTCCTGAGCCAAGCCGGCTTCGTGACGCGTGACGCCCGTGAAGTCGAGCGTAAGAAGGTCGGCCTGCGCGGTGCGCGCCGCGCCAAGCAGTTCTCCAAGCGTTAAGCTGGAGCTCTGCAGTCCGCCGGATTTTCTGGTGGGCGCACGAAAAGCCACCCTCGGGTGGCTTTTCGCTTTTGTGGCGGGCCGCGCAGGCAAAGCAATGGCCCCACTCGCTTTGTCGGCAAGCAGGGGGTGGTCTGAATTCCCGAGCGATCTGCAGTACCATTCCCCCCAAACCTTGAATACCGGAGTATCCCCATGAGCGCCCTTGCAGAAAACATCCAGAGCGAAATGCCTTCTCCCATTGTCTTCACCGACAGCGCTGCCGCCAAGGTGGCAGACCTGATCGCCGAAGAAGGCAACCCGGAGTTGAAGCTGCGCGTGTTCGTGCAGGGCGGCGGCTGCTCGGGTTTCCAGTATGGTTTCACCTTCGATGAAATCACCAACGAAGACGACACGACGATGACCAAGAACGGCGTGTCGCTGCTGATCGACGCGATGAGCTACCAGTACCTGGTCGGCGCCGAGATCGACTACAAGGAAGACCTGCAGGGTGCGCAATTCGTGATCAAGAATCCGAACGCCACAACCACCTGCGGCTGCGGCTCCAGCTTCTCCGCTTGAGACAGGGCGGCCCTGCGCATCGCAGGGCGCTCTGCCCAACCGCCTGATCCAGGCGGTTTTTTTACGTCCGCCTTGGGGCCGATCTCTTTCCATGACGCTTGTTCGCTCGAATTCCGTGCTGCTGTGGCTGGTGGCGCTGGGCTTTTTCATGCAGACGCTGGATGCCACCATCGTCAACACGGCGCTGCCCGCGATGGCGCTGGCGCTGGGCGAAAGCCCGCTGCGCATGCAGTCGGTGATCGTGGCCTATTCGCTGACCATGGCGCTGGTCATTCCCTCGTCAGGCTGGGTGGCCGACCGCTTCGGCACGCGGCGCGTGTATCTGACGGCCATTGTGCTGTTCGTGCTGGGCTCGCTGCTGTGCGCGATTTCCATGAGCCTGAACCAGCTGGTGCTCGCGCGCATCGTCCAGGGCTGCGGCGGCGCGCTGCTGCTGCCCGTGGGGCGCCTGGCGGTGCTGCGGGCGTTTCCGCGCGACCAGTTCCTCAAGGCCATGAGCTTCGTGACGCTGCCCGGGCTGGTGGGGCCGCTGATCGGGCCGACGCTGGGCGGGTGGATGGTGGAATACGCGTCGTGGCACTGGATTTTCCTGGTCAATGTGCCGGTGGGGCTGCTGGGGCTCGCGGCCACGCTGCGCCACATGCGCGATGCCGAGCCGATTCCCAGCCGGCGCTTCGATGCCGTGGGCTATGCGCTGCTGGCCTTTGCGATGGTCGCGGTCTCGATGGCGCTCGAAGGCCTGGCGCTGCTTGGCGTGGTCGGCGCGATGGCGCTGCTGGGCGCGGGCGCGGGCAGCCTGGCGGTGTACTGGTGGCATGCGCATCGCCGGCCCGATCCGCTGTTCGCCCCCGCGCTGTTCGCGGTGCGCAGCCTGCGTATCGGCCTGCTGGGCAATCTGTTCTCGCGCCTCGGGGGTTCGTGCATTCCGTTCCTGATTCCGCTGGTGCTGCAGGTATGCCTGGGTTTTTCGCCCATGGAGGCCGGCATGATGATGCTGCCGACGGTGCTGGCCAGCATGACCGTCAAGCGCGTGGCCTCGGCGCTGATCGGGCGCTGGGGCTACCGGCGCACGCTGGTGGCCAACACGGTGGTGCTGGCGTTGATGATCGCCAGCTTCGCGCTGGTCATGCCGGACCAGCCGCAGTGGCTGCGGATCCTGCAGCTGCTGGTGTTTGGTGCGACCAACTCTATGCAGTTCACGGCCATGAACACCGTCACGCTCAAGGACCTCGAGGCCCACCATGCGAGCAGCGGCACCAGCCTGCTGTCGATGGTGCAGATGCTGGCGATGGGCCTGGGCGTCGCCATCGCGGGCGCGGTGCTGGCCGGTTTCCATGCGCTGTGGGGTCAGGCCCGGCCCGAGGCCGTGCTCGATGCGTTCCAGGCGACCTTTGCCTGCATGGGCCTGCTGACGCTGTGTTCGGCGTTGATCTTTGCCCGCCTCGACCGGGGCAGCTGAATCTACGCCGGGTAGACCGCGCCCAGCACGCGCGGCCCGCGCGCGCCGGTCACACGCGCGAGGTTGCCCGGCAGGGCTCGCAGCGTCTGGCGCGCAAGCCAGGCAAAGGCCGCGGCCTCGACCTGCAGCGGCGGCAGGCCGCTGGCGGTGGTGGACTGCACGCGCAGCGCGGGCAGCAGTGCGCCCAGGCGTGCCATCAGATGGCCGTTGAGCGCGCCGCCGCCGCAGACCAGCAGTTGCCGTGCATCCTGCCCCCAGCGCAGCGCGGCCTCGGCGCAGGCGCGCGCCGTGAATTCGGTCAGCGTGGCCTGCACATCCTCGGCGCGCGTGCCGGGCGCCAGCGCATCGAGCTGCTGCTGGAGCCAGCCGAGGCTGAACAGATCGCGGCCTGTGCTCTTGGGCGGGGGCTGGCGCAGGAAGGGTTCGGCCAGCAGCTGCTCGAGCAGCGCCGGCAGCACGCGGCCGCGCGCGGCCCAGGCGCCGTTGTCGTCATAGGGCTGGCCCGTGTGGCGCTGGCACCAGGCATCCATCAGCGCATTGCCCGGGCCGCAGTCGAAACCGCCGACCTCACCATCGCCCGGCAGCACGCTCAGGTTGGAAATGCCGCCGATATTGAGCACCAGCAGCGCCTGCCCGGGCTGGCCGAACACGCTCTGGTGGAAAGCCGGCACCAGCGGCGCGCCCTGGCCGCCCGCGGCCACGTCGCGGCTGCGGAAGTCGGCCACGACGCTGATGCCGCAGCGCTCGGCCAGCAGCGCCGGATTGTTCAGCTGCAGCGTGTAGCCGGTGCCATCGAACATCTGCGGGCGGTGGCGCACGGTCTGGCCATGGGCGCCGACGGCGCGCACCGCGGACGCTGGCACACCAGCGCGCTGCAGCAGCTGCTCGACCACCTCGGCATAGCTTTCGGCCAGCGCATTGGCAGCCAGTGCCGCGCGGTGCAGCTCGTTTTGACCCGGGGTGTTGAGCTCCAGGAGCTCGGCGCGCAGTCCGACAGCGAAGCGGGTGCTCGCATGCTGCAATACATGCATGCGGCCACGGAAGTCCACCAGCACCCCATCGACGCCATCGAGCGAGGTGCCCGACATCAGGCCGATATACATATCTGAAGCGAGGCTTGTAACGGTCATGGACGCAATGGTAGTGGTGCAGCAACCGGGCAAATGCAAAAAAAGCCGCTGGGCAGCGGCTTTTTCGGCAGTGGAGGGCGGCGAATTACTCGGCGCTGGCCAGTGTCTGCTGCGCCGATTCCAGGGCCACGCGCATCTGCGCGGCCTGGCGGTTGAAGCTCGCACGCACGGCGGCCGAGATCGGACGCGCGGCCTGGGCCTTGCCAATCACCGTCATCGGGTCTTCGGCCTTGCCGTCGACGCGCACTTCGAAGTGCAGGTGCGGGCCGGTGGCCCAGCCCGTGGAGCCCACGGCGCCAATGGTGCTGCCCTGGGCGACGCTGGCGCCCTTGCGCACGTCGATGCGGCTCAGATGGGCGTAGACCGTGACGTTGTTGTCGGGGTGCTTGACGAAGATGACGTTGCCGTAACCGTTTTGCACGCCGGCGAAATCGACCACGCCATCGGCCACGGTGCGCACCGCGGTGCCCGTGGGGGCCGCGAAGTCGGTGCCGTTGTGGGCGCGCCAGGTCTTGTGCACGGGGTGGAAACGCATGGCAAAGCCGCTGCTCACGCGCGAGAAGGCCAGCGGCGCCGAGAGGTAGGAGCGTTCGAGGCTTGAGCCGTCGAGGGCGAAGTACGCGCCCTTGGAGTTGCCTTCCTGGAACCACATGGCCTGGTGCACGGTGCCATTGTTGTTGAACTCGGCGCTCAGCAAGCGGCCGCTGCGCAGCACTTCGCCATCGGCTTCGAGCGTTTCATAGACCAGCGTGAAGCGGTCGTTCTTGCGCAGCGAACGGCGGAAATCGATCTTGCCGTTGAACACTTCGGCCAGCTGCGATGCCACGGCATCGGGAATGTTGGAAGCGTCGGTCGCGGCGAACAGCGAGCTCTGGATGGTGCCGCCCGCGAGGCGCTGGTTCGACACGAGTTCGCCGGTTTCAATGCGGGTCACGAAACCCTTGGCCTGGCGTTCGACCACGAGGCGCTGGAATTTGCTGCTCTCGTCATCGAGCGCCCAGCGTGCGGTCAGGCGCGTCAGCTGGTGATCATTGGTGGCTTCGGCCGAAATCAGGCGGCCACCGCGGGCCAGCAGGTTCTGGCGCACCTGTTCGTTGCTGCGCAGATAGGCGGAAGCTTCCGGGTCGGCAACGCCCAGGCGTCGCAGCAGGGCTTCGGCGTTATCGTTGGAGCGCGACAGGTCGGAGCGGTAGAGCGCGAAATCCTGCAGCTCGTTCAATTCGACCAGGGGGGTGTCGTCGGCCATCGAGGCGACCTGCTGCGTCAGGGTGCGCACCGGAAGGTCGGCTGGATCGGGACCGAGCGACGCGACGGCAAATGCACCGCCACCACCTGTCAGCAGCAGGGCTGCGAGCGCGGCTGTGACGCGCTTGGGGTGATGTTGCAGGGTGTTGCGGATGTGGGCAAGTACAGTGTTGCCGGCAATGATCAGACCAGATTTCAAAATGAGGTTCCCGTGTCGGTGCGCGTCAAGTCAGGCAAATCGGTGAGGACAGGAGTGTGGCAGGACGCGCTTCAAGGGGTTCAAGCCATGCGGCAGATGCCGGCACAGGGACCCTACTAGAATTCGCCACAGCGATAAGCGACGAATTATAGCGGGGTCGAATTCCGCTCCATCGAAAAAAACCCTTATGAATCAACCTGTTGTTACAACATATCCGATCACCGATGGCGTAGGACAAGCGCTTGAAACCACTTTGCGCGGCGTCGAGGAGCTGCTGCCGCAGGAGGAATGGAAGCGCAAGCTGGCGCGTTCCGAAGCCACGGGCGTGCCACTTCGCGTGAAGCTCGGTCTCGATCCTACGGCGCCGGATATTCATATCGGTCATACGGTGGTGCTCAACAAGATGCGCCAGTTGCAAGATCTGGGCCACCAGGTGATTTTCCTGATCGGCGACTTCACGACGCTGATCGGCGACCCCTCGGGGCGCAACTCCACGCGCCCGCCGCTGACGGCCGAGCAGATCAAGATCAACGCCGAGACCTACTACCGCCAGGCGGCGATGGTGCTCGACCCGGCGCGCACCGAGGTGCGCTACAACAGCGAATGGTGCGACCAGCTGGGCGCGCGCGGCATGATCGAGCTGTCGGCCAAGTACACGGTGGCGCGGATGATGGAGCGCGACGACTTCCACAAGCGCTTCCATGGCGGGCAATCGATCTCGCTGCATGAGTTCCTCTACCCGCTGCTGCAGGGCTATGACTCGGTCGCGCTCAAGGCCGACCTCGAGCTCGGCGGCACCGACCAGAAATTCAATCTGCTGATGGGCCGCCACCTGCAGCAGGAATATGGCCAGGAGCCGCAGTGCGTGCTCACCATGCCGCTGCTCGTCGGCCTCGACGGCGTCGAGAAGATGTCCAAGTCGAAGAACAACTACATCGGCATCACCGAGGAAGCCAACACCATGTTCGCCAAGGTGCTGTCGATCTCCGACACGCTGATGTGGGACTGGTACACGCTGCTGTCGTTCAAGAGCCTGGCAGAGATCGCCGCGCTCAAGGCCGAAATCGCGGGCGGGCGCAATCCCAAGGATGCGAAGGTCATGCTGGCCAAGGAGATCACCGCGCGCTTCCATTCGGCCGCGGCGGCCGACGCCGCCGAGCAGGACTTCATCAACCGCAGCAAGGGCGGCGTGCCCGACGACATTCCCGAAGTGCAGCTGCCTGGCGCACCGCTGGGCATCGGCGCATTGCTCAAGCAGGCGAATCTCGCGCCGTCGAGCAGCGAAGCCAACCGCCTGATCGATGGCGGCGGCGTGCGCATCGACGGTGTGGTGATCAGCGACCGCGGTCTGAAGCTCGATGCGGGCACTTTTGTGGTGCAAGTCGGCAAGCGCAAATTCGCGAAAGTGACCCTGGCCTGATTCAGGGCGTGCCCATGGCCGCACGCGTCAAAGCGGCCTGGGCCCGGAGCCAGTCGCAGAACGCCTGCACCTCAGGCCGCGGCGCGCTGCGCGGGCCGGGCAGCAGCCAGTAGGCCAGCGGCGAATCGAGCCGGTGCGACGGCAGCACCTCGACCAGGTCGCCGCTGGCCAGCGCGTCGGCCACCAGCGGCAGCCGCGCGATGGCCAGGCCCTGGCCGGCCAGCGCGGCCTGCACGATCTGGTGGGCGTAATTGAAATAGAGCCAGCGCGGGGGCTGCAGCGGCTCGCAGCCATGCGCATGGAACCAGCGCTGCCAGCCGAGCCAGGCGAGCTGCGGCAGGCGCTGGGCGTCGCCGGTCTCGATCAGCGTGAAGCGCGCGGCGTCGGCCGGCGTGCGGATCGTCGGTTGACTGCGGAGCAACCAGGGGCTGGCGACGACGGCCAGCTGTTCGCCGAACAGGCGCTCGGCGGACGCGCTCTCGGGCGCGCCGCTGTAGCGCAGCGCCAGATCGACATCGGTGGTCTCCATGTCCATCACCGTGTCCGAGGTGTCGATGCGGATGTCGATGTCGGGAAACTCGCGCTGGAAGGCTTCGAGCCGGGGAATGAGCCACATCGCGGCAAAGCTGGCCCAGGTGGTGATGGCCACGCTCTTGCGGCCAGCCGCCTGGCGCAGCTGGCGCACCGCGGCGTCGATGCGCTCGAGCCCGGGCGCGACCGCGCGCAGCAGCTGCACGCCGGCGCCCGTGAGCTCGACGGCGCGGGTGTGGCGCAGGAACAGCGGCACGCCGACTTCATCTTCCAGCGCCTGAATTTGCCGGCTCACGGCCGAGGGCGTGAGCGCCAGCGTATCGGCCGCGGCGCGGAAGTTCAGGTGCTCGGCCGCGGCCACGAAGGCGCGCAGGTGGCCTGCCGCCACGGCACGCGTGCGCAGCGCGGGGCCGGGCGAGGGCGGGGGCGAAGAGGGCATGGCAGCTCCAGGACGGGAATACGGCGGCGGCACGCACCGGGATGCGGGGCCCTGAAATGTAAAAGATATTTCCCTAACGCTGTACAGATGTCGATAGCGATAGTCATGGAGGGGCTGGAAGGCGATAATTTGCGCCATTTCCTCTTGCGCCGCAGCAGCGCAGTCTTCCGATCATGACAGGCATCAAATGACAGCAGCACTGGACCTCATCATCATGGCCGCGGGCAAAGGCACGCGCATGAAAAGCCGCCTTCCGAAAGTGTTGCAGCGGCTGGCGGGCCGGCCGCTGCTGCAGCATGTGCTGGACCAGGCCGCGCACCTGGGCGCGCGCAGCGCCGTGGTGGTGACGGGGCATGAAGCGCAGCAGGTCGAAGCGGCAATCACGGCGGCGGGGCAGTCCGCGCCCGCGGGCTTTTCCTTGCGCTTCGCACGACAGGAGCCGCAGCTGGGCACGGGCCATGCGGTGCAGCAGGCCGTGCCGCTGCTGGCGCAGGACGGCGTGGCGGTGGTGCTGTCGGGCGATGTGCCGCTGACCGAAGCCGCGACGCTGCAGGCGCTGGTCGATGCCGCGGGCGGCGAGCGTCTGGCGCTGCTGACCGTGGCGCTGCCCGACCCGACCGGCTATGGCCGTATCGTGCGCACGCCCGAGGGCGCGGTGCAGGCGATCGTCGAGCACAAGGATGCGAGCGAGGCGCAGCGGCGCATCGGCGAGATCTACAGCGGCATCATGGCCGTGCCGGCGCGGCTGCTGGCAGGCTGGCTGGCGCGCCTGACCAACGACAACGCCCAGGGCGAGTACTACCTGACCGATATCGTCGCGATGGCCGTGGCCGATGGCGTGCCGGTCGTGGCGCATTGCATCGACGACGCGCTGCAGGTGGCGGGCGTCAACAGCCCGCTGCAGCTCGCGCAGCTCGAGCGCGCGCACCAGCTGCGCCAGGCGCAGCGGCTGATGGAGCAGGGCGTGCGGCTGGCCGATCCGGCGCGCTTCGACCTGCGCGACGACGCGCGCAGCGGCGCGCGCGCGGCGCTCGATTGTGGTCAGGACGTGGAGATCGATATTGGCTGCATCTTCACCGGCGCGGTCGCGATCGGCGAGGGCGCCTCGATCGGCGCGCATTGCTGCATCACCAATGCCTCGATCGGCGCGGGCGCGGTCATCCATCCCTACACCCATATCGATGGCGACAAGCTTGGTGCGTCGGTGGGCGCGGGCGCGCTGATCGGCCCGTTCGCGCGGCTGCGGCCCGGCGCGCAGCTCGGGCGCGAGGTGCACATCGGCAACTTCGTTGAAATCAAGAACAGCACCCTCGCGGATGGCGCCAAGGCCAACCACCTCGCCTACCTGGGCGACGCGACGGTGGGCGAGCGTGTGAACTATGGCGCGGGCAGCATCACCGCCAACTATGACGGCGTCAACAAGCACCGCACGGTGATCGAGGCCGACGCGCACATCGGCAGCAACTGCGTGCTGGTGGCACCGGTGACGGTGGGCGCGGGTGCGACCATCGGCGGTGGATCGACCATTTCCAAGGATGTGCCCGCGGGCGCGCTGGGCGTGGCGCGCGGGCGCCAGGCGAATATCGCTCACTGGAAGCGGCCCACCAAACTACCCAAGCCATGATGTCCGATTCCGCTGCTCCTCCACCACCGGCTGATCTGCCGCAGGCGCTGGCGCTGCTGGCCGCGCGCGAGCAGGAGCTGGCGGCGCTGCGCGCGAGCCATGACGACTGGCTGCGCGCGCTCTCGCACGACCTGCGCGCGCCGCTGCGCCACATCACTTCGTACTCGCCGCTGCTGCGCGAGACGCTGCACGCGGCGGGGCTGCAGGGCCCCGATGCCGAGGACGCGGAGCAATTCCTCGGCGTGATGGAGCAGGCCGCGCGGCGCATGGGCGCGATGCTCGACGGCGTGCTGCAGGTGTCGCGCATGCTGCGCGCGCAGCCGCAGCTGCAGCCGGTGGACCTGGCGCGGATGGCGGGCGAAGTGCATGCGGCGCTGGTCGCGGCCGAGCCCGCCGCGGCGCAGGCGCAGTGGCAGCTGCCGCAGCGGCCCGTGCCGCTGCAGGCCGACCCCCAGCTGCTGCGGCCGATGCTCGCGGCACTGTTCGACAATGCGTTCAAGTTCTCGCGCGGCCGGCCGGCGCCGCGCATCCGCCTCGAGGCCGAGGGCCTGAGCGGCGGCGGGCTGCGCTGGTGGGTGGAGGACAACGGCGTGGGCTGCAATGGCGCGCAAGCGGGCGAGGTCTTCGGCCTGTTCCAGCGCCTGCACCGCGAAAGCGAATTCGACGGCGTGGGCGTGGGCCTGGCGCTGGTGCAGACCGGCGCGCATCTGCAGGGCGCCGAAGTGGCGCTGCACAGCGCCGTGGGCCAGGGCTGCAGCGTCACGCTGCGGTGGCCCGCGCCGGCGGCTTAGGCGACGTCAGCGCAGACGGGCCAGCGGGATCCGGGTCTCGAATTTGGCGCGCTTGGTGGCAAAGAACGCGCGCACATTGCGCACATTGCTGTCTTGCGTGAACAGGCGCTGGGTCAGTGCAAGGTATTCGGGCATATCGTGCGTATAGGTGGCCAGCATGAAGTCGGGGCCGGGCGAGACGCGCCAGCATTGCTGCACCGCCTCTTCGGCTACGGCGCGGGCCTCGAAGCGATCGAGCGCCTGCGCGTCCTGGCGATCGAGCGTGACCTCGACCCAGGCGGTCAGCCCATGGCCGGTCAGCGCGCTCAGGCGCTCGGGTTGCAGAAACACGACCTGGCGCTCGATGATGCCTTCCTCGTGCAGCCGCCGCACGCGACGCAGGCAGGTCGGCGGCGAGACATTGACGCGCTCGGCCAGTGCCTGGTTGCTCAGGCTGGCGTCGTGCTGCAACAGATCGAGCAATTGAAGGTCGATATCGTCAATCATTTATTTCAAAATGGATGTGAATGTGGAATCCAATTTCCTTTTAGCACGGTTAAGAAATAAAACTTCATATTCAAAGAAATAACGATCGGATATTTCTCCGCGTCCCGCATAGCATCGCCTGTCTTTCTTCAGGAGTATTCCATGTGTGGCATCGTCGGCGCCGTTTCCCAACGCAATATCGTTCCCGTGCTGGTGCAGGGCCTGCAGCGGCTCGAGTACCGCGGATATGACTCCTGCGGCGTGGCCGTGCACCGGCTCGATGCGTCGGGCACGCGCAGCACCGGCCTGGAGCGCGCACGCAGCACGGCGCGCGTGGCCGAGCTGCTCGAGCAGGTGCAGACCGAGAACCTGCAGGGCTTCACCGGCATTGCCCACACGCGCTGGGCCACGCATGGCGAGCCGGCGGTGCGCAACGCCCATCCGCATTTCAGCTACGGCCCGGGCGAGACCCAGCCGGGGCAGGTGGCGCGCGTGGCGCTGGTGCACAACGGCATCATCGAGAACTACGAGGCCCTGCGCCGCGCGCTGCAGGCCAAGGGCTATGTGTTCGTGAGCCAGACCGACACCGAGGTGATTGCCCATCTGGTCGACAGCCTCTACGACGGCGATCTGTTCGAAGCCTTCCGGGCCGCGGTGGCGCAGCTGCATGGCGCCTATGCGCTGGCCGTCATGCACAAGGACGAACCCGAGCGCCTGGTCAGCGCGCGCGCGGGCTCGCCGCTGATCCTGGGCATCGGCGAGAACGGCGAGCATTTCGTCGCCAGCGATGCGATGGCGCTGGCCGGCGTGACCGACCAGATCGTCTACCTCGAGGAAGGCGACATGGTCGACCTGCAGCGCGGCCGCTACTGGCTGCTGGACAAGGCCGGCCAGGCGCTGGGCGCCAGCGAGCGTCCGGTACGCACGGTGCATGCGCACAGCGGTGCGGCCGAGCTCGGCCCCTACCGCCACTACATGCAAAAGGAGATCTTCGAGCAGCCGCGCGCCTTTGCCGACACCATCGAGGGCGTGCTGGGCATCGTGCCCGAGCTGTTCGACGGCGCGCCGGTGCACGGCAAGACCGGCGCCGCCGCCTGGCGCGTGTTCAAGGAAATCGACAATGTGCTGATCCTGGCCTGCGGCACGAGCTACTACAGCGGCTGCGCGGCCAAGTACTGGCTCGAAGGCATCGCCGGCATTCCCTGCCAGGTCGAGGTCGCGAGCGAATACCGCTACCGCACCAGCGTGCCCAACCCCCGGACCCTGGTCGTCACGATCAGCCAGTCGGGCGAGACCGCCGACACGCTGGCCGCGCTGCGCCACGCGCAAAGCCTGGGCATGACGCACACGCTGACGGTCTGCAACGTTGCCACCAGCGCGATGGTGCGCGAGTGCGAGCTGGCCTACATCACGCGCGCCGGCGTGGAGATCGGCGTGGCCTCGACCAAGGCCTTCACGACCCAGCTCGCGGGCCTGTTCCTGCTGACGCTGGCACTGGCGCAATCGAAGGGCCGGCTGAGCGAGGCCGACGAGGCGCGCTACCTCACGGCCATGCGCCATCTGCCCGTGGCGCTGCAGGCGGTGCTCGCGCTCGAGCCGCAGCTGATCAGCTGGGCGGAAGAATTCGCGCAGCGCGAGAACGCGCTGTTCCTGGGCCGCGGCATCCATTACCCGATTGCGCTCGAAGGCGCGCTCAAGCTCAAGGAAATCAGCTACATCCACGCCGAGGCCTACCCCGCGGGCGAGCTCAAGCACGGCCCGCTGGCGCTGGTGACCAGCGCGATGCCGGTGGTGACGGTGGCGCCCAACGACGAGCTGCTCGAAAAGCTCAAGAGCAACATGCAGGAAGTGCGCGCGCGCGGCGGCGTGCTGTATGTGCTGGCCGATGCCGACACGCAGATCGAGAGCGCCGAAGGCCTGCATGTGATCCGCATGCCCGAGAACTACGGCGCGCTGAGCCCGATCCTGCATGTCGTGCCGCTGCAGCTGCTGGCCTACCACACGGCCTGCGCGCGCGGCACCGATGTCGACAAGCCGCGCAATCTGGCGAAGTCGGTGACGGTGGAGTGAGGGCGGGCCGGCGCTTCGTGATGCTATAACACCGGTTCCCGGACCGGGCGCGGGCTTGCCGCCGCCCGGTCCCGTCCTGTGATCCGGAGCTGCCGATGCCCAAGATTTCCCTCATTGCCCCGGCGCTGGCGCTGGTGGCCAGCACCTTGATGGCCGCGCTGCCAGCGGCCGCGCATACCCATGCCCACACCCACGGCCACATGACCCTCGATGTCGCCGTCGACGCGCAGACCATCACGCTGGCCCTCGAATCCCCGCTCGACAGCTTCCTGGGCTTCGAGCGCGCGCCGCGCAGCGAGGCCGAGCGCAAAAGGGTCGCTGAAATGGTCGCGCGCCTCAAGGCCGCCGACCAGCTGTTCCAGCCCGATGCCGCGGGCGGCTGCAAGCTGTCCCAGGTCGATCTGGCGTCCGAGGCCCTGGGGCTGGGCGCGGCGCAGGGCCACGGCCATGGCGACAAGGCGGAGCATGCGGATATCGCGGTGAACATCGTCTTCACCTGCGCCCGGGCCGCCCATGCGCGCTTCATCGACGTCAAGCTGTTCGAGGCCTATCCGCGGCTGCGCAGCATCGATGCGCAGGTGGCTGTGCCCCACAGGCAGTTCAAGCGCAGCCTCAAAGCCGGCGCCGCGCGGCTGGGCCTGGCGCGTTGAGCGGCGCGGTGGCGCACAGCCTGCTCGAGCTCGAAGACCTGCGCTTTGCCTGGCCAGGCTGCGCGCAGGACTGTCTGCACATCGACATGCTGCGCGTCGAGGCCGGCGAGACCGTTTTCCTGCATGGCCCGAGCGGCTGCGGCAAGAGCACGCTGCTGTCGCTGCTGGCCGGCGTGCTGCTGCCGCAGTCGGGCCGCGTCGCGCTGGGCGGCGTGCACTGGGGGGACCTGCGCGCGGGTGCGCGCGACCGGCACCGCGTCGACCAGGTGGGCTACATCTTCCAGCAGTTCAACCTGCTGCCCTATCTCAGCGCATTGGACAACGTGCTGCTGCCCTGCCGCTTCTCGACGCGCCGGCGCGAGGCCGCGGCGCGCGCTGCGGGCTCGCCGCAGGCCGCGGCGCAGCGCTGGCTGGCCGGTATGGGGCTCGACGCCGCGGTGTGGCGCCGGCCCGCGCACACGCTGTCGGTAGGCCAGCAGCAGCGCGTGGCCGCGGCGCGCGCGCTGATCGGGCAGCCAGGGCTGGTCATTGCCGACGAGCCGACCTCGGCGCTCGACGAAGACCGGCGCGATGTGTTTCTCGACCTGCTGCTCGCGGCCTGCGCCGAAGCCGGCAGCGCGCTGGTGTTCGTGAGCCATGACCGGCGCAGCGCGCCGCGCTTCGCGCGCCAGATCGCGCTGCCCGCGATCAACCGCGCGGCGCAGGGCGCCGGGGAGCACGCATGAGCCGCGCTTTCCTGCTGGGCTTGGCCTGGCGCAGCGCCTGGAACCGGCGCTTCACGCTGGCGCTCACGGTGCTGTCGATCGCGCTGTCGACCTTCATGCTGCTGGGCGTGGAGCGCGTGCGCACCGACCTGCGCAGCAGCTTCGGCGCGGCGGTGTCGGGCACCGACCTGATCGTCGGCGCGCGCACCGGCTCCGTGCAGCTGCTGCTGTACTCGGTGTTCCATGTGGGCGCGGCCACCAACAACATTCGCTGGAGCAGCGTCGAGGCGCTGGAAAAGCTGCGCGGCGTCGCCTGGGTCGTGCCGCTGTCGCTGGGCGACTCGCACCGCGGGTTTCCGGTGCTGGGCACGACAGCGGCCTATTTCGAACACTTCCGCTATGGCGAGCGGCAGCCGCTGGCGCTGCGCGAAGGCCAGCGTTTTCGCGATCTCTACGAGGTGGTGATCGGCGCCGAGCTCGCCGACCGGCTGGGCTACCAGGTCGGCCAGCGCATCGCGCTGTCGCACGGCATGAGCGAGGTGAGCCTGGGCGCGAGCCATGCGGACAAGCCCTTCACGATCAGCGGCATCCTGGCGCGCACCGGCACGCCGGTCGATCGCACCGCGCACATCAGCCTCGAGGCAATGGAGGCCATTCATGTCGACTGGATCGCGGGTGCGCCGCTGCCCGGGCGCAGCATCGACGCCGAAGCGGCGCGCGCGCTGCAGCTGCAGCCGCGCAGCGTGACCGCGGCGCTGGTCGGGCTGCACAACCGCGCGGCGGTGTTCTCGGTGCAGCGCCAGGTCAACGGTTTCGGCGCCGAGCCGCTGATGTCGGTGCTGCCGGGCGTCGCGCTCGACGAGCTCTGGGATGTGGTCGGCGCGGGAGAGCAGGCGCTGCTGCTGATGTCCGCGCTGGTGGCGCTGGTCAGCATGGCGGGCCTGATGTCGGTGATTCTCGCGGGCCTCAACGAGCGCCGGCGCGAGCTGGCCGTGCTGCGCGCCGTCGGCGCGGGGCCATGGCAGGTGCTGGCGCTGCTGGCCCTCGAGGGCATGCTGCTGACGCTGGCCGGCATGGCGCTGGGCATCGTCGCGCTGGCGGGCGCGGTACTGGCATTCAACCCCTGGCTGCAGGCGCACTTCGGCCTGACGCTGCAGCTGGGGCAAATCACCTCCATGCAAGGGCTGCTGCTGGGCGGGCTGCTGCTCGCGGGCTGGCTTGCAAGCCTGCTGCCGGGCTGGCGCGCCTACCGGCTGTCGCTGGTCGATGGACTGTCTCCAAGGATCTGAAGCGATGAAAACACCTCCTGCCGTTTTTTCCCGGCGCCGGCTGCTGCAGGGCCTGGTGGCCGCGGGCAGCCTGGGCGCGGCCCCATGGCTGCAGGCCGCGGCGTTCAGCGAGATCAGCTGGGATGCGCTGGTGCCGCGCGGCTGGGACCCGACCAAGTCCTTTGCCGACCTGCAAAAGCTCTCCGAGCTGCCCGATTCCGACCCCCGGGTCCAGGCGCTCTACGATCGCATGCGCAAGGTCTGGGACGACGCGCCCACGGTGGCCGCGTTCGACGGCAAGGCGGTGAAGATTCCGGGCTTCATCGTGCCGCTCGAAGGCAACGAGAAGGCGCTGCGCGAGTTCCTGCTGGTCCCGTACTTCGGCGCCTGCATCCACACGCCGCCGCCGCCGGCCAACCAGATCATCCATGTGAAGTCCGACCCGCCAGCCAAGGGCTTCAAGACCATGAGTGCGGTCTGGGTCAGCGGTACGCTGGGCCGGACACGCAACAGCTCCGAACTCGGCGTGAGCGGCTACAGCCTGCAGGCGCGGCGCGTCGAGATCTTCCGCGAAAAGTAAGCCTGCCTCCTACCTGAGGGAAGGCGCTGCACCGACCCTCGGCACAGGTCCGGGCGATCAGGCTTGGGGCTTGAGCTGGCCATGTAGGCCAAGCCGGAACCGGAGAAAGCCATGCGTACACCCATCACCCGCGAGGAAGCCGAGCAGCCCCATCTGGACCGCAGCGAGGATGCCAACAACGACCTGCCCGAAGGCACGGATATCAACGACCGCCTGAGCGCCGAAACCGATGTGGCCGATTCGCTTGACGAAGCCTCGGTCCACCGCTTCGACGACATGCCGCAGGACGGCCCGCTCAATTTCGATGATGGCACCGACATGGGCCACCCGCGCGGCAACACTGCGCGCGACGGCGGCACCTGGGAGGCCGAAGGCGCCGACAGCGGCGAGATCAAGCCGCCTTCGGAAGTGCTGTCGGACAGCAACGGCCCGAGCGAGCGCAAAGATGCGCGCTGAAAACGCACAGGGCGCCCCTGGGCGCCCTGGTGTTCGAGAAGGAATGCGCCTCGAGGGCGCATTTTTCACGGCGGCCGGACAATCAGCCCGCGCCGCGGCCGTCGCGGCCACCGCCGCCGGTGTTCTGGCGCGACTGGTTCTGGTTGCTGCTGCCGACCTGCGATTCGCGGTCGTGGCGGCTTTCGGGCGTGCGCTGGCCCTCGTTCTTCTGGGTGGGTTCCTGGTTGCCCTGGCGGTTGTGGTCGTTCTCGACCTTGCCGGTGCCGGGTTGCTGTTTGTCAGTGGACATTCCGTACTCCTTTTTGAGGTTGCGGTCCCACTCTAGGCACCCCGGTGTGGTTGCCGGGCAGGCCTGGGCGCCGTGGCGGCGTCAGGCTGCACTGACAATGCTGCGCACGTCACGCAGCGTCGTTCGAGCGCCGATCGCGCTGCTCGGCTTCGTAGTAACGCAGCTTGTCGGCATACATGGCCTGGTCGGCGCGGTGCACCACGGCTTCCATGGACGCACCTTCCTGACCCACCGCATGGCCCATGGCCAGATGGACGGTCTGGCCGGGATAGAACTGGTTGTTGAGCTCGAGCAGCGACAGGATGCGCTCCTGCATGGCCTGCGCGCCGCGCTCGTCGGTGGCCGGCAGCAGCACCATGAACTCGTCGCCGCCGATGCGCGCCACGCAGGCCGGATCGTCGACCGCCTTGGCCAGCACCTCGCCCAGGCGGCGCAGCATCGCATCGCCTGCGGCATGGCCATGCTCGTCATTGACCGCCTTGAGCCCGTTCATGTCGATCGCGACGACGGCCAGCGGCCAGGGGCCCTTGCGCGACAGGCGGTTGAGCTCTTCCATGTAGAACGCGCGGTTGCGCAGCTGGGTCAGCACGTCGTGCTTGCCCAGGTACTCGAGATAGGCCTCGGCCTTCTTGCGTGCGGTGATGTCGACCAGCGACAGCAGCACCAGCTCCCAGTTCTGCGCATGGTCGTTGATCGAGAATTCGAGATGGATGTGCAGCACCTCGCCGCTGAGCGAATAGTTGACCACCTCGCGCTGCTGGACCAGCTTGCCGTCCCAGAGGTCCTGCAGTTGCTCGGCAAAGGATTCGTACATCTCTCCGCGAAAGACGCGCGACAGGTTCTGCAGCAGTTCGGGCTTGCTGCGGGCGCCGAACATCTCCAGCGTCTGCCGGTTGACGTCGATCACGCGGATCTCCTGCATGCAGCGGGTGACGAACTCCGGATGCACCTTGAGGAAAGTGCGGAAGTCGCGGATACCGCGTTCGCGCACCTCGTCGAGCAGGCGCTTGACCTCGCTGAAATCCTCGACCCACAGCGAGACCGGCGAATGCTCGAACAGGTCGCGTGCATATCGCTCGCTGCGCTGGAGCTGCAGCGTGCCCTGGACCTCGGCGGTCACATCCTCGAGCGAGACCAGCACCCGGCTCCAGCAGTCCTCGTAGCCCGGCAGCACGCGCGCGCGCACCTGCACATCGAGCCGGCGCCCGTCGAGCGCATAGTTCACCGAGCGGGTCTCGAAGCCCTGGTCGCCTTTCCACAGCGCGAGCAGCTCGACCAGGATGCTGTCGAGCATGTCGCCGCGGAAAACCTCGTGCAGCCGGCTTTGCAGCGTCTGCTGGTCCGCGGCCTTGAACAGGTCGAGGGTGTACTGGTTGACGCGCAGCACCTTGTACGACTGGCTGCAGCGCTGCAGCCGCGCCGGGTCTTCGCGCAGATAGGCCAGCAGATCCGTGACACCGTCGGCACGCCACCGGTCGAACAATTGCTTGAGCCCGCTGTAATCCTCCATCCAGAGAGATACCGGGGCAAGGTCGAACATGTCTTCAAAGTCCAGACCGGTCGCGAGAGAAATGGTCACCACTAACACCTCCGCTGGGGATTATTGCCGACCTCCTGCGGGCAAGCCATTTTCTCGGGCATAGCTGCCTGGGCGGGCCAGAGGATTGTTGGAATTTATGCCAATTTAAGGACAATATTTTTTTCTCATAATCGAGGAAGCACCGGACCGGTGCAGCCGCTTGTAAAGTGGCGTGCTGTGCCAGACAGGGAACTGTCAGGCAGCAAGTGTTACTAAAAAATCAGAAATTTGTTTTACTTTGAAAGCTGCCACTCCCGTGACTACCACCGTTCTCCCCATGCCTATGGATGCCGCCGCCCAGCTGCCGCTGCAATCATTTCGCGATCTGGCGAGCACTGCACAAGCGCTGCAGGTGAGCCATGACGGCTCTGGATGGAAAGTCATAGCAGCACTAGCCGTACAAGCCGCAGATGCCGAACGTACCAGCTCCGATGTCGATGCCACCGCGGTGTTCATCGAGGTCCTGGGGCAGGCGTTTTCGCGTGGTATCCAGGAGGCGGTGGTGCGCGAGCTCGACCTCCAGCCCCGCCCTGGCCAGGCCTTGGATTCGCGTCTGGTGCTACGGGCCATTGCCATGGCCGAAGCCAGCGAGCAGGCGCTGCAGGGCGTGGATTTCATGACCCAGCTGCAGTTCAGCGCGGCAGCCCATTCCGCCGAATTCGTCGCCATCTGCCGCGCCGCTGGCGTAGCGCCGGAGGTGGTCGGTGCGCACCAGCGCGCCGCGATCGATGCGTGCATGCAGCAACGCTTTGCCGATGCGGCACGCCAAAAGCAGATTCCGGTGGCTCCGGAGACGGCACGCGAGTGGCTCCAGGCCGAGCTGGCAGCGCAGGGCCCGCAGACAGCCTGAGGCGCACCAGGGTGGTGCAGCATTGGGGGTAACGCACTGCACCGATATCCCCCATTGGAGGTAGGCGTGCTTGGCGCATGTTGCAGCCAAAACACCTCGTGATCTTTGTGGATATTCAAGGGGGACTGGGCGCTTTCGATCGACAGCTCCTCTCTGGTGGAGTCGATCGATCGCTTTTTTTGCGTGGCTTTATAGGCCCTGCTGCCGCTATCCAACGTGGGGTTTTTGCCAACGTATACAAAGCCGACATTGCATGTAAGAATTAGTTACGTGGGTAAGCCCACATTGCCTAAATTCTTACGAGCGATGGCCACTATGATTGATGAATCCATGGGACAGAACTGGGAAACCAGTCCCCAGAGCATTGAAGCGAGTTTCGACAGCGACGCCCTGCCAACGATGGATGAACAGTCGTTGGTCGAGCGCGACGCGCTCTTTCAGTCGCTGGTACATGCGCATGGGGCGCGGCTGCAGCGGTTCATCGTCAAGAACATCGGCAATGCCAGTGACGCCCAGGATCTGGCGCAGCAGGCATTTCTCGAAGCCGTGCGTTCCTATACCTCCTTCAAGGGAGAGTCCGAACTCTCGACATGGCTGTACGGTATCGCGATGAATCTGGTGCGCAATCATCTGTCGCGGGCGCCGCAGCGGCGTTACGAATTCACGGATGAAGCAGCGCTGGCCGACATGGCCGGTGACACGCTGGCCCCGGACGAGGCCGTCGAGCAGGCGCAGCGCATGCGGCACCTGCAACTGGCGCTCGAGGACCTGCCCGAAAGCATGCGCTCGATCCTGCTGCTGGTCGCGGTCGAGGAAATGTCCTATGAAGCGGCCGCGGCGCTGCTGACGGTGCCCGTGGGCACGGTGCGCAGCCGGCTCTCGCGCGCGCGCGCAGCGCTGCGCGCGAGGCTGAAGGCGCGGGGCATAGAGTTAGAGTTTTGACCCCCCCCTGAGCGGCTTACGCCGCTTCCCCCCAGGGGGACGGCAGCATCGCTGCGCGGCGGCGCTTGCTCGCTGCCCCTGGCCTCAGACCACGCCAGTTTTTGAGGATGGGGACTAAGAATGAAATTCGTGCGGCTGCGCCGCTGGGGCGGGCTCCAGGTCCTGGCCGCATTCATGGGGTCGCCACCGGCTCCACGATGACTCCGGATGGCGGAAGTTCGGGAGGCAGGGGCGGCGTTGCGGGCAGGGGTATCGGCAGCGGCATCGGCATCGGGTCGCGCAGGGCCTGGAGGTTGGCGGCGACGCTGGTGGGCAGGGTGACCAGGCGCGGCTTGATCATGAACAGGCGCTCGCTGGCTTGCCGGTTCTCGACCCGGTTGGAGAAAAACACCCCCAGCACCGGCAGCGAACCCAGTACCGGAACCCGGCTGAGATCGCGCGTCGACTGCGTGCTTTTGTAGCCGCCGATCAGCAGCGTCTGGCCTTCGCCGACGATGGCCTGGGTGCTGACCACGCTGCGGCGCACGCGCGGCAGGGTGTCGGTGCGGGTTTCCTGGATCTGGCCGTCCTCGATGTCGACATCGAGCTGGATCACCGGCCCGTCGGGGCGCTGCACATAGTGCGGCGTGACGCGCAAGGTGGTGCCGGCGGTGATCGGCGTGACGGTGGCCACGCGCTCGCCGACGGTGCGCACGTAGAAGGTTTCCGACAGGTCGAGCAGCGCGCCGATGTTGTCGATGGTGAGGATCGAGGGCCGCGACTGGATGCTGGCCTCGCCCGTGCCTTCGAGCGCTCGGATGCGGTTGATCAGGAAGTTGCCCGAGCTCACGACCAGGCTCGTGGGATCGACCGTGGCGCCGCGCGCCACCGCCCCGAGCACCAGGTCCTTGCCGTCGCCGCTGCTGGCCGTCGAGCCGAAGCCGGCCACGATGCCGCTGCTGCGCGCGTTCCAGGCAATGCCCAGCTCGTCCAGGCGCGAGGAGTTGATGTCGACGATCATGGCCTCGATCTCGATCAGCGGCGACGGGACATCGAGCTGCTCGATCAGACTGCGGTAGAGCGGCATGCGCTCGGCGGTGTCCTGCACGATGATCGCGTTGAGCCGCGAGTCGGCCTGGATCGACGGCGCCATGCGCCGCGGGCCCGTGGCCGCGGCGCCGGCGGCCTGCGCCTGTGCACCGGTGCCGGTCTGTGCGCCGGTCGCGTTGGCCGTGCCGTTGGCCGAGGCAAACGGGCCCGTGGGCAGGCCCGATCCGTTGGGATCGAAGCCCAGGCCCGCGACGTTGGCAGCGCTGTTCAGTCCGGGCAGGCTCTGGCCCGAAGCCACCGCGGACGTCAATGCATTGTTCACGCCGGTGCTGCCCGACTGGCCGCCGATCAGGTTGCGCAGCACCTGGGCCAGGCCCGGGGTGGTGATCTGGCGGTCGCGGTAAAGGATGGTGCGGTCATCGACCGAGGCATGCTTCAAGCGGAACACCGCGACCTGCTGGCCGCCGGCCATCTGCGGCAGCTGGGCCATGGTGCGCTCGATCAGCGCGACATAGGGTGCGGGCCCCGAGACCAGCGCGATGCCCTGCTCGGGCAGCTCGCCCCAGCCGAAGCGCGTATCCAGCACACCCAGGCTCAGCAGCGCCTGGCGCACGGTGGCGATGCTGCCGCCGCCGGCGCTGATGCTGCGCGTGGCGGCTTCGGTGGTGCGGCCCACGTAGAGCGTGCCCGCATGGGTGAACCAGGTCAGCCCGTAGACGCTCGAGAGCCGGTCGATGAACTCGGTCGGGCTGGCGCTGTTGAATTTGCCCTGCACCTTGCCCGTGACCTGGGGCGACAGTTGCAGCGACAGGCTGAAGCTGCTGGCGAAGTCGCCCAGCACCTGGGCCAGGGAGGTGTTCTCGGCGTAGTAGCTGTACGGGGCTTCGGTCCAGGGCGGGGGCGCCGCCTGGGCCACGCCCGAAGCGGCCAGAAGGCTGGCGCAGGCCAGGGTGCGCAGCACCCGATGCGTCCAAGCCGTGAAAGGGGCGCGATGCGCGGTGTCGGGGCCTGGCAGTGGAGAGGGGGACGACGTCATGGACAGAAAGCTCCGCGGGGCCGCGTTCAAAGGGAAGGCCTGACTTTGGACCAGAAGGCCAGCGAATTGACAAAGGTACCTACGGCATCGTCGATGTCCTGCACTGAATTAACGGGCGCCGGCAACTGCAGCCAGATGGCCCGCTCGCGCGCATCCACGCTGCAGGTGGTGGCCTGCTCCTTCATGGTGCCGCAGGCCAGCCGTGCATAGGCCACCAGCAGGTCGTCGCGGGCCCGGCCTGGCTCCGGCAGCGGCTGCAGGTGGGCGCTGATCATGATGCCCTCGCCGGGCAGCGGCCGCAGCCGCAGCAGGTAGCGGTCGTCCACGAGCATCTGCAACGTGGTTGCCGTGGGCTCCATGGGAATGCCATGGTGCGCTGCATAGCGGCCGAGCAGCCGAGGCGTCGCCGCAGCGTAGGAAACGAAGGTGGTCATGGCATGGGTTTCAAGGCGGGGACTGTTGATCGATCTGCTGCAGCAGCCGAAGCACTTCGGCAACTGGTGCGATCAGTTCGGAAGGAATGTATTGACCGGCTTCGCCCTGAGCCATGAGCGCCCGGGCCAGCGGAACGTTTTCCATGAGCGGCACGCCCGCTTCGCGCGCTGCTTCCTTCATGCGCTGGGCCAGCGCGCCTTCGCCCATGGCCAGGATCACGGGCAGCGGCGTTTTATCCTCGTCGTAGCGCAGCGCCACGGCCAGGTGGGTCGGGTTGGTCACCACCACCGTCGCATCGCGCGCACTCTGTATGGCGCCTTCCTGCTGCATTTCCTGGTGCAGGTGCTTGCGCTGGTGCTTGATGTGGGGGTCGCCTTCCATCTGCTTGTACTCCTGCTTGACTTCGTCCTTGGACATCATCAGGCCCTTGCGGTACTGGAGACGCTGCCAGACGAAGTCGGCCATGGCAATGACGCTGTAGGCCAGTCCGATGTACACCAGCATGGTCTTGAGCAGCTCGGCCACCACCTGGCCCAGCCCCGCAAGCCCGGCTTGCGGGATGCTGGTCATGATCGGCATGGCATCGCGGATCAGCACGGTCACCAGGCTCGAGAGAATGGCGATCTTCACGGAGGACTTGAGGAACTCCATCAGGTTCTTCTTCGAAACCATGTTCTTGGCGTTGCTCAGTATGTTGAGCTTCTTGCCCGAGGGCTTGAGCTTCTCGAACGCAAACAGGATGCCCACCTGCATGGCATCGGCAAAGATGCCCACGCCCAGCACGATGCCGATGAAAGGCAGCACCAGCCAGGCGGCGCTGGTCAGCAGCTCGACCACCAGGGTATTGGCGGCCGCGTGGAATTCCAGGCGCAGCAGCGTGCTCGGCAGCAGGATCATCTGCCCCATGCTTTCGACGATGTGGCCGCTGCTGCCCAGCAGGTAGCCGAAGATGGCCAGGATCAGCAGCGTCTGCGTGAAGTCCTTGCTATAAGAGACATCACCCTTCTTGCGCGAGTCGAGCAGGCGCTTGGAGGTGGGTTGTTCGGTTTTTTCGCTCATTTGCGCTCCCGGTGTTCAGCTGTCAGGGCCCCATTGACTGCGCAACCAGGGCAGTATCTGGCCGACGGACAGCACATGGTCGTTGGCGTATTCGAACAGCGACGATGCATAGAGCATCAGCACCAGCATGGCCAGCGCGCTCTTGATCGGCATGGCCATGAAGAACACCTGCAGCTGCGGCGCAAAGCGGCTGACCAGCGCCAGGCCGAATTCCGCCAGGAACATCGCCACCAGCGCCGGTGCCGCCAACAGCAGCGCCATGCGCACCAGCCGGTCGAGCTGATCGAGCATCATCGGCACCGATTCGGGGCGCAGCTGCGGCCCCCACTGCAGCACGCCCCACAGCGAAAAGCTGTCGTAGAGCGTGCCCAGCAGCAGGGTGAAGCCGCCGCTGATCAGGAAAAACACGATGAACGCCTGGTTGAACAGGATCCCCAGCGGCGACGAGTCATTGCCGGTGATCGGATTGAGCGTGGCGGAAATGCTGGCACCGCGCTGGTTGTCCACGAGAAAGCCCACGGCTTCGAAAAGCCAGAACGGAATCGCTGCGAGATAGCCGATCACGAAGCCGATGAAGGCTTCCTTGAGCATGAGCAGCACCAGCGACAGGGCATCGAGATCGGCGCTGGCCGTCGCGACCATGGGGGCGAGCACCGGCACCATCACCAGGCCCAATGTGCCGGCAACGGCAAACCGCAGCATCCCGGGGATGAGCTGGGTATTGAACAGCGGCAGGACAAGAAACATGGCGAGGATCCGCGGTTGGATGAGAGCCAATGTCTTGATGAAAGACTTGAGCTCTTCATAAGTAACCGGAAGCTCCATTGGGTTCCCTGTGCGCTCAGCGGCCCAGCGCGGGCAGGGCGTCGAAGATCTGCACGGTGAAGTTGAACATCTCGCCGCCGACCCAGCGGGCCGTGAGCAAGATGGTGATCGAGACGGCAATCAGCTTGATGCCGAACGACAGGGTCTGCTCCTGAATCTGCGTCAGCGCCTGGAACAGCGAGAACAGCGTGCCGACGATGGAGCCGACGACGATCGGCGGCAGCGACAGCCAGAGCACCAGATACAGCGCCTGGGTGAAATAGGAAACGACGTCGACGGATTGCATGCAAGGTCCTTTGCGGCGGCTAGGCGTAGGTGAGCACCAGTCCCTGGATCAGGCGCGACCAGCCGTCGACCATCACGAACAGGAACAGCTTGAGCGGCAGGGAGATCGTGACCGGCGAGACCATCATCATCCCCATCGCCAGCAGGATGTTGGAGACGATCAGATCGATCACGACGAAGGGCAGGTAGATCAGGAAGCCGATCTGGAACGCCGCCGTGAGTTCCGACACCACGAAAGCGGGCATCAGCACGATGAAATCGCGCTCCGTCATGCCCTCGGACAGGCGCGGGCCCCACATGCGCTGGGCAGTGCGCACGAAGAAATCGCGCTGCTCGACGCGACTGTTCTTGAGCATGAAGTCACGCAGCGGCTCGGCGCCCTCGCGCACGCCGCTGATCAGCGTGGGCACGTTCTTGAGCGTCTCGGGCTGGGCCGTGAGCCGGTCGAACATGTGCATGCCGACCGGCGCCATCACATAGACCGAAAGGATCAGCGCCATGCCGTACAGGGCCAGGTTGGGCGGCATCTGCTGCACGCCCAGCGCATTGCGCAGCAGCGACATGACGATGGCGATCTTGAGAAACGAGGTGGTGACCACGACCAGCGTCGGCATCATCGCCATCAGCGCCAGCATGACGGCCAGCGTGATCGGATCGAAGTTGTTCATGCGGAAGGCTCTGCGCGGAGGGTGAACAGTTGCTGGACCGACACACCGAGCAGGCCGTCTATCTCGACCAGCTCACCTTCGCCGATCAGCGCGCCGTTGGCACGGATGCGCACGGCGCTGGCCACAGGGTGCTCCAGGCGTATCGCCTGACCCGGCTGGAGCGCGCGCAATTCGGCCAGTGTCAGGGAGATTTCGCCCAGGTCGAAAGACAGACGCACCGGGATGGAGTCGAAGCCAGCGGCCTCGGTCAGGGGTTGTTCAGGAGGGGACATTGCGGGAGCCCAGGGTTGGACGACGGTGAGAAAAGGGGCCACGGCGCTGGCTTCGGGCGCAGGCGCCGGCGATGCCGCGCCGTCGATGGGCCGGGCCGGGGTCGAGGGAAGATGCACATGCAGGCCACCGGCCCCTGGGGTCTGCAGCCACAGCACGCGTTCCGCCGTCACCAGGCTGTGCTCCATGGGAATGACATCGCCCGGGCCCAGTTGCTGCAGCTCGTCCACTGAAAGCGTCGCGTAGCCGATGTCCAGATGCAGCGCCAGGGGCAGGGCGTCGCTGTCCCACGCCCGCGCCCGCGGCGGCAGGCCGGCAGCCAGGCCCGCCATCAGCAGCAAACCCAGGCTGTCCGCATGCAGCAGCCCGGCGATGGACTGCGTGCCCTGCGCGGCATCGAGCTGCAGGGCAAAGACATGGGGCAGCGCGGCGGAAGTCGGCTCGTGCGCGATGCGCCGGATGAGCGCCGCGCCGCGGCCGAGCCGCTCCAGGCTGCCCAGCAGTTCGTCCATGGCAGCGCTCAGCGCGGCAGCCTGCATTTCCTCGGGAAGGGGCGCCAGCGCGGCGCCGCCGAGCAGCCGCGACAGCAACTGTTCGGTAGCCGCCTTGGGCAGCTGCAGCTGCAGCTGTGCGCCGGCCCATTCGATATCGGCCAGGATGTCATCGTCCAGCGCCGGCCAGGGCGGCTGGACGACCGGGCGCAGGCTCGCGAGCCACTGCGAGCCGCCGCAGCGCATGGGTATTTCACTGGCTCGCTGGGCAATGGTCATTCTTGCCTGGACTTCGTTGCGCGACAGCTGCGGCAGTTTCAACATGACCGGGACGGAAGAAGAGGTCGGCATCAGGAATCAAAGGAAAAGGGCAGTCAGGCGTTCGCGTCGATCTGCAGCAGGCGGGGATCCGCGGGGTCATTGGTCTGCACTTCGACACGGCTGTCGCGCTGCAGGCGCTCCACCAGGTTGTCGGCAAGCCACGTCGCACCCGCGCACAGGCGTTCGTGCGAAGTTTCATCGCTGCAGGTGAAGCGGCTCACGATCCGTCCGTCCGCCTCGAACACATCCACGACCACGCCGGGCATATGTTTTTCCGCAATCTCGATCTGCACCTGGCGCCGGCCATCGCTGCCGTCGCTGACCAGCAGGCGCGTTGCCATCTGCATCAGCGACTGGTCCAGCGCGACGGGGACAGCGATGGGCGCAACGGTTTCTGCAAGGCGGGGCGTCGGCAGGGTGTGGAACAGATCAAAAGGCTTGATCAGGTTATTGGTGTCCGCATCGCTTCGCGGCTTTTCGGTGGGCACTGCGCCCGCCTGCGCCAGGGCATCGCGCGGCTGCGCCGCCGCTGGCGCATCCTTGGCTTGATCCACGATCTGCGCCGGGGCGCCGCTCATCGGCCCTCTGGAAAACAGCTCCCATGGCTTGAGCATTTCCTTGGGGGTGGCTTCGATCGGGGCTGCATCCGGCAACGCTGCCTGGGGCATACCCGCCTGAGGCATACCGGCCTGCATCAGGCCCGTATGGAACAGGCTCGTCTGCGACAAGGCCATCTGCTGGGGCAGGTCTACCTGAGGCTGGCTTACCTGGGGCAGGCCTACCTGGGGCGCTGCACTCGAGAGCAGGTCATCCTGTGCTGAATCCAATGGGGCCAGGCCAGCCTGAGGCTGTCCTGCCTGGGGCTGGCTGAGCTGGGGCTGGACCACCTGGAGCGGTCCATTCGACAGAAGGTCGTCTGGGAGCATGCCTGCCTGTGGCAGAACCGGCTGGGGAATACCTGTCTGGGGCACAACCGCCTGCGGGATACCTGCCTGGGACACAACCGCCTGAGACACGCCTGCCTGGGCCGGAACCGCCTGGGCCATACCTGCCTGTGGCAGAACTGCCAGGGGCATGCCTGCCTGGGGCAGAACCGCCTGGGGCATACCTGCCTGGGGCAGAGGCGCCTGGAGGATACTTGTTTGGGGCAGAGCTGCTTGGAGGATGCCTGCCTGGGGCAGAGGCGCCTGGGGCAGGCCTGCCTGAGGCATATTCACCTGGGGCAAAACCGCTTGAGGCATACCTGCCTGGGGCAGAGGCGCCTGGAGCATACCTGTTTGGGGCAGAGCTGCTTGGGGGATGCCTGCCTGGGGCAGAGCCGCCTGAGGCACGCCTGCCTGGGGCGGAACCGTCTGGGGAATACCTGCCTGGGGCAGGGTCGCCTGTGGGATGCCGGCCTGGGGCAGGGCCGCCTGTGGGACGCCTGCCTGGGGGAGAACCGCCTGAGGCATGCCTGCCTGAGGCAGGGCCGCCTGTGGGATACCTGCCTGGGGCAGAGCTGCCTGAGGCATGCCTGTCTGGGGCAGAGCTGCCTGGGGCAGAGCCGCCTGGGGCAGAGCCGCCTGGGGCAGAGCCGCCTGAGGAGGCATGCCTGCCTGGGGCAGGGCCGCCTCTGGGATACCTGCCTGGAGGAGAACCGCCTGAGGCATGCTTGCCTGAGGCTGGGCCGCCTGTGGAATACCTGCCTGAGGCAGAACCGCCTGGGGCATATTCACTTGGGGTAGAACCGCCTGTGGTATGCCTGCCTGGGGCAGAACCACCTGAGCCACGCCTGCCTGCGGCAGAACTGCCTGGGGCATATCCACCTGGGGCAGAGCCGCTTGAGGCATGACTGCCTGAGGCAGCACCGCCTGGGGCGGAACCATCTGAGCCACGCCTGCCTGCGGCAAAACTGCCTGGGGCAGAGCCACTTGAGGCATGACTGCCTGAGGCAGAACCGCCTGGGGTAGAGCCGCCTGAGGCATACCTGTCTGGGTCAGAACCGCCTGCGGCATACCTGCCTGCTGCATACCCGCTCGAGGCAGTTGCTCCTGAGGCAGAACCGTCTCGGGAGGAGCTGCTTGCAACAAGGGTGCTTGAGGCAGCCCCGCCTGGGGCAGAAACGCCGCAGGCATGCCCGCCTGGACCTGCACCGCAGAGGTGTGGCGAACCGCCTCGACGGGCTCCTGGATCGGCTGCGGAGCAGCGCCAGCCTGATTGCGGAAGAGGTCGAATGGTCCGGACATGGCAAGAATCTCCGGTTCAGGCGTCTCGGGCCCGGTGTGCGCCTGCGCCCGGGCATCGCGCCAGGCTTTGACCTGGGCCGCAAAGCCGTGCTCGCCCAAGGCCTGGCCGGTGGAGTTGTCCGACATGTCGGACGCATTGCCGTAGGGTACGGCTCCATCCGGGGAAAGAGGGCTGGCACCAGGCATGCGGGCTTGGGGTCCGTCAGCCGGGCCGGGCCGGGGGGAACTGATTGCGGAGGTGGGCATCATGGGTTCTCTGCGTCGGTTGAATTCGAGTTTTCACGTTCGCGGCCGGCGCTGGCCGCCTCTTCCATTTCCAGGTCTTCGCGGCGTTCGGACTCGAGGGCCTCGGTGGCGGCAAAGCTGCTGGATATCTCGATGAACTTGGAGGTCTGGCGCGCCGCCTCCCGGTGCCGCTGGCGCGCCTCGTCGAAGTGCTGCTGCGCCGCTTCCTGCTCGCGCTCGGCTGCGTCGCGGGCATCCTGCTGGTGCTGCTCGCGTTGGCGCAGTGCGGCGACCTGCAGCCGCACATCCTCGATCTCTGCCTGCAGCACCAGCCGGCTGCACAGATCCGCGTAGAGGCGCTGTTCGGCGATCACGCCCTCGGCCAGCAGCCGCGCCAGCAGTTCCTCGGCCGCGATGCGCTGCTGCTCGGCTTGTGCCAGCGACTCGCGCCGCTGGCGCATGGCGGTTTCCGCCTGCCCCTCGCGAAAGCGCTTGATGGCCAACAGGCTGGTGAGCATCTTCATCGCGCCGCTCCGACCAGTTTTTCCAGCGCCGCAAGCGTCTGCGGCAGGTTGGAGCTCTCATCGGTGCGCTGGCGCAGAAAGCGGCGAATGGCCTCGATCTTGTCGATGGCCTCGTCGGTGGTCGGATCGCCGCCGCGCTTGTACTCGCCGATCTTGACCAGCAGGTCGACCTCCTCGTACTTGGCCATGAGCTCGCGCAGGCGCCCGGCCATGCGCTTGTGCTCGGGCGTGACGACGGCGTTCATCACGCGCGAGGCCGAGGCCAGCACGTCGATGGCCGGGTAATGGTTGGCCGAACCCAGCTTGCGCGACAGCACGATGTGGCCGTCCAGAATCGAGCGGGTTTCATCGGCAATTGGCTCGGTCATGTCGTCGCCTTCGACCAGCACCGTGTAGAGCGCGGTGATCGAGCCCTTGTCGTTCATGCCCACGCGCTCCATCAGCTTGGGCAGCGTGGCGAACACCGAAGGCGGATAGCCGCGGCGCGTCGGCGGCTCGCCCGCGGCCAGGCCGATCTCACGCTGCGCGCGTGCAAAGCGCGTAACCGAATCCATCAGGAACAGCACCTTCTTGCCCTGGTCGCGAAAATACTCGGCGATGGCGGTGGCCACATAGGCCGCCTTGGCGCGCTCCATCGACGACTTGTCGCTGGTGGCGCAGACGATCACGCTTTTCTTGCGGCCTTCCTCGCCCAGCTCGTGCTCCAGGAACTCGCGCACTTCGCGCCCGCGCTCGCCGATCAGCGCCACCACGGTCACATCGACATCGGCGCCCTTGACCAGCATGCCCATCAGCGTCGACTTGCCGCCGCCGGCGGCCGCGAAAATCCCCATGCGCTGGCCTTCGCCGCAGGTCAGCACCGAGTCGAGCGCGCGCACGCCCAGCTCCAGTGGCTGGCTGATGAGGCGCCGGCGCAGCGGATCGGGGGCCTCGGCAAACACCGGGTAGAACTTGCTCGCTTCGAGCGGGCCGCGTTCGGCCACGTCCAGCGGCCGGCCCAGGCCGTCGAGCACCCGGCCCAGCAGGCCGAAGCCCACCGGCACCAGATGGGCGCGGCCCGTGGGAATCACTTCGGTGGCCGCGGAGATGCCGAACATGTCGCCGATCGGCGTGAGCAGCGCCGCATCGCGCGCGAAGCCGACGACTTCGGCCTTCATCTCGAAGTCCTCGCCGGGGTTGCGCAGCAGGCAGACCTCGCCGACCTTCACGGTGGGCACCACGGCCTTGATGATGGTGCCGACCACCTGGGTCACGCGGCCCTTGATCTGCAGCATGGACGCATCGTCGAGCGCGAGCTGCATCATTTCGGCGATGTAGTCGAACTGGCGCAGCGCACGCACGCCCGGTTTGGTGGAGGGGGTCATACGCGGCTGCCCAGCACTTTCTGGAAAGCGGTTTCCAGCGCCGCGACATGGCCTTCGATGCTGGCCTCGACCAGGCCGATCTCGCTTTCCAGGATGCAGGCCTGCAGGCCCAGACGGGCGTCGCCAACGATGTCCAGATAGCCTACGCCCGGATAGGCGGCCAGCAGCTCATTGATGCGCGCGCGCACCACCTCGACCTGCTGTGGATGCAGGCGCAGCGTCATCTGTTTCTGGTTGCGCACCACTGCCAGCGCATTCCTGACGACGATCAGCACGCGGTCGGCGTCGTCGTAGTCATGGATGATCTTGCGCACCGCGCCCATGACCAGGGCCACCATGTCGGCTTCGACCTGGGCGAAATAATCGATGGTGCGGCCGACGGTTTCAATCATCTTCTCGGTCTGGGTCATCTTGGCCTCGGCCAGACCCTCGGCATACCCGCGCGCGCACTCCGCGTCATAGGCGGCCTGGGCACCATCGACAATCGCCTGGGCCTGGGCCCGGGCGGCCTCGACCAGCGCCTCGGCCTGCGCCCAGGCGTCCATCTCTGCGGACCGCAGCACCCGCGTGCCCGGGGCGACGCGCGCCTGCAGCTGGCGCCGCGCAGTCAGTGGATCGAGGGGAATGAGGAAAGCCATTCGGGCTCCAGGAAAGTCAGGGTCTGCAGGCACAGCTGGCGTGCCTGCGCAGGCGCCATGCCGCTGGCTTCGCGGCATGCGGGTGATTCGGCATCGAGCGGCAGCTTCCAGTCGGCGCGCAGGCGCAGGGGGGCGGGCGCGTCGTGCCAGCTCTGGGCCAGCAGGCCCGCGCCGAGCTGGTCGGCCCCTTCGGCCAGCCCCTGGGCCAGCCATGGCAGCGGCTCGGCAAGGCCCGGGTGCAGGGCGGCGCCCCGGGAGCAGACCCAATGCAGCGCCGCGTGGCCCACCGCGTCCTGGGCCTCGCGCACTTCGGTGCGCGCAATGCGGTGGCGCAGGTTTTTTCCCAGCAGCAGCAGGCCCGCATGGCGCGCCGTGCCTTGCAGCAGCGCGGGGCTGGCCAGCGCCAGCGGGAGCGCGGGGTGGGCCAGATCGGGCACGGGCTGCGCATCCTGCTGCAGCCGTTGCAGCAGCAGCTGTGACCAGCGCTGGTGCCAATGGCGCGCGCCCGCGGGCTGGGCCAGCCAGGCCGCGGCCGATGCATGGCCCGGCAGCAGCGCCGCACGGCTGGCATGCAGGCTGTGGCTGGGCAGCAGGTTGAAACGCTGCAGCGCTGCCGACCAGATGGCGGGAGCAGGCGCGTTCATGGGGTGGTCGCCAGCGGGGCGGGCGCTGCCTTCAGGAGATGGCGCCAGCGCCAGGCGCCATAGCCCAGCGCCGTCAGCGCGGCCAGCGCCAGCACGGCCAGCGACCACAGCAGCATGGACAGGCCAAAAGCGGTGCCCTGCGGCACCTCGAAGCCCCAGACCGAGTGCGTGCCGGCTTGCGCTTGCGCCGCGCCCGGGCGCTGCTGCGAGGCGACGAACACCACCGAGACCCGGTCTGCGGTCAGGCTGGGAATGCTGTTGGTGACCAGGCGGCGGATCTGCGGCTGGATGATCTCCAGGTTGTAGCCGTCCTGGTGCTTGATGAACACGGCCGCGGTGGCCGGCACGCCGGTTTCTCCGGCGGTGCTGCGCTCGGGCAGCACCACGTGCACCCGCGCGGCCAGCACGCCGTCGATCTTCGACAGCGTGTTCGACAGCTCCTGCGACAGGGCATAGATGTAGCGCGCGCGTTCCTCGAGCGGCGAGGAGATCAGCCCTTCCTTCTTGAACACCTGGCCCATGCCGGCAAAGCGCTCGCGCGGCAGCCCGTTGTCGCGCAGCACTTCCAGCGCGCGGCCCACGTCGTTGGAGCCCACGCGCACGCCCACCATGCCTTCCTTGCCCGGCACCTTCTCGGTGGGAATCTGCGCCTTGATCAGCGCGGCCAGCACCTCGTTGGCCTCATCTTCGGGAATGGCGCCCATCAGGTCGACGCGCCCGCTGCAGGCGGCAAGCACCAGGCAGCTTCCGAGCAGCGCCATGCGCAGCCAGCGCCGCAGCCATTGCAATGAAAAACAGAGGGTCATTGCACGCGCACCAGTTGATCGAAGTTCTGCGTCGCGCGGCTCGCGAGCTTGCCCACCAGATCCACCTGCACGGAGGCCTCGGTTATCTGCAGCTGCAGGCTGAGCATTTCCTGCATGCGCAGTTCCGGACCGTCGCCGCTCAGCGTCTCGGTCACGCGCATCCAGTTCTCGCGGAACTCGCTGGAGATGCCCTGCATGCCCAGCAGGATCCGGTCGCCAATGCTCGACGGGTTGCCGGTGCCGGGCACGGCCGTGCCGGGGGCCACGGCCTCGAGGCCACTCGTACCGGACACCGCCGCGGCCTGCACGGACTCGGGCGCCGGGGCCATCAGGGCGGCGAATTGCGCGGTGGCGGCGGCATCTGGCGACGCCGCCCGCTCGAGCCCGGCCAGTGGGCCCGGGCGCGCAGCAGCCAGGCTGGAGGTGATTTCCATGGTGATTCCTTAATACGATGTCGACAGGGCCGCGGCGGGTGGCGCGGCGCTCGGGGTTTCGCCCAGCAGACGGGCCGCAAGCTGCATGCCTTCCGAAGGCGGCTCCTGGTGCGCGCGCCCCACGATCTGGCGCAGTAGGTAGGTGCTTTCGCCTGCGCGCCCGGCCAGTTGCAGCGCCAGGGCCTGGAACGCCTGCAGCATGTCCGACTCGGCGCCCGCCGGCAGACGCACTGCCTGCAGCCGCTGCACGGCTTCGGCGGCGCGTCCGGTATTCATCAGTGCGCTGGTCAGCCCGACAAAGCCCAGGGCCCGGTCCGGACGCAGCACCACCAGGGCTTCGAAGATACGCAGCGCGCGCGGCACATCGCCGCGGCCGGCCGCAAGGAAGCCGACCTCGGTCAGCAGGCGGATATCGGTGGATTCAGGCAACATGGGATACCTGCGCCGACAGCAGCGCGGCAATCGCCTTGGCGCGCAGGGCGGTCTGTTCGTGGCCGGGATTTTCCTGACAGAAGCGCACGACCAGCGCCACGGTCTCGCTTGCCTGCTGCGCCTTGCCCTGCAGCAGCAGGCATTCGGCAGCGCACAGCAGGTGCTCGGGTTCTTGCGGCTCGATCGAGGCCATGAAGGAATAGACATTGACCGCGGCTTGGTGGCGCTTGAGCATCTTGTGGCACAGCGCCGCGCCGGCCAGGAACTTCACCGTCGTCGGCCGGTACAGGGTGAGGATTGAAAAATAGCGATCGGCCTTGTCGAAATGCCCCTGGGTCACGAGCTGGTAGGCAAATGCATAGATCAACTCCGTGTTGGAGTCGCTCAGACGTGCGCGCGAAGGCAAGGCCTCGAGACATGTAATCAGGTCGGCAATGTGGCCGGAAGGTGCGGGATATGGCATATGTCCGGTTCTCTCAGCTTCTTATGATTTTTGTGTTGATGTCCAACACTTTGTTATTCAAGTTCGCCGTCATGTCCATGAGGGCTCTGCATGCATCGTCTCCCACTTGCTTGAGCGCTTCGTCGTCCTGAACAAGCGCATCCAGGAACTTCGTATGTGCCGCCTGCTCGGTGCGCGCCGCTTCGATCTCGCCGGATCCCAGGGTAGAGAACCCTCCTACGATGCCGGCGGCGCCGGTGACGACACCGCCAACGGCCTGCGAATAGTTCCGGAGGTGCTCTGCGCTGGAACCGAGCAATTTCGCGTCTTTCATTTTGGCCAGACCTTCCGTTCGCATGGATGTCCGGTCCGCAACCGATATATCCGCTTTCTTCGCGTCGTTGAGCTGCGCCCTGCCAGCCGCTTCCTGATTGATGCCTTTGATGGATTGGGTGGCTGATAAGGAGTTCAAGCCAAATGACACTGCGCCGCCGGCGATTTGCATGGCGCCCTGCTGTACCTGGCCCTCGAAGTTTGAATATGCCAGCTCCTTCGTCTTGGCGGCTTCCGCCCGCATTGATTCCTCCTGCGCTTTTAGATGCTCGATCTTCTGCTCACGTGCATAAGTCTTGGTGTCCTGGGCGTGCTTCAGCATGAGTTGCTGGAGCTGGAGAATGAACTGTTTGAAGTCGAATGCGACCTCCGAGGGCTGCAATTCGGAAAGACCCTCGGCGGATGCCCGGGCCGTGGCGGCCGCGAGGGCGTCGGGATCCGGCGCGGCAAGCCTCACCTGCGTGGCGCCCGGGCCCGGACGCAGCTGCGCCGCGACTTGATCGATTACCGTGTACCCGGGATTGTGGATGGCCGACTGGTCGCTGCCCGCCGTGGTCGGGCCAGGCGGGGGGGTGAGCACAGGGCTGTTGGGGGTTGCGTTGATGCCGTTCATGGTGTTTCCTTTGCCGCTGTCAGATGGCCTGGCCTTTGCCATGCATGTTGGCGACGACCTGGGCCTGGCTGTCGCCTGCGTTTCGAATGATCTCGCTGACCTGCGCCTGGCTTTCCAGCATGGCGTCGATGAACTGCTTCACGTAGCCGTGGTTTTCTTCGATTTGCTTTTTCAGTTGGGCCACGGCAGCGTCGACGTCCTTCTGCTCGCCAAGGATGAGGTCCGCATCGCGCGTGTCGGCCGCGACGGACATGTTGACGGCGCCTTGCGCGACCTGGGTCGCGCCCGCGGAAGCGCCTGCCACGGCCTGGCCGATGCGCGCCCCTGTCATGAGGGTCTTGGACAAGCCCTCCACGGCATTGCCGGTAGCGCTGCCGCCCGTCAGCACCACCATGGCCGCCATGATGGCAACGGTTGCCACCACCGTAAAGACAGACGTGACAATGGCGGCCTGCGCGTCGCTGGCGCCCAGTTCCTTGGCCAATTCGCCGATGCCCATGCCCACCAGGGAGCCGGGATCCAGGTACTTGAGCGCCTCGTCGAAGCCCTTGCCGCCATTGGCCTTGACGATGTCGCTGGCGATGCTGACCACCGAAGAGACCAGCGCGAGCGTGGCGACCGCCAGCAGCGGCGCGGCCGCGCCGCCCGTCGCCGCAGTAAGGAGTCCCGCCGCCACGACGGCCAGCGCCGACGCCACCGCGGTGAAGATCTTCTTGAACCACCCCAGGATCCCACTGGTCTTGGCCTTGGCTGCCGCGTCGTTGAACTTGTTCACCCACTCCTTGATCTTTTCAATGGATCGCTTGGTCTGGGCTTCCTGTTTCTTGATGTCCGAATTGATCCCCAGAGTGAGCGTCGTCATCTGGGCCTGCTGGGCTTTGTTCATTTCGTTCGTCAGGACCAGCAGCAGGGAGTCGGGGTCAAATTCCTCGAGGCTGCCCGCCAGCTTCGGAGCGCCGTTGGCATCGGTGACGATGCTGTCCGGGCTCTGCGTGGTCCCGGCCCGCAACTGCGCGGGCATGCTTTGCAACAGCTGCAGCAGTTCGCCCAGCGGATCCATGCCCGGCGTGGCGCTGGCGGCGCTGGCAGCGCTGCCCTGCCCGATGCTGCCCTGGCCGATGCTGCCCGCCATGGGCGGGGCGGGGGAGGTGACGCGCAGGTCGCTCATGTCAATGCTCCGGATCGTTCGCAGACGGCAGGCCGGGTTCGCCCAACAGCGCCTGCATGGCCAGGGCCCTTGTCTTGAGCTCGGCGTACCGGGGCGCATGGCTCTGGCTCAGCACGAAGACCAGCGCCTCCCGGGCCTCGGTGACCAGGCCCAGGGCCAGCATGCATTCGGCGGTGTGGAAAGTGGGCAGCGGATCGCTCATGTCCATCATCGAGGCAATGGAGTAGAACTTGATGGCTTCCAGCGGGTTGCCCACCATCTGCAGGCTCGAGGCATAGGCGTTCATGTAGCGCGGCTCGAGGTGGTTTTTCAGCACCAGGAAACCGAAGATGCGCACCGCATCCTGGTAACGCGACTGCCCATACAGGTTGTGTCCCAGGGTATAGAGGGCTTCGTAGTGCGTTTCCTCATAGCCCTGGGCGTCTCCCAGCGTGCCACCGCGGCTGATCAAATCGCCGATCTGCTCGGGCAGGTTCTGCAGGACCTGCGGGTTTGCCATCTTTGTCATTGCTGTCCTTTGCCTGCGTGCGTTTGTCCGCTGAAGTGGTGCTGGGATAAAGTGGGCGATGCCTGGGACGAGCGGCGCTTCAAAATTTGCTGAGGATGCCGCGGTCAGCGTCGCCGGTCTTCTGGACTGTGGAGGATGCGATATCGAAACACTGGTTGCGCAAACCCATGGTCTGTTGCAGCTCCAGCGACGTCATGCTCTGGGTACTGCTGTTGGTCTCGATCTGGCCTTTGAGAGTCGCTGAGCCGGTCCTGAAATCCGACAGGGATACGTTGTCGGGGCCTGCCGGTTTGAGCGGAGCGACCCAACGTCCGTCGCGAAACATGGCGTGATAGATAGTGGGCGGGTTCGCGTTCCACGCGTCGTTCTCTGAGTAACAGGGGCCAAAGAACGTGTCGGGGTCTATGCCAGCGCCTCGCAAGGCGGTCTCCAGGGCTTGTCTTTCGCCGTCGTTGTGGGACCTTTTCTTGTTCGGATCGTTTTCAGCGCCGAATTTTTCGATAAGGGTGTTGACCGCCTTGAGCGCCTCGTTGAGCTTGGTGGCCTTCCCATTGTTGGCTTTCATGGTTTCCATCTGGGCTTTCGTCTGGGCGTCATAACCCTTCATGCATTTCAGTTGGTAGACCAACACGAGCTCTGTCACAGTGGGCCGCCTGGAGCCGGGGTCAGCGATTGCCATGGCTCCACTGGCTCCATTGGCTCCATTGGCTCCCGCGGTATTGACTGCATTCATGAAGTTCTCCAGAAGGGACAAAGAAATCGGAGTTCAGACCATGTTGCGCCGGCGCCTGATACCAGCCGAAGTGCCAATGCCCGCAGGACGGGCAAACGCTTGCCGGGTGCGTTCCTCGCGCATTTCGCGCTCGCTGTTGTCCATGTGCGCCTGAACCTCCTGCTCCATCTGCTCGCGCTGCGCGTCGGTCATGCGGGCTTCCAATGCCGCCAGCAGTTGCTCGCGGTCGATCCCCATGCGGCGAAATTCCTCTTCGCTCGCCTCCAGCTCGCGCTCCACCTGCTCGATCAGTGCCTGCGCCTGGGCCATGATGGCTTCGGGGGTTTCCTGGGGACTGACCATCTCCGTGCTCCTGTCGATAACGGCAAAAAATGCAATGCGTGTTCTTGACACTCTGCGGGTGAGTAACCGGGCGCGCCCGGAGGTTCCCGGAAAAATGGCGGGCGGTGAAAAGAAGTGCGCGGTGGAACTTTTGCAGCGGCGGTGTTACTGAGGTAGTGGCGCCCGTGCCCGAAGCCCTCCACTACTCCCAGGCCATGTCCAGAATCGACGCTTTCAATACCGCTTCCTTCGACAGCACCGGCCTGCAAAGCCGGGCCGGCAGTGGCAGCGGCCAGGCGGCGGTAGGCCATTTTTCCGGCCAGCAGATTCAGGTGGACGAGGTCGACTCGATGCTGTCCGATGCCGCCGAGGAAATCAGCATGCACCACGCCGAGAAGGCGGAAAGCAAGCATTCCTCCGAGCGCAAGAAGGAGGCGCCCCGGTCGATGGAGGTCATGAGCGCCGAGGCCATCATGGCCTATATGGACGCAGCCCAGGCCCAGGAGGACCCGGAGCAGCTGGTGCAGCTGGCCAAGCGCATGCTGTCCGGGCAGGGCGATCCGGCGCGGCACGCGCGCCAGGCGTTTGGCGAGCCGACCCAGCAGTTCATGGCGCTGCAGTACGCGCTGCAGCAGGGCGAGCGCGAAGGGGTGGCGGGCGATGTGCTCGAGGCGCTGCGCGAGTCGCTGCAGGATCTGGAGATCGCCCATGGGCCGTCTATCCGCGCCGACATCAACACCGTCGGCACCGCCGCGCCGGCCGGTGCCAACCGCAAGGAAATTGCCCAGTTCCAGTCCACTTACCGCGATGTGGTGCTGGGCGAATCCTCGCTGGCGTCGACGCTCAAGCTGGCGCTCGAGCGCTTTGGCGACAAGGATTTTTCCGTCGGGCTGCAGCGCCTGACCCAGGCCCTGGGCCAGGATCTCTCGGCCGCGCGTCCATCGTGCGAGCCCACCCGGCTGCAAAGCCTGGTGCAGGATCTGTACCACCTGGAAGTCACGGTCACGGTGCTCGATGGCTGCAAGGAACTGCAGAAGCTGCTGGCGGACAAGCATGGCATTTCCAGCATGTCACCCGTCGGGCTGATGCGCAGCCTGGTCGATGTCAGTGCCGAGAAGTGGGTGTCGCCGCAGCGCTTCACGGGCTTGAGCGAGAGCTGCGGCGCAGGCGCGCCCGCGCCGCAGATCCATTTCCTGACCAGCGTCAAGGCGCTTTTGCGCGAGATGCCGGTGCAGGTGTTTGTCGACAGCGAGCAGCGCCAATCGGTGTTCAACGCCGTGCAGGGCGCACTGGACCAGGCCATCGACCTGGAGGAGTATTGATATGGGGCAGATGGAACAGGTCCTGGCGGAATTCGGCCGCGACATCGGTCTGGCGGCGCTGGAGCCCAGCGCGAACGGCCATGTGCAGCTGCGGCTGGATTCGGGGGCGTTGCTGGGGGCATCGACACAGGCGGAGGAGGTCGTGCTGCACTACGCCGAGCCGGTGCACTACAACGCGGCGGAGCTGGCCTTCAAGGCCATGCGCCGGGCGGGGCGCAGCGAGTCGGCCGCCGACCCGGTGCAGGTCGGCCTGCGCACCACGACCCGGGGCGAATGGCTGGTGGTGGCCACGCGCCTGCCGCTGCAGCGCTTCAGCGCCGCCGAGGTGCATCGCCTGAGCTGCTATCTGCGCGCGTGGCTGGAGCAGGCGCGGCATTAGGTCAACGCCACAGCGGCACACATTATTTGCGCCTGGATGGAACGGGCGCGCGCCGGCTGTTACCTAAGCAGTGTGGGGCGCAATGCGCCGTGCACCGCCACCGGCCTTGCCGGAACCTCGCCATCCAAGGGACATGTCCATGTCAGATATCCGCTACAGCAATCTGTCTTTCACCAAGGGCATTGAAAGCATCAAGTATGCAAGCCAGGGCACGGACCTGTCACTGCCCGCGCTTGGCGATGCGCCGCCCACCGACATCGGCATGCAGGGGCAACTCGAGCAGTTGCTGCAACAGTCCACGTTCGACAGCCAACTGAATGTGGCCTTGCGCCCGACGATCGAAAACCGCGAGTCGCTGGTACGCCCACGTTTTCGTGAAGCCCTGGCTGCAGTCGAGCAGCAGTTGACGGTGGTGGCGCAGAGCTACCCGGAAGGTTCCCAGGAGGCGCGCCAGGTGAATCTGCTCGTGCGGGTGTTGGGCGAGGACCTGGGCAATCATGAGTTGCTTCGAATGTACGACAGCGCGGTTTACCAAGGCTGATGATGAAAGTGAATGCATTGGATCCGGGGCCGAAGGGGCTGTCCCCCACGGATCTGGAATTCCTGGACCTGCTGGCCTATATCTATCTGCAGCATGGCCTGCCCGACAAGGCTGCGGTGGTGCTGACGGCCCGCGACCTGCTGGCGCCCGACGATGCGCGCGTGCTGCTGTCGCTGGCATTGGCCCGGGTGCGCTCGGCCAAGCCCGAACGCGCCCTGCAGACGCTCGAGCGGCTGGCAATGCTGGGTGCGATGGGCGCCGAATTCCACCTGGTGCGCGCGCAGGCCCTGCAGGCGCTGCAGCGGCATGCCGAGGCTGCCAGTGCAATGCGTGCCTATGTCGCCCTGCAGGCCAAGGCCGTGCCGGCATCTTCGGCTGCGGCCGTGCCTTCCGCCTGATCGGAACGACTCCTTCATGTTGCAATCCATTGCCTTTTCCCGCTTGCAGCGCGTGGTCCAGCTGGCCACGAGCCGCAACGACCTGATCCTGGCATTCTTCCTGGTGGCGGTCATCTTCATGATGATCCTGCCGCTGCCGACCTGGCTCGTCGATGCGCTGATCGGCATCAACATGACGATCTCGGCCATCTTGCTGATGGTGGCGATGTACCTGCCGTCGCCGCTGGCCTTTTCGTCGTTCCCCTCGGTGCTGCTGGTCACGACGCTGTTCCGCCTGGGCATCTCGATTGCCACGACGCGATTGATCCTGCTGCAGGGCGATGCAGGCCACATCATCGATACCTTCGGCAATTTCGTCGTCGGCGGCAACCTGGTGGTCGGCCTGGTGGTGTTCCTGATCCTGACCATCGTGCAGTTCGTCGTGATCACCAAGGGCGCCGAGCGCGTGGCCGAAGTGGCCGCGCGGTTCTCGCTCGATGCGATGCCCGGCAAGCAGATGTCGATCGACGGCGACATGCGCGCCGGCACCATCGACATGGAGGAGGCCAAGCGCCGGCGCCAGATCGTCGAGAAGGAAAGCCAGCTCTACGGCGCCATGGATGGCGCGATGAAGTTCGTCAAGGGCGATGCGATCGCCGGGCTGATCATCGTGGCCGTCAACTTGCTCGGCGGCATCGTGATCGGCACCATGCAGCGCGGTATGACGGCCGCCGACGCCGCCAAGAAATACTCGGTGCTGACCATCGGCGACGGCCTGATCGCGCAGATCCCGGCGCTGTTCATCGCGATCTGCGCCGGCATCATCGTCACGCGGGTGCAGACCGGCGATGAACCCTCCAACGTCGGCAAGGACATCGGCTCCCAGGTGCTGGGCCAGCCGCGCGCGCTGCTGATCGCCGCAGCCGTGGCGCTGGGCATGGGCCTGATTCCGGGCATGCCGCTGCCGGTGTTCCTGGTGCTGGCGGTGGTCGTCGGCGGCATTGGCTTCACCCTCATGCGCGGCATGCGCCGCGTCGTCGATGAGAAGACCGGGGTGGTGACCGAGGTGTCGGCAATGCAGCCCGCGGGCGACAAGCGCCCCGCGCCCAAGAACGATGGCAGCGAGGAATTTGCGCCGACGGTGCCGCTGCTGATGGATGTGGCGTCGGCGCTGGAGCCCAGCTTCGATGCCGGAGTGCTCAATGAGGAGCTGCTCAAGATCCGGCGCGCGCTGTATTTCGATCTGGGCGTGCCCTTTCCCGGCATCCAGCTGCGCTTCAACGATGCGCTGGCGCAGGAAAGCTACAACATCCTGCTGTCCGAGGTGCCGGTCTCGCAGGGACGGCTGCGCCCCGGATTCCTGCTGGTGCGCGAGACCCCAGCCAACCTCGATGCCCTGCAGATCCGTTATGAGACCGACCGCAAGTTCCTGCCGCACATTCCCACGCTGTGGGTCAGCGATACGCTGCGCGACACGCTGGGCCATGTCGGCATCTCCTTCATGGATACCAGCCAGGTGCTGACCTACCACCTGGCCTTCGTGCTCAAGAAATACTCGGCGGACTTTGTCGGCATCCAGGAAACCCGGTTCCTGCTCAGCGCCATGGAGGGGCGCTTTCCGGATCTGGTCAAGGAGGCGACGCGCGTGCTGCCGATCCAGAAGATTGCCGAAATACTGCAGCGGCTGGTGTCCGAGGACATCTCGGTGCGCAACCTGCGCGCGATCCTGGAGTCCCTGATCGAATGGGGCCAAAAGGAAAAGGATTCGGTCTTGCTGACCGAGTACGTGCGCTCGACGCTCAAGCGCCATATCAGCCACAAGTACGCATCCGGGCTCAATGTGCTGCCCGCCTATCTGCTGGCGCCGAATGTGGAAGATACCGTGCGCGGCGCGATCCGCCAGACCTCGGCGGGCAGTTACCTGGCGCTCGATCCGTCGGTGAGCAAGAAGCTGGTGGAGAGCATCAAGCGGGCCGTGGGGGATATCGGCGCGAGCCAGCAGCGGCCCGTGCTGCTGACCTCCATGGATATCCGCCGCTATCTGCGCAAGATGATCGAGCAGGACCTGTATGAGCTGCCCGTGCTCTCCTATCAGGAGCTCACGCAGGAAATCAATATCCAGCCGCTGGCGAGGATCGACCTGTGAAAACGCCGCATGTCGTTGAAACTGCCGGCGCGTGGCCGGCAGCGGTGTCAGACCTGGGTCAGACCTTCTTCCAGGGTCGGGGCCACGGCAAACAGCGTCAGGAATCCGCTCATATCGAACACTTCGTGCACCATGGGCTGCAGCGCGGCCAGCACCATCCGGCCCTTGCTGGCGCGCAGTTTCTTGCCCGCCAGCAGAACGACGCGCAGGCCCGCGGAGCTGATGTAGCTGAGCTGGCCGAAGTCCAGCACCAGGCGCTGGATGCCGGCATCGAGCTGCTCGGTCAGCAGGCGCTCGAGTTCGGGTGCGCTGCTGCTGTCCAGGCGGCCTCGGGGACGCAGGATGAGGATGCCGTCGCGATTTTCCTGTTCGAGATGCATGGGTACAAGCCTTTTTCGGATGAAGTGAATTGCTCGATAGGTGACCTCAAAAGATTGTATAGTGCCTGCGCTCCAACCAGGGGCCGCTGCCGCATGGTGCCGCGCGATTCCTGCATCTTTGCCAGCCGCCGCCGGGCTCGCGCGCACCGCTTGGGGGCCGCATGAGAGACCTGGATGCCCGCGACCCGGCGCTGCCCGCGGCCCAGGCTGCGGCGGTGCAACTGCGCATCCTGTCCGGCGCCCATCAGGGCGCGGCCATGGCGCTCGAAGCACAGCAGTGGATGCGTGTCGGAAGCGACCCCGATTGCGACGTATGGCTCAGCGATTGCGGCCTGGCCGCGGGCGAATCGGTGCTCGTGGGGTGGGCCCAGGGTCGCTGGTCGGTGCGCTCCAGCGTGGAGCCTGACGCCGAGCAGCCCTACGCCGAATCGCCGGATCATCCGGATCATCCGGACCAGCCGCTGGGCGCGGTGGCGATGCTGGGGCAGGTGGGAGCCACGGTCTGCGCCGAGCATGCGCCGTGGCAGGCATTTGTGCGGCCACCCGCGCCATCGGCGCAGTCAGCACCTGCCTCTGGGCAAACCGATCTTGCGCATGACGAGGCCGCCGAGGCCGCCGAGGCCGCCGAGGCCGGTGCAGCGGTGCCGGCCGCGGTGTCGCAGCCGCAATTCCACAGCGCGGTGCCGCAGAAGAAAGCGCGGATGCCGCGCACCCGTGTCTGGGCCGGGGCCACCCTGGCGCTGGTGCTGCTGCTGGGGCTGGGCTGGTCGGGATGGCGCCAGGCGCCAGCGGCCACGCCGGCGACTGCGCTGGCTGCCGCGTCGGTGCTGTCGCCCCAGGCGCGGGCGCAGGCCGTGAAAGATGCCACGCTGGCCATTGCTCTCGTGGACCCGGCGCTGCGCATGCGCGTGGTGGCGAATGCCGAAGGCGGCGTGACGGTCAGCGGCTGGGTTGAGAACGTGGATCAGCTCGATCGCCTGGCGCAAGGTTTGTCCGGCCTGCGCCCGCTGCCGCGCCTGGCCGTGCGCACCATCACCGAGGTGCTCGATGCCCTGTCGGATGTGGCATCGGAGCATGGCATGCGCCTGCGGTTCGCCCCCACGGGGCCCGGCAGTGTGCAGGTGCAGGGTGTGGTCACCGATTTCGCCATGCAAACGCAGGTGCTGGCGCAAGTGCGCGCGCGCGCACCCGAAGGGCTCGAAGTCATCGATGGACTGCACGTGGCTTCGCAGCAGGGACCGGCAGTGCAGCGCTGGCTTGCGGCCCAGGGCCTGCCGGACGCCGAGACGCGATGGGATGGCGAGCAGCTGGTGCTGGGCATGCAGGTCAGCCCCGCGCAGCGCATGCAGCTCGAGCGCGCGCTGGCCGCAGCACAGACCCCCCTGACCGATGTGCCCTTCACCCTGCAGACGCGTGTCGTGCAGGCCGGCGCGCCGGCTGTGGTGGCAGGGCGGCGGCTGAATGCCGATGACGCCGGCCTGCCGTTTCGCATCCGCAGCGTGGTCAGTGGTGCAGCGCCCTACGTGATGCTCGCCGACGGCGGCAAGCTGCAGCTGGGCGCTACCCAATCGGGCTGGCGACTGGTCGCCATTGCGCCCGACCATATGGTGTTCGATGGTCCCAAACGACTGGAAGTGAACCGATGAAAATCCGATTGCCCGACCCCGTGGCGCCCGAGCAGACCGAGGCCGTGAGCCCGCTCGAGAAGGGGCTGCGCGGCCCTGACGCACAGCTGCTGCGCGAGCAGATCCAGGCGCAGCTCGAGGAACTCGAGCATCGCACGCGCCGGGCCCTTCTGGCCGGTGCGCCGCCGCAGCGTTATGGCGAACTGGCGGCCCTGCTCGATGCCTGCCTTGCCGCGCACGATGTGGTTGGCAGCAGCCCGCCACCCCTTCCCGGATCCTCCATGGGCGCCTGCGTGCGCCTGAACTGAAGTTCCCCCATCGCGGCATCCCGCCGTTTTTCCCCTGAAACCTCGAAAGGATTTCCCATGGCTACCACCAATAACGGACTCAGCTTCAGTACCGTCAATTCCAACATTTCCACCATCGTCGCCAAGCGCGAAACCGGGCTGCAGGATTTCCTCACCAACCTGGGCGAAAATCCCAGCACGGCGGACATGCTGACCATGCAGCAGCGCATCCAGGAGTGGACCATCACCACGCAGCTGCAGAGCACTGTCGTTCAGTCGATAGCGGAAGCAATCAAGGGTGTGATCCAGAAGTCGGGCTGAGGCCACGCGCTTGCACGATGTGCCCGGGGCCATGCGCCCCGGCTACGTGCCCCGGGAGCGCAATTGCGTTCCCGGGGCCGTTTTCAGCGCCGCGCGACGGTGGCCCCCAGCGCCGCACCTGTCGCGGGAATCACCTCGGCCACGTTCAGCAGCAGCATCGGCGGATACAGCTCGAGCGTCTGCGCCGTGGGCAGGTTCACCAACAGCGAAAAACGCTGCAGTGTCGACGCCGCAATGGCGCCGACCGGCTTTTTCTCGGCCAGGATCTGGCGCGCCATCGAGCCAGCAAAGCGGCCGACGTTGGTGTCGTTGGAAAACAGCCCGAACAGGCAGCCCGAGCGCCGCACGATGCTTTCCGTCGCGCAGAACGTGGGCAGCCGGTTTTGCAGCGCGGCCTGCGTGATCGCGTCGCGGTGGGTGAAGGCGAGAAAGGTGATCGGCCCGATGTAGAGCAGGTCGGCGCCGCGCTGCGCGATATCCGCCACCAGCGGTGCGATCTGCGCCGGGTCGGGCGCCTGGTTGGCATCGAGCCCCAGGCTGGCCTCGATCACTTCCATGCCCTGGCGCTGGGCCAGCGCCTTGAGGTTGCGCAGGATGCTCAGCGAATTCGGCTCGGCCGGGTTGTGCAGGTAGCCGATCTTGCGAAACGGCCGATAGGCCTGGACCGCATTGAGCTGGACATCGAGCGGCGCGACATGGCTTACGCCCGTGACATTGCGCTCGGGCTGCTGCGGATTCTTCAACAGCCCGGAGCCGACCGGGTCCGTCACTTCGGCAAACACGATCGGCGTGTTGCGCAGCGGATTGGCGGCATCGCTCTGGTCATGGCGGCCCGCGAGCGCCAGCGTGGTCGGCGTGCCCCAGGAATAGACCAGATCGGGCTGCAGCGCCGCGACCCGCTGGCGCAGCGCGGCTGCATCGGGCTTGCCCTCATAGCGAACCTCGAGATAGCGCGCCGCGATGCTCTCGCGCTCCAGGTAGTCGCGGAAACCGGCCTCGGTGCTTTGCGGCGCGCGCGGCAGCACCATCACGATGGTGAAGGGGGCCGCGCCCCGGGAAGGCGACGGGCTCTGCGCCTGTGCCGCGCCGCCCAGGGCCAGGCCCAGGCACAGGCAGGTGCGCAGCAGGCGGGGAAACAATGCGTTGGATTTCATGGCGTTGGTGACAGTGGAGCGAGGAAAGCGGTGGAGGGGGCGGGGCGCAGCGCCGGCAGCATGCCCAGCGTGGCCACGAGGAGGAAAATGCCGATGGCCCACATCGCGCCCGCATAGCCAAAGGCCGAGACCGCCCAGGCCGTGGCAAAGGGCGCGGCAATGCTGCCCAGCCGCTCGAGCAGGCGGAACGCGGCCAGCGCCTGCTCCGGCGTGGCGGTCTGCGGCACGCCGGGCTGCGGCTCGAAGATTTCCGTGACCAGCGCCAGCTGCGGCGAGGATTGAAGCGCCTGGCCCAGCCCCAGCAGCGCGCAGCCGATGGCCATGCCGGGCACGCCGCCCAGGCCCGGCAGGGCCCAGCAGGCGAGCGCGCCCAGCAGGCCGCCGGCCACCAGGAAGGGCGTGCGCTTGCCACTGGCATCGGACCACTGGGCAATCCAGGACACGGTGAGTGCGAACACCAGGAAGTACAGCAGCAGCGCGCGCCCGGCCATGGCCGCGGGCTGCTGCAGCGCGTTCATCTGCAGCGGCACGACCACCGCGAGCAGCGTCACCGCGACCAGGCGCGCGGGCAGCGCGGAGCCGAAGATCACCGCCAGCGCGCGCCGGTTGCGTACCACGGCCGCATAGCCGCGCCAGCCCCCCGTGCCCGAGGTGGACACCGGCGCGCGCGGGCCGAGTTCGAGGCGCCGGCTGACGACGGCCGCCAGCAGCATGCACAGCGCGCAGGCCGCGAAACCCGCTGCCGGGCCGGCCTGGGCGGCGATCATGCCGCCAAACGGGGGGCCGACGATGCCGGCCGCGACGATCGCGCCCGCGATCTGGGTCATGCCGCGCGCGCGCCGTCCGGTGGGCGTGACGCGCACCAGCGCCGTCTGCGCCAGGATCAGCGCCAGGCCATAGGCCATGCCGGCAAAGGCGCGCAGGCCCACCAGCGCCAGCGCCGATTCGGCCACGCCGGTGGCCGCCAGCGCCACGCTGCCGGCCAGCGCCGCCAGCACCAGCCCCCAGCGCAGATCGATGCGCCGCGCCAGCGCCGGGCCCGCGGGCTGCGCCAGCGCCAGCGTGACCATGAACGCGGCGACCGGCAGGCCCGCGACCATGGTCGGGCTGAGTGCGATGCCCAGCGGCGGCATGTCGATCGCGAACACCGTGAAGAAGGGGCGCAGCAATTCCTCGGACAGGGCGATCAGGAAAATGATGAAGCGCAGCCGCGTCATCTGCGCGGTGGCCTGCGGGTCTGGCGCCAGCGTGGGCGCCGGGGTGGCACCGGGGCGCGCCTTGCCGGACCGGCGGGTTGTCACGACGCGCAGGAACGCTGCGCGCACGGCCGCTCCACGCTGCGCGAGCCGCTGCGCAAAGAGCGGCGCCAGCGTCGAGCGCTGCCAGCGCCCGCGCGCGAACTCCAGCAGCAGCACCGCCGACACCACCAGGGCCAGCGCCAGATCCAGCAGCATGCCCGCGAGCTGGCGGTCCACATAGTCGGTGGGATAGCCGACCACCACGCGCGCCAGCACCTGCGCGCCCTGCATCGAGGCAGGAGATTGCCGCAGGTTCAGCGCATTCAGGGTTGCATCGGGCTGCGCGCTGTCGCCGGGCTGGCGCGTGGCGTGCAGGTCCGCCCGGGTGCCGCCGCGCAGCGCCAGGTAGTCCAGTTCGGGCGCCTGCTGCAGCGCATCCCTGAACAGTTCGGGCACCCCCTGCAGCCGCGCCAGGGGAATGCCCTGCTCGAGCGCGCGCCCGATCTGCTGGCCCAGGGTCAGGGCCATCGCATCGGCGTTCTCGATGATCTGCAGCGCCACCAGCGGGCGCGCCGTCTCGCGCGCGCTCCAGACCATTGCCAGCGGCGTCGCGGCGCAGACCAGCGCGGCCGCCAGCGCCAGCGAGGCCGTGGACCGCGAGCGCGCCGCACCCTGCCACTGCAGTCCCAGGCGCCACAGCGCGGCCCACAGCAGCACCAGCGTGAGCGCCAGCAGCGGAGCGATCTGCACCAGGATCCGCAGCGCCGCGGACCGTGCCTGCGCGTGGGTCGGGCCCAGGTCGATGACCAGCCAGAGGTGGCCGCTGGCCTGCCCGCTGGCATCGGCCAGGGTCCGCCCGATGTACAGCCGGGCGTTCTCGCTCTTGACCAGCGGCGGCTGCTGCGGCGCCATGCCCGCGAGCTGGCGCTGCCACTGCGCGGGCACCGTGCCTGCGATCTGCGCGTTGCCGGACTGCGCGATCACCGCGCCCTGGGGGGATTGCAGCCGCAGTGCCAGCAGCTGCGGCTCTTCTTGCTGGAGCTCCTGCAGCCGCGCGAGCCAGGTGGCCTGCTCCGGCAGGGCCACGCCGAAGCGCATGCCGCGCTCGGCTTCCTGGCTGAGCTGCTGGCTCAGGCGCAGCACGCGCTGCTGGTCGAGATCGGTCATCAACTGCTGCACGCGCCAGGTGATCAGCACCAGCGACAGCCCGAAGAGAACCAGGCTGCAGAGTGCGGCGAAAAGCAGGGCTTCACGACCGAGCCTGCGGGAAGCGGTTTTCATTTGTAAGCCTTTGTTTTATATTCGCTAAATCTGTTGCTGCTGGCGCGGCAGTGCCGAGTCAACCTAGCTGGAGTCGTTTCGTGCGGATGCTGCCTCCCCCCATTGGTCCTGCGCTGACCCTGCCGCAGCTCGAGCGCGCCCAGCTGCGGGAGCTGACGCAGGACGATTTCCCGGCCTGGATGAAGCTGCGCGACGAGGTGCTGGCGGGCCTGCCGCATCGCGATATCTATGTGCGAGAAGACGATGAAGCGGCCTTCCTGGCGCAGCACTCGCTGCCCCAGGGGCACTGCATCGGCGTGTTCGTCGACGCCGAACTCGTGGCCTACGCGATGCTCGGCATGCCTGCCCTGGGCGACTCCGAGCATCTGGGCGCGGTGATCGGCATGGCGCCGGACGAGCAGGTCTGCGTGTCGCATCTGGCCAGCTGCATGGTGCGCAGCGCCTGGCGTGGCAAGCAGCTGCAGGCCCTGCTGCTGAAGCTGCGCTACGCGCTGGCCCAGGCCTACCACCGGCCGCTGTGCCTGGCCATGGTGTCGCTGCACAACGCAGCGAGCCGGCGCAACCTGCTGGCGCAGGGCATGTGGATCGATTGGACGGGCGATATCGACGGGCTGCAGCGCCATGTGCTGCGCATCGACCTGCAGCGGCGCCCGCAATGGGATCTGCAGGACAGCCGGCTGATCGCGGGCGATGACTTCGCGCAGCTGCGCGCCGCGGCAGCGCAGGGCTATGTGGGCGTGGAGCAGCTGGCCGACGGCCCGCGCTGGCTGCTGCGCTATGTGCGGCGACTGCCCGATGCGCTGGCGCCGGCTCATGGCGCGGTGCCCTTGTAGGTCAGCGCCACGACGGTGATGTCATCGGCCTGGGCCGCTCCGGCCTCGAAGCGCCGCACTTCCGCGACGATGCGCTCGGCCAACTGCCGCGCCGCACCGCGCCGGTCGGGCTGGGCCCGGAAGGACTGCGCCACCTGCAGCAGCGGCGCATCGCCAAACAGGGCTTCCTGCGCATTGGTGGCTTCGGTCACGCCGTCGGTATAGAGCAGCAGGCAGTCGCCCGGCGCGAGCTGCAGCGTGCCTTCGTGGTAGTGCTGGTCCTCGAGCACGGCCAAGCCCATGTTGCGGCTCCTGGGGAAGAACTGCGCCGTGTCCTGGCTCAGCAGGATCGGCGGGTTGTGGCCCGCGTTGACATAGGTCAGCTGCCCCGTGGACAGCTGCAGCACCGCGTAGAACACCGTCACGAACATCATCTGGTCGTTTTCCATGCACAGCTGGTCGTTGAGCGCGGCAATGGTCGCGCCGGGCGTGCGCAGGAACAGGGCGTTGCTCTTGAGCAGCGTGCGCGAGATGGCCATGAAGAACGCCGCGGGCACGCCCTTGCCCGACACATCGGCAATCACCAGGGCCAGGTGGTCGTCGTCGATCGCGAAGTAATCGTAGAAGTCGCCGCCGATCTCCTTGGCGGGAATCATGGCCGAGGCAATGTCGATCTCGCGCCGGTTCGGGGTCTGGCGCGGCAGGATCGACAGTTGCATCTCGCGCGCGATCTCGAGCTCCTGCTGCAGGCTCGCGAGCAGGGCCTGGGTCTGGACCGAGGCCTGCACTTCGCGCAGCAGCTTGAGCAGCCGGCTCTGCTGGGTGCTGACCAGCCCTGACATCCGCCCCAGGATGCTGGCCAGATCGGCCAGCACATTGGTGGAATCACCCGCCGCCGGGGCGCCGGCAGCGCCCTGCGAGCCCAGGGCCTGCAGGATTTCCTCGCGCGAGGCGGGGTCGAGGTTGTCGGCCAGGCTGCGCAGCTCGTCGCGGATCAGGCGTTCCTGCTGGCGCCGGGTGCGTACGCGCTCCTGGCGCAGTGTCTCGAGGCTCAGCAGTTCGGAGCGCAGCTGCATGGCGGCGCGCGCCATGCGGCCTGGCTCGTCCTCGGCATCCTCTTCGCCCGCATACAGCGCAACTTCGGTGTCGCCCTGGGCCAGCGATTGCAGCAGTACCACGTTGCGTGCCAGCGGATCGAGCGCATGCCGCAGGAACAGAAAAATCCCGCCCAGGACCAGCGCCAGCACCGCAGCGATCTGCACCGCCGCGCGCTGCGCAAACCGCAGCTCGCCTTGTGCTTCGGCGCCGGCCGCGCGGCTCCAGACCAGGCTGCCGATCACGGAGCCATGGGCCCCCGCCAGGGGCTGGTTGACGAGCTGCAGCGGCGTGCCATCGGCCTCGCCAGCCAGCACCTGCGCGGCGCGCGGCGGCACCTGCACCCGCGCGAACAAGCCGTCATCGGCAGCGCTGCCCGCGACCCGGCTGCCGCGCATGTTCAGGATGGAGAACTGGCCGCGCAGGCGCTGCGCGAGCAGCGGCAGCACCGCGGCCGCGTCCTGGCCCAGCACCAGCACGTGATTGCCCGCCTGCGCCAGCGTGAGCCAGTGGTACTGGCGTGCCGACAGCTGGTGCAGGCCCTGCGCTGGCGTCTCTTGCCGGAGCCAGCGCGAGACGCTCGGCGGATCGAGCAGCGGCTCGGGGTTGATGCCCTCCGCGGTGGTTGCCAGCATGGCTGCGCCCGCGTCGAGCAGGTCGATGCGCAGGCCCGGCCAGTTCCTGGCCACGGCGCGCATGCGCTGCTCGAGCACCTCGGGCGTGGCGCCGGCGGTGTCCTGCACCAGCTGCGCCGCCAGGCGCTCGAGCCCTTGCATCTGCTGGGTCCGAGCTGTTGCCAGGCGTAGGCCTGGGTCTGCAGCAGCAGCTCGGCGCGCTGTTGGCGTGCATGCGCCAGCGATTGCCAGGCCAGTGCCGCGATCAGCAGCCCCAGGCACAGCAGCCCCAGGCACAGCACGCCGAAAATCCGGAATTTAAGCGACATCGGGGCCTTTCGCCCGCACGGCGGGAAGCAGCAGCAGCGCGGCAAGGACCCATGGGGCGCCTGGCAGGCCCAGCGCGCCGGCCACGGCACTCAGCGCGGCGCCCAGCGCAGCGCACAGCAGCAGGCTGCGGCCGGCCGTATCCTGCGGGGACTGTGCGGCCTGCGCCAGGCCCTGCGCCAACAGCCAGCCCAGCAGCAGCGCCGGCAGGATCTGCACCCAGACCCGCCACGGCGCCGGCGCCAGCGCGTCCACTGCCAGGAGTGCCAGCTGGGCCGCTGCCGCGAGCAGCGCGATGGCCGTCCAATGCGGCCGGACCGGCCAGGGACCGCGTCCGCCATGGTGCGGGGCGATCCTGCGCGGCCCGGCCCACGCCGTGGCCAGACCCAGGCCCAGCGCGCATTGCTGCAGCAGCACGGGCAGGTCGGAGGCGGCAGGCGTCGTGAGCGCCAGCAGCAGCGGGCCGGCCACCAGGCCTGCGGCGATTCCCAATGCCCAGAGCGGCCAGTGCGCGCCGGCGCGGCGCGGCGCATGTGCATCGACCATGCGCACACGCCAGGGGCTGTGGGCCACATCCCAGCGCGTGGCCAGGAACAGCGCGCCCGCCGATGGCAAGAGCAGCGCCGCCAGGGCCCAGCCCGGGCGCAGCGCCGCATGGGCGTAGTAGCCCAGCGCGGGCGCAAGCCACAGCCATCCGCTCCACCAGACCTGCAGCGCGGCACCGGGAATTTGCGGCTGGGCATGCGCGAAGCCGGGGTGCCGGTCCGGGTGCGTCTGGGCCCGCGTGCAGGCGGCCAGCGCAGCGCCGGCGAAGAAACCGTTCCAGGCAGCGATCCAGGCAGGATGAAGCCCGCTGTCGAACAGCAGCGCCAGCGGCGACAGCAGCAAGGCGGCCAGGCCCAGGATCAGGACGCTGAGGGTCGCGATGCGCAGCCGCGCGCAGAGCTGCCAGCCCGCGGCCGCCGCCAGCGCGAGCGCGCCCAGGCAGGCGGCCGGCAGCGCCTGCTGCCAGGCGCCAGTGCCGGGTTCGATCGCGCGCAGCGCATAGCTCAGGGGAGCCAATGCCCCCAGGCATGCCATCAGCGCCATCCACTGCGACTGCGCCTGCACGGCAACGAGGCGCACGATGCCCGGCTCGGCATCGGTGAAGCGGTCGCTGCCCTCGGTCTGCTGCAGCACCTGGTCGAGATAGTTGCGCCGCAGCTGCTGGGGTTCGGTGCGCCGCAGCGAGCCGATCAGCAGGCGCATGCGCCCCATGCGCTCGTGCACGCTGCGCATGCCATGCGCGACTTCCTGCACGCGCAGGTCGAACTGCCTTTGCTGGGACAGCACCAGCCAGCGGCGGTAGTCCCCGCGGATGGCCCAGCGCGCGATCGTGCGCACCCCGTGGTTGCGCAGCCACGGCCCCTGGGCGCAGGAAAAGCGCGCACCCAGAAAGGCCAGCGCACTGACGAGCAGCACCGCCGGCACCAGCAGCGCCAGGATCCGGGCCAGCCCCTGCGTGCTGCCGCCTTGCAGCTCCAGCGTGACGCGGGCCTGCACCATGCCGGCGTGCGTGACATCGGCGGTGCCGCTGCCCAGGGCCGCACCCGTGGACCCGGAGGCATGCCGGCTGCGCCACAGTGTCCGGCCTTGCAGGTCATCGACCGCGATATGCGTGATTTCGGGGTGGCTCGCGTGCCAGCGCTCGAGGAATTGCTCGACACCGACCAGCGCGCGCAGCGGGATCCCCGCGGAAAGCGCATGGTCCAGGCGCTCGCCGATCGACTGCGCCATCAGATGCGCGCGCGTCTGCGCCGCCTGCTGGCGCAGCGCCTGCATCTGGCTGTCGTGGACATAGGCCAGCATGGCCGCGACCAGCGCCAGCAGCAGCGCCGCCGCGCCGCCGAGCCAGAGCGCAGTGCCATCATCTCGCGCGCTTTTCCGGGTACGTTGGGTTTTCATTCGATGCGCTCCACGGCGTCAAGACGCAGCGCGCCCTCGTCCAGTCGCTGGCTGGTGGCCGCGAGCTGCGCATGGACCTGGGCCAGCCGCTGGCGCGGCTGCTCCTGCAGCAGCCGGCGCTGCGGGCGCGTGGCAAGCCACAGCGCACCTGTGCCGGCCAGCGCCGTCGCCAGCAGGGTCAACAGCAGGGGCAGGGCCTGCGCCTGGCCCGCCGCCTGGCCATCCGCACGCGAGGCATAGGAAGCGCTGACATGGCCGGCTGTCTCGCCAAAGGGGTTGCGCACGTCGACGCCCATCACCGGCGTGCTGGCGATCAGCGCAAGCCAGGGCCGGCGCTGCGCCGCGCCCTGCAGCGCCGCCGCGCGGGCGGGCGGCGGCAGGGGCTCGCCGACGGTGCCGCGGTCGGTGCTGAAGAGCGCGCGGCCGCTGGCATCGAGCACATCGAGGCTGTAGAGCTGGGGGTCCTTCTCGAAGCGGCTGTCGAGCAGCCGCTGGATGCGCAGGTTGTGCGCGAGGTCCATGCCCAGCGACAGATCGCCTTCGAGCTCGCCCTGGATCTCGAGCAGCGTGAGCTCGAGCTGGGCGCGTTCCATGGAGCGCAGCTCCTGCTGGCGCCAATGGCCGAGCAGGCCGGCAATCAGCACGACCCCGCACAGCACGATCGGCAGCCACAGGCCCCCGACTTCGAGCAGCGGGGCGGCCAGGGCGCGCCGGGGGGGAGAGGACTTGCGTTTGCTCATGTCACAATGCGCTTACAAAATTGCCGGGCCGACCTGTGGGCTCCGCTTGTGTCGTATCGAACAGCTCTTCACTGTCCCTTATGAAAAATCCCGCTCCCCTGCATTGCGATCTGCATGGCACCATCGAGGAATTGCCGGCTTTTTTCGAACGCCTGGAGGTGTGGGCCGACACTGCGGATCTGCCGGTGGGGTTGATGGCCAGGTTTGGCCTGATGCTTGACGAGCTGCTGACCAATGTCGCGATGCATGCCTATCTCGGCCAGGGCGGGCCGGTATCGGTGCAGGTGGATTTCCTGCCGCCGGATGGCGTGCAGGCCGTGATCCGTGACCTGGCTCCTGCCTTCGACCCGACCGGCAGGATTGCGCCGGACCTGGACTTGGCATTGGAGGACCGTGAAATCGGAGGCTTGGGCTTGCATTTCGTGCGCAGACTGGCAAATCGGTTCAGCTATCGCCGGGACGACAATTGCAACGAAGTGATCGTTGGACTGGTTGCTGGTGAGTAACACCAGGCGCTGAAAGGTTGCATGGGCGCCGGCAACTTTTTCGTCCCGCGCCACGACCCCTGCGCAGGCGCCACGCCCTGCGGGAAAAAACCCATACACCGCTGCGCCACGTGGGGCCGCATCCATGCCCCCGGCACGGATTCGTTAACATGACCCTCCCTTTTCATGCCGCGGCCCCAGGCCGCGTGCTCCTGCGGCCAGGCGCCGCGCAGTCCGGGCCGCTTTGCAGCCCGCGCGCGCGCCGGTCGCGCAGTTGATGGCAGACCAGAACATGAACCCAACACCTCCCTCCTTCCTGTCGCGCATCGCGCTGGCCGTGAGCAGCTTCTTCGCGATCCTGGGCGACGCGCGTTTTGCCGCCAATGTCGTGCGCCTGCGCAGCGGCGAAGGCTTTGCCGCCGATGCCCCGGTCTCTGCCCCCGTGGCCGCGCCCGCACCCATGGCGCCCACCCCCGCTGCGGTGCCCCAGGCTCCGTCCGAAACCAGCGCGCTGCAGTTGCTGGGCCTGCTGCAGCGCGAAGCGCGCTTCGTCGACTTCGTGCAGGAAGACCCGACCGGTTACAGCGACGCCGACATCGGCGCTGCGGCGCGCGTGGTGCATGCCGGCTGCCGCAAGGTGCTCAGCGAGCACTTCACGCTCGAGCCGGTGCGCAGCGAAACCGAAGGCAGCCGCGTGACGCTGCCCGCGGGCTTCGACGCTGCCGCCGTGCGCCTGACGGGCAACGTCGTCGGCCAGGCGCCGTTCACCGGCACGCTGGGCCACCGCGGCTGGCGCGTGAGCGCCACGCGCCTGCCGCAGCTCACCGATGCCAAGGCCGCCAGCGTGCTGGCCCAGGCCGAGGTGGAGCTGTGAGCGGCCCGCGCTACAGCATCGGCATCGACCTGGGCACGACGCACTGCGCGCTGTCGTGGGTCGACCACGAGGCCAGTGACGGCGACCGCGTCGCGCAGGGCGTGCTCGACATTCCGCAGCTGACCGGCGCTGCCGCCGTCGAGGCCAAGCCGCTGCTGCCCTCGTTTCTCTATCTGCCGCATGAAAGCGAGCTCACGCCCGGCGACCTGGCGCTGCCCTGGGGCGCGCAGCAGGACTTCGCCGTCGGCGAGATGGCGCGCACGCGCGGCGCGGCCACGCCGATCCGCCTGGTGAGCAGCGCCAAGAGCTGGCTGGGCCACCCCGGCGTCGACCGGCGCGCGCCGCTGCTGCCGATCGATGCGCCCGAGGAGGTGCAGCGCGTCTCGCCGCTCACCGCCTCGATCCGCTACCTGTCGCACCTGCGCTGGGCCTGGGAGCAGGCGCACCCCGAGGCACCGTTCGATGCGCAGGACATCACGGTGACGATTCCCGCCTCGTTCGATCCGGCCGCGCGCGAGCTCACGGCCGAAGCCGCGCGCGCCGCGGGTTTCCAGCAGCTCACACTGCTCGAGGAACCGCAGGCCGCGCTCTACAGCTGGATCCAGGGCAGCGCCGGCGACTGGCGCAAGCAGGTCAAGCCCGGCGATGTGATCCTGGTCGTCGACGTCGGCGGCGGCACCACCGATCTGTCGCTGATGGCGGTGCTCGAAAACGGCGGCGAGCTGAGCCTGCAGCGCGTGGCCGTCGGTGAACACATCCTGCTCGGCGGCGACAACATGGACCTGGCGCTGGCCTATGGCGTGGCACGCAAGCTCGCCGCCGAAGGCCGCCAGCTCGATGCCTGGCAGACGCGCGCGCTGGCCCATGCCTGCCGCGTCGCCAAGGAGGCGCTGCTGAGCGATGCCTCGCTCGAAAGCATGCCGGTCGTCGTGCCCAGCCGCGGCTCCAAACTGATTGGCGGCTCGGTGCGCACCGAGGTCACGCGCGCCGAGCTCACGCAGATCCTGGTCGACGGTTTCTTCCCGCCAGTCGCAGTGAGCGACAAGCCGGTGACGCGTGCGCGCGCCGCGCTGACGCAGCTGGGCCTGCCCTATGCGCAGGACGCGGCCGTCACACGCCACCTCGCGGCGTTCCTCTCGCGCCAGACCGGCGCCACCGAAGCCATCGAAGGCCTGCAGGGCACGCAGCCCGCGGGCGCGAGTTTCCTGCATCCCTCGGCGGTGCTGTTCAACGGCGGCGTGCTCAAGTCGCAGCTGATTGCCGAGCGCGTTCTGTCGGTGCTCAATGGCTGGCTCGGATCGGAAGGCGCAGCGCCCGCGCGGCTGCTCGGCGGTGCCGATCTCGATCTCGCGGTGGCGCGCGGCGCGGCCTATTTCGGCTATGTGCGGCAGGGCCGCGGCGTGCGCATCCGCGGCGGCGCGGCGCAGTCGTATTACGTCGGCGTGGAATCGAACATGCCCGCCATTCCCGGCATGGAGCCGCCGCTGTCGGCGCTGTGCCTGGCGCCCTTTGGCATGGAGGAGGGCAGCGAAGCCGCGCTCGATGCGCAGGAGTTCGGCCTGGTCGTGGGCGAACCCGTGCGGCTGCGCTTTTTCGGCTCGTCGACGCGCCGCAGCGACCAGGTCGGCACCCTGCTTGAATTCTGGGGCCCCGAGGAGCTGGTCGAGCTGCAGGAAATCGAGATCCACCTGCCGGCCCAGGGCCGCGCACCGGGCGAGGTCGTGGCGGTGCGGTTGCATGCGAGCGTGACGGATATCGGCACGCTCGAGCTGCATGCCGTGCCACTTGGAAGCGACGAACGCTGGAAAGTTGAATTCGACGTCCGCAGCGAAAGCTCGGGAAGCTGAGCGCGCACCCCGCCATGGCGCAATATATCGTCGGCATCGACCTGGGCACCAGCCATACGCTGCTGGCCTATGCGCCGGCCGATGGCAGTGCTGCCGTGGCGCTGCTGCCGATTCCCCAGCGCGTATCGACGGCGGAAATCGCCGCGCAGCCGCTGCTGCCCTCGCTGCGCTACCAGGCAGGGGAGGGCGAACTGGCCCCCGCGACCTGGCAGCAGCCCTGGACGCCGCTGTTCGCGGGCGATACCGCACCGGCGCTGCTCGGGCGCTATGCGCAAGACCTGGGTGCGCAGGTGCCGGGACGGCTTGTCAGCAGCGCCAAGAGCTGGCTGTCGCATGCGGGCGTGGACCGTACCGCGCCGATCCTGCCCTGGGGCGCGCCCGAGGGCGTCACGAAGATTTCACCGCTGCAAGCCAGCGCCAGCTACCTCGCGCATCTGCGCGCGGCCTGGGATACGCAGTTTCCCGAGGCGCCGCTTGCCCAGCAGTCGCTGGTGCTGACGGTCCCGGCCTCGTTTGACGAAGGCGCTCGCGCGCTCACGCTCGAAGCCGCGCAGTTGGCCGGCCTGCCGCCATTGCGCCTGCTCGAAGAGCCGCAGGCCGCGCTGCACGACTGGCTGCTGATGCAGCCCGAGGTGGGGCAGGCGCTGCAGGGCACCGAGTGGCTGCTGGTCGTCGACATCGGCGGCGGCACGACCGATCTGAGCCTGGTGCAGGTCACGCACGGCGCGGGCCCGCCCGAACTCGCGCGCCGAGGTGTCGGCACGCACCTGATGCTTGGCGGCGACAACATGGATCTGGCGCTGGCCCATGGCCTCGAAGCCGAACTGGCCGCGCCCCAGCCCAGGCTGTCGGCCGCGCGCTTTGCGCAGCTGGTGCAGCGCTGCCGCGCCGCCAAGGAGCAATTGCTTGCGCCCGATGCGCCCGAGGCCGTGACCGTCACGTTGCTGGGCAGCGGCGCGCAACTCATGGGCGGCGCGCGCTCGGCGCAGCTGCGGCGCGAGACCGTGCGCGCGCAGCTGCTCGAAGGATTTTTCCCGCTGCAGCCGCTCGATGCGCGCCCGCGCCAGCGCCAGGCGGGCCTGCTGTCCTGGGGCCTGCCTTATCCCGCGGATGCGGCCATCACGCGGCATCTCGCGGCCTTCCTGCAAGCCCATGCGGATCTGCTGGGCGCGTCGGGAGTGCCCGACAGCGTGCTGTTCAACGGCGGCGTGTTCCATGGCACGGCCATTGCCGAACGCGTGCTCGCGCAGCTGTCGCAGTGGCGCGGCGCGCCGCTGCGCGTGCTGGCCAATCCCCACCCCGACTGGGCGGTGGCGCGCGGCGCCGTGGCCCATGGGCTGGAGCGCGCGGGCAATGCGTCAGGCCTGCGCATCGGCGGCGGCTCGGCGCGCAGCTATTTCCTGCGCCTGGGCGAGGGCGAAGGCCTGCGCGCGATCTGCCTGCTGCCGCAGGGCAGCGAAGAGGGCGCCGTGGTGCGCCTCGACGGCCAGCGGTTTTCGCTGCGCCTGGGCCAGGCAGTGCGCTTCCATCTGCTGGCCTCGACGGCGCTGGGCGAGGTGCCGGCCGGCGCGGTGCGCGATCTCGCGGGCGAGGACGTGGTGCACCTGCCCCCGCTGAGCGCCGTGCTGCCCGCCCCGCCGGGCCGCGAACGCGCGCAGGTCGAGGTGCAGCTGCAGGCCACGATGACCGAGGTCGGCACGCTGCAGGTGCAGTGCGTGTCGACGCAGGACCCGGGCCTGGTCTGGCCGCTGGAATTCACATTGCGCAGCGAAGCGTCCACCGAAGCTTCGCCGACCGCGCCCGATGCCGCGCTGGAGCGCGCCATCGCGCAGATCGAGCGCGTGTTCGGCAGCCATGACCAGAGCGTGGCGACCAAGGAGGTGCGCCAGCTGCGCGCCGCATTGGAAAAGACGCTGGGCGCGCGCGAGGGCTGGGATCTGGCGCTGCTGCGCAGCCTGTTCGACGCGCTGCTGGCGCGCGCACGCCGGCGCCGGCGCACGCCCGAGCACGAGCGCAGCTGGCTCAATCTCGCGGGCTACTGCCTGCGCCCGGGCGTGGGGGCCGCGCTCGACGACTGGCGCATCGCGCAGGTCTGGGCCTTGTATGACCAGGGCATTGCCCATGCCCAGGACAGCGGCAACTGGGCCGAGTGGTGGATCTTCTGGCGCCGCGCGGCCGCGGGTCTCGATGAAGTGCAGCAGATGCAGCTGCTCGAAGACGTCGCCGCGCAGATGCAGCAGGCGGGGCAGCGCGCCCATGGCAAGGGCTCGGCGCTGGGCAGCTATGACGATATGGTGCGGCTGTTCGCGGTGCTCGAGAACGTGCCCTGGGCCTACCGGCTCGAGATGGGCCAGTGGATGCTCGAGCGCCTGCAAAAACCCGGCGAGCCGACGCAGACCTGGTGGGCGCTGGGGCGGCTGTGCTCGCGCGTGCCGCTGGGGCCGGCGGGAGCGCACCAGATCATTCCTCCGGAGCAGCTCGATCCGTTTCTCGCCGCGGTGCTGGCGCAGGACTGGCGCCACAACGACAGCGCGATGTTCGCGGCGGTGCAGATGGCGCGCATGACGGGTGATCGGGCGCGTGATTTGAGCGATGCACAGAGGGCTCCGGTGCTGGCGCGGTTGCGGCAGTATCGGGCGCCCTCCAATTGGTTGGAGATGGTTTCCAGTGTCGTGGAACTGGATGTTGTCGAGCAGCGCAGGAGTTTTGGGGAGAGTTTGCCGCCGGGGTTGGTGCTTCTTGCTTCGCCTGTTTCGTGATGGGCTGCTTCAGCGGCAGTTGAGGGTTTTCTTGCAGGGGCCGGGTCTCGGCCCGGCAGCCGACCCCCTTTCTTGTCACGCGGCGTGTGTCAAGGTAGTTGTCGCCTTTGCCGTTAGGCCGCTTGCTTTCTCAGCTCCAGTCGAGGGCGTTCTGGATTGA